>Ga0316578_10000176_pt1 | contig 17587 bp, 12 predicted proteins | sample J0NA_2_FD_203076 | JGI IMG/M metagenome (GOLD analysis project Ga0316578, IMG submission 203076) | Rhizosphere microbial communities from salt marsh grasses in Alabama, United States - J0-2_160517rDrC | ecosystem: Host-associated > Plants > Roots > Rhizosphere | place: USA: Alabama | collected... | reverse complement strand
ATCTTCCGGGACATCTGCAGAACGCTATCGACGCTCTGCTTCTGCACGGCGAAGGTCCTGCCGGCGGCGTCGATCAGATGATAGTCGGTCAGCACGGTCGTGCGGGGGAACGTGAAGCGGAAACGCTCGCCCCCCTCACCGCCGGGTTCGACCCAGAGCAGTCCGCCCCGCCTGGACAGGAGCGGCCGCGCCCGGAGCAGTCCCTGGTAATAGGCCAGAGCGTCGTCCCGCTCCACCTCCGAATCACTCATGTACGAGCCGGCGTCGTCGAAGAGACGCACCGTCAGCCACGTCCCCGAGGAAGAGACATCGATCTTTATGTTCACCATGCCGCGCGAGGTGCGCTCGGCCATGGTGCATACGTCGTAGATGCAGTTCTCCAGTATAACGGCGAGGTCGGTCGCCACTTCGCAGTCCAGCGAGAACTCATCGGTGCGCGTCTGGAGAATGGCCTTCCAGTTCCTGATCCGCTTGTGCACCTGGAGAAAGTCCTCCAGGCCGTCCATCACGATCGCGCTCGATACCTTCGAGCGCAGCGGCTTTCGGTTCTCGCCGATCCGACCCAGCATCCCCGACAGCATCGAGATGAAGAACTCGCACTCGCCGATAGCGATCTCGAGGTCCCGTATGGCTCCATCGCTGCCGCAGGCTTCGAGCAGGCACTCCTCTAGCCGGTCGTTGATCAGGCAGAGCGATCCCTGCAGGCGCGAGATCGTGGCGAACTCGTTCGCCGGCATTACCGGCGCAGACGCTGTCGCGTGCGGGAAGAGGGCTTCCTCGAGCGATTCCTCGTCGGGGGTCGCCTCCTCGGGCTGCACCTCGAGCGGCTCGGGGCCGGTCGACGGGGGCTCCGGCTCGGCCGGCCGCCGAGCGGCTGCAGCCTCTTCGAGGTCGGCCTCCTCCGGGATATCCATCTCTTCCTCGATCGGCGCCGGCGCGGCGCCGCCATCGACGGCTCCCGACGGCGCGGGAGCCTCGATCCTGACCGTCTCCACCGGCTCGGGCGCCGCCTCGAACGGCTCCGATATGAGCAGCTGCAGTTCCCGGCTGAATCCCTCGAACCTGTCGTCCTCGACGTCCTCGGTCTCCCCTGCGAGCAGGGCCTCGACCGCCTGCTCCTCCGCCTCTAGGATCTCCGAGACTATCTGGGAGACATGCTCGTCCCAGGGCCGGCCGGCCGCTGCCGCTTTCTCGAGGAGCTCCCTGAGCAGCGTCAGCGATCCGCTCCACCCGACGAGCCCGAGCATCCGCGTGCTTCCTTCGAGGAGTCGTCCGGCGAAACACGACTTCTGGACCGTCGAGGCCTGTATCCGCTCACCCGAACCGAAATCCATCAGATCGTTGAGCTTCGATATATGGTCCCGGACCTGATCGCCGAAGAGTTGCCTGTTCTCGTTGTTGAGCATCACCACGATAGTGCACCTCACAGGGTCGCTTCGGCCTCATCGAGACATTCGACGGCCCCGAGCTCGGAGAGGTCGTAGATCGGATCCTCATCCGTATCCTCGCTGTCCGGTCCTGCCGGCATCGCTGCGCCGGCCGTCTCCACGACGTCCTCGGCATGCTGTACCGGCTCCGGGGCAGCGCTCAGCGGCGGCTCGGCCTCCCGAAGGGGAGGCTGCTGTTCGACATCCTGCACCTGCGGCTGCTCGACCGGTCCGGGCTGTTCGTGCTCAGCGTCCACCTTCACCCAGCGATGCCCCGGCATCTCCATCCAGTCTCCAGTCCCGTCGGGAGCTGCGGCGGGGGCCGCTTCCTCATGAGGGGCGGACGAGACGTCCCCTCCCATGGCTGCGGCGTGCTCGGCGGCGAGGCTCTCGGTGAGCCCCGATATCTTCAGCGAGCCTTCGTCGCCCGGCGGGGGGGCTGGCTGCGCCTGTCGCGGCTCGGCCTGCTTCGGCGCCGGTGCGCCGGAGGTCCCGCTCCACGATCCGCCGTGGTCGATGACGAGATCGTCGGCCGGTTTCGGCTGGGCGTCCGACGGGCTTCCCGACCCGAAATTGACTATCATCTTCTCCTCGACGCGGCCATCGGTCGACTCAAGTCTCAGTGACTCGTCCTCGGGCCGGGCCTGTGCCGCGGGGGCGGCCGCCGGCGCGGGCGGCGTCTGGGGTGCCGGTTCTCCGCCGGCAGAGCGGATCGCCGATCCGATCTCCTCTGCGTCCTCGACGAGGGATGCGATACGCTCCATAAGGGTGCGGCTGCCGCGCTCTACGCCCTCGGCCATCGATGCGAGCGCCGGATCGACCGCTGCGGGAGCGGCGGCCGGAGTCGCCGAAGCCAGATCGCGGCACGCCTCCGAGATGCCGCGGGCGATCCCGTCGAGGTCGCGCCCGAGAGCGCCGAACCGCTCGGCGGTCATGCGGACGTTCTCGGCGTACTGGGCGAGCTGATGCTCGTCGACGTTCCCCCGCGCCGCCATGAGGGCGATGTTCAGGGCGAGGCCGTTGTTCTGCTCGGAGAATCCGCCGAGCGTCTGGCGCACCTGCTCGAGCTGGGCGACCTGCTCGATGATCCCCTGTGTCGAAACGGGGGCGCGCGAGGCGGAACGCTCCTCCACGCGAGAGGCGGAAACGAGGTGGCCGGCGTCGTCGGCGATGCGAGCGATCTCCTCGCTCGCCCCGGCGGCCGACTCCATGATCCTGCCGCAGGCAAGAGCCGCTCTGCTGACGGCCCTTCGCATCTGGTCCGCCTGACGGTGATCGTCGGTGACCGGCTGCCCGGAACGCTCCTTCAGCGCGGTCTCGACCTTGCGCGCGACCGACGCCCACCACTTGCCCTCCACGAGGCTCTCGGTGACGGGATTCCCCTTGAGGATGGAATCGATCTCCATCTCGAGATCGACCGACTTGCTTTCATCCTGTCTCTCGTTTATCTCGGCGCTGATCTCGCGGATCTGGTCGCCGTAGTTCCGGAGCACGTCCTGGAGCTCTGGATAGTCGGAGAGCCGGGCGATCTGCGCCGGATTGGTCAGATCGTCGATGCTCTCTGCCAACGAGACCATGCGGCGGTAATCCTGTCCCGAGTCGAGGTAGTAGCGGTACCGGCGCACGGCGGAGGCGATGATGAAATAGGCTATCAGCGACATGAGGACCATTCCGGCCGCCAGCGGATAGGTCTCCTTGAAGAAAGCGTACGAATCGACTATCCACCGGCTCTTGTCGGGACCGAGCCACGTGAGGCCGATAGCGTATGTGCGGACGAAGTAGTACCCTACACCGGACCCCGTGACGAGCAGCATGAGCGCTACAAACATACCGATCTTCCACGGAGACGTGAGGACGGGTGGCTTCTTCCTCTTTTTCTTCCTGGACTTTTTCGATCCCACGGTCCTCTCCTTCGCGTAGCTGCATGGACAGGAATCCGGCCGGACGGCGCCCTCCCGGGCGCAACGGCAGCCGGATCGATATACCCGGTCGTCGGCTGAATCCGCAAAGATTATGCCAAGACACCGATTACCGGAATCGGACGCATCTACCGGGAATTATTGGAAATAGCGAGGCCCCGCGAAGGAACGCCGGGACCGATTTGCCCGCTCTCCATGCAGTTTGCACGGACGCGGAGGGCGGCCCGAAGGGGGATCGGCGCCCGCGGCTGCGCGGGGGACTCAGCGCCGTGGGTTCTTCAGCGTTATCGGCTTGTAGACCGCCGGGAACCGGTCGTCGAAGATGTCGTTCGCGGGGGTCACGTGCTTGTCGTCCGCCTGGGCGATGTCGATCTCGACCACCTTGAGCGAGTCGCTGCGATCGCCTGCCGAGACGAGGACCTCGCCGGTCGGGCTGATGATCTGACTGCCGCCGGTGAAGGTGAGGTTGAGCGTTCCCCTGCGCTCCGTGCCGATCCGGTTGGCCGTCACACCGAATACGCGATTCTCGATGCAGCGCGTGCGCATCGCGTCCTGCCCCCAGGGCAGCACGAGGTTGGCCGGGTGTACGAGGATCTGGGCGCCCTTCAGCGCGAGCACGCGGGCGGCCTCCGGCATGATCCAGTCGAAGCAGATCATCATACCGAGTCGCGCGCCGGGGACCGCGGTCACCTTGAGCGACTGGCCCTGCGCGAAGAAGAGCTTTTCGCGGTCGAAGAGGTGGATCTTCCTGTAGATGTCGATCTTGCCCTTGGACGTGATGCAGACCGCCGAGTTGTAGTAGGCCCGCCCCTTCTTCTCCGCCATGCCGAAGACGATGTTGAGATTGCGCTTCTGGGCGACCTTCTTCAGCTGGGTGGTCGTGTACCCGCGTTGCACGGGCTCGGCGAGGGAATCGAGCTCCTTGAGGTTCTTGAACAGATACCCCGTATTGAAGAGCTCGGGCAGGACGATCGTCGCGTCGGAGACCTTGCTGAGAAGGCTCACCGCGCGTCGGACGTTCGCCTTGACCTCGCCGAACCTCACGCGGAGCTGGAGAAAACCGATTCTCATGTGTCCCCCCTTGAGAGCGTCCGGGTCCATCGCAGCCGTCGGATTCGTATGAGGATATCCGGATTATATCAGAGAGACCCGCCCCGCGGAAGGGAATTTACCCGAAAATTCAGATGTATCTGAATTCCCCCGTGGCACATCGCTTGCACGCCCTCCCCCCGGCACCGGAGACCGCATCACGGACCGGCACCGGAAAGCGCACCATGGCAGATCGGATATCGTATACGCCCCTCGGAGAGAGCCGCGCGGATCCCGCCACCGCCGATTTCTTCATGATGGACGGCCTTCTCGACAGCAGGATGTCGAGCGGACACCCCTCGAACGGCGATTTCTACGACGAGGACGTCAACGTATACCTTGCGGGGCTGCTGACCGGCATGGTCGACGCCCGGGGGGAAGCGGCCGACCTGGTCGTCCCGTACGACGCCGACCTGTTCGAGCTGGTGCGGCGGGAGCCGGAACCGAGGGTCAACTTCCGCCGCTACCGCGCGAACGCCGATTTCATCCTCGTCTCCCTCGGACTCTTCGCCGGGCCGGCCGGACGGCCCCCGGCGGCGCCCGCGCTGCGGATCACGAACGAGTCGTACGCGGGGCGGGGGGCGGCGTACTATGCGATGGCCGCCTCGTATGCCAGGGAGACGTTCAGGGGCCCCACCGCGATCGGCGAGGTGATGGAGAAACTCTCGCGCGGGTTCCGGACATACGTCCGCATCCTCTCGGTGATGAAGAGCGAGCGCCTCGACCTGCTCCCCAGGCTCAGCGACGGGGAGCTGTACCACCTGCAGCGGTCGGCGCTCGAGGAGGAGCGGCGCTCATGCATCCCCGCGGCACGAGACGAGTTCCTCGACGCATGGTCGAGACACCGGAAAGAGGGCTCGCATGGGTCCCTCGCCTCTCTCGAAGACGCCGCACGGCGCCTGCGGGAGCTGGATCCCGGGTTCAGTTTCGAGATCGACGATATCAAGCTCGGGAACGGACACGGGACGATCGTGTCGTGATCGAGGCCCGGGGAGGTCGCCCCTGCGGGGCGGCTAAATGCCCTTTATAAAATCCCCGCAGATGCGGAAGACCTCGCGCGACTGATCGCCCCTGACGATGACGTGTCCCCCCGAGGGGAGGAGCACGAACCGCGAGGCGGCGTTGCGGGAGCGCTTCTGAAGGAACTGGTACCCGCGCGCCGAGAGGACGGGATCGTCGGCCGCCTGCACCATGAGGATCGGCTCGCGGATATCGTCGCCGATCGCCGTCCGGGTCATCATTATCAGGTCCAGCATCGTGCTGCGCACGGGCATGATCCGCCTGGTCAGCCGGGGGAGGATCCGCAGGGCCGCCCTGAAGATCGCGTGCCGCGTGCCGCCGCCGGGGAACAGGGCGGGAGAGAGGAGGATCGTCCCCCTGACGGGGTGCGACCGCATCAGGTTCAGCGCAATCGTGCCGCCGAAGCTGAATCCCGCCGTGTACGTATCGGCCGAGTAGGCGAGCATCGTGGAGAGGGTGACCTCGGCCCGGGCCAGGCAGCCGCTCCATCCTCCCGATCCGCAGCCGGGGGCCGCCGAGTGCTGTGCGCCGTCCCCGCCCCGCCGCCTGATCATCCTGCGTGCATAGTCGGCGAACCCGCTGTCGGATGATCGCGGATCGATAGGCAGCCGGATCCCGTAGGCGGTGAACCCGAGACTGTACAGGTAGTCGCCGAGCGACCGCATCTCGTCGGGGGTCCCCCCCGCCCCGTGGAGCAGGAGCACGCCGAGCGCCTCGCGCTGCTGCAGGAGCAGGAAGCTGCGATCACGCTCGGGGACGCCGGCGCGCCGCTCTATGTACAGGACGCTCTCGTGGAAGAACCGGAGCAGGTCCCTGCGCAGTGTCAGGTCGCCGGGCGACTGCCGCACGCGCTCGCGCAGCTCCCAGACCGCCTGATCGATCCTCTCGAGGGTTTTCACCGCCAGTCCTCTCCCTTCGCCTGAGCCGCTCCGCCGGCGCCTCCTCTGCACACCTTCACGCAGAGCCCGCAGATCATCGTGTTGAGCTTCTCGTCCCGCGAGAACCGCCGCAGCTGCGCGGTGCACCTGTCGAGGTCGAACCGGGCGGGGTCCTCGTCGATCGCCCCGACCGGGCAGGCGCCGATGCACGCCGTGCAGTCTCCGCACTGCGTCTCGAGCCGCTCGCGCGCGGGCCGCGGCAGCGGTGCGTCGGTCAGCACCGTGGCGAACCTGATCATCGTCCCGAACTCGGGGGAGACGAGCAGGTTGTTCCGCCCGCGCCAGCCGAGCCCGGCGAGCCAGGCTATCTCCCGGTGCGAGAGATGGGCCCGCAGCCGCTCCCAGTCGAGTATCTGGGAGGCGGGCACGGGAAGGGCCCGGTACCCCGCTCGCTGCAACCGCCCCGCTATCGACAGTGCCGCCTGGTCGAGTGCCGTGTTGACCTGCCGGTAGTGATGATAGTACGTCCACGTCGGCGCGGTCACCACGGTATCGAGCACCGGCTGGGAGAGCCGTATCCCGAAGGAGACGGCGCGCGGCAGCGCGGCGGCGATATCCCGTATCGATTCGTGGAAGCGGGCCCGGTGCTCGTCGTCGATGTGCGCGAAGGAGACGGCGTCGAGCCCGAGATGCGCCGCGGCGTCGTCGATCTCGCCGGTTATCCTCGATGTCTCTCTGTCGTCGCTCACGCGCCGCCCGCCGGTCAGGTCGTCTTGTAGTTCGGGGCTTCCTGCGTGATGATCACGTCGTGCGGATGGCTCTCGCGCAGCCCGGAGGAAGTTATCCTGATGAACCGCCCCTTTTTCTTGAGCTGCTCGACCGTCGATACTCCGCAGTATCCCATCCCCGCGCGCAGACCCCCCATCAGCTGGTAGACGTTGGCGGCAAGGCTTCCCTTGTACGAGACGCGTCCCTCGATCCCTTCGGCGACGAACTTGCGCTCCTCTGTGATGCCGGCCTGGAAGTACCTGTCCCCGCTGCCCCGCTTCATCGCCCCGATCGAGCCCATGCCGCGGTACCCCTTGTAGCTCTTCCCCTGGTGGTAGATGATCTCGCCGGGGCTCTCCTCCGTGCCGGCGAAGAGGCTTCCTATCATCACCGAATCGGCGCCGGCGGCGATCGCCTTGGTGATGTCGCCCGAGAACTTGATCCCGCCGTCGGCGATCACGGGGATCCCCGCCTTGGCCGCCGCCTGCGCGCAGTCGATGATCGCGGTGATCTGCGGCACGCCGATCCCCGCTATGACGCGCGTTGTGCAGATGGCGCCGGGGCCGATCCCGACCTTCACCGCGTCCACGCCGGCCCTGATCAGGTCGCGCGTGCCGGCGGCGGTCCCCACGTTCCCCGCGATGATCTGCAGCGCCGGGTGCTTCTTCCGCAGTCCCGCCACCGTCTCGAGGACGGCGTCGGAGTGCCCGTGGGCCGTATCGACCACGATGACGTCGACGCCGGCATCGATCAGCGCCTTTGCGCGCTGCATCGTCTCCGAGCCGACGCCGACCGCCGCCCCGACCCTGAGCCGGCCGCCGTCGTCCTTGCAGGCGTTGGGGTAGTCGATCCGCTTCTGTATGTCCTTGACCGTGATCAGTCCCTTGAGCCTGCCCTGCTTGTCGACGACGGGGAGCTTCTCGATCCGGTTCTCGTGGAGGATCCGCTTCGCCTTGTCCATCCCGATCCCCACCGCGGCGGTGATCGGGTCTTTCGTCATCACCTCGCTGACCTTCAGGTCGAGCCGGTCGATGAACCGCAGGTCGCGGTTGGTGAGGATGCCGACGAGGACGCCGTTCTTCTTCGTGATCGGCAGCCCCGATATCCGGTAGGTGCGCATCACCTCGATCGCCTCGCTGACGAGCTGGTCGGGAGAGAATGTGACGGGGTTGGATATCATCCCGCTCTCGCTGCGCTTGACCCGGTCGACGTGCTCGGCCTGCTCCTCGATCGTGATGTTCTTGTGTATGATCCCGATCCCGCCCTCGCGCGCGAGCGCGATGGCGAGCTCCGCCTCCGTGACGGTGTCCATAGCGGCGGAGACGACGGGGATGTTGAGGGTTATCTTCTTCGTGAGGCGCGTCGTCAGCTTGACCTGCTGCGGGTGGACGCGGGACCTGGCGGGGATCAGAAGGACATCATCGAACGTGAGGCCTTCCTTCACGATCTTGTTTTCCATCGATACGACGAAGGAGCGGCGACGCTCCCTCTCCCTCCTTCCGATTCTCGTGGTGCCCGGCCCCGGGCGCCGTGCCCTCCGGTTCCGGGTAGCCCGGAACATACCCCCGCACCGGTGCGGTGTCAAGGTCGATTCGGCTCGTGGTGCTTGCGCCACAGGGCCTCGCCGCCGGCGAGCATGTCGTAGAACCGGCCGCTTCCCGGGGCGTGCCGGAAGTCGTCCAGAGGCCTGCGGACGAGCCGGCGCCCCTCGAAGGTGGCCACCTCGGTGATTCCGGTCTGCTCGAGGAGCTGGAAGGCCAGCAGGAAATCCCTGCCGACGTCGGTCGGGACATGGGCGTCCGAGCCGAGCGTGACGGGGACCCCCGCCCTGTGGCATGCGGCGAGCAGCGCCGGATCGGGGTAGATCGAGCCCGCCCCCCTGCGCAGCCCTGCCGTGTTGACCTCTATCGCCATCCCGCGCTCCGCCAGCAGCGCCGCGATCTCGGCATATTCGCGCTCGGGCGGCTCCGGAGGGACGAAGCGCTCCTTGCGCAGCGCGTCGGGATGGGCGAGCACGTCGAACAGGCCGCTCGTGATCATCGACCCGAGCAGCTCGAAATACCGGGGAAATGCGCTGCCGGGGTCCTCCGTCTCGTACCTGTCGCGGTGCGCCTTGCTGGTGAAGTGCCAGTCACCGAGGAAATGCACCGAGCCGAGCACGTAGTCGAACGGAGCGCTCGCCAGCAGCGCCCGCGTCCGATCCTCGAGCCCGGGGAAGTAATCGGCCTCGATCCCCATCCGGATCGTGATGCTTCCGGCGTACTTGCGCTGCAGGTGGCCGACGAGGGCGATATAGTCGGGGAGGCGGTCCTCGAGCATCGCATGGTACGGGTCGGGGTCGACGACCTTGGGCAGGTGGTCGGCGAAGCCGATCTCGACGAACCCCTTCCCCAGCGCCTCGAGAACGTACTCCTCGAGCTCCCCCTCGGCGTGGCCGCAGAAATTGCCGTGCAGATGATAATCTATCATATGAACATGATACACCGCGGGACGGCGGATAGCAACAACACGACCTGCCGCAAGGGCGTAACATGCTGGCGCTACAGAGGAATACGGGCTGTCGCGCCGTTGCGGAGGGAAGTATCCGGTCGCGCCCGGCGGCTGTGGGCCGGCTCAGCAGATCCTCGGCAGGATGTCCCCGTACGGAAGGTCGATCACCCGCTCGCCGCCGAACCGTGTCGACATCACGACGATCCCGGCGGGGGCCTCGGCGACCTCGCCGATCACGGCCGCCTCGCGCCCGAGATCGTGCGAGCGCATCGCATCGAGGACATCGCCGGCGATATCGGCCGGGACGACGGCGACGAGCTTCCCCTCGTTGGCTATCTGCATCGGGTCGTACCCCATCAGCTCGCACCCGCTTCGCACCGCCTCGCCGACGGGGATCCGATCCTCGTCGACGCGGACGCAGACCCCCGAGTCGGCGGCGATCTCGTTCAGCACCGCGGCGAGCCCGCCGCGCGTGGCGTCGCGCATCGCCCTGATCGCGGGAAACCGCCCGAGCAGCGGGACGGTGAGCAGCGAGAGCGGTGCCGTGTCGCTCTCGAGGTCGCTCCCGAAATCGATCCCCTCCCTCAGGCTCAGTATCGCCAGGCCGTGATCACCGATCCGCCCGCTCAGGAGGACCTTGTCCCCCGGCCGCGCCGCATCGGAGCGCAGGTCCACCCCCTCGGGGACGATCCCGATCCCGCTCGTGTTGATGAAGATCCCGTCCGCCTGCCCGCTCTCGACCACCTTCGTATCCCCCGTGACGATCCGCACGCCGGCCTCGCGAGCGGCGGCGGCGATCGAGTCGGCTATCCGCCCGAGATCGGCGACGGGGAACCCCTCCTCGATGATCATCGAGAGGGAGACGAACTGCGGGACCGCCCCGGCGACGGCGAGGTCGTTGACCGTGCCGCAGACAGCGAGCGAGCCGATGTCCCCGCCGGGAAAGAAGAGCGGGTGCACGACGAACGAGTCGGTCGTGAACGCGATGCGCCCCGTGGGGGGCTCTAGGACGGCGCTGTCCTGCAGGGGCCCCTCCTGCGAGCCGAGGCGCCCGAGGAGCATCGAGACCAGTTCCTTCATCATGATCCCGCCGCCGCCGTGGGCGAGCAGGATCCTCTCGTCATCGATCGACCGCGTCATCAGTGATCCCCTTTCGCAGCATCGCCGAGGCCGCAACGGCCTGGCCGAGCGATATGCCCCCGTCGTTCGGGGGGACGGTCCGGTGCATCAGCATCGTAAGATCCAAGCGCGCCGCCTCCTCGAGCGTCATCTCGCAGAGCAGGCGGTTCTGGAAGACACCGCCCGAAACGACGGTCGCCTGGCAGCCGCGCTCGCGGCCCAGACGCGACGCCGTCTCGACGACGAGCAGCGCCGTGCCCCTGTGGAAGGCCCGCGCAATCTGCGCGCGCGGGGCGCCGGCGCGGATGTCTTCCAGCACAGCCTCGACGACCGGGGCCGGATCTATCACGAGCGGTTCTCCCTCGTGAATACCGTACCTGTAGGTCCGCTCCGAGGCGGGCGCCTCAAGCGCGAGGCTCTCCAGGGCTATCGCCGCCTCCGCCTCGTATGTCACCCGGAGCCCGCACCCGAGCAGGCAGGCGACCGCGTCGAAGAGGCGCCCGATGCTCGAGGTCGGCAGCGAGTTGATCCCCTTGCGTGCCATCTCGAGGACTGCTGCGGCGGGGAGCCGGCCCAGAGGGAGGCCTTCGGGAACGGCGCCGTCCGGGATGCGGTCGCCGTACAGCGCGGCGAGATGCATCAGCGCCATCCGCCACGGCTCGCGCACCGCCGCCTCCCCTCCCGGCAGGGGGACCGTGCGCAGGTGGGCGAGCCGCTCGAAGCGGTGCGGCTCTGCGAGGAGGAACTCCCCGCCCCAGAGTGTCCCGTCGCCGCCGTATCCCGTCCCGTCGAAGGCGACCGCGATCACCGGCCCGGTGATCCCGTACTCGGCCATCACGCTCACCGCGTGGGCGTGGTGGTGCTGGACGGATACCACGGGAAGGTCGAACTCCGCGGCGAGGCGCGAGGTAAAGTAGTCGGGATGGAGGTCGCGCGCGACCGCCTCGGGCCGGACCTCGAGGAGCCGCTCGAATGAGGCGAGCTCCGAGCGGAAGTTCCGCTGGCTGCGCAGGTCGCCGAGATCGCCGAGGTGCGGCGAGACGAACGCCGATCCGCCGCGCGTCAGCGTGAAGGTCCCCTTCTCCTGCCCGCCGAGGGCGAGGACGCACCGGGCCGGCGCCGGATCGAGCGCGACCGGGTCGGGAACGAACCCCCTGGCGCGCCGCAGCGGGACGGCGGTCCCCGCCGGGGCGAAGAAGATAGAGTCGTCGCACTTGTGCGCTATCCGCCTGTCGTGCACGAGAGCCGCATCGGCGATCGACCCGAGCACGCCGCCGAGCTCCTCCTCCGTCGAGATCAGCGGCTCGTCGGTGAAGTTCGCCGATGTCATCACGAGCGCCTCGAACGGCTCTATCAGCAGGTGATGGAGCGGCGTGTACGGGAGGAAGGCGCCGACATACCCGTTCCCAGGGGCGATCTGGGCGGGAAGCGGATCGCCGGCGGCTCGCAGCAGGACGATAGGCGCCTCGGGGGATTCGAGCAGCGCGAGCTCGGCCTCATCGACCGCGCAGAATCTGCGCAGGGCGGCGATGTCGCGGAACATCACGGCGAACGGCTTGACCGGCCGTCGCTTGCGCTCCCTCAGGCGGGCCGCGGCGGGGCCGTCGGTGGCGAGACAGGCGAGATGGTACCCGCCGATACCCTTCACCGCGACTGTCTTGCCTCCGGCGATCAGGCGCTGCGCGCCGGCAATCGGATCGCCGGGGAGCTGTGCGCCGTCCTCGCCGACGAGCCTCAGTGTCGGCCCGCATCCCGGGCACGAGATCGGCTCGGCGTGGAAGCGTCGGTCGGCTGGGTCGGTGTACTGGCCCCGGCAGAGCCGGTCCATCTCGAAGACGCTCATCGTCGTCAGCGGCCTGTCGTAAGGGAGCCCCTCTATGATAGTGAACCGCGGGCCGCAGTTGGTGCAGGTGATGAACGGGTAGCGGTGGCGCGGGTCGGCCGGGTCGCGCATCTCGCGCAGACAGTCGCCGCAGACAGCCGTATCCACGGGGAAGACGGCATCGGCGCCCCCCGGCTCGTCGCTCTTGCCTATAGAGAACGAGCTCTCGCCGAGCGGTTCTACCGCTCCCGACTCGAGCGAGTCTATGCGCGCGAGCGGCGGCAGGCCGGTCTCGAGGGCGCCGGCGAAGGAGGCGAGCGCCTCCGCGCTCCCCTCGAGCTCTATCACGACCCCTCGCCTCGTGTTGCGCACCGAGCCCCCGAGCCCCGCTCCGGTCGCCATGCGGTAGATCGCCGGCCGGAACCCGACCCCCTGCACCCGCCCCCTCGCGACGAGGCGCAGGCGATGCGGTCCCCCGCCGCGGGGGACCTCGAACGCTGCCTTCCGATGCTTCATCTGGGTAACAATAGCCGCCCCCGTCGGGGGGCGCCAGCGAAAAGGGGGAAACGGGGCCTCCCCGATTTGCCTTGTCAGCGACTCGAGCGCGGCCTAGAATCGCGCGAGGGAAAGGAGGCGCGCCGTGGCGGAACCTATCGTCGTCTATCTGTGGAGGCTGCTCATAGCCCTCGGCCTGGGCGCGGTTGTGGGGCTCGAGCGCGAGCTGGCCGGCAAGCCGGCCGGGCTGCGCACGAACATCCTCATGTGCGTCGGCTCGTGCCTGTTCATGATCATATCGGTAGAGATCGCCCGCTCGACCGGCGGACGCGCCGACCCGGGGCGGATCGCCGCCCAGGTCGTCACCGGCGTCGGCTTCCTCTGCGCAGGCACGATCATGCGCTCGCGCTTCTCCGTCTCGGGGCTCACCACCGCCGCCACGCTCTGGGTCCTCTCGGCTCTCGGCCTCGCCGTCGGCGCCGGGTATGAGATCCTCGCCGTCACCGGCGCGGCGGTGATCACCGTCACCCTGATCGTCATCAGGCGGGTCGAGGTGGCGATCCACCGCTTCCACTCCGACCACATCGTCCAGCTCGTCCTCGAGCGCCGCACGGGGATGGTCGCCACCACACTGCAGGTCTTCACGAAGATGAAGATTCACGCGGCGGTCCACGAGGTGACGTTCCGCGACGACTCGTGGTACGTGACGATCGAGTATGACACCTCGCGGCGCAGTCACGAACGTCTGATCAGGGAGCTCTCCGATCTCGAGGGAGTCACGAGCGTGACCGAGATCCGCTCGTCGTTCTAGGGCCCGCTCCGCTCACATCCCATTCCCGCCGCCGGGCCGGTCTCGCAGATGCTCGGGCAGGCGGAACAGCCGGAACAATCCGACGAGCCACCAGATCGTGTACGCGAGGTAAAGCCCCGTCGCTATGAGGAAGAGCCGCTCGTCGAGCAGGGCCGGCAAGGAGATGTTCGCCCGCACGGAGAGGACCGAGGCGACGATCATGAGCCCCGCCGTGGCGGCGCCGAAACGGTAGAACCAGTCGGCCGAGCGGCGCACCGTCTCGTCGCGGCGCTCCGGCGCGAACCAGTACTCCTTGTGCGGGAAGCTGATCCAGCGCACGTCGGTACGCTCGAGGACCGCCGGCAGCAGCGCGAATCCCCCGAGTACGAGCAGCATCATGCAGGTGATCGAGGCGACGTAGAATCCCCGCGAGGCCCACGAGTCGGGGACGCCGCCGCGCCCGAAATGCACCGCCACCGTCTCGGGGAGCGCGAACCACGAGCCGAGGTTGAAGAGGATCAGCGCGAGGAACGCCGTATAGAAGATTCCCTTTGATACGCTCATCGTCTCGTGCGCCGCAGCGGCGCTGCGGCATGCAGCCGGCCACCGGCGCCCCTCCCTGCCCCCGGTACACGGGGCGCCGGCGGTCTATTCAGCCGCGTCTCCTAGTTCAACCCGCGCTTCGCCAGCAGGGGGCCGATCTCCGGCTCGCGCCCGCGGAACTCCTTGTACAGGGTCATCGGCTCCTCAGAGCCGCCCTTGGCGAGGATGAACCTTCTGAAGCGTTCGGCCGTGGCGCGGTCGAACAGGGTCGTCTCCTTGAAGGCCTGGAAGGCGTCGGAGTCGAGGACCTCCGCCCAGATGTAGCTGTAGTACCCCGCCGCGTACCCGCTGCTGAAGATGTGCGCGAAGTACGTCGTCCGGTACCGCGATACGATCTCGGGGATCAGCCCGATCCGGCCGAGCGCCTCGCGCTCGTACGCGTCCACGTCGGTGACCTTCGCCGGATCGACTGTGTGCCAGTCCATATCGAGTATCGATGCGGCAAGGTACTCCGTCGTGGCGAATCCCTGGTTGAAGAGCCTCGCGTTGGAGATCTTCTCTATCAGGTCCTCGGGGATCGTCTCGCCGGTCTTGTAGTGGCGGGCGTACATCCGCAGGACCTCGGGATCTGTCGCCCAGTTCTCCATGATCTGCGACGGGAGCTCGACGAAGTCGGTGGCGACGTTGGTCCCGCTCAGGGTCCGGTACGAGCACTCGGTGAGCAGGCCGTGCAGGCCGTGCCCGAGCTCGTGGAACAGCGTGGTGACCTCGTCGAAGTTCAGCAGGGACGGCAGGTCGCCGGTCGGCCGCGAGAAGTTGCCGCAGTTGTAGACGAGCGGCGTCACCGTCTCGCCGTCCGGCAGGCGGCACTCATCCCTGAACTGCCCCATCCAGGCGCCCCCCCGCTTGCTCTCGCGGGGGAAGTAGTCGATGAAGAAGATGCCGATGTGGGAGCCGTCGGCGTCCTTGACCTCGAAGGCGCGCACCTCGCCGTTGTAGACGGGGATGTCGGTGCGTTCCTCGAAGGTGATCCCGTAGAGGTTGTTGACGACCTGGAACGCCCCCTTCAGCACGTTCTCGAGCGGGAAGTACGGCTTGAGGACCTCGTCGTCGAGGTCGTACTTCTCCTTCTTCAGCTTCTCCGCGTAGTACCACCAGTCCCAGCTGGCGAGGTCGAAGCCGCCCCCCTCGCGGTCTATCATCGCCTGCAGCTCGGCCGCCTCGGCCTTCGCCTTCTCCAGCGACGGTGTCCAGAGACGGTCGAGGAACTCGAAGACAGTCGCCGGCTTCTTCGCCATGTTCTCCTCGAGGACGAAGTCGGCGTATGTTGGATAGCCGAGCAGGTTCGCCCGGTCGTTGCGCAGCGAGATGATCTTGCGGGCGTTCGCTTTGTTGTCGAGCTCGTCTCCGTTGTCGCCGCGCATGGTGTACGCCGTGTATATCTTCTCCCGCAGGTCGCGGCGCGGGGAGTACTGCAGGAACGGGATCATGCTCGGCTTCTGGAGGGTGAAGAGCCATTTGCCCTCGTACCCCTTGGCGGCGGCAGCCTCGGCGGCGGCGCTGCGGACCCAGTCGGGCAGGCCGGCGAGGTCGTCCTCGCTCTCGAGCACCATCTCGTACTTGTTCGTCTCCTTGAGCAGGTTCTCGGCGAACTGCAGCGAGAGGACGGAGAGCTCCTTGTTGATCTCGCGGAGCTTCGCCTTGTCCTGGTCGCCGAGTGCAGCGCCGTTGCGCACGAACCTGCGATAGTACTCCTCGAGCAGCCGCTCCTGCTCGCGCGTCAGCTCGAGCGTCTCGCGCTGGTCGTAAACCTTCTTGAATCTCTGAAAGAGGTCATCGTTGAGGATGATGTCATCGCGATGGGCGGAGAGCAGAGGCGCCGCCTCCTTGGCGATCGCCTGCATATTCTCGTTGGTCATCGACGAGTTGAGGCTGAAGAAGACATCGTTGACCTTGCCGAGCAGCTCGCCGCTGTACTCGACGGCCAGCACGGTGTTCTCGAAGGTCGGCTCGTCTGGGTTCGACGCGATCGCATCGATCTCCTTCTTTTGCTGGGCGATCCCCTCGGTGAAGGCCGGCATGTAGTGCTCTTCCCGTATCTCGGCAAAGGGCGGAACTCCGAAGGGGGTATCGTATTCGCTGAAGAACGGGTTCTTCTGCTGCTGCGAGCAGGCGACTATCGCCAGCAGGGCGAGCAGCAGGACGAGGGACCTGCGTCTGAGCATCTCTGTCCTCCTGTAAAAGCCGTGGAACGGCGAGTATACAACACTCACAGCGGGCGTGGTAGGGGATTTTCCGCCGCCGCTGCGAGGCGCCGGGGCTCCCGTAACCATAAGAAATAGTAAGGATTCTTTCAGTGGCGGGGGGCGAAAGGTATGGGCATACTCCGGGCAGGACCCAACGAAAGGATCTATATGAAACGGAATACTGGAGTTATTCGGCAGGGCATTTGGGTCGTATGTGCGGTACTGGTCGCGAGCGCCGCTTGCACCGCCACAGCCTTTGGCGGCCGGACCGACGCGGCGGAGGCCTCGCCGGTCGGCATTCCCATCCTGAGCGGCATCACGATGGACGGCGACCCGGCCGACTGGGGGACGCGGGGGTACCGCGTCGAGATCATCCCCGACGAGGACGGGCGCCTGCTCTCCGCGGCCGACTTCGATCCGCGTCTGCGACTGGGCTGGAGCGATGAGGGACTGCTCGTCCTCGCCGAGGTCACCGACGACGTCTCCCGCGAGGACTCCGAGGAGCGATACCTCTGGCGCTCCGACTGCGTCGAGCTCTTCGTCGCCCCGGCGGTCGGCGGACCCGACTTCTGCCAGCTCGTCATCGCGCCGGGCAACATCCCGAAGGGTTCCGGCCTGCGATACCGCCTCTACGACAACCGCTCGAACCCTGACGACGACGCGCCGCTCGCAACCGTGCAGGCCTCCTCGGGATCGCCCGGCATGTATGTCGTCGAGATCCTCTTCCCGTGGAAGAACCTCGGCATCGATCCGTCCGAGGGGCGCGAGATCGGCGTCCAGTTCGTCGCCAACGACGACGACGGCGACGGAGCCTCGTTCCGCGCGGCCTGGTACCCGAGCACGACGACGCACGAGGACCCGCGCATGATGAACGCCGTACGTCTCGCCGCGGCACCGTCGGAGCCGGTGACCGCGCTCGTCGACCGCCTCTCGACACTCGACGGGTGCTTCGTGACGATCGCCGCTTCGAGAGGGCGCCTC
>Ga0316578_10000175_pt1 | contig 17622 bp, 13 predicted proteins | sample J0NA_2_FD_203076 | JGI IMG/M metagenome (GOLD analysis project Ga0316578, IMG submission 203076) | Rhizosphere microbial communities from salt marsh grasses in Alabama, United States - J0-2_160517rDrC | ecosystem: Host-associated > Plants > Roots > Rhizosphere | place: USA: Alabama | collected... | reverse complement strand
GACATACTGATCACCAGCGGCAAACTGACCCGCAGGACCTGCCGGTAGGGTTTAATTTTTTTATGATCGGAAAACCGGGAATGCATTTTTCCTCGTTACAAAATCAAAGTCGCTGTGATTAAAAAAGATGCCAAGCCATACCGTTAGCGGGAATAATTTGCAAGGGAGGTTTAGGGGAAAAGATAAGTGACTAAAGTTAGAAGTGATCTAAAGTGACTAAAGTTAAGGAATCCTGCCCGTCGAGAGCCTCAGGTCTAACGACCATTTTTATAAAAGATGGAGCGAAGCGACGCGCTAATTTTAGGCACTTTAGATCACTTTAGGCATTTTAGGCACTTTCTTTTTACTACTGCCAATCCGGGGATAGCCGTCCGCCGGCATCTTTGCGATACGGCATCCAGGTCAGACCGAAGGCTTCCAGTGTAATGTTGGTGCTTTGCGGCTTGACCGAAACCTCTTCCAGTTCTTCGTCAGCCGGATCGAAGGTGGCATCAAGGCTGTCTATATCACTTTGCAGGCGCTCATCAAGCTCGGCCATTTCATGTTTAACCGCTGCGGCCGTCTCCTGGGCCCGGGCAACGTCCATGCTTTCTTTGCGCATTCGACCCGCAGATTTTACCGCCGTGCCGAAACGGGTGGCCGAGCTGGTGCTGACTGCCTTGCGGCCCAGAAATGCACCCAGGATCGCGGTGCCAAAAGAAACCATGGTCTCCATTTTTTTAGATTTGGCCTGCTCCTGTTCCCGCTGCAGCGCCTGTTCAGCGCGCATCAAGCGGCGTTGAAGCGTATTGTATTTGGCGCTGTATTTGCGGCGCAGTTTTTCGACTTCCAGATCGCGTTTTTCCCGGGCGGCCTGAGTCAGCCGTGATAAAAACTCGCTTCTGGATTCATCAGGACCACTGATCAGCTTAAAGCGTTTCGAGCGATAGAGGATCAAGGGGCGATTTTGCCGAACCCAGCGCAGCAAATCCTTGTTCCATTTTTTATAGGATGTGGCTTTTTCCGCCACCGATGGCAGCTCGGCAAAATCGGCGCCGGACAGCGGTGAGGTCTGAAGGTCATCGGAACTCAAACCGATCTCTTCAGCCTCGTCCCAGTCAACCGCTGCGGGGCCGTCCTCGAGAACGGCCGCAACAGCCAGCTTCTGGCTGACATCGACTTTGTATTTGGCGCTGGAATAATAAACATCCAGCCAGCCGGCCACCGCCGGGTAATACATCAAACCCTGACCGGCGCCGGATGCGGCCAGATACATGACATTGATTCCGGGTGCGACGACCGGCGGCTCGCAGGAAGATGAAGCCGGCGGCGCGGCTGCCGGTTGGGGGGAAGCTGCCGGAGCCGGCGCTGTGACGGATTTTTTATCCGCCACCAATAATTTAATTTGCTCACGGGTCAGCGGACCGCGCAGATACGAAAGCACCCAGCGGGTTTCAAAAATAACCGGCGCATTCTCATGGACATTATTTAAAAGAAATACGCGCTTGCCCAGCCCGGCCAGGACTTCTTCCATTCGACCGCGGTCAAATCCGGAACCGGCCGCAGCCCCTTCCAGCCCGGCCAGCACCCGTTCCTTGTCACGATCCGTCTGTAGCCGGCCGATAAACCAAGACCCCGTATTGGACAGCCCTTTGTAATCCAGGTCAACCGGGTTTTGGGTGGAGAGAACCACCCCGAGGCCGAAGGCCCGGGCTTGTTTCAGCATTGTCAGCAGCGGCGCTTTGGACGGCGGGTTTTTAACCGGCGGGAAATAGCCAAAAATTTCATCCATATACAATATCGCCCGCAGGCTGGAAGTGCCGGCCTGGGTTCGCATCCAGGCTAAAATTTCGTTTAACAGCATGGAAACAAAAAACATGCGCTCGGCATCCGAAAGGTGGCTGATGGTAAAAATAGAGGCTTTGGGCTTGCCGCTGCCTGTAAAAAGCATGCGGTTGATGTTCAGCGGTTCGCCTTCAAGCCAGGCTTCAAAGCCGGGCGCGGCCAGAAGATTGTTAAGCCGCATGGCCAGTTGAAAACGTTCCTTGGCCGGATAAAACGCATCCAGATCCATCACACCGATGCGCTCAAAGGGGGGGGTTTGAATGGCGCGGATTAATCCGGCCAGATCAAGCGCTTTGCCCGCGGCCCAGGTGGATTCAAGGATATTGGAAACCAGGATGTGTTCGCGGCTGGTTATAGGATCGGCTTCTATGCCCAGCAGCGCCAGCAGGCTGGTGGCGGTGGTCTGGATGCGCTCACGCAGCAGATCCGTATCCTGCCCGACCTGGGCCGGCGGCGGCGCAAAGCTGCGCAGCACGCTAACCGGCATCCCGGCGCTGCTGCCCGGCGTATAAACGGCAAAGTCAGCCGCATCTTTCAAACGGGCGATGCGCGCGGGGTCCTGCCCCCAACCGCCAAGGCCTTTGCGCCAAAGATCCGCCTGTTTGGCTGCAAACTGATCCGGTGTCAGGCCGGCATTCAACGCATCCTGTTCGTTGACCCACGGACGCAGGTCCTGGGCCCGCAACTGCGGAAAGTTGAGCATCAGGTTGGATAAATCGCCCTTGGGGTCTATGGCGATGATCGGTATATTATCGATCAAGGCTTCTTCCAAAAGGGCGATACCCAGCCCGGTCTTGCCGCTTCCGGTCATCCCGATGATCACCGCATGAGTCGTCAGGTCTTTTGAATCATACAATAGGAGACCCTTTTGACGCTTGCGCGACGCCAGATCATATTCTTTGCCCAAATAAAACGCTCCGAGTTTTTCATATTCGCTCATTTTTATCCTCCCGAAGTAAGGGATAAAAAGTGGCTAAAGTGAACTAAAGTTGGAAGTGACTAAAGTTAAGGAATTCTGTCTATTTATAAACGACGGAGCGAAGCGACACCATAACTTTAGGCACTTTAGTCACTTTAGATCTCTTGAAACTTTATTTGCTTGATAGTATTTGAAAAAATTATCCCAGATCTTATCCAGCTGCTGTTTTGCGGCGCTTAACGGGACACAGCGGAGATGATCGGCGTCAGCTTCAATCAATTCCAGACGCTGTAATTTATTGACTGCATCTCCGATTTCAAAGTCAATATGACTGTCCCAGCGTTCGGCCAGCCAGTTTTCGATGCGATCATCGAGTTCTTTTTTGGTCAGCGCCTCTTTTGCGGTCAGCAGAAAATAATAAGCCAGGACCGCTTCTTTAAACTCCTCTTCTTCGGCGGCATCAATCAGGTCGTAAAATACCCCCGCGTTGTTGTCAAGGTTCTTGAAATACAGATTGTCGGAGAGGGCCTTCATAAACTTTATTTTACGATTCTTGTATTTGTTGATCTGCCGGAACAAAAAACCGCCCAGGGTGCCCAGCCCGGCACCCAGGGCGATCAGATGCTGTTGTTTGATCTGAACCTCTTGATCCTTTAATCCCAGCCAGAAAGAAATGACCGAGCCGACTAAAAGAAGCGATGCACCGAGTTTGGTCACCAGCACAATCATCCCGCTAACCGCCGCCGGGACACCGATGATGATCTTATCGATGGTTTTCATGCGCACTTTGCTGTTTGGAAAGAGCATTTCCAGATCGGCCTTGGGGACATTATGAAAAAGCTTGATGATGGTTGAGCCGGGATCAAAATAAAGATTTTTGCGTTCTTGGCTGTCAAAATAGGACTTTTCTTTAAATTTGATGTAAATGGCGACGCGTTCGTAATTGGTAAATTGAAATGTTTTCTTCGAAAGACCGAATAATTTCACCAGTGTTTCTTCTTTGATGCTTTCTCCGCGGCGAAAAAAAATCACATCTTCAAAGTCGTCAAAGTCAACTTCCAGACGGATCTGAAACAATGATTCTTCGCCCAGGGCCTGTTGCAGATCTTCGGCCGTGACTTTTTCAAAATTGGCGGCATCTAAAACCGCCGTCATTTCAGAAACCAGCAGCTTTTGTAAATTCTTTTTTTCCGATTCCGAAGTGTTGAATATGCGGCGGGTATCGGCATCCGGGTTAAACGGCCCGTAGCAGGCTTTCAGTTTTTCCAGGCGGGCATGAAATTCAAAATGGAAGAGTGCTTCCAAGATTCGACAGAAATCCCTGAATCCTTCGGCTTCTGCTTCTGCCAGCTGCGCGTCTTTCATGCACATTTCAATAACATCTGATTTGGTGAAGGGAATAAACCGATCACTGCGAGTCGAAGCTGCCACGGCGCTCTCCTGATCACAGGTAAGGGATTTATTGCTTATAAATGGAATCGTTGCGTTTGGTTGCGGTTATTTTTTTTATGCACTAAATTGGATGCCGTCAACCTATTTGTAATGATCCAACACCACCGCGGTCATTCGGGCGCTAAATGCATGGCATTGACGATGTTTTGGGGCGCGCCGTCAAGAAAAGCCCGGATGTTTTCAGCGGTAGACACCATCAAACGTCTGCGGGCCTCCCGGGTGGCCCAGGCCAGGTGAGGGGTGATGGCAATGTTTTTCGCGCTTAAAAGCGGATTGTCCGGGGCGATGGGTTCGGCCGATACCACATCGACGACTGCCCCGGCCAGCTGACCCCTGTTTAACGCTTCAGCAAGGTCGTTTTCTTCGATCAATCCCCCCCGGGAAGCGTTGATTAAAATCGCGCTTTTTTTCATTCGCGCCAGCAAAATGCGGTTGACAAACCGGTGATTATCGTCTGTCAAGGGAGCATGCAGGGTGACCACATCAGATTGAACGAACAGGTCTTCCAGGGAACTCCAGGCAAAGGTCCGATAATTCGGCGCGTCGCCATGATAGGGATCACAGGCCAGCACGCGCATGCCAAATGCATCGGCCAGCTGACCGACCCGCCTTCCGATCCGCCCGAACCCGATGATGCCGATGGTTTTGTCGCGCAGCTCCACCAGCGGGGTTTGCCAGAAAGACCAATCCGGCTGCCGGGCCCAATCCCCCGCCTTTACCGCCGTATCGTGAACGCCGATGTTGTGCCAGAGGTGCAAAATGGCCGAAAAAACATACTGGGCTACCGAATCGGTGCCGTAAACCGGCACATTGGATACTGCGATACCGCGCTTGCCGGCCGCTTCAATATCCACACAATCAAAACCGGTGGCTGAAACGGCGATAAACCCGAGTCGGGGCATCTCAGCCAGGGCCGTTTCGCAAATCCGGGTCTTATTGACAACTAAAATTTCCGCCTCCCGGCAGCGCTCCACCACCTCATTTACCGTCAAACGCTCATAAACGGTAAGATTTCCCAGTGTTGCCACCGCATCCCAGGGGTTATCCCCCGGATTCAGTGTGTATCCATCCGTTACAACAATAGTTGTCTTATTCACTTTTAATCCAGCCTCCTGCTTGATATAGGTTTAAATACGGATACAATTTTTTACAATTTTTTCATATCAATTTTAAGTAAACACATTTACCTTAAATCATCGGGTGTGTTATATCCTTCATTACCGAATAATAAGTTTCAAGCAACCCTAAATTTGTCACCCATCAATTATTGCGGGTGCTGTTTCAAGGACAACCCAGATGAAGCCTGTAGAGCATGTTAAATCGTACTGTCGTTTCTGGAAGCCATCGGTTGCCAGAAGGATTACCTTTTATTTTCTGGTTTTTGGACTGGTCGTTTTCTTTATCACCTCCCTGCTTTACATGGGTGGCACCCGCAAGCATTTTATCAATTCGACCAGTCAGTTGATCAATCATCAGTTTTCGTTGATGGACGAGGCTCAAATACCCGACTTTCTTTGGAAAGGAGTCGGCAAACCCAATCCGCAACTGGACCAACTGTTCGACATACTGACCAATCTTTCGTCCAGTTTTTACGCTGTTACCGATATCGCTATTTACGCGAAGGAGGCAGACGATTCATTGTGGTATCGAATGTTTTTTGACGATAACAAGGTGCTGCACCTTAATCCGGCGCAAAGTTTCTTTTCAGAAAAGCTGGATCGCAATCTCAAGCGGCATTTTGTAAAGCCCGGTCTGCTGGCGCGCTCGGATGATGAACATGCTTTGTTTGTCAATGTCACCGGAGAAAATGACCTGAATACCTATTTTCTTAAAATCGGTATCGACAGTGAAAGTTTCGCCGGTATGATGAAAAGAGAGGCAAAGTGGATTGTTCTCGTTTTCATCATTACGCTGGTCCTCTCCCGTTTTCTGGGATATTACTTTGCCCGCAAGATTGCCCGGCCGATTGAAAATCTTTCGGAGATTTCCGCCGATGTTGCCAGAGGGAATTTGACGCATTTTGCCCCCGTCACTTCCGGCGATGAAATCGGCGAGCTGTCGACGAACTTCAATAAAATGGTCGAAGGGCTGCGGGAGTGGGAAAGTGTTAAAAAAATCGAGTTTGAACTGGAAAAAGGCCGTGAAATTCAACGCGAGTTTTTACCCAGTCATATCCCGGACCTGCCCAACTGGGAAATCGCCACCTGTTTTTATCCGGCCGGTCAGGTGTCCGGTGATTTCTATGATGTATTTATGCTGCCGGACGGAAATGTGGGTCTGGTGATTGCCGATGTGTGTGACAAAGGCGTCGGTTCGGCATTATATATGGCATTGTTCCGCAGCCTCATCCGGGTTTTCGCCGAGCAGGCCATCTACTGCACCGGGCCGGAACTGACCCAAATTGCGTCGTCCCCGGACAACACCGAAACGATTTCGTTATCCGCAAATGACCAGATGGCTCGCCTGGGGGCAGTTGCCTCTACCAATAACTACATTGCAAATCTGCATGGGCGGGAATGCATGTACGCCACTTTGTTTTTCGGGGTACTGAATCCGTCAACCGGCATCCTGTCATATGTCAATGGCGGCCACGAACCGCTTTATGTCCTAAACGCCGGCAACATCAAAGACCGATTGAAGCCCACCGGGCCGGCGGTCGGCCTGATGCCCGACATCATCTTCCAATCCCAGGAGATTCAACTCGAACCGGGTGATCTGCTGGTCGGCTACACCGATGGGGTTACCGAAGCGCGCTCACCGCAAGATGAAATTTATACCCGGGATCGTTTGCAATCATTGCTGACCCAGCCATTAAAATCAGCCTCTGAAACACTGGAGCGCATCAAAACCAGCTTGTTCGCTTTTATTGATATCGCACCGCGCAGCGATGATGTCACCATGCTTGCGGTGCAGCGGGCAGCGGTCTAAACCCGGAAGCTCTTTCTCGGACAATAGGAAAAAGTTATGGATAATCAATCCCTGCGGGACCGTCTCACAGCGTCTTTCCTAAAACAGGAAAAAAGGAAGGCCGTCACGTTCCTGCGCGATGGCGAAATTGAGACTGAGATTTCTTATCTGCAACTGCACCAGGATTCAAACCGGATGGCCCGTACATTTCAGGAACTGGGCGTCGCAAAAACAGACAGAGTCATCCTTTGTATCCAGAAATCTTTGATATTTGTGATCGCCCACCTCGCCTTGCAAAAGATCGGCGCCATTGCCGTGCCCCTGAACCCGGGCTTTAAAAAATCAGAAATGGCCTACCTGCTGCAGGACGCGGATGCAAAATTAATTTTATCAGAACCCGCCAAAGAGGGTCTCATCAAAGAAATAGATTCCAATTTAACCACCCTGATTGTCGACACCCGGAGACCCTATCAGGATATTGATTTTTTTCGGTCAGCCCCTGAAGAATATGCCGGGATTGAAATCGAATCACAGGATCCGGGCCTTATTATCTACACCTCCGGCACCACCGGAAAACCAAAAGGAGCTATGCTTACCCAGGAAAATCTGGTTCATGACGCTGAAAACATTATCAATATCTGGGAAATCAGCGAAACGGACGCGCTCTGTCATGCCCTGCCCCTTTTTCATGTGCATGGATTGTGTTTTGCTTTGCATACATCTTTACTGGCCGGCGCCCACGTCATCATGCTGGATCAGTTTTCACCGGAAACGGTTGTCAATGCCCTCGCGAAAAAAGAGGGTCAATACGCCTGTACGGTATTTATGGCGGTCCCTTCGATGTACGGAAAGTTGATGGATTCTTTGGGTGATCGGAAACCTGACTTTGCGCACATGCGTTTATGGACCTCCGGTTCCGCTCCATTGCTGCCCAAGGATTTTAAACGCGTATATGAAACGTTTGGCAAGGAACCGGTTGAGCGCGAAGGTATGTCGGAAACGGGCATGAATTTTTCAAATCCCCTCAGGGGCAAACGAAAACCGGGGTCGATTGGCTTCCCGTTACCGGATCTGGCGGTAAGAATTGTCGATCCGGCCACCGGCACGGATGTGGCGGCCGGTCAAACCGGTGAAATCTGGTTAAAGGGTCCTTCCGTTACACCGGGATACTGGCGCAAGCCGCAGGAGACCAACAGCGCATTCGAACAGGGCTGGTTTAAAACCGGTGATCTGGGAAATATAGATAAAGACGGCTATTATTATCTGACCGATCGCATCAAACACATCATTATATCCGGGGGAGAAAATATTTCACCCAAAGAGGTCGAAGTCGTTATCAACCAGCTCGCGGGTGTGGTTGAATCCAGCGTGGTCGGTATCGCTGATGAACGCTGGGGGGAAAAGGTCGTTGCCGCTGTGGTGGCGAAAGCGGATGCGAATATTAAACCCGAAGAGATTCGCGCACATTGCAAAAAAAACCTTCACGACTGGAAATGCCCCAAGGAGGTGGTTTTTGTCAGGGAACTGCCAAGAAATACGATGGGAAAGGTATTAAAAGAAGCGGTAAAAAATATTTTTTAATGGATATCTAAAGATGATAGATCACAGCACTACGAAATGAAAGAGAGTATAGCGTACTAAAATAACAAAGAATAATTCATTTGTATTTTTCAGCTTGACATCAAAAAAAAAGAATGTGACTATTTTTGAAGTGTGAGTCCATTCTTAAATGGAATTTAAGATGGACTTTTGTTGTTTTACCACCAATTAAATGGAGGACCGAACCAAGATGGCAAAAAAAGAACAAAAGAAACCTGCAAAAAAAGCCCAGAAAAAGGGCACCGCGAAAGCCAAAAAAGTGACTGCCAAAGCGAAAAAAACCGCGGCTCCGGCTAAAAAAGCTGCTGCGCCAAAGAAGAAGGCCGCGCCGAAGAAGAAAGCTGCGCCGAAGTCAGCAAAAGCCGCAAAATCTTTCTCGGTTGCTGCATTTGCCGAAATGACCTATCTTACCGAGAATGGGGTCATGCAGTGGTTAAAAGAAGGGTTGCTGAAAGGCCAGCAGAATGCCAAGGGGGAATGGCAGATTGACGCATCGAACCTGGAGGTCCCAAATGTAAAGCGGTTGGTTCGGTAAGAATCGGGTATGGGGTTGAAGTATCAGATTCGAGTATGCAAATTAAATAGAAAATAAAGCAGTAAGCGAAAAAATAAGGGAGACGGATCCAAAATAAATTCATTGGCCGTCTCCCTTTACATTTGTTCAACAGTAATTTGGGCTGTCAAACCGGCCGGGTGTCATGAAAACGTTTGATCAGCGGAATGACCCAGCCCGAGTCTTTCGGCGTATATTCGGCAGCGCTGAAGAAGATTTTCTTGTCGGGAACCTGGTCGCCTTTAACTTTGTCGATATATCTCAGGCTCTGTACGATCCCCATTTCAAAGTGGGGTTGAACTCCCCACACCGGTCTATCCTTGATCTTAAATGCGAGAATGTCGCATTCCTTTGATCGTGCGATAATGGCGGCCTTGTCTTCCGGCACCGTGCATACTTCATCATAATGAAAAATAAAGGTATGGATCGTGCGGCCGGACTCACCGAATAATGAGTCATGGGAAACGATCTGAATGTCCGGCCATCCGATTTCCGGTTTTTCCCTTTTCCTGACAGCATCCATACCGAATAGCGACCGGGCAATGATCTGGTGTCCGAAGCAACTCCCCAATATCACTTTGCCTTTATTCACGGCGTTCTGAATCAGCGCCACTTCAGCCTGCATCCATTCGGTATCATCCAGAACGCTTGCAGCAGACCCTGAAATCAGAATATGCGAATAGGAATCCACTTCATGCGGCAATTCCCCGTCTGAAACGCGAAATACGTCATAGGGAAATAATAATAACGCCTCCCAATATGTTAGGGGACAGTATAGGTCATCAGGAAGTGAATTGTCTAAAAAAAGAATTCGATTCATCGGCTCTGTCTCCGCTTCAGGGCATTATATGGATAAAAACCGTCGCTAATTTGCAATATTTTTACAAGCGCCTTATTTTCTTTAATAGTCGGATTTAAGCCATTTATCAATACCGCAAGTTTCAAATCCTGATTATCATTTTCCGGGCAACACAGGAATTGACACCGGCAAAAAAAACAGTGATAGTCAAAATCAAAAACCCGCTTTGAGGAGGCCAATCATGGCAATTGTGGTAAAAAATGAAACCATCCAAATTGAACGTTACGAATTGGGTCCTTTTGGAACCAATTCATATATCATGACCTGTTTAGAAACCGGCGACAGCGTTGTCTTTGATGCACCCGGCGATGCGCCAAAAATCCTGGGGCAATTACAGCATACGCACCCAAAATATATTCTTATGACCCATAATCACATGGATCATACCGGTGCCCTGGCGGAATTAAAATCAGCGCTGAATGTCCCGCTGGCCGCTCATGCCGCAGATGCCGACAGGCTGCCGATTCCAGCAGATATGCTGCTGGCCGACGGCGAAACAATAACGTTCGGAAATATCCGTCTTGCGGTCATGCACACCCCGGGCCATACCCCGGGCAGCCTGTGTTTCTACACAGAGGGATATCTGATATCCGGTGATACGCTTTTTCCGGACGGACCGGGTAAAACCGGATCTCCGGCCGATTTCAGGCAAATTGTCGATTCTTTGCAGAACAAAATTTTTGTCCTGCCCGACGATACACGGGTGTTTGCGGGCCACGGCGATGACACCGTCCTGGAGAAAGAAAAGCATGCATTTGAGGCATTTTCCGCCCGGCCGCATGATCCGAATCTCTGCGGCGATGTACTGTGGTCTATTTAAGAGATCAGATTTCAGATGACAGAAGTCAGAAGACAGAAGTCAGCGGGGAGATGGTAAAAACTGGAGGATGAAAATTAGGGTTTATCGTCTGTCTTCTGTTATCTGTTTTCTGACTTCTGACGACCTACCACACGATTTCCTCGCGGTGGAAGGCTTCGGCCAGATCAAAATCCTCGCCTTCGGCCAGATCCCTGCAGCGTTGTCTTAACCAATTTTCCAGATCCGAAACCTTCATCGATTTTACCTGGCTTTCATGACAGCGCAGCGCTGCCAGCTTCAGGTCGAATGTAGCGGTAATATCGGAAAGATAGTTGATATCTTCCGAAGCCCAGAACAGCATTTCCTTAACTTTATGGGGCTGCAGATCCTCTTCGAGCAAATCCGGGTAAGCCAGATGATCCCTCGCATAAGGAAAAACCGCATCGATAGTGACCTGGCCGGCAATGCGATGATCCCGGTGCCAGATATAGCGACGGTAGGGATCGGCGGTGACCACGGTTTCCGGCCGATAGAGCCGGACCATGCGCACAATCTGTTTTCTAAATTCCGGTGTGTCTTCAAGCCCCTGATCCGGATTCCCCAGAAATACCACTTCGCGCACTCCCAGAACTTCAGCAGCAGCCCGCTGCTCGTTCTGCCGGGTTTCGGCCAGCTCATCGGGCTTAACATCCGGGTCACTGGTTCCCTTATTCCCGTTGGTACAAACCACATAAACAACCTGTTTGCCCTGACTTGTCCATCGGGCTACCGTTCCGGCAACCCCGAATTCAGCATCATCCGGATGGGGAGTTACCACAAGTATATCCGTTTGTTCCGTCACGCTCAGCCTCCATGTTCGATTTTACCGGTATTTGATTTCTTTTGAGATTTTACCGCACATATAAATTTTTACAACGAAGTTCACAAATAGCAAAATTTGCCCGCGCATCCAATTGCTTTATTTGGTATTAAGGATTACATTTATACCTAAAATAAGCGTTTTAAGGTTTAAAAATAAAGCCGGTTTCACCAATAGCAAGCATATGGATTTGAAAAATATGGCTGGCAGACCTTACATCATCCGGAACTACTCCTCCAACGACTTTGACAAATACGTGCAGCTGCATGTTGAATCTGAACAGCTTGAACCTTCAGGGCGTTTTATATCCGCAAAAGGCTTGTCAGATAATATAGGAAGACCAAACTTTGCACCTGAGACGGATTTATACGTCGCCGAATTAAGTGGAAAGCTTGTTGGCTGCCTCAGCGTTACCCTTGAGCCCGGAATTCAGCGTGCTTTGCTTGACGGGCTCGTCCACCCGCACCATCGCCACAAAGGAATCGCAACTGAACTTTTCTCCAGCAGCCTGCAATGCGTCCGTAAATCCAGCATACCGTCAGTCCAGACCAGTGTTTTAGAAACCAACGCTTCCGCCAAGGGTCTTCTGAACCACCTCACATTTACGTTCATCCGCTACTTCCTGGAAATGCGGCTCGATATTAACAGTATCCGGCTGCCGACCGCCGGGCAGGGCGCTGGGAACAGCCGCAGGCTGAAACAAGGGGAAGAAAATCTTCTAACCGAAATCCAGAACCGTTGCTTTACCGACACCTGGGGGTTCAACCCCAACACCGAAGAAGAAATCGCTTACCGCCTGAATATGCACGGCCGTTCTCCGGATGACGTTATTTTAACCTACCTGGACGATCTACCAGTTGGATATTGCTGGACGATTATTAATTCTGAAGAAAATGAAAAGAAAGAAAAAAGCAAAGGTTTAATCCATATGCTGGGGGTGGATCCGTATTATCGGCAGCAGGAAATCGGTAAGGCCATATTGCTCAATGGATTGGCAGACCTTAAGGCCAAAGGTGTCGATATCGCCGAACTGACGGTCGACAGTCATAACCTGGCAGCTTGCTCACTTTATGAGTCGGTGGGATTTGAGGTGTATGCCAAAACGGAGTGGTTTGAAAAAAGCGTAAAATAATTCATAATGAATCCACAACGAATAAGGGAAAAGATGTCCAGCCGTGAGCGCTTCAGGCAAACCATGAGCTACGGCAGACCGGACCGTGTCCCTTATTTTGAAGAGGGCATCCGCCAGGATGTGTTGCGGGCATGGCAAACACAGGGACTGGCCAAAAATACCGATCTTGCGACCCTGTTTTCTTCCGATCGCCGGGAACGCATCGAGGTGGACCTGGAACCCCGCCCCAAATTATTATCCAGAATCGATAAAATTACGAATTTAAAAAAATTCGCGAAGCGCCTGAACCCATCTGATAAAAAACGGCTTCCCGCTCAATGGCCCCGGCGGGTCCGCGCCTGGCAATCCAGAGAACATGTGCTGATGCTGCACGTGCACCGAGGATTTTTTCTGACCATGGGTGTGCGCAATTGGGAATCTTTTTCAGACGTGATGACGTTACTGATGGACCAGCCTGATGTGGTTCGTAAACGCATGCAGATCCAGGGAGAATTTGCGGCGCGTTTAACCGATCGGATTTTGCAGGAGGTAGAAATCGATGCGGTGGTTTTCAGCGAGCCCATCGGCGGAAATGATCGGCCCCTGATTTCTCCAAAAATGTACGAAGAATTTGTGCTCAAAAATTATGCCCCCGTCCTGGATGTACTCCAGCACCATGAGGTGGAAACCGTTTGCTTTCAAACCTTTGCCAATGCCAGAATTCTGATCCCGGGTATCCTTAAATGGGGATTTAACTGCCTGTGGGCCTGCGAAGTCAACATCGATGCCATGGATTACCGCAGCCTGCGAAAGGAATTCGGCCGCGATCTGCGCCTGATCGGCGGCATCGATCTGGATGCGCTGCGTAAAGATAAAGCGGCCATCCGGCAGGAGATCGAAGAAAAGGTGCCCCCGTTAATTGCAGAAGGAGGCTTTATCCCGCTGGCCGACGGTCGCGTGCGCGCCGACGTGCCGTTTGAAAATTATGTTTACTATCGCCAGCTGCTTGAAAAAGTTACGAAAAGATAACAGATCCCATAAAACAATTGTCCGTGTTTGTCTGTGTGGGTCCGTGGCAAAAAATAAAAGGAGAAAACAATGTCGATAGCCAATCAAATGGTCAAAATGGTCGAAGGGATGAAAATCGTTAAAAAGATGTTCGAAGAGGGCGCACGGCTTAAGGCCGAACACGGCCCTGACAATGTCTTTGATTTCTCTATTGGAAACCCGGACGTCCCGCCGCCGGCGGAATTTAAAAAAGTGCTCAAGGAGTTGGTAAACGACGAATCTCTGGGGCACGGTTATACGCCCAATACCGGATACCCTCACGTGCGGCAGGCAGTCGCCGATTATCTCAGCGCTTTACTCGATGTTAAATTGACACCGGATTTCATCATCATGACGGTAGGCGCTGCCGGCGCTTTAAACGACGCCCTCGGCGCTGTCATCAACCCCGGCGAAGAAATTTTAACCCCCTCCCCCTATTTTATCGGCTACGACCATTATGCCTTCATTGCCAAAGCTGCGATTAAAACGGCTCCCACGGCGGCTGATTTTCACCTGGACACGGCCGCCATCGAAGCGGCGATTACAGACAAAACCCGGGTGATGCTGATCAATTCCCCCAACAACCCCACCGGTGCGGTCTATTCGGCAGCGGAACTGGCCGAACTGGGTCGGGTGCTGGAAGCGGCCAGTCAAAAATTCGGCAAGCGCATTTATCTGGTCGCCGATGAGCCTTACCGCAAAATCGTTTATGATCTGGAAGTACCCTCCATTTTTAAAGCCTATCCGCATTCGATTATCGTCTCCTCCTATTCCAAGGAACTGTCGCTGGCCGGTGAACGCATCGGTTATCTGGCGGTCAACCCGGACGCTGAAGACGCCGTGCTGGTAGCCAGCGCCGCTGCCGTAATAAACACCATGCTGTGTGTAAACGCTCCCAGTCTGATGCAGCATGCGGTTGCCCGGCTTCAAGGCGCTGCGGTGGATGTTTCCATTTACCGGCGCCGGCGCGATATGCTTTGCCAGGGTCTTTCTGAAATCGGGTATGAATTTCATGTGCCCGAAGGCGCTTTTTACCTGTTTCCCAAAAGCCCGATTCCCGACGACGTCAAATTCACCCAGCTCTTAAAGGAGGAGCTCATTCTAACCGTACCGGGTATCGGCTTTGATGGACCGGGCTATTTCCGTCTGTCTTATGCGGTTCCGGATTCAACCATCACAGGATCTATGGCTGGATTTAAAAAAGCGCTTGAGAAGTTATAATTTGCCATCGCTTGTAATCAAATGCTTCCGGAATAATTAAAGGGCAAATCTTGACCTTGAAACTATGCCCATGATATCTTTCTGACGCACATGATGTGCAACCCAAAGTGCGGGAAGTGACGCATGAAACTAAACCGGCAATTCATTTTAAGCACTTTTCTGATTTGCGTGACCCTGTTTCTTACCTTTTGTGCCGCAACAAAACCTGAAATTCCTCAAAAAAAAGAGACCGCCTATATCGATAAAGATTTGGAAGCGCTGACTGATCTCTGGCTCAAAGAAAATCATTACCGGAACCGTGAAGGGATACTAAAAGAGCTCGAACGCCGGCGCGCGATCGATCAGCTTATTTTTTGTTTTGAAATCGCCGGCTGGCGAATAGGACGTACAGAAGAAAGAAAAAGAGATCGATTATATATCCTCAATATTTTCGGCAAGCTAAAAGATCAAAAAACGGTTCCGTTGCTTACCGATCAGTTAAATAACATGGATTACTCCTTGCGCACAGAGGCCCTTGATGCGTTGGGCAAAATAAAGGATCCCGCCACTATCGAGAAAATACTCCCCCTACTTTATGATAAAGATCCCAAAATCCGCGGCAAAGCCGTTCATACATTGGGTGAAATCGGTGATTCAAGTGCCACTGTCCATATCAGCCGGCATTTAGCCGACAGTGATATCTTTGTAAGGAAACTTGCAGAAGATGCTTTGAAAAAATTAGGAAGCCCGGATGAACAAATTGAAGGGTGGAAAAAAAAGGCCGAGGGGATGACTTTAGATGACCTATATTCTGCTCAACTGACCTATCAAAAAACATTAACTGAAAAAGAAGAACTTCAAGCCAAACTGGAAAATGAAACGGATGTTAAGCAACAATTGGAGCAATCGTTGAATGAACGCGAATCGGCCCTTCAGAGAAATGAAGAATTGCTTGAATCCCTCTATGAAAGCGAACGCCAGCTCAAGAGCAAAATCACCCAGTTAAATATCGCTAAACAGCAGTCTGAAGAATACCAACATGAACTCGAAGCGCTCAATACCCGGGTGCGCAAATTGAATGCGCAATTAAAGCAAGCCCAGAGCCAAAAGGTAACCGTCGGCGTTAAAGACGAGCTCGATAAAACCCTGAAAAAAAAATCCGAGCTGGAATCAGATGTCAAACAATCGCGGCAAAGAGAATCTGTGCTAGAAGAGGAAATTACTAATCTATCCGTCGCGGCTAAAAGAACCCGCACGGAGGCTGAAAATGCGAAAAAAGAACTTGCTACCCTGCGCGATCGCGAAGCCGAATTAGCCCGCCAGGTGGATGAACTAAAAAAACGGTTAAACCGGGGAATGGCCCCGGTGCTGGTGGTCTCGAAGCCTGAAGACGGAACGAAAGTGCGGCTGCCGATCACCATGCTGCATGTGGTGGCAGTAGATGACAAAGGCATCAGCGTCTTTCAAGTCACGCTAAACGGCCAGCCTTTAAAGCTAATGTCGACACGAGGCATCATGGTTACCGGCACTGATGAACCAAAACAGAAAAAATTATCGATCACCGAAAAACTACAGCTGGCCTACGGACAAAATATTATTGAAATTAGCGCCACAGATACAGACGGCACAATGACGAAAGAAATAATTACCGTCATCCGGGAGAAGGAACACGGAAATGTGTGGGCGGCGGTAATCGGCATTAATGGGTATCCAAATGCGCGCTCTCTGAAATATGCGGTCAACGATGCATTGGCCTTCAAGCATTATCTTAAAAATAATATCGGCGTGCCGGAAGATCATATTTTTTCCCTTACCGAACATGATGCCACAAAGGATAATATCCTGAGTTTGCTCGGCACAAAATTAAAACGCAAGGCATCCCGTGAAGATACCGTTATCATCTTTTATGCCGGCCATGGGGCGGTGGAAACCGATCCGGCCAATCCGGATGGAGATGGATTTGAAAAATATCTTTTGCCTTACGATGCCGATTTAAATGATCTGTTTGCAAGTTCAATCTCCATGGACGAAGTCAGAAAAATCTTTCAACGCATCAGCGCTGACCGCTTGATCTTTATCGCCGACACCTGCTACAGCGGTGCCAGCGGTGGCCGAACCATGGTCGCTTCCAAAACACGGGCCAATCTTTCCGATAAATTCTACGAGCGCATATCAAAGGGCAAGGGGCGAGTGATCATCTCATCGTGTTCGGCCAATGAGGTCAGCAAAGAAGATGACAACCTGAAGCACGGTGTCTTTTCCTACTATATGCTAGAAGGTTTAAAAGGCCGGGCCGATCAGGACGGCGACGGTATCATCACTGTCAGTGAACTGTTCAGTTATATCTCGCGCAAGGTTCCCGAAGCCTCGGGCCAGGATCAACACCCGGTTAAAAAAGGGGAGACCGAAGGCGAATTGGTTATCGGGCGGGTAAAGTAATCCGATCTCGACCTCCATTACGGGATAGCACTTCACATTTGCTCCATCTATTCT
>Ga0316578_10000174_pt1 | contig 17646 bp, 17 predicted proteins | sample J0NA_2_FD_203076 | JGI IMG/M metagenome (GOLD analysis project Ga0316578, IMG submission 203076) | Rhizosphere microbial communities from salt marsh grasses in Alabama, United States - J0-2_160517rDrC | ecosystem: Host-associated > Plants > Roots > Rhizosphere | place: USA: Alabama | collected... | reverse complement strand
TCTATATCAAAAACATGTCAATTTTTATGGATCTTATGATAATGCTGCGAACGATCAAAATTGTTCTTTTTGGAATCGGTGCACATTGATTCAATGACTTTGCCCCAACGTTACAAAAGCCGGAGGACTTCAGAGTTAAGACGTCAAGGGTGAAGCTGTAAATTTACTACCGCAATCCCTTGATCCCGCCGACGGCGGGACTGGACCTGAAGTCCTCCGGCTTTCCCGCAGGGTAAATAACATGGCAAAATCGATACCATCCTTTGATTTCACCGATGGGGATATCCTAAAATTAGTGGTTTTGCTATGATATTGGTTATAATCACAAATGATTAGCTACCCCTTGTCATGTTGTTTATGCAACTATGGGGCTTGTTTTCTTAACAGCGAGAAACAGGAAGGACCATTATGAATAAACGAGTAAAAATTTGGACTTTCGTAATTATTGCCATCACTTTAGTGTTTTTTGAAAGCGGTAAACGGGAATCAGCGGCCGCCGACACCAAGAGTGCGACTGCCAAACCCGCGATTGCCGCCTACATAATCGGTGCCGGCGACGTGCTGAGAATCGTTACCTGGAAAGAAGCGGACTTTACATTGGATACGGTTCTGGTTAGAACAGACGGGAAAATATCGTTTCCGCTGCTCAATGATGTTCAGGCTGCCGGCCTGACACCAATGATGCTCAAAGACGTTCTCGAAACCGGGCTGAAAAATTATGTCGCCGCTCCGGTCATCACTGTTACGGTGACCGACGCTGGAAGTCAAAAGTTTTATATTTTGGGCGAAGTGTCCCGCACCGGCGAATATCCAATCGTGAAAGATCTTTCCGTTTTGCAGGCCTTTGCGTTGGCGGGAGGATTCACCGAATGGGCTTCTAAGGACGAAATCCTTTTGATCCGGCGCGAGGGCGGCCAAAAGAAGGTTTATAAGATCGACTACAAAGACATGGCTAAAGGAAAAAACCTGGATCAGGATCTGCTGATCAGGGCGGATGATACCATTATCGTGCCTTGAAAAAATTGTTAGTTGTGGGTAGTATGTTGGCAATGGTAAAAAATCAACACAAAATCATCAATTACCAACAATCAACTAACGACTATCAATTTTCAACATCGAACACGGGGGGAATATTATGAAAAAGGTCAAGACAGTGGTTATTCTTCTGGCGGTTATCGGTCTGCCGATTTTTTCCTCCCTCGCAATTGCAGCCAAGTATACGTTCATCCCGCGACTTGACGTCGATTCCTATTACACAGATAATATTGACTTGACGCCAACGGATACGGAATCCGCCATCGTTACCACGGTTGTCCCCGGATTCACGGCCGGGGTTTCCGGGAGGACCGCCGGAATCGATCTCAGATTTAACCCCGGTTACACTTTTTACTCCAACAATAGCGACCAGAACTACTGGCGAATTAATGCCGGCCTCAATAGCTTTGTCGACATTACACAGCACACAAAGCTCACCGTTACCGACAACTTTTATTTGACGCGAGATCCGAATCCCGAGTTTCTGATTACCGACGTGAGGGCCGGCGAGCCGGGTGTATCCGTGGACACCACCGTTCGGCAAGGTCGCGATAAATACTGGCAAAACACTTTCGGGGCTCGTGTCGATCATCAGTTCGGCAAGGACAATTCCATTTTTGCAGCATATCGCAACAACATCTTGCGCAACGACAACACCGACCAATACCAAGACAGTAATATCAACACGGGAGATGCAGGTATTACTTATTTTTTGGGTCCGAAATGGGGCGTTCTATTGGAGGGTACCTATTCAAATAAATCATATGAGCAGACCAGTGATTATGCTGGCGTTCCCTCGAGTGATTTTGACGTATGGGGTGGTAGAGCGCAACTTATCAGGCGGTTTTCCCGATCAACCGACGGGTATTTACAGTACAGGTACGGCAACGTTAAATACACTAGCGGAAATATTATTTCTGTGGTACCCGGTTTCGGTCAACCAACGATAGTGGTCAACGAGAATTATCAAATCCACGATGCAAGGGTTGGTTTGGATTACGCCATTGCAGAGGATATAACTCTTACTGCTAATGTTGGATGGGCCTTAAAAGTGAATGACGTCACCGACAATCAGGATGGGGGAGTTTTCGATTTGATCCTCAGAAAAGATCTGGAAAGAGGTGGATTTAGAATCGAAGCTGGAGCCGGGTATCAAATAGGTAGCTATAATGTCACTGCCCAAGATCTTGGACTCACTCGGTATTACCGTGCCGGTGCTACTGGTGACTATCAATTGCTCAGGCGATTATATGGCGACATATTTGGCGCTTACCGACATAACAAATATATCGATACGTTTCCCGAGCGTGACGAGGATAGATACACGGCCGGAGCCGGGATCTCCTGGCAGCCGGTTCGTTGGGGATCCATCCGGCTGGGGTACTCTTTCCGGAAGAGTATATCAGATGTAGATGAATACGAGTACACCGAAAACCGCATCTTACTGAACCTTTCGCTTTCTACCGAACTGCCCTACAGGGCGCTCTTTTAGGGTTGAATCGGCTGTTTAAATTCAAACATGAAAAAGTACAGACTGCATCTTGTGGCTGCGGCGCGACCGAATTTCATGAAAGTCGCCCCATTGTTTCACGCTCTCAGCAAGGAACCGTGGGCGGAACCAATTATCGTCCACACCGGGCAACATTACGACTTGAATATGTCCGATGTCTTTTTTCTTGACCTCAACCTGCCGGAGCCGCATATTCATTTAGGCGTCGGAAGCGGAACCCACGCCGAGCAGACCGGTCAGGTTATGATTGCTTATGAAAAAGTTTTGACGGAAGCGAGACCGGATCTGGTCATTGTCGTCGGCGATGTCAACTCGACCGCCGCCTGCACCCTCAGCGCTGTTAAGCTCGGCTTACAAGTGGCTCATCTGGAGGCTGGCCTGCGATCATTCGACCGCGGAATGCCCGAAGAGATCAACAGGGTGGTTACCGATGCGCTGGCCGAAATTCTTTGGACGCCGTCACAGGACGGAGACGACAATCTCCTCAGGGAAGGTGTTCCTAAATCCAAAATCCATCGTGTCGGCAACATCATGATCGATTCCTTGGAAATGGTTCGCGAAAAAATTCAGGCCGAAAATACGGTCAGTGACTTTCGCCTTGAGATTGAAAAATTCGCAATGGTCACCTTGCATCGGCCGTCAAATGTCGATGTGCCGAAGAAGCTAGAAGAACTGTGTGAAACTCTGGTCGCAATTTCAAAAATGATTGCATTGGTTTTTCCGGTTCATCCGAGGACGCGCAAAAATATTGAAAAAGCGGGGCTAAACGGATGCCTGTCTGCTGGCCGGCGTCTGGTGTTGCTCGAACCGCTGAGCTATCGCCGCTTTATGAATCTGGTTTTTAACTGCCGCCTGGCTATTACCGATTCCGGTGGGATCCAGGAGGAGACCACTTACCTGGGAATACCTTGCCTGACATTGCGGCCCAACACCGAAAGGCCGATCACGCTTACCCGCGGGACGAATCAACTTTGCGATACTGATGATTTGATCCGAAGAGTTGAAAGAGTCCTTTCCTTGCCCAAAAAAAAGCCGCCCATAATCGAACTGTGGGACGGTCATGCCGCCAAGCGGATTGTTCAATCCTTAAAAGATCATTTCAACATCCAGTAGCCCTAATTTCTAACTTGTTGACGCCCGCCGCTGTTTTTTCACGGGGGATAGACATTGGCCTTACTTTTACTTGGAGTGATGGCGATGAAAAAAGAAAAGGAATATCTAATATCTGAAACTGAATTTAAAGAATCCGATGTGTCTGTCTGCCCGGCTGGCGAAATTTTCAGACTACCAACTGAAAAGGATTTTAAAGCAGAAATCGTAAGGCTCAAAAAACTTGTTAAGAAACAACGGCTCAAAGGTCGCGAGATTGTCGTTGTTATGGGGATCGGATTTGTTGGAGCGGTCATGGCGGCCGTTGTCGCAGATTCTGTCAACAAGAAGACCGGTGAACCCAACAAATTCGTTATCGGCATGCAGCGCCCGTCGTTGAGGTCCTTTTGGAAAATTCCTTACCTTAGTCGCGGAATTTCTCCCGTAAACGCCGAAGATCCTGAAGTGGCTCCGATGATCGCGCGCTGCGTCAAAGAGAAAAAAAGCTTGGTGGCAACATTTACCTACGATGTTCTGTCCTTAGCTGATGTGGTGGTGGTGGACGTGCAATGCGATTACCAAAAAGAGGCCTTGGGAAATGTCAGGCAAGGACATGCGGACATTGCCGCCCTGGAATCCAGCCTGAAGGTGATCGGAGAGAAAATAAAGCCCCATTGCCTGGTGTTGATCGAAACCACCGTTCCTCCGGGGACGACTGAATACGTTGCCTATCCTATTATCCGAAGAGAATTCGACCAGCGTGGGCTTAAGACCGCCGAACCGCTGCTGGCGCACTCCTTTGAACGGGTTATGCCAGGCCGCAACTATGTGGCCTCGATTCGAGACTTTTGGCGGGTATGCAGCGGCATCAATCAGACCGCCCGGGATCGTGCCGAAAAGTTTCTTTCCGAAATCCTCAATGTGGAGAAATTCCCACTTACGGTCTTGGATCGCCCCATCGAAAGCGAAACCTGCAAGATAGTTGAAAACTCTTACCGTGCGACCATTCTGGCATTCTTAGATGAGTGGAGCAAATATTCCGAACGCAATGGCGTCGATCTCATCAAGGTCATCAATGCCATTAAAGTGCGTCCGACCCATTCCAACATCATGTTTCCCGGCCCAGGCATTGGCGGCTACTGCCTGCCCAAGGATGGCGGGCTTGGCGTTTGGGCTTACAATACCCTCATGGGTTTCGAGGGCGATCTGTTCAAGATCACTCCTTTGGCCATCGACATTAACGACACCCGCAGCCTGCATGTGGCGCAGTTGGTAAGAGATGCTTTGCGGAATATGGGAAAAATAGTAGCCGCTTCAAAAATCGCTCTGCTGGGAGCTTCTTACAGGGAAGACGTTGGTGATACACGCTACAGTGGTTCGGAGATCATCGTGCGCAAACTGACCGAGATGGGTGGAGAAGTCGTTGTACACGATCCCTTTGTGATCCACTGGTGGGAATTGGAAAAACAGGATACCTATCCGATCCCAGGCCACTCCTGGGCGAGGTTTTTCCGCAACCAGGATAAGCTGAAAGATTCCAAAGTTTTGTCAAACATCGAGACAGCCCTGAATGGTGCGGATGCCGTTGTTTTTGCCGTTCGTCATCAGGGATACTTAAACCTCGCCCCGGAGACCGTGGTCGGTATGCTCGGCAACCCGGCTGCCATTATCGACTGTTTCGGCATTCTCGATGACACCAAGATCCGGCGGTATTTCGAACTCGGTTGCGAAGTCAAAGGCCTTGGTCGCGGCCACGTCAAACGCATCAAAGACGATGTGCAGAAAAAGACGAAGTCGAATAACCTCCAGGACGAAGGCCGCTAAAGTTGATAAATTACGAAGCATGCCTCGGTAAACGTGCATAACGCGCGAAATATAGAAAAACCAATAAATCCAGTCCAATGAATTCTGCAAAATATTTTCTGATAACGGTGGATGTCGAAGACTGGTTTCAAGTCGAGAACTTTAAACGCTGGATTCCTTTTTCCACGTGGGATAACCGCGAACTACGAGTTGAGCAGAACGTTCACAGCCTCCTCGACCTTCTAGACTCTATCAAATTTCCATCAGAAAAATTCGACTCAACAAACGCGATAAATGCATCAAGCATAACTAAGGTACACAATACGAACAATGCCACTAATCCAATAAAAGTAACTCATGAAAATAATTTAAATAACGCGGCGTCAAGCAGTGTGCATGCTACTTTTTTCGTTTTAGGCTGGATAGCAGAGAAGCTACCCCACCTTGTTCAAGAAATCAGCACCCGCGGTCACGAAGTTGCATCACATGGATGTAATCACGAACTGCCGGCCAAGATGTCTCGAGAGGATTTATATCAAGACCTGAGCAAAAGCAAAAAAAAACTTGAAGACATTACAGGTAATCCGGTTTTCGGCTTCCGTTCCCCCAGCTTTTCAATCAACGATTATATCCTCAAAACAATCCAAAACAATGATTTTCTGTATGACTCCAGCTATAATTCGTTTAGACTCCACGGCCGCTACGGCAAGATTTCACTTAATGGGTCTGACGGAAAAGGCATTGCCCACATAATCTCAAACAACTTCTACGAACTTCCCATCAGCAACCTTTCTCTCTCGGCCTTTGGAACTTTAAATCACCTTAACCTTTTTAGGCATCTTAATCTGCCTTGGGGCGGCGGCAGCTACTTCCGCTTGATCCCTTTTCCGATATTTAAAATAGGCGTAGAGTCTATTTTAAGGAAGGACGCTGCATATTTATACTATTTACACCCTTGGGAAATAGATCATGAGCAACCAAGGCTAAAAGAGGCCTCTTTCAGTTATAAATTTAGGCAGTACACAAATTTAGCCAAAACTTATCCGAGACTTAAAAACTTGATTGAGAGCCACCGACACTGCCGCTTTATCACATGCAGCCAATATTTAGACGAAATCATTTAATGACATTAATTCAGCTAAACAATCTCACCCAGCAACCGGATTATTCCTATTACGTTATTCAACTCAGGCAATTATCCCGCAAATTCAACAGCACATTTTAGACACTTTGGTTTATGCTTCTCATCGACGCCCATGTTCATATTTATGACTGTTACGATTTAGATAAATACTTTAACTCAGCCTATTCAAATTTTAAATCTGCAGCTGAAAATTTAGGACATGCTGACGATTTCACCGGGATTTTACTTTTAGCTGAATCTTCAAAAGACATATGGTTTCAGCATCTTTGGAATTATGCAAATGGCATAGAACTCCCAGATGGGAGAACATCAAGAAACTGGAATTTTTACCACACCGCTGAAAATTGCTCACTTAAAGCTACTTCTGGTAAATCAAAAAGCCTTATTTTAATCGCAGGACGGCAGATAGTGTCATCAGAGGGTCTTGAAGCATTAGCTATTGGCACTACGAATACATTTGAAGATGGCGAAACAATTTATGATATTATTGAAAAGATAAACGAAAATGACAGCCTTCCAATACTCCCGTGGGGGGTAGGAAAGTGGTTCGGAAATAGAGGTAAAATCGTAGAAGATATAATCAATATCTATTACACTTCAATATATCTTGGGGACAACAAAAACCGGCCGTATTTTTGGCCAGAACCTCGTCTTTTTCGATTAGCAAAACAAAGAGGGATCAGTATTTTTCCTGGAAGCGACCCACTGCCTTTTGCAGGGGAACATTGTAAAGTAGGAAGTTTCGGATTTTCACTAAACGCCAGATTATTAGATGAAAGGCCGACAATTGCGTTAAAGGACTGGATTTTAAATCCAACAATGCAATTTCAACCGTATGGGAAATTAGAACATGTTTTTCCTTTTTTTAAAAACCAAATCGCCTTACGTTTCAGCAGCTGATTTTTACATTATATCGGTAATATATAACACACTCTGTTTGATTTAATATGTTGAATAGATTTAAAAGCATAAAAAATGAATATGATTTAATCATTATTGGAGGTGGAATATATGGTGCCACGTTGTTATGGGAGGCAACCCTGCGGGGCTTATCAGCGATTTTGGTTGAAAAAAATGATTTCTGCAGCGCCACTTCTGCGAACAGCTTGAAGATTATCCACGGCGGGTTACGATATTTACAATCCTTTGATTTAAAACGTATTCGTGAATCCGCTACTGAGCAAAACAGATGGCTGGAAACAGCTTCGCATTTAGTTTTGCCTTTACCATGCATCATCCCGACCTATCAAAAGGCAAAAAATAGCAAACTGGCGATGTTTGCCGCATTTAAGTTATATAAATTAATTTGTATCGGCAATAAAAATTTTAGTTATCCCCCCACACAATCTGGTGTTATTCTTTCTAAAGAAAAACTTCACACTTTAATACCGATATCAAACCGATCCGACATCACGGGAGGTGCTCTCTGGTACGATGCTTTAATGTATAATTCAGAGAGATTAGCTCTCGAGTTTATCTTATCCTCTATTGAGCATGGTGCAGGCGCCTTTAATTACTTAGAATTTCAGGATCTGATAATTAGAAAGGGTTGCGTGGCCGGAATTAGGGCATTTGATAAAATATCTTTTCAAAAAATTGAGATATGCAGTAAAACAGTAGTAAATGCTTCGGGGCCATGGATCAATTGCGTTTGTGATGGAAGAAATACAGATTCAAGAAAACAGCGATTTCACTTTGCAAAAGCCATAAACCTCATAATCCCAAGAAAAATATCTGAATATGCTTTTGGTTTGAAGGACTCGAGTCCTCCGATAGACGATTATTTCCAACCAAATCGTTTTTTATTTTTTGTACCTTGGCGGGAGGCTACAATAATCGGAACCTGGTACTTCAAAGATATTACTTACAACGAGGATGCCACTCTAACTGAAACTGAATACAATAGGTGTATCGTTCAGATACAGCGTTTAATTCCCGGTTTAGAGGTTCGGCAAAATGAGGTCTGCTTCGTCCATTCTGGCTTAGTCCCCATAGATTTTGATGAAAACAATAGACTATTTGAATTAAGAAGAAATTATTCTCTAATTGACCATCAGCGTGAAGGTGGGCCTGACGGTTTTATTTCGGTGCTTGGAGTAAAATATACAACTGCGCGGAATGTTGCTGCACTAACGGTCGATCTGGTTTTAAAAAAACTCAACAAAAAGTTGAATACGAATGATTGCGGAAATACATTGCTGGCTAGTGGAAAAATCAAAAATATCGAGGAATTTATCCAGGAAAATACGAAAAATAACCGCTACAAACTTTCAGATTATACATTAAGGCATCTGGCGTATAATTACGGGAAAAATTATTATCACATTCTAAAATTGATATCTGAAAACTCTGAATTAGGTGAACAAATTCCCGGCTCTGACGAGGCTATTAAAGCGGAGTTGACTTATTGCCTGAAAAAAGAGTCAGTTTGTCATCTATCCGACTTTATCCTGCGTCGCACAGGTATAGGTACTGTGAAAAAACCAAAGAATGAAACGATAAATTTTTGTGCGGATTTCATGGCGAGAGATATGGACTGGAGTGCATCGCAGAAAAGAGAAGAGATAAATGACCTATTAAAATTTTATGATAGATTCCCCATGTCAAAGGCGTGAGATTAACCAATCAAAAAAGAAATTTCAAAATTTTTAAAAGTTGCCTTAATTGTCATCTGTTTTATCCTACCGGACCATTTGAAATATTTAACCGGCAATGCAAAACTATCTGGAATCAAGAGATATGCAAATCCTGATGATTGCACCTCAGCCATTTTACGCGGAACGCGGCACGCCCATGAATGTAAAATTATTGTGCGAGGTGTTGGGCGAGGCAGAATTTAAAATTGATCTGCTTGTATTTCCCACAGGAAAAGACATCAAAATAAAAAACGTAAGAATTATTCGGTTGCCGAATGTGTTGAAAGCCAGGTCGATTCCGGTTGGCCCTTCGGGTATTAAGCTGTCCTACGACATTCTTCTTGTAAAAGCGGCTTTTTGGCTGGCAATTACAAAAAAATACCATGTTATCCATGGGATAGAGGAAGGGGGGTTTCTAGCGGTAATGCTTTGCAAGCTTTTTGGCATTCGTTCAATTTTTGACATGGATTCAAGTATTTCAGAACAGCTTAAATACAGTGGTTACGTAAAAAGTAAGTTTTTATTAAGCATAGTGGAAAAGCTAGAAAAATGGACTTTAAAAAATAGCTCTGCCATCATAACTGTTTGCCAAGACTTAACGGATAAAGCAAGAAGCATGTTCCCTGACGCGAATATTTACCAGATTGAAGATATTCCTATCTCACATTCCAATCTACCAAACACTAGTAGTTCTGAAGAGCTGATAAAAAAATTTGGACTATCAGATTATTTTAGAATCGTTTATACAGGTAACCTGGAGTCTTACCAGGGAATAGATTTATTACTCGCCTCCTGGAAAGTTTTTTCGAAACAGATGGAGAATGCCGGACGCTACCGATTGGTCATAGTCGGTGGACAAAAGGAACAAATTGAACGTTATAGTAAAATTGCGGAAAGTTATGGGATTTCCGGGATGGTTACTTGGTCAGGACAGCGGCCTTCGAAGGAAATGGGTGCCTGGATGGATTTGAGCCATGTATTGGTATCACCGAGATCTGAGGGAACCAACACACCACTAAAAATTTATTCCTATATGTCGTCAGGTCGGCCCATCGTAGCAACAAGAAGAAAAGCCCACATTCAAGTCTTGGATGAGTCGGTGGCGTTTCTTGCTGATTCTGATCCTGGTAAATTTTGCGAGGCGATATATAATGCGCTGAATGATCGAAAAACAGCGTTACGGAAAGCGGAGCGAGCTAAAAAGGTAGTTGAGGAAAAATACAGTTACAGTGTCTTCAGGAAAAAACTATTAGATGCCTATGCCTCTATCCGTTGCCAATATATTTAGGTTTTAGAAACCGGACTGAGTTAGGGTTACTGAAAAAAAGCTGGCAAATTTTGGCGCCGAGCTGTACGCCTCGGAAAGGCGTGAACTGGAATATAGGTAAATTGCGAGTTCTCACCACGCTACCGGACGGCATGCATAGGCGTCCTAATATAACGTTATCTTGAAGCGAAGCCTTATTGGCGTTATGGGGATTAACCTTCTCTTCTTTTAAATGAAAACAGGATTTGCTTATGGACACTCTGTTCTCCTAAGCAAAATTAATAAGGCAAAAAAGTGAAAAGTATTATTCTCGTCACCGGTGGTAAAGGATTTCTCGGGTCATACCTGGTCTCACGACTGTCTGATCTGGGACACACAATACGCATATTGGCACGACCGATTAAGCAGAACAATCACAACGGAAAATCTCACATTGACACGATATGGGGAGATATCCGGGATCTTGAAACCGTTGATAGAGCCGTAAATGGTGTCGATAGAGTTATTCATCTTGTTTCTAATTTCCGCAAGGGCGGATCGGATAAAAAAGAGGCTTATGCAATCAATGTTCAGGGTACCGAAAATGTCCTGAAAGCTTCTTTGAAACACCAGGTAAAACAGGTCATTCATTGTAGCACGATCGGGGTTCATGGGAATGTGCGTGAAATACCGGCTGATGAGGAAACGCCATTCAACCCGGGCGACCTGTATCAAGAAACCAAGTTGATTGCAGAAGAGAAAGTGCGCCGGTTTGCAAGTCTCAACGGAGTTCCGACAACTATTATTCGCCCGATTTCATTGATCGGACCGGGAGACATGCGAATGCTTAAATTATTTCGAATGATCCAGAATGGTCGGTTCGTTGTGGTTGGCAGCGGCCGGCCATACTTTCAGCCTGCTTACATCGACGATGTGGTAGAAGGATTTGTGCGCTGTTTGGGGAATACCGCCGCTATTGGCAACGTTTTTATCATTGGTGGTGACGAATACCTACCGCTCAACGATCTTTTCAAGCTGATCGCCGAGGAACTTGGTGTGAAACCGCCAACCTTAAGAATTCCGCTGGCACCGGTTTTGTGGGTGGCATCATTATGTGAAATTATTTTTACGCCGCTTGGGATCGAACCGCCGCTTCATCGGCGGCGTGTTCGTTTTTTCCAGAACAATCGCGCTTTTTCCATCAAAAAGGCAAAAACGATGTTGGGCTTTCGGCCGCAAGTGTCTCTGCGTGAGGCTATTCGTCGAACCATCCGTTGGTATCGTGAGAACGGATACCTGTATTAAAATTAAGCCGTTAAAGTGAAAACTGGTGAAGCCTTTTTCAAGGAGATAGGCCATGAACGAACTTCCTTTGGTCGCTGAACTCGGCGATGATCAATTATCTCCCTATAAACGGTACCTGAAAATGTTCGTTGGCCAGAATTCTTTCAACTCATTTTTAAGGTACGAATTACTAACGTCTCTTTTAGGGCCACTTCCAGGAGCGGCGGGCTATTTCTTAAGAGGAAAGTTGTACCGGTTTTTGTTAAAAAAAACTGGGAAGGGTACTGTTTTCGGTAAGAATGTTGTCCTTCGATGCCCTGGGCGCATATCACTTGGTCAAAAAGTAATGATCGATGATGGCGTCGTTCTGGACGCAAAAGGTGCAAGTTCTTCTATAGAGACAGGTGACAGCATACTGATAGGACGAAATTCCGTTATGAGTTGCGGGGATTCCACGATTCGCATGGGTAACTTTCTATCCATCGGTGCCTATTGCACGATAAATTCCCGCAGCCTGATAGACATCGGTTCCTACGTGCAAATTGGTACCGGAGTGCAACTAATGGCGGGTAGCCATTCATACGATGACCCTGACACCCCGACTATTTTACAAAAGAGGGTTTCAAAGGGGATAACTGTTGAGGACAATGTCTGGCTTGGAAATGCAAGCATAATTCTCGACGGAGTAAGAATCGGGCGGAACAGCATCGTCGGTGTTGGTGCTGCCGTTACGAAGGATGTGCCGCCATACACAATCGTTCTCGGCAATCCTGCGCGGGTTATTCAAAAGCGAAAGTAGGTAAATGATATGTCAACGCTTAGAACATTGTGGGAAGATACTGAGCGTCGGAATCCAGAGAAAATCGGTGTCATTACCAATGGCATTCGTTTGACTTATCGCGAGATGGGGAATCGTATACGAAGCCTGTCCACCAATATGGCGTCAAATTGGAATATCGGAAGCGGCACTATTGTTGCCCTCTATGCCCCAAATTGCTCTGAATTTGTCATTGCCTATTTCGCAGCCACATTTCTAGGGGCAATTGTGCAGCCTGTCGACGAACGTATGACTCCAGAAGAGGTAAAGGTCATTCTGGATGACTCTCGAGCACGGTTTCTGGTTGTGCATTGCCGCTTGTGGGACAAGTTTGGAAGGGTACGTTCAAAGCTATCGAGACTAGAGAGGATTCTCGGAATTGGTATTGAGCAGAATGGCGTCGATCGGTTTGAGGATTGGGCGTTGGGAGCAAAATCCACACCAATTGGTTCGACCATAAGAGCTGACACAATTGCTGAGTTAATGTATACCTCCGGCTCGTCTGGAGAGCCTAAACCGGTCATGCGAACTCATAGAAATGCTCTTGCGGGATCTCGTAACGCACTGCGCGGTTTTGGTTACCGTGAAGATGATGTCATTGCAATTGGTATGCCGCTCAGCCACTCGAGTGCAATCACTAGCCAAATGTTGCCCTTGATCGGGAAAGGAGGAACACTGGTTCTTTTGGATCGCTTCGATGCTGGTCTTCTGTTAGATACGGTTAAGTCTGAAGCTGTGACTTGCATGCGAGCCGTGCCGACCATGCTGCGACTATTGCTGTCAAACCCTGCGTTTTTTTCTGACATGCTGCCTTCACTGCGCCTCCTAGTGAACTCAAGTGCGGCCATTGATCCAGAGACCTACAGAGAAGTGAAACGTCGGTTTAGTGGAATTGAGGTCATGAATTCATATGGACTAACCGAGGCCTCTACCTGTACCGTGCTTCCTGACGTCGAAGCGTTGAAGCGTACCGATTCGGTCGGCTACGCAATAGAGGGTGTAGAGATGTGCCTATTGGATGACGAGGGGAAAATGTTTAGCACAAGCGGAACCGGAGAAATCTGCATTCGAGGCGAGCATGTTTTTGTCGGGTATCGGAACCGTCCCAAGGAAACCGAGGCAGCATTTCATTCAGGATGGTTGCGCACTGGAGACATGGGTCGACTTGACAGTGATGGCTTTTATTACATTATTGGAAGAAAACAGGATATGATCAATTGCGGTGGGCGTAAGTTTTCGCCGGTAGAAGTAGAAAATGTAGTTATGCAAATGCCTGATGTCGTCAACGCAGCCGCTGTTGGAATACCCCATCGTGTTCTGGGCCAAGTAGTAAAAGTTTTTGTTGTGGCTCAAAAAGAATCCGATTTAAGTCCGAAATTAATAAAAAATCATTGTGCCAGCCGTTTGCCGAGTCACAAGGTTCCATTTTATGTAGACATCGCTTTAGATCTGCCGGTTAACGCTGCCGGGAAGGTATTGAGGCGGAAGCTATTAGAAAAAGGAGATAATTGATAGCATGCAAGATCCAAATCGAAATCAAAGCCTTGAACAAGATATTCACCAAAAAGTCGTTTCATTAGTGGCTGAGGTGCTTCAAATTGAAATAACCCCCAACGTTGAGAATTTAGTGCGTAAAGACACGGCTGAGTGGGACTCTATAAATCACCTGCGTCTTGCGCTGGAGTTGGAAGACTTATTTGGGATATCACTGGCTGAGGACCGCTGGGCTGATATTGTTTCTTTAAGAGAAATAGAGATCATGCTATCAGAGTGCTCCAGAGAGAGTCAAAGGTCGGATAATATTTGACGGGGTAACGTTAGAGGGGGTGGCAACTATGAGGATCAACCATATTGCTATCGTGGTCAAGGAAATAGCCAAGGACATGAAAGTGTTCGTGGATGACTATGGGTTTAAACAGATTTCCAATATCCTGACGATAGAAAACCAAAAGGTGCGTGTAGTTCTTCTCAATTGTGGAAACGATTTTAACATCGAGCTGATTGAGCCCTTAGGAGAAAACTCGCCGGTGAGCAATGCCTTGAAAAAGGGAGGTGGGCTTAACCACATCTGCTATGAAACCGAAAATTTCGATCAAATATACGAGAAGTTTAAGAACAAAGTTGTGAGACATCCGAGGCCTGCTCCGCAGGAGTACTTCAAAGGTGGTAGAACATTCTTCGCCTATCGCCGTGGCGGTTTGGTCGAGTTTCTTGAAGTCAAGAAATGAGATTTATTCTCATTGTTTAAGGGTCACTTTAAGAAATAATTTAACAAGCAAGAGGTGGAATTATTTTTTTTATAGGATTCTAGGCAATGGAAGGCGAGAAGGTAGAAAACAATATCGGATTTGAGGCGAGATGGATTGGTACGAGGAAATAAAGTGAAAATCGGTATCTGCGTTAGAACATGGGGCGAGTTGGGAGGAATCGGCGTTTACACTCGGAGCATTGTGAATGCCTTGATTCAATTGGACAAGAAGAATGAGTATTGTCTTTTATATTCAAATCCGTCACACATGGGAAACTTCAAGAACGCAGCCAACGTAAAAGAGATATTTGTTCCAGCCCATGGAAAATGGATGTGGGACCAGTGGGCTGTGCCACGTTATGTCAGACGGGAAAAAATCGATGTTCTGTTCCACACAAAGTTCGCGATTCCCTTTATGGCCAAATGCAAAACCGCCATGGTCCTGCATGGAACTGAGCGCTTCGTATTTCCAGAACACCACCAGAGGGCGGATCTCTGGTTTTTCAAAACCGTCTACCCGCAATACCTGAAACAGGCGTCGCTGATTCTGGCTGTTTCGGAACGCGGCAGGCAAGACATCATCGAGAAGCTCGGAATTGATCCCTTAAAAATCAAGACGGTGCATCTTGCCGCTAATCCGGCTTTCCACGTGATTAACAACCAGGAATTTCTTGAAAATATTCTGGATCAATACAGGTTGCCGAAAAGATTCATCATATATGTAGGGCACATATATCCAGGGAAAAATGTCGGACGATTGTTCAGGGCCGTATCCCTGGTGCGGAAAAACTTCGATATTGATCTCGTGATCGCTGGTGCTCCACGCTGGAAATATAAGGGCGATCTTGCCTTGATTCCCAAGCTCGACCTCGATGGCCATGTTCATGTTTTGGGACATGTTCCACATGATGAACTGGTTGCGCTCTACAATCTCGCGCAATTGACGGCGTTCCCATCATTTTATGAAAGCTTTCCAGCGATTCCTCTGGAGGCAAATTCCTGCGGCTGCCCGGTGGTTATCAGCCGGACCGGTGGCAGCCCAGAAGCGGCAGGGGACGCAGCTCTTTACGTGGACCCTCTGGACGTGGAGGGCATTGCCGCTGCCATCTCAAGCGTGTTGGCGGACACTAACATTCGTAACGATTTAATCGAAAAGGGATTCAAGAACGTTCGAAGATTCTCCTGGGAAAAAACAGCACAGGAAACCTTGGATGCCTTGGAATGGATTGCCGGTCAAGGATGAGTGAAGCTGATGTTGCTCAATCGACTCCGTAGAGTAAACGAGAAGAACCGAAACGAGTTCTTGGGGATTTTCTTGCACCGATATCCAGCTTTTGTCTGGTCAGACGCGGAACCGGATGATATCCCGGCCTTTGTATTTCACGACGTCACGCCTGAAGCATTGAAACCTTTATTGGAATACTTGACAGAGAATCGATATACCACACTCACAGCCGACGAGTATGTAGAGAGAGCATCTACAGGAGAGCATGGAGCGAAACGAGAAGTCCTTCTGACCTTTGACGACAGCCACGAGAGCCTTTACAGCGTAGCGTATCCTCTGCTCCAACGCTACGGACAGAAGGCGGTGGCCTACGTTGTTCCCGGAAGGATCGAGAACTCGAGGACCTCCGGAACATTCCCATTGTGCAATTGGCCTCAAATCCGTGAAATGAACCGGACCGGCGTCATCGATATCCAATCCCATTCGATGTTTCACCACAGTATTCCCATCTCGAGCTGTGTGGTGGATTTTGTCCGGCCGGGTTTAAATTTCAGCTTCCTCAATGGAGACTTTGCACCGGTAAGGGAAAAAGAATCCATCCAGGAATCCGGCTTCGTCCCTTTTGGATACCCTATCCATGACTGGGGTGCGAGAATGCGGGAGGCCCCCGCTTATATGGAGAACACCGGGGTCATAAATACTTGCATTGATTACGTGGCTTCCAGAGGCGGGGAGGAATTTTTCCGTATGCCGGGCGGGCGCCGCACTCTTAGAGCCGTTTTGAAGGATTCTCGTCTCAGGAACCCTCCGGGAAGGTTCGAAAACGAGGATGAACAGAGAATTGCCATGTTGGAAGACTTCATAGCCTCTAAGCGGGAAATCGAGAGACAATTGCCGGGCAAAAACGTGCGACATTACTGTTTTCCTTGGTTTCGGGGCTCTCGATTGGCATCTGCACTTTCGTTCGAAGCGGGTTATGTATCGAATGCCTGGGGGAGTTTGGTTTCCTCAACAATGCGGTATTCCGAAGAAAAGATTTTGCATATTACGCGCCTACCATGCCGATACATATTTAGACTTCCTGGAAGAGGACGACGAGGACTATCAAGAGTATTGACTCACCGAGCCTAAAACCATCCATTATCGACAGGGCCGGGCAGAAAGGTTCAAGATGGTCAGTTAATAATCATGTGGCAGTGAGGCCTATATATGCTTTCAGCGGAAGTAGTTCAGGAATTATCTAAAGAATACTTTGCAAAACCGATGCACTGGTTATTTAGGACTTTCGAGTTAATAGCTTATAGTAAAGTTAACCTGGACATTCGTAGACCCATACTAGATTTAGGTTGCGGCACGGGGGCATTTGGGCAAGTGTTCTGCAATTTTAAGGATTTGAGCCAGATTGATCTTGGAACGGATTTAAATTTGAGGTGTGTGCGATTGGTAAGTCGGAGGAGCGTTTATGCATTGGTGTTTCAGTCAGATGCAAGAGCGATACCTATAAAAACCAACGCTTCAAGATTTGTTCTATGTAACGGAACTATTTCTACAATTGAACCGGGCAACTCATTGGTGTTTAGCTAAATTTCAAGAGTACTAATGCCGGGTT
>Ga0316578_10000173_pt1 | contig 17651 bp, 19 predicted proteins | sample J0NA_2_FD_203076 | JGI IMG/M metagenome (GOLD analysis project Ga0316578, IMG submission 203076) | Rhizosphere microbial communities from salt marsh grasses in Alabama, United States - J0-2_160517rDrC | ecosystem: Host-associated > Plants > Roots > Rhizosphere | place: USA: Alabama | collected... | reverse complement strand
CATGGCCGGCAGCGAATGTCCGCAACGGGTCGGGACCTGCCGTCAGACGCCCAGGGGAGGCTCGGCAACACTCAAGGAGTGGCCAGGCGCGATACCACCATGGACGGGCGCGATGGCGCCGTGCGCCGCAGGCAATAAGGAACCTTCCGCAAGAGCCGACGCACTTAGGGTGCACTTATGAAAAAGCCGGCTCTGCGCCGGCTTGATCTAAGCACATGATTTTATGGTCGGGGTGAGAGGATTCGAACCTCCGGCCCCTGCCTCCCGAAGGCAGTGCTCTACCAGGCTGAGCTACACCCCGATGGTCTCGTTGTCGCGTGACGGTTGTTCGGGACCCGTCGCGCCTCGTCGTCGTCGACGCCGTCAGTAGGTGCGGGCGACGGCGAAGTCAGCTGTTGCTTCCAGCGATGCCTTGCAGGCGGTTTCCGGCAGTACCGATAGTGCCTGCCTCGCGGCGCCGGCGTGCCAGCGAGCAAGCTCGATAGTGTAATCGATCGACTTGGTCGCGACAATGGCCGAAACGACGTCGTCGATGTGCTCACGGCCGCCTTCTTCGATGGCCGTCCGCAGCCGGGCGCGCTGCTCCTCGCTGCCGACCTCCATGGCACGGATCACGGGCAACGTTGGTTTGCCCTCGTCGAGGTCGTCACCGATCTGCTTGCCGATGACACCGTCCTCGGACACATAATCCAGCGCATCGTCCACGAGCTGGAAGGCGACGCCGAGATGAAGGCCGTAACTGGCAATGGCGTCTTCGACCTCCCTGCCCGTCTCTGCGAGCACGGCGCCGAGCCGGGTCCCGGCCTCGAACAGCGTCGCCGTCTTGCGCTGGATGACTTCCATGTATCTGGCCTCGTCGGTGTCCGCATCGTTGGCATTGAGCAACTGCAGTACCTCACCCTCGGCGATGCGGTTGGTGGCGTGGGACAGCACATCCATGACGCGCATGCTGCCGACGTCGACCATCATCTCGAAGGCGCGGGAGTAGAGGAAGTCGCCGACCAATACGCTGGCCTCGTTGCCCCAGACGGCATTGGCCGTGTCGCGGTTGCGGCGCAGCTGGGAGCCGTCGACAACATCGTCGTGTAACAGCGTGGCGGTATGGATGAATTCCACGATGGCGGCCATGTCGATGTGCTGCCCGCCCTCGTAGCCGCAGGCGCGCGCCGCCAGCAGCACGAGCAGCGGGCGCAGGCGTTTGCCGCCACTACTCACGATGTAATGGCCAATTTGGTTGATCAGCACCACATTGGACTGAAGCCGCTTGAGGATGAGCTCGTTGACGGCCTGGATGTCCTCTTGTACCGGTGCCCGAATCTCGGACAAATCCATGGGCAGGCTCTGGTCTGTGCAGAACGCGCAATGGTATGGGTGGGCGCTTTGCAGTGTCAACTTGCACCGGACATGGGCCGCGGCCGACGACGAGAACGCGACGAGGATCATCCCGAGGGCATTGACGGCGCGCGCCAGACTGCGCTACATTGATCGGTCTTGCCCGACTGGCCCACTGTCACTCACCCGCCCCGGCTCCGCAGCCTGGGCTGCGGCAGGACGCCGCCGGTACCAGCGCCGTCGGCAACTCGATTTTCAACCCCGATCTGCAATCGGGATCGCCAGGACTTGACGACATGTACGCAATCATCGAAACGGGCGGTAAGCAATACCGCGTCGCCGAGGGCGACACCCTCAGGGTCGAGAAGCTGACGGCCGAGACCGGCGCCGCGGTCGACCTGGACAAGGTCCTGCTGCTGGCCGACGGCGACGACGTGCGTCTCGGCAAGCCCTATCTGGAGGGCACCCGTGTCACCGCCGAGGTAGCAGGCCATGGCCGGGGAGATAAGGTGCGGATCGTGAAGTTCCGGCGCCGCAAGCACCACCTCAAGCGGCAGGGGCACCGCCAGTGGTTCACCGAGTTGAAGATCACCGGCATCTCGGCCGGGTGACGCGGAGACAAAACGATGGCACACAAAAAGGCAGGCGGCAGTTCCCGTAACGGCCGCGATTCCGAATCCAAGCGCCTGGGCGTCAAGCTGTTCGGGGGTCAGGCCGTGCGCGCCGGCAGCATCATCGTGCGCCAGCGCGGTACACGCTTCCACAATGGCACCAATGTCGGCCTCGGACGCGACCATACGCTGTACGCGCTGAGCGACGGCGTGGTCCGGTTCGAGACCAAAGGGCCGCGCAACCGCCGCTTCGTCAGTGTGGTGCCGGGCGGCGAGGCGTCCTCCTAAGCCGAGGTTCTATCGGCGGGCCCCCGCCCGGCCGCCGGCACCTGTGACGGCCCCGCCCCGGCGGGGCCGCTTTCGTTGCGGACCCCGGATACCCGCCAGCCGCCGCTCCACCCAGCACCATGACCCTGCGCCGACATATCCACCGCCGCCAACCTGCGGACGTCTGCCCGGCACGCCCGAGGCCGGCCCTGCCGCCGCGGCACCGGAGGTTGATGGCGACGGCGGAAGCGAGTGCAGCGCGATGAAATTCGTCGACGAGGCGATCATCCAGGTCGATGCCGGCGACGGCGGCAACGGCTGCGTCAGCTTCCGCCGCGAGAAATTCATCCCCAGGGGCGGACCGGACGGCGGCGACGGCGGCGACGGCGGCAGCGTCTACCTGGTCGGCGACAGCGGCCTGAGCACGCTGGTGGACTTCCGCCACAAGCGCAAGCACCGCGCCGAGCGCGGTCGCGACGGCATGGGCCGCAACATGACCGGCCGCTCCGGGACCGACACCGAGGTACGCGTACCCCTGGGCACGAGGGTCACCGATGCCGACACCGGCGAGCTGATCGGCGAGTTGCTCGCCGACGGCCAGCGCCTGCTGGTCGCCCGCGGCGGCTTCCACGGCATCGGCAACGCCCGCTTCAAGTCCAGCACCAACCGCACGCCGCGCCAGTCCAAGCCCGGCACCCCCGGAGAGCATCGCACCCTGCGCATGGAGCTGATCCTACTGGCCGACGTCGGCCTGCTCGGCCTGCCCAATGCTGGCAAGTCGAGCCTGATCCGGCGTCTGTCCAGCGCCCGTCCCAAGGTGGCCGACTATCCGTTCACGACACTGTATCCGAACCTGGGCGTGGTCAGCCTGGGGCAGCGCCGCAGCTTCGTCATCGCCGACATACCCGGCCTCATCGCCGGCGCCGCCGAGGGTGCGGGCCTGGGCACGCGATTCCTGAAGCACCTGGCGCGCACCCGGCTGTTGCTGCACCTCGTGGACATCGCACCGCCGGAGGGCAGCCCGGACCCGGTGGATCAGGTGCGCACCGTGGAGCGGGAGCTGGCGACCTATGGCGCCGGACTCGCAGAGCGCGAGCGCTGGCTGGTGCTGAACAAGTCCGACCTGCTGGACCCGGCGGAGGCCGAGGCCCGCCGCGAACGGATCAGCCGGGCCCTGGGCCGGGACGGCGAGGTCCGGCTGATCTCCGCGGCCACCGGCGCCGGCACCGCGGAGCTGGCCGAAGACCTGATGGGCCGCCTCGAGACCCTGCCTCATCCGCTCGCCCCGACGGCGCAGCCGGAAGCCGCTGCCGAGGCCAACGGCGCCCCCTGGCACCCCCTCGACTGAACACGGGCGGGGATGCGCCGAGAGGAACCCTTCGGCGCCCGCACTTCGCACTTCGCACTTCGCACTTCGCAATCGATGTTTCACCGCCGCAACATCCCTGACACCCGCCGCTGGGTGGTCAAGATCGGCAGCGCCCTGCTGACCAACGACGGCGCCGGGCTGGACCGGGCCGTGCTGGAGACCTGGGTCGAGCAGATGACGGATCAACGCCGGCGCGGCCACGACCTGGTTCTGGTCTCCTCGGGCGCCGTCGCCCAGGGCATGGCGCGTATGGGCTGGCGCCGGCGGCCGACGACGCTGCACGAGCTTCAGGCCGCCGCCGCCATCGGCCAAATGGGGCTGATCCGCGCCTACGAGGACCTGTTCGCCCGCCGCGGACTGCACACGGCGCAGGTCCTGCTGACCCGCGACGACCTGGCCAACCGTAGCCGCTACCTGAATGCCCGCAGTACGTTGCGCACGCTCCTGTCACTGGGCGTGATCCCGGTCGTGAACGAGAACGACACTGTGGCCACCGACGAGCTGCGCTTCGGCGACAACGATACCCTGGCCGCGCTGGTCGCCAACCTGATCGAGGCGGACCTCCTGATCTTGCTGACCGATCAGGACGGACTGTTCGACGCCGATCCGCGCAGCCATGCGAATGCATTGCTGATCGGCGAGACGCGCATCGACGACCCGCGCCTGGACAGCGTCGCCGGCGACAGCGCCAGCGGCCTGGGCCGCGGCGGCATGATCACCAAGGTGCGCGCGGCCCGGCTCGCGGCCCGCTCCGGTTGCGCCACCGTTATCGCCTCGGGGCGCAGCACCGAAACCCTGCCGCGGATTGCCGGCGGCGCTGCCGTCGGCACACTGCTGAGCCCGGTGCAGGGCCCCCAGGCGGCGCGCAAGCAGTGGCTGGCCGGACATCTCAGCGTCAGCGGCCGGCTGGAACTGGACGCCGGCGCCGTGCGCGCGCTGAGGGAAAAAGGCCGCAGCCTGCTGGCGGTGGGCGTCAGGGCCGTGTACGGCCACTTCAACCGCGGCGAGGTGGTCGCCTGTGTGGACGAGCACGGACGCGAGGTAGCCCGCGGCCTGGTCAACTACGACGCCCAGGACACGCTGCGCATCAAGGGCCTGCCCAGCGGGGAATTCGAGCGCGTTCTCGGCTACGTGGACGACCCGGAGCTGATCCACCGGGACAACCTCGTGCTGGTCTGAAGGGCAAGGCGCGATTTGACTCGGATCAAGGCCGATGATCCTCTCCGCGCCTATCAATGGACGATACTCGAAGGCAGAGGGTTTCCCGCCCGATCTCAGCGAATGATCCAGCCGTCGCCCTCGCGGATCAGCCAGATGTTCACCAACCGCGTGGTGGGCTCACCGTCGGCGATGCGCGTGCGCGCCTCGACCCGGCAGTCGAACTCGACGTCGGGGCGGTCCAGCGGCTCGCAGCTCAGCTTCTGCACGTCTTCCAGGACCAGCCTGACGGTGGCGGCGTCATCGGCACCCAATACCGCAACGCCCTGGGCGTTGACGGCCGCGACCCGCGTCCGGTAAGCGGCGCGGACGTCGGCGCGGGTGGGCTCCGGCGCGACGTCTTTGGCGTCGGCCTCCGCGCCGTCATCGGCCGCGGCGGCGGGCAGGACGGGAAGTAGCAGGAGGGCGGCGACAAGGACGGCGCGGATCGAGGTCGGCGGCATCTCGGTGACTCGGCGCTACGAAGGGATGCTTCATTGTACTTCAGCCGCGGCCCCGGTCCCATGCCGCCGCGCTTGCCAGCGCCCGGCAAAATCCATACCCTTCGCCGGTGCTTTTCCGCCCGCCACCGCCCGCATGCTGCCGGCGGCCCCACGAGAGGAAATCAACCGGATGCAGTCGCCCACCGAGCGTATGCGCTTCAACATGATCGAGCAGCAGGTCCGCCCCTGGGATGTACTCGATCCCCGGGTGCTCGCCGTCATGGGCGAGCTGCCGCGGGAATCCTTCGTCCCCGATGCCTATCGCGGGCTGGCCTATGCGGACACCGAGATCCCCCTCGGCGACGGGTCGCTGATGCTGGCACCCAAGGTCGTCGGCCGCATGCTGCAGGCGCTGAGCGTCCAGCCCGGGGATAAGGTGCTGGAGATCGGCACCGGCACCGGCTATGTCACCGCCTGCCTGGCCGGCCTCGGCGGCCGCGTGCACAGCGTCGAGATCGATCCAGAACTGGCCGACGCGGCCCGCGAGCGCATCGCCGCGCTGGATCTCGGCCAGGTCGAAGTCGAGACCGGTGACGGCCTCGCCGAGCCGTTCTCGGATGGGCCCTTCGACGTCATCGCCGTGACCGGCTCCATGCCGACCGCCGAGCCGCTTGCAATGCTTCGCCAGCAGCTGTCCGAGGGCGGCCGCCTGTTCGCGGTCGTCGGAGAGGCGCCGCTGATGGAGGCGATCCTGGAGACCCATTTGGACGCTGGCGACGTGCGCCGCGAGGTCCTGTTCGAGACCTCGGTGCCGGCGCTGCGGAACGTGCCCGAGCCGCAACGGTTCGCCTTCTGAGCTGCGTACCCGCCTGCGGCGCGCGCCGACTCCCATGCTCCGACAAATCACTCCCCGCCAGCTCGCCGACCTCCTCGCGGCGCCCGACCAGGCCCCGCAGATGCTCGACGTGCGCGAGCCCTGGGAGTATCGCATCTGCCATATCGACGGCGCCGAGCTGCTGCCGATGCGTCAGGTTCCGGGCTCTCTGGACCGCATCGCCCGCGATCGCCCCGTCGTGATCATCTGCCACCACGGTATCCGCAGTCAGCAGGTGGCCCTGTACCTGCTGAACCAGGGCGTCAAGGACGTGCTCAATCTCAACGGCGGCGTCGCCCGCTGGGCGCAGGACGTGGACCCGACGATGCCAACCTATTAGCGGTCGCCGGCGCGGCGCGCGTCCGGCCGCTGCCGGTGGGCGCTGGAGACAAGGGCCCGTCACCTGTGCGACCCGCCGCCTATCCGCCGCCACCGCTCACGTCAACCGGAGGTCACCCACATGAGTATCCACCAGGCCCCGATGCCGCTGTGCCAGGGCGCGTTTTCGCAGCTGCTGATCATCGACGCGCAGGAGCGGCTCGCCGCAGCCATGCCGGAGGAGGCGCTGACCCGCACCGTCGGCAACATCAACCGCCTCATCGGCGCCGCCAGGCTGCTGGAACTGCCCATCATCACCACCGAGCAGTATCCTCAGGGGCTGGGACGCACCATCGCGCCCATCCGCGAGCAACTGCCGGCGAGCGCGTCGCCCACCGAGAAGACCTGTTTCTCCTGCTGCACGGCGAGCGGCTTCGAGCGGGCCCTGACGAGTCAGCCGGAGCGCAAGCAGGTGGTGCTCGTGGGCATGGAGGCGCACATCTGCATCGTGCAGACGGCGTCGGGGCTGCAGCGCTGGGGCTACCAGGTGTTCGTCGCCGCCGACGCCATCTGCTCCCGCGACCCGGCCAATGCCGAAAACGCGCTGGCCCGGATGCGCCATTCCGGCATCCATGTGACCAACACCGAATCGGTGGCCTTCGAGTGGGTCGGGGATTCCAGCCATCCCCGCTTCCGCGAGATGTCGCGGCTGTTCAAGTAGGGCGTCGGCGCGGTCCTGCACCGCCCGGGCGACCGCAACGGCCGCCCGTCACGCCCTGCGCGCGGCCTCGTCCGCCGCTGCCAGCCGCTCATCGACCACCGCGATCAGCCGATCCAGCGCGCCGCGGTTGCGGTCGACGAAACGCCGCCCGTTCTCGCCGATGCGTGCGCGCTCGGCGGCGTCGCCAAGCCAGTCCGCCAGCACCCGCGCCAAGCCCTCCACGTCGGCGACCTGGACCGCGCCCTCCCCGGCCACCAGGAGCCGCGTGATCTCGGCGAAGTTGAACACCTGAGGCCCGACTACGACCGGCACACCCAGGGCAGCCGCCTCCAGCAGATTGTGGCCGCCCACGGGCACCAGGCTTCCGCCGATGAAGGCGGCATCGGCAGCGGCCAGCAGCATCGGCAGCTCCCCCATCGTGTCGCCCAGGTAGACGTCGCACTGGTCGCCGCAGCCGGCACCCAGGCTGCGGCGTGCCAGCGTCCAGCCGTCCCGCTGAGCCAGCGCCGCTACCCGGTCGAAGCGCTCCGGGTGCCGGGGCACCAGGACCAGCAGCGCCGACGGCAGCCTCCGGCGCACCTGCCGGTGCGCCGCCAGCATCAGCTCGTCCTCTCCCTCGTGGGTGCTCGCCGCCACCCACACGGGCCGGTTCGTGCCCCAGGCGCGGCGCATGACCTCGGCACGGTCCAGCAGGCTGGCCGGTAGCCGCAGATCGAACTTGATGCTGCCGGTAACGCGGATGCGTTCCCCGGGGACGCCGAGCGCCCGGAAGCGGGCGGCATCGTCCTCGCTCTGGGCCGCGATCAGCGCAAAGCGCCCCATGGTGTCGGCGGTGAAGCGGCCGAGCCGCGCATAGCCGCGGGCGGAGCGGGCCGACAACCGTGCGTTGGCCAGGATCACCGGGATACCGCGACGGTTGCATGCGGCCAGCATGTTGGGCCAGATCTCGGTCTCGATAACCAGCACCAGCCGCGGCCGGACCAGATTCAGGAACCGGCCCACCACCGGCGGCAGGTCGAAGGGTGTGTAGGCATGCTGCACGCGCGCCGCGAACAGCTCCCGCAGTCGGGCGGCGCCGGTGGGCGTCGTCGTCGTCACGATGACGCCGGCGCTGTCGTCGCGGCCCAGCAGATGGCGTATCAGCGGTTGCGACGCCTGGACCTCCCCCACCGAGACGGCGTGGACCCAGACCTCGGCGGGCCGCGGCGGCGTTGCGTAACCACCCAGACGCTCACGCCAGCGATCACGATACGCGGGCGCGCGGATGCTCCGCCACAACAACCGCAGCAGCAGCGCCGGCACGGCGAGGTATAGCAGCAGCGTGTACAGCCGCGCCATCAGGCGCCCCCGGCCAGGCGCCGGCGCCAGTCGCTCAGCGCCGGCTTCGGCGCGTGCTTTACGAACAGCTTCCAGGCGAAGCCGGCCAGATCGTCGCCGAAGGAGATGGCCTTGCGCGGCAGCACCAGCGGATGATCCGCCGGCGTCGCCGCACCGCGCAGACAGGTGGTCGCGCTCGCATAGCCGGCAGCGGCGGCCTGCTCCACCGAGACGGCATCGAAGCTGCCGAACGGATAGCACAGGTGCCGCACCTGCGCGCCGAGGCAATCTTCCAGCGCGGCGCGGCTGTCGGCGAGCTCGCGGCGCTGCTCCTGCGCCCGAAGGCCCCCGAGCCTGGCATGGGACCGCGTATGCGAGCCAATGGTGATGCCCGCGGCAACGATACCGCGCAGCTGCCGCGCATCCATCAATAGCGGCCGCTCACGGCCCGGTTCCGGCGCGGACCAGGTCATGCGCCGTCCCAGCCAACCGCTGATGGCGTAGACCACCGCTGGAAAGCCGTGGCTGCGCAACACCGGGAGCGCGTTCTCGAGGAAGTTGACATAGGCATCATCGAAGGTCAGCACCACGGCCCGCGGCGGCAGCGGGCGCTCGCCGCGCAGCGCCGCCAGAGCCGTGTCCAGGTCCAGCACCGCACAGCGCGCCGCCTGCAGCAGCGCCATCTGGCGGGCGAAGCGGCCGGCATCGCAATAGTTGGCGCGGTGCCGGCGCATCGGCGCAAAGCGGCCGACCTGGTGATACATCAGTATCGTCAGGCGGGGCTCAGCCATGGCGTCCACCGGGGAGGGGGGCCAATCGCGGCGGAACTTTCATCGGCAACCCATGGGAATAAGGCATACGCTGATCGGCTGCGGCCGGTGCATCTGGCATCAGCGAGGATTCAGGCCCGGACCAGGTGGTAATACAGGGCACGATACTGTGCCAGGATCCTGTCCTCGCCGAAATCCGCGGCAACCCGCACGGCGCCCCGCTCGACCATGGCCGCGCGCAGCGCCTCGTCGCCGATGACCCGGCGCAGAGCCGCGGCCAGGGCCGGCGGATCATCGCAGGGCACGCACCAGGCGTCGTCCCCGTGGCGGGCGATCTCGCGGGCGCCGCGGAAGGCCGTGCAGACCAGGGGCCGCCGCCACGCCCAGGCCTCCAGGATCACATTGCCCAGGGTCTCGGCCTCGTGGGACGGAAACACCACGAGGTCGGCCATCTGCAGGAACGGACCTGGGTCCGGCTGCCAGCCGGCCCACACCACGCGGTCCGCAAGACCCAGCTGCGCGGCCTGCTGCTCCAGACCGGCGCGCAAAGGTCCATCCCCGACCAGCAGGAGGCGCCAGGGCCGGCCGTCGAGCTCCCGCGGCAGCCGCGACAGCGCCTCCAGCAGCACGGCATGACCCTTGACCGGGACCAGGCGCCCCAGGGCCGCCAGCACCAGCGCGGATGGCGGCACATCCAGGCGCGCCCGCAACGCGTCGATCTCCGGCACCGGCCGCGGCCGGGCCGGCTCGGCGAAATTGTAGATCTGGTGGACCCGCTCCGCGGGCAGGCCGTTCTGGATCATCCAGTCGCATAGCGCGCGGGTATTGCCGAGCCAGGCATCGGCGTGCCGATAGGGCCCCAGCCGGTAGTAGCCGCCCAAGCGGGCCAGGTGCACCGGCCCGCCGGCTCGCCGGCAGCGGGGCGGGAGCCGCGTGCTGCGCGTGGCGCGCCCCATGTAGGTCTGCACCACAGCCGGCTTCAGCTCGGCGATCAGCCGCGACACTGCCCGGCGCGAGAACGGGTCCCAGACCGTGCGGAACGGCAGACGGCGCACCGGCAGGCCCAGATCGACCCCATCCAGCGCGCTCCCGGCGCGCACCCCGACCACGGCCGCGGCACCGTGGCCGGCCAGCGCCCGGGCGAAGCGCTGCACCCAGCGCTCGGCACCGCCGAGGGCCTTGCTGCCGACCAGGTGCAGGCTCGGCGGCCAGGCATCGCCGCTCACGCCGCCACGGGCCTGGGGCCGGCGTGAGGCGGCTTGCGGTGCCCGCGCGCTGCCATCAGCGGCCGGCGGACGAACGCCCGCTCATGCCGCCATGTCGGCGCCGTCGCCGCTGGCGTCCTGCGGCCCGGCGCTGAACGCGGCCCCTGCGATGGGTGCAGGTCTTCGGTCATGGCGCGAAGTTTGACGGCGCCACCGATCCCGCGCAAGCGGCGCTCTTCGCAGCCCGCCCGCAGCGACTGTGCTACTGTTGGCGGCCGCGCACGGCCCGCCGGTGCCGACCCTGTCGCATCCGCCCGCACCCGATGAACCCTCCCCGACCCACGGCAATGACTCAGCGCATCCTCGGCGTTCCGATCCTCCTCTGGCTCGCCTTCTTCCTCTTCGCCGACCTGATGCTGGCCTTCCCCGGCATCGACCTGACCGTCTCCGCCTGGTTCTGGACGCCGGAGCACGGCTTCGTGCCGCGGGGCCTGTGGTGGGAGCGGCTGGTTTACCACGGTGTCGAGACACTGATGGTCATCGTGAGTGCCGGACTGATCCTGCTGTGGCTGGTGAATCGGCGGCGCAGGCGCGGGCTGCTGGGCGTCACTGGACGTAAGGCGGCGCTGCTTCTAGCCCTTCTCATCCTTGTGCCTGGCCTGGTCGTGAACCAGGGCTTCAAGGAACATCTCGGCCGCGCGCGGGCCGTTAAGCTGGAGCAGTTCGGCGGGCACGCACCCTACACTCCGGCCTTCGTGCCCTCCACCGCCGGCGGCGGCTCGTTCAGCTCCGGCCACGCCGCCACCGGCTTCTGGCTGGTCGCGGTCGCCTACACGCTGTCGGGCCGCGTCGGCGCCTGGGCGCTGCTCGCTCTGGCCAACGCGCTGGCGGTCGGAGTCACCCGCATCGCCGTCGGCGGCCATTTTCTCAGCGATGTGCTGGCCTCGGGCTTCTTCGTCTGGATCGGCTGGTACATGCTCGCCGCCGTCATCTGCGCCCGCCACGGCGCAAACTGCGGCGCCGAAGACACCGGCGCATCGCCGGCAACCGCCGGCGCCCCGCCGCCGTGAGCCGCGGCATGTCAGCAAGCGCCGGAGGCACGGGTATCGCCCGAGATTGGGTGCTGCCGCTGGCGGTGGTCGCGGGCATCACCCTATGGCGCCTGGCCATCGCCGCGCTGGTGCCGGTGACCAAAGACGAGGCCTACTACCTGGACTGGGCCCGGCACCTGGCCTGGGGCTATTTCGACCATCCGCCGGGCGTCGCGGTGCTGGGTCTCGGCACCTGGCTGGCCCCGGGCTCGGCGGTTGCGGCGCGGCTCGGTGCCGTGCTCGCCGGCACCCTGACGCTACTGGTACTGTGGCGCTTCTACCGCCGCTGCGGCCTGCGCCGCGATTCCGGCCTGACGCTGGCGATCGTGCTGACGGCGGCCACACCGGCGGGTCTCATCGCCGGCGTCGTCACGACGCCGGACACCGTGCTGGCACTGTTCTGGGCGCTGGGCCTGTACGAGGCAGCGGCCGCGCTGGACGGCGATCGCCGCCGATGGCTTACGGCCGGGGTCGCCACCGGACTCGGGCTGCTCAGCAAATACACCATGGTCGTGATCGGACCAGTATACCTTTGGGCGCTGCTGCGCGCGGACCCTCGGGCCCTGCGCACCCCCTGGCCCTATCTGGGCGGCCTGCTGGCGCTGTTGGTATTCCTGCCCAACGTCCTCTGGAACGCCGGCAACGACTGGCTGACCATGCGCTTCCAGTTCGGCCACGGCTTCGCCACTGACACCGGTGCCGGCCAAATCGCCTTCGCCACCGACGCACTGCCCACTGCCTTGCCGCTGGCGCCGGGCGCCGGCACCGGCGTGGAGGCGCCCGCGCCGGAGCCCCTGTCCGGCATCGGCGAGCGCCTGGCCAGTGTCGGCGGCTACCTCGGCACCCAGCTCGGGTTGTGGGGACTGCTGCTGGTGCCCCTGTTCATGGCCTTGGCAGGCGGCGGCCTGCGCCGCGCCGGGCGGGACCTGGCGACAACCTTGACGCCGGCTGGGCGCACTCTGCTCACGGCCGGAACCGCAGTGCCGCTGCTGGTATTCGGCGCCGTGGCCTGGATCGGCGACGTGGAGGCCAACTGGTCCGGCATGTATCTGGCCCCGGCCGCCGCGCTCGCGGCCGTCGTGCTGCGGCCCTGGCCGCGGCGGGCGGTGCTGGCCGCGGGGCTCAACATCGCACTGGTCACCGTCTACGCGATACACGCGGCCACCGGCGTGCCGCCGCTTCCGGATGCGGCCGAGCGTATTGTCCGCGAAACCCGCGGCTACGATGCCCTCGCAGCCCTCGCCGCCGGACTGCCGAGGCCGGTGTTCGCCGACCGCTATCAGACCGCGGCAATGCTGAACTTCCATGCCCCGGGGCTGGCCGCCGGCCAGTGGCCCGGCATCACGCGCCCGTCGGAGTACATGCTCGGGCGCCTCGCACCGATCCCGCCGTTGGCGGACCTGAAGGACACCGGCTTTACCCTGATCACGAGGCGCTACCTGCCGGCCCCCATCCCCGGCTTCGAGGTCGCCCGCATGCAGACTTTATTCGACTGCGGCGGCCCCGGCCTCGTCGTCATGGACGGCGACTACGGCTCGGAAGATGCCCCCTGCGCCCGGCCGGCCCACCACTGGGATGTCTACGTCTATCGCGCCGCCGCCGGTCCGGCCGTACGGCGAACAGCACGGCCGCTTTGAGCCGATAATGTCGGATCGAACCCACGGGAGTCGTCAGTGTGATCATGCGCAGCCTGGAGCGCCTCGCCCTCGGTATCGTCATCGCGGTCCTCGCTGGCTGCGCCCCGATGCCCGCGAGCGACGGCGATGCGGGCCCGAGCCATCTGCGGCAGTTGGCCGAGGCCGGGGACTGGAACGCCGTGGCCAAGGCCAAGGTCCGCTGCGAGGAGAGCGGCGAGGCCTGCGCACAGGAGTACGCGACCAAGGGTGACGCCTGTCTGCGGCTGGTGATCCAGCAGCCCCAAAGCGCATCGGCCAGCGACGCCCGCACCCGCACGCTGCTGGACTGTGCCGAGGAGAGCTACCGCGAGGCCCTCAGGCGCTCGCCATCGAAGACGGCCCCGAGCCGCATCTCCTATCACGGCGGCCTGCTGCTGACCCTGAGCGAGCGCCGCAACCGGCTCGACAGTCGCGCCGGTGAGGATACGCGTGAGCGCGAGAACGAGAAGCTCTTGATCGCTGCTCAGGACGCCCGCCGCGAGGTGCCGAACAGCGCGCTCGGCTACCTGTACGGGGCCTCGGCCCATGTCTACCGGGCCGCCCTCAAGCCCGAGGCCCGCCACCGCTGCAACGACCTGCGCCAGGCCGAGGCCCTGCTGCGCCGCTCGCCACCTCCGCCGCCGCAGCTGGCCGAAGAGCAGGCACGCATCCGGTCGCTGGCCGCGCGGGAGCTGCGCGAGAGCCGTTGCCCGTCAATTCGCCTGCGGTAAGGACACCGGGCAAGCATTCCGTGTAGCACGGATACGCGGAGCGAATCCGCCGATTCCGAGCACATAAGCGCCGGACCTCGAGTCACCAGGTTTCGCAGGACGGCCCGGGCGGCCTCGGTCGCCACATACTTGTCCGGCCTCGGGCACGGCGGCGCACTCGGCTGGCGGCGCTGCGGCCGGCTTGTCAGGCCGCGGCGCGCCGCTTCAGCTCGGCTGCCGCCGCCGTGCCCAGATAACGCTCAAGCACGCCGCGGGCCAGGTAGATGACGGGCGTGAGCGCGATGGCGGCCAGGGCCTTGTAAACGTAGTTGACCGTGCCGACGGCCAGGAACAGCGACAACGGCCACTGCTGGGGCCCGAGCACGAAGGCGATGTAGAGCACGACGAAGCTGTCCACCAGCTGCGAGACCAGGGTCGACCCAGTGGCGCGGGCCCAAATCAGCCGCTCGCCGGTGAGCCGGCGCACCCGGTGGAAGACAGCCACGTCGATGAGCTGGCCGATCAGGAAGGCGACCACGGAGCCGGCGATGGTCCACATGCCCTGACCGAAGATCACGGTGAAGGCGGCCTGCATATCCGGCACGCCCCGCTCTTTCGAGATGCCCACCCACCAGTCCGCCGGCGCCAGACCGATGGCCAGATAGGCGAAGACGAAGGCATAGATGATCAGCCCGACCGCCAGGAAGGAGATGAAGCGCACGCCGCGGCGGCCGAAGTACTCGTTGATGATGTCGGTCATCACGAAGACGACGGGCCACAGCAGGACCCCGGCGGTGAAACTCAGCGATCCCTGCTGGCCGAACAGATTCCAGTCGAACGGCGTGAGCCCGAGGGTCGCCTCCAGTGCGAATATCTTGATGCCGATGAATTCCGCGATCAGCGCATTGCAGATGAAGAACCCGCCGAGCACGACAAAGACGGCGGTGGCGCGGTCGCGGGGCATGCGTATCGAAAAGGTGCGAGGTGCGGAGGCGGCGGCAGTTCGCCGGCGCTTGGCGGCCCTGCGCCCTACAACTGGGGCTGTGCAGGAAAACGCCTTCGCGGATCACCGGATGGAGCGGAAGTATGCGCTATCCCTTCGGTAGGGTCACCCCGGTCTGGCCCTGGTATTTGCCGCCACGGTCCCGGTAGGAGGTCTCGCAGCCCTCGTCGGACTGCAGGAACAGGATCTGCGCAACCCCTTCGTTGGCGTAGATCTTGGCCGGCAGCGGCGTGGTGTTGGAGAACTCGAGGGTCACGTGACCTTCCCATTCCGGCTCCAGCGGCGTGACATTGACGATGATGCCGCAACGGGCGTAGGTGGACTTGCCGAGGCAGATGGTCAGCACATCGCGCGGGATACGGAAGTACTCCACCGTGCGCGCCAGCGCAAAGGAATTGGGGGGGATGATGCAGACGTCGGCCTTCAGATCGACGAAGCTCGACGAATCGAAGTTCTTCGGATCGACGATAGCCGAGTTGATATTGGTGAAGATCTTGAATTCGTCCGCACAGCGGATGTCGTAGCCGTAGCTGGACGTGCCGTAAGAGATGACCCGCTGGCCGGCCTCGGTCTCACGCACCTGTCCGGGCACGAAGGGATCGATCATGCCTTGCTCGAGGGCCATACGGCGAATCCAGCGGTCTGACTTGATGGACATGGGCGAAGGCCCCGACGGGCTGCAGCGGAGGGGGTATGGAGCCGGATGTCGGTTCCGGGTAATCAGAACAGTGCCTGAAGCAACCCGTCGGCTTGCGCGCCGCTCGCCGCTTGCAGCGGCTGACGGCCGACCACCTCCAGCCGCACCCGGGCGACGCCCGCGCCGAGGATGCCGAGCCGCGCGGCTGCGGCCCGCGATAGGTCGATGATGCGACCTTTGGCGTAGGGCCCCCGGTCGTTGATCGTCACGACAACGCTGCGCTGCGAGTGCACACTGGTCACACGGACCCGGGTGCCAAAACCGAGCGTGCGATGGGCGGCGGTGAGGGCGTGCTGGTCGAAACGCTGACCGCTGGCGGTGCGCCGTCCATGGAAGCGCTTGCCATAGTAGGACGCAATCCCCTCTGCCGCGTGGGCGGGCGGCGCCTGGAGCAGGCCGCACAGGGCCATGGCACCGATCATCGCGACGGCTGCTTTGGTCAAAATGCGATCTCCCCTGCTGCTGCGGAATACATCGTCAACGGTATACCGCGTAGGTGGCGATGGGCTGGCCGGCGACCTGCCTGGTGGTGCCGGCCGGCAGCCACACGGTGGTGCCGGCCGGGACCGGACTCGAGCCGCTTTGCACCGGACGCAGCCAGGCGCGGTTCAGATCCACAAGCGTCGACATCGGCACGCGGTAGTGGCGTGCCAGCTGCAGCGCTGGCACGTTGCCGCGCAGTACGACGGCATCGTGATCCAGCGGCGGCTCATAGCGCACACCTTCCGGGAAGTAGTGCTCGGCGTTTGCGGCCACGTGGCGGGCGGCCAAGAACTCCGCATAGAAGTTCCGCGACGCGAAGCCGAAGTAGCGCCCGTCGTAGTCGTGGACGATGCGGGCGATATCGTTCCCGTATCGAGCCTGGGCCCGGAGCATGCCGCCGACGCCGTGATTGTACGAGGTGATGGCCAGCGGCCAGGAATGCAGCCGCCCATAGGCGCCCTTCAGATAGCGCGCCGCCGCATCGGCGGAGAACACCGGATCCAGGCGCTCGTCGACATCGCCGTTGACGGTCATGTATTGCCGGCCGGTGGAGCGGATGAACTGCCACATGCCGCTGGCGCCGGCGCTGGAGCGTGCATGGGCCTGGAAGGACGACTCCACGTGCGGCAGGTAAGCGAGGTCCTCGGGCAGACCCTGGCGACGGAAGATCTCGCGGAAGCGGCCGTCATAACGGCCGCTGATCTCGACGCCCCGATGGAAGCGCTCCCGCAGCCCGCGCTGGCTGCGCACGCGCTCGGCGGCACCGAACACCGCCGGGCGGCCGGCGGCGTCCTCGATCTTGTCGAGCAGCGCCTGTTCGTCGCTGCTCAGCCGTGATCGGTCACCCAGCTTCGTTGCGAGCATCGCGAGCCGGTCGCTCCAGCGCTCTTTGCGGGCGTTGACCCAATCGCGCTGGAACGGCGTGTACACCTCTTCCATTGGCCCGGGCAGGTCGGCAACCTCGTAGATCAGACCAAGGTATCGGTCGTCATGGAAAGCGACCTGGCCGCGACTCCAGTGGGCGTAGACGTTGCGCCAGAAACCGACCTCGTCTTCCAGGCCGGGGGGCATCGGGAAGGCCCCCGAGGACTCGACCGCGATGTCGCGCTCGCCGCCGGCGCAGCCAGCCAGCAGCCACAGCGCAACCAGTACCGACGACCAACGCAATTGCCGCTCGGGCCTCATGGGATTCGACTCGCTGGGCTCGGCGGGAAATGCCGCGCCGGCACCCGTGCCGGCGGACCCCCGCAAAAATGCGACACTTTACCGGCAAGGCGGCTGCCGGAAAAGTATCAAACCATCAGCGGCCATTGGTAACCGAGGGTGGGCCCGGCCCGCTGCGACGACCGTCGCAACACCGTGGAGCGGCGTGTACGCCAAGGACCATCATGCCCCCAACCTACACAGGGGCGTGATCTGTCCGTCACGATCGTGGGAGGTATACGCATTGCCGACGCGCCAGGGGTTGCTCCGGCGATGGGGTACCGGACGCCGCCGCGGCGACAGCGGGATGACGCGAGCGGGAGGCTGCCAGTCGAACTCGAGTGATCAGGCGGCGGCTTCGCCGTCGGCGGCGGATTGGCGGGCA
>Ga0316578_10000172_pt1 | contig 17665 bp, 15 predicted proteins | sample J0NA_2_FD_203076 | JGI IMG/M metagenome (GOLD analysis project Ga0316578, IMG submission 203076) | Rhizosphere microbial communities from salt marsh grasses in Alabama, United States - J0-2_160517rDrC | ecosystem: Host-associated > Plants > Roots > Rhizosphere | place: USA: Alabama | collected... | reverse complement strand
AAGGACCGGATTGGACGCGCTGCCGACGGGGAGGTGGCCGGCCCGACCACCGGTAAGGTGGCGCTGTTCGCTACCTGTTACGGGAACTACAACGAGCCAGGCGTCAGCGACGACCTGATCGCCGTCTTCGAGCACAACGGCATCCCGGTGACGCTGGCGCCCAAGGAGCGGTGCTGCGGCATGCCCAAGCTGGAGCTCGGGGACCTGGACGCGGTGAAGACGGCCAAGGAAGCCAACATCCCGGTACTGAAGAAGCTGGTGGATGCGGGCTGGGACATCGTCGCGCCGGTGCCGTCCTGTGTGCTGATGTTCAAGCAGGAATTGCCGCTGATGTTCCCGGACGATCCCGACGTTCAGGCGGTCAAGGAGCACACCTACGATCCTTTCGAGTACCTGATGCTGCGGCACAAGCACGGCAAGCTGAACGACGACTTCAAGCAGTCCCTGGGCAGCGTCGTCTACCAGGCCTCCTGCCACCAGCGGGTGCAGAACATCGGCCAGAAGACCCGCGAGGTCCTGGCGCTGGTACCCGACACCAAGGTCGAGATCATCGAGCGCTGCTCCGGCCACGACGGCACCTACGCCGTGAAGAAGGAATTCCACGAGGCGTCGATGAAGATCGTGCGGCCGGTGGCGGGCCGGGTCGAGAAGGCCGGCGCCGACTATTTCGGCAGCGACTGCCCGATGGCCGGTGCCCACATCGCCCACGCCCTGGGTCGCGACGGCCAGCAGCAGCATCCGCTCACATTGCTGCGGCGCGCGTACGGTATTTGAGCCGTCCGCGGAGACCCCTTTTCCCAACTGGAGAGCCGCATGCAACCCCTGACACGAGACGACCTCTACAGCTTGGAACACTATGCCGACATCCGGGCAGATTTCCGCGCCCGGGTGATGGCGCACAAAAAGGACCGAAACGTGCCCATCGGCGATCATGCCACGCTGTACTTCGAAGACCGACTGACCATTCAGTACCAGGTCCAGGAAATGCTGCGGGTGGAGCGCATCTTCGAGCGTGCTGGCATCGAGGACGAGCTCGGCGCCTATAACCCGCTGATCCCCGACGGCAGCAACTGGAAGGCGACCTTCATGATTGAATATGCGGACGTGGACGAGCGCCGCGCCGCACTGGCCCGGCTCCAGGGCGTCGAAGACCGGGTCTGGGTGCAGGCCGACGGCCACGAGCGCATCTTCGCCGTTGCCGACGAGGACTTGGAGCGCTCCGACGAGACTAAGACCTCGTCCGTGCACTTCCTGCGCTTCGAGCTGACCCCTGGCGTGGTGCAGGCGCTAAAGGGCGGCGCCGGCCTGCGCATGGGCATCGACCACCCGGCGTACGAGCAGGAGGTGGAGGTGGCGCCGCGGGTGCGCGACGCCTTGAGCGCGGACCTGGACTGAGCGGATATGGCCGGGGCGCTCGCGCTCGCTCAGGTGTCGCTGGCTAGGTGCCGGTACAGTTCCTCGTAGCGATCTGCGACCTGTTCGATGGCGAAGCCGTTCACGGCCAACTGCCGGCTGGCCGAACCCATGTCCGCGGCGGCATCACCCCGGGTGCGGGACAGGGCCGCGGCGAGCTCCGCGGCATCGTCGATGGCGAAGGTGGCACCGTTCACGCCGTCGCGGACCAGCTCCCGAGAGCCGCAGGCGCGGGCGGCGACGCAGGGGAGGCCGCAGGCCATTCCCTCCAGCACCGCGTTTGGCAGGCCCTCCTTGCGGGACGGGAACACCAGCAGGTTCGCGGCCTGATAGTAGCGTTCGATGTCGGCCGCATAGTCGCGGATCACCAGTCGCTGTGGATACTGCCTCGCCAGCTCCTCCAAGGCCTCGCGCAACGACGCACCGTACGGCTCGCGACTGGTTGGTCCCACCGCAACCAAGGTCGTGCCGGTGCCGAACCCATCGCTCTCCACCCAGTGCTCGGCCAACCACTGGATACGTTTGCGCTCATCGAAGACGCCCACATACAGGCCCAGCGGCCGGTCCGCGGGAAGGCCCAGCTCAGCCGCCAGCTGAGCCCTGCGTACGTCTGGCACGGGGTGAAAGCGCGCCGTGTCGACCCCGTTCGGGATGTGCCAGATGCGCCGTTCGTCTAGGCCGCGCTCGCGCAATTCGGTGTGCAGATCGTCGCTGATGGCGACGTAGGCGTTCACCAGCCGCAGGAAGCGCCGGTGCACAGGCGCGATGGAGGAATTCGACAGGCTGGAGAGGTCGTTGTTGGACATGCTGGCCTTGACCAGGGTCGGCCTTCGCAGTATCCGTCCGATGGGGCCGAGCACGCTCTGTATGTAATACGCGCCGTGGCCGTGGAGGATGTCTACGGCGGCACGACGGGTCAGCAGGTGCCGGGCGAGGGCGCCCCAGATGCTGAATTCCTGATGTCGGGCTTCCAGACGAGCGCCCAGCGCCGTCACCGCAAAGCCGTCGACCTCGTAGGTGCGGGGCTCGCCGCTCCACGACTGGGTCACGAACTCCACCGCGTGACCCCGCAGCCGCAGTTGCCGGGCCAGCAAGAAAGCCTGCGCCGCCGCCCCGCTGTACTCGGGCGGCAGGTAGCGGGCAAACATCAGGATACGCAGGGGCCTCAAGGGATGGATTGCTTTGGTGTCCGCCGAGTCTTCGGCACAGTTCACAAATGGTACACGAGTGCCGATACGGCCTGAATCGGCGATCGCGTTAGGGGCACGTGCGCAGGATGAAATCGCCGGGCACGCCCGATGGTCGAATTCGGGTGCCGCCGGCCGTGTCGCGGGCACCGCCGGGGCTGCGGCTACAAGCCATGGGTATCGAGCCATGCGAACAATACCACCAGAGACCAGATTCGGAAGGCGTGGCGATTGTCGCCGGCGATGAAGGTATCCACCATGGCGTTCACGGCCGCAACATCACGCAGACCCGCCGATCGTATCCGCGCCGGGGTCATCCAGGTATGGATCAGCGTCGCATCCCGGTGCCGGAGCAGGTCGGTGAACGGGAAGTCGAAGCCGTGCTTGGGCACGTCCCAGAGGGTGCGGGGCAGGCGCCTTCCGAGCGCCGCCTTGAGGACCCGCTTGGGCTCGTCCGGCCGCCAACGCAGGTCGCGGTCCAGGGCTCGGATCAGGTCCGCGACGGCGGCGTCGAAGAATGGGAAGCGGACCCGCAGGCCGGTGAGGGCGGCCGCGACATGGATGCGGTCGTCTGGCAGGTTTCCCATCAACGCGCTGTAGCGCTCGTAATGAGCATGACGCCGATAGCCCCTGAAGACCCGGTAGTAGCGGCTGCCGGCAAGGGACACGTGCTCGCCGCAGAGGGCTTCGATTGCGCGCCGCTCGAAGCCGTGCCAGCGCACCAAGGCCTCTTCCGGGTCACCGAAGTCGACCAGGGCGCGGTAGTCCCGGATCACCGGCAGCGGCGCCATCAGCGCGGCGAGCAGGCGGCGCGCTGGGGCCGGAAGGAGCGCGGACCAGGCGACGGCGATGCGCTGGTGACGCGCCGGCATGATGCCGAGCAGGGTATCCGCGCCGGTGCCGTCCAGCGCGACGTCGCCAATGCTGCGGGCATGCCGGTAGGCGAGCAGTGTCGGCACGCCCGCCGGATCGGCAAAGGGCTGCGCGGCGCCGGCAGCGAGGGCGTCGAAGGCCTCGCGGCAGGCGTCCAGGTCGAAGCGCAGAACCTCATGAGGCACCCCGATGTGCGCGGCAATGCGGGCGGCGACCGCGGACTCGTCCTCGGGCGGTGCCGAGAATCCCACGGTCAGCGCCCTGATCCGTCCAGGGTCCATCTCTGCGGCCAGTGCGCACAGATAGGCCGAGTCCACGCCGCCGCTGAGAAACGCGATCGTCGTGCCGGTGGTGGCCAGGCGCCCGGCGACGGCGGCGGCGAGACGCCGGTCCAACTCGGCGGCGGCGGCATCCAGGCCGACAGGTGTGTCTGACTGCGGCGCTTGTGCGGGTGCATCGAGGACATGCAATCCATGGCGGGCGTGCAGGTAGAGCCGGCCCGGCTCGCAGGACAGGATGCCGTCGTAGAGGGTGCGCGGCGTCGAGATGTCCAGGAAGCGCAGGTACTCGTGCAGCGCCGGGCGCGAGACTCGGCGCGGCAGCAACGGACACTCCGCGAGCAGGTCCGGGCGGTCGGCGAACAGCAGCGAGCCGTCTGGTCGTCCGGCATGATACAGGCCCTGGGCCGACGAGCCGTCGCGGAACAGGGCCAGCTCGCGGCGCTCGGCGTCCCAGAGGATGAGCGCAAACTGGCCGGTCAGGTCCCAGACCAGCCGGTGGCCGCGGGCGCGGTACGCTTGAGCGAGCATCCCGGCGGTATCGGCCGCCGTCGCGTGGTCGGCGCAGAACAGATCGCCGAGCAGCCAGCCCTGAACGGCGCCGTCGGTCAGCGTGGTCAGGCCGCCGACCGGTGTGCCGATGACCCAGAGGCGGCAGAGTTCGGTGCCGGTCAGGGTTCGGGCGCCGCGACGGGCAAGCCAGTCGTGGAGTCGCGCGGCATCGGCGGGGCGCAGGTCCTTGGCGCCGATGATGCCGTTCGCACCGCATGCGCGTTGGAAAGGGCCGCTCACGCCGGCTGCGGGGTGCGGCTGGTCAGGACGCGCTCGGCCTTGCCGCCGGGCGCTGCGGGCTGGGATCGATGCTGCCGAGCAGATTCAGCAGCCCGGGGTCGTCGGCGAGCTTGTGTCCGAACAGGTAGCCGGCGGCGGACCAGACCTGGTTGAGCTGGGCGCGGCGGCCGAGCAGGTTGCCGCGGCGGCCGTCGTAGTATTCGGGCCAGCTGTGGCCCGGCAGGGCATGGTCGGCCACGTCCAGCGCCAGCTGGGCCAGGTCGCCGCGCCCGGTCTTCAGCGCCGCGCCCACCAACGGCCACAGCAGCACTGGCCAGTTGCCGCCGTTGTGATAGGACCAGGGCACGTTCTTCGGATCGCTGCCGGTGAGAAACATCCATTCCTTGCCGGCGACGGCCGGATAGACGAGCTTGGCGGGCATGCGGCCGATGAGATCGTCCCAGCGGTCGTGATACAGGGCCATGATGCGCTGGCTCTCCTGTTGGCTGGTGATGCCGAACAGGATGGCCAGCAGGTTGCCAAAGGCGAAGAAGCGAAAATCCATGCGCCCGGGGCCGAGATTCCCGACCAGATAGCCGCCGCGCTCGGGCAGCCAGTCGACGATCCATTCCGGGATGGACTGGGGATGGACGTTCAGCATGTTGACGCTGGTCTCGCCGAATTCCTCGGTCTCGTAGCGGTGGATCTCGTTGAGGCGGTCCAAGTCCAGCCAGTAGAACATCTGCAGATAATTGCGCAGCATATTGGCTCGCTTCCCGGCCATCTTGAGCAGCGGCTGGTCGTCGCCGCTGTCCCGCAGCAGGTCCATGACGCTGACGAGCAGCCCGTAGAACAGGGCCTGTATTTCCAGCGGATGGCCGTGGACTCCCATGCGGCGGTCGATCATAAACGAGCCGTCCGGCACCAGCAGGGTCGGGAAGACCTCGAAGCCCTCGCGCAAGCTCAGCTCCAGGATCCCGCGGACCGCGTGCCGCACCGTGTCGTCGGCGGCGAGCGCGCGGTCGCCGCTGGCGCGGCAGTAGACAGCAAGCAGGATCACCCACCACATCATTGCATCCACCGGCGCCACGCGGCCGATCGCGTGGTCGCCGAAATCGGCGCGGAGCCGCTCGCTGCCGTCGGCGTCGCAGGTGACGCGGAAGCTCGCCGGCATGACCGCAGGCTCGAGGCCGTGGCCGTGGATCGGAAGGTGCTGGCTGCGCAGGCCCAGCACCGTGGTCAGAAAGTTGCGAACGATGGCGTATTCGCCGTCGGCGAGGAACACCAGTGCCGACGGGATGAAATCACGAATGAAGCAGTCGTGGTAGTTGACCGCGACGGCATCCGCCGGGGCCACCGCGGCGACGGTGCCCACCGGCTCGCCGCGATAGGTCATCACCGATGTTCGCAGCAGCGCATAGGCGGACTCGATCGCTTCGTTGTTCATCGGGGCAGCATACCAGCTCAGCCGCCCAACTCGCCGAGCAGTCGCGACGTCAACAGCACCGCGGCCACGGTAGTGCCGGCGAAAACCAGCGCCAGCAGCCAGTGGAAGGCGCGATTGAGCCATGCCAGCAACAGGGACAAGCCGCGCTGCCCGGCGAACGGCGGTGCCGGCAGGGTGGCGAACACGCGTATGAAGACCCAGCCGCAGACCGACCAAAGCAGCAACACGACGATCAGCGCCAGCCAGGGGTCGGTGCGGCCGCTGCTGTCCACCACGACCAGTACCGCGGCAGCGAGGAACAACAGCACCGCGGCCGCAGCAAGCGCCGGTTCGGCCGGGCGGAGTCGGCGGGCGAGGATGGAAATGGCATTGAGCATGGGGCGTTGGCTCGCGAGCAGGGTTGTGAGGCGGCCTAACCGCGAGGTAGGGGCGTCTTCAGCCGCGACGCCTGCGCGTAGCCGCCGCGCAGCCGCAGATGATGTTGATCCAGAGCTCTGGGGAGCGGCCGGAAGCCCAGGTCCGCGGCGGCTTCGCGGTCCGCCGCGCCGATGCTGAAGAGTCGGTGGGCGGCACTATAGCTCAGCGGCGGGGCCCGGCGCCGCGAACCGAGGCGGCCTGTTCCCTGAAGGGCGGCTCTGGCGTATCAACGGAAGAGGGGCATTCAGCAGGTCAAAAAGGATGATGGCTCCGGTGACAGGGAGTCCCAAACGTCACCAAAGGCCTCCATGAACGTATTAAAAAACAAATATCTGCAAGTGAATAGGCGCATTCTTGGCAAGGCTTCAGGCCAGTTCGATGCATCGAGATATCCTGATAAATGGCATCGGGAACATATATTTTTCGTTTTCTTCGGGCGTCGCCATCATGGAGTTGCAGGCAATCAGCGGGCACTCGCCCCGGAGGTTCTCATGTCCATGACGCTCGACGCCGCGACCAATCTGGCGGTCCTCGCGGCACCCCTGTCACTCTGGCTCGTCGCGCTGGCGACCGGAAGGATCGTCCGTCCGGACGGCCGCCGAATGGCACAGATCGCCAACGGCGTGTCCTGGATGGCCTTTGCACTGGCGCTGTTCGCGCTGATCAGCCACGGCTTTGGACCGGCCGACGCCCTGACCCTGTTCACGGTCCCGCTCCCGGGCAACTTCGGCGACTTCTCGCTGGAGGTGTTCGTCAACGCGGTGACCGTGATCATGCTGGCGCTGGTATCGCTGGTGGGCGCCGTGGTATCCACCTACGCCCGCAACTACATGGCCGGCGATACCCGCGAGGTCTACTTCCACAAATGGATGCTGATGACGCTCGCGGCCATCCTGACGCTGATCGTCTCTGGCAACCTGCTGATGTTCTCGCTGGCCTGGATCGCGACCAGCCTGTGCCTGCACCGGCTGCTGCTGTTCTATCCGGAGCGCCCCGCGGCGGTCATGGCCGCGCACAAGAAATTCGTGTTCAGCCGTATCGGCGATGCCAGCCTGCTGATCGCCATCCTGCTCATCGGCGGCACGCTGCACACGCTGGACCTGGTCGAGGTCTACGCCGCGATGGAGCAGTTCCAGGGCCCGCTGCCGGCGACGCTGCAATGGGCCTCCTGGCTCGTCGTGCTCGCCGCGATGCTCAAGTGCGCCCAGTTCCCGTTCCACGGCTGGTTGATCCAGGTGATGGAGGCGCCGACCCCGGTTTCGGCCCTGCTGCACGCGGGCATCGTCAATGCCGGCGCCTTTCTGGTCATCCGCATGAGTCCGATCATGTCGCTGTCCGGCCCGGCCATGGACGCGCTCGCCCTCGTTGGACTCACGACCCTGGCCGTGGCCTCGCTCGTCATGCTGACTCAGACCAGCATCAAGGTCTCGCTGGCCTGGTCCACGTCGGCGCAAATGGGGTTCATGCTGCTGGAGGCCGGTCTCGGCCTGTACAGTCTGGCCCTGCTGCACCTGGTGGCCCACTCCCTCTACAAGGCCCACGCCTTCCTGGCCTCGGGCAGCAGCGTGGACGGCTTCCGCGCGCCGGCCGTGAAGTTCAACAGCGGCACGCCGCAGCCCTGGCACTGGCTGGTGGCCTTCCAGGGGGCGCTGCTGATGGCCATCCTCGCCGGGCTCGCGTTCGGGGTGAGTCCCGCCGAACAGCCGGCGCTCATCGTCACCGGCGCCATCGTCGCGGTGGCCGTGGCCCAGCTGCTGCTCCAGGCCCTGGTGCTGGACGACAACGCCGCGCTGCTGCTGCGGGCCACGGCCATCGGCGCCTTCGTCTGCGTCGCCTACTTCGGCCTGCACGCCGGCTTCGAGCATGCCATCGCCGGCAGCGTGCGGCCCATGGAGCCGGGCGGCGGGCCCTTCGACATCCTGTTGAGCATCGCGATCGTCGCCGTCTTCATCGGCCTGATCACGCTCCAGCACTTGTTCACCCGTCTCGACCGGCCGCTGCGCCAGGCCCTGCAGATCCATCTCTACAACGGCCTGTACGTGGATGTGCTGGTGACACGACTGATCCTGCGCCTGTGGCCCATGCGCCAGGCGCCCACCTTGGCTTGATGGGGGAGAAATGACGATGAACCTGAACGACTTTCGCCGGGCCGACCACATCGTGCTCGAAAAGCAGACCCTGGACATGGACACCCTGGCCGATGCCAACCGCGCCGACGGTGCCACCGTGCCGTCCCTGAGCACCTCACTGCTGGATGAGCGCATCGACGCTGCCTGCGACCGCATCGCCCCGGTCTGGCCCCTGGACCGATTCGTGGCCGTGAACCCGTTCCACGGACTGCGTCACGAGACCTTCCAGCAGGCCGCCCGCCGGCTGCGGCACATCGCCGACGCGCGCATGTACATGCCCCATGCGTACTATCGAGAGCAGATCGCGGCCGGGCGGATCACCGACGATGATCTGCGCACGGCGGCCGCCCGCTGCGGCAGCGAGCTGACGCCCTCCGCGATCCAAGCGGCCCTGGCCAGCAATGATCCGGCGCCGGCCCCGGGCGTGCCGCTGCTGACTGCGGTGCTGGACGAGATGGAGCCCGACCAGTGGTCCAGCTTCGTCATCGATCGCATCAGCCATCACTGCGCGTCGTACTTCGACATGGGTCAGGCCACCTGGAAGAAGCCCTGGCAGGGCGTGAGCCTGTATCAGTCCTGGCGGCACTTCGCGGCGCTCGACTACAGCGTGGCAATGATGGGCCTGAGCCCGATGCGCAAGCGCATCCGGATGCTGCCGGAGGCGCCGCGTGACTGCATCGCCTGGGCCTTGCGCCGGCTCGCGATCCCGGAGGCCGGCATCACCGACTACCTGCACGCGGCGCTGCTCGACATCGGCGGCTGGGCCGCCTGGACCCGGCTGCTGCGCTGGGAGCAGGAGCTGGTCGGCGGCAGCGACGAGACCATCGTCGAGCTGCTGGCCATCCGCCTGGCCTGGGACGCGCTGCTCTACGAGCACAAGACCAACCTGGACCTGGCCATGCGCTGGCGCGAGATCTGCACGCGGCTGCAACATCCGTCCGCCGGCGACGAGCGCTGGGAGCAGGACCACGACCTGGCCCATGTGGTGCTGACGGCGATGGAGATCGGCTACCAGCGCCGGCTCGCCGGGCAGCTGGCCGCCGCCGCGCCGGGGCAGGGCGGTGCCGCGCCGGAGACGCCGGCGCGTCCCGCGCTCCAGGCCGCGTTCTGCATCGACGTGCGCTCCGAGGTCATACGCCGGGCGCTGGAGACGGTGGCCCCCGGCGTGCAGACCCTGGGCTTCGCCGGCTTCTTCGGAGTGCCCATCGAGACACTGCCGTTCGGCTCGACGCAGACGCGCTCCCACGTGCCGGTGCTGCTGACGCCGAAATACAAGGTCTGCACGGCCATTCACAACGCCGATGCGGAGGAGACCGCCGGGGCCCTGGACACCCAGCGCCGCCGCACCGGCATCAGCAAGTCCTGGAAGGCGTTCAAGATGGGCGCGTCTTCCTGCTTCTCCTTCGTCGAGGCGGCTGGATTGCTGTTGTATGCGCCCAAGATCATCGGCGACACCCTGGGCCTGACGCGGCCGGTGCCGGCGCCCGATGACCTGCATATCGATGGCGACCAGGCGCGGCGGGCCGCACCGGCGCTGGACGGCGGCTGCGCGAGCCATGGGCACGACCACGGCATCGGCATCCCGGATCCCGACCGCGTACCATTGGCCGAGACCATCCTGCGGGCCATGTCCATGACCGGCAACTTCGCCCCGGTCGTCCTGCTGGTCGGCCACGGCAGCACCACGGTCAACAACCCGCACGCCACCGGGCTGGACTGCGGCGCCTGCGCCGGCCAGACCGGCGAGGCCAGCGCACGGGTGGTGGCGGCGCTGCTGAACGACGGGGCCGTGCGCCGCGGGCTTGCCGAACGCGGCATCGTGATCCCGGAGGACACCCGATTCTTCGGAGCCCTGCACGACACCTGCACCGACGACGTGCGCCTGTTCGACACCGGAGGCACCGGCGCCGAGCACCGCGAGGCGCTCATCGATGTGCGGGACTGGCTCGCCCAGGCCGGTACCCTGACCCGGATGCAGCGCTCGGCGCTGCTGGGGATGGACGGCAAGTCGCGGCGGGCCGTGGACGCCGGGGTGCGTCGCCGCAGCCGGGACTGGTCCCAGGTGCGCCCGGAATGGGGCCTGGCCGGCTGCGCCGCCTTCATCGCGGCACCGCGGGAGCGCTCGCGCGGCCTCGATCTGGGCGGGCGGACCTTCCTGCACGACTACGACTGGGAGGCCGACGACGGCTTCGGCATCCTGGAGCTGATCATGACCGCGCCCATGGTCGTGGCCACCTGGATCAACCTCCAGTACTACGGCTCCACCACGGACAACCGCCGCTTCGGCAGCGGCAACAAGGTGCTGCACAACGTGGTCGGCGGCGCCATCGGCGTCATCGAGGGCAATGCGGGCGACCTGCGCGTGGGCCTGCCGATGCAGTCCCTGCACGACGGCAAGCGCTGGATCCACGAGCCCATCCGGCTGAACGTCTTCCTGCAGGCCCCGCAGGCTGCGATCGACGACATCATCGGCCGCCATGAGCTGGTGGCACAGCTGCTCGACAACGGTTGGCTGCACCTGTTCCGGATGGAGGACGACAGCGGCGTGATTCACCAGCGGCTGCCTGGTCAGGGCTGGGAGCCGGTCAGTATCGACTGAGCAAGCAAGCCCGGCGGATCCTGCCAGGGATGGCTGGATCGGGCGCAGGACGCGTCCCCCTGATTGAATTCGGGCGCCGTGTCGATGCCCTTGCCGATGAGCTCGATACGCAGACCGAGATCGATGAACTCGCTTCGAGGGTGATAACGCGACTTGTTGCTAGGGCTGCGCCGCGATCTCCGCCATCGCCTTTTCGTAGCGTTCGCGCAATTCGTTACGCCAGCCGGCCGCCTTGGCGCCGTCGCAGCCGCCGAGATCGCGCAGCCGCTTCAGGAAGTCCTCGCGCATGCGGGCCTGGGCATCGCGGTAGTAGCCTTCTGGAAACAGATCGTCCTGTACGTCGAGGACGGTGATCCGGTAGCGGCCGACCAGCTCCTTGTTGAGGTTCTCGATGTGTCGGCCGGACTGGTCGCTGCGGCAACGGATGTTGTAGAGGTCCACCTCGAACGCGGCCTCGACGGCATCCACCAAGAGCTGCGCGGTGTGCTCGTCGAAGTCCTGCGCGGCCAGTGCCGGGCTGATCAGCGCGGCCGCAAGGATCAGTGCGAGGCGTCGTCGTGTGATGCCCGGACAGGTGTGGCGTCGCTGCATGATCGCGCTCAGCTGCGCCCGTAGACGGGCACGGCGGCGCCGGTGACGCAGCGGGCGGCATCCGAGGCCAGGAACAGGATCACGTCGGCCAGCGCCTCCGGGGGTACCCAGGTGTCGTGGTCCGCGTCGGGCATCGCGGCGCGATTCTGGGGAGTGTCCACGGTACCCGGCAGGATGCAGTTCACATTGATGCCGTTGTGCCTGTTCTCGGCGGCCAGGGTCTCGGTCAAGGTGATGACCCCGGCCTTGGATGCGCAATACGGGCCCATGGAGGCTTTGCCTTCCAGCGCGGCGCGAGCGGACACGTTGACGATGCGACCACCGCCCGCCTCGAGCATCGGCGGCAGCACGGCGCGGCACATGTTGAACACGCTGCGCAGGTTCAGGTCCATCATCAGGTTCCACGTATCGTCGTCCGTCTCCTGCAGCAGCGGGCCCATCGTGAAGCCGCCGGCGATGTTCGCGAGGATGTCGATGCGCCCGAAGTGGGCGCGTGCCGCATCCACGGTGCGGATCACGGACTGCGGATCGGTCAGATCGGTGGCATAGGTCGCGGCGTCGGTTCCGGCGGGGAGCTCGGCGGCCACACGGGCCAGCGCGTCGCCGCTGATGTCCACCAGCGCGAGCCTGGCGCCGCGCCCGGCCAGCGCCGTGCACAGGGCGCTCCCGAGGTTGCCGGCGGCGCCGGTGATCAGGGCGACCCGGTCTTCAAATTCGCTCATCATGCGTCTCCAGCTGAGCTTTTCACCGCGCCGCTATCTGGGGGCGGGGCGCGATGCTGTAAACCACCGCCGGGGCGCGCCGGCTCAGCCGGCAACCGCGCTGCGCGGAGCGCCGGCGTGGGGATTCGGCGGTTAGTGCGGCGCCATGCGGCAGCAGGCCGATGGCGCTATCATACGCGCAGGTCGAGACAGCTGAACATCGAGTCATTGCGCAGCGCAGCAGCCCCGGGCCGGACAGCAGCCAACTCCGCGGCGTCGGTCTCGACGACGCCGGCGCTGGTACTCGCCTCCGTCACGCGGCGCAGCAGTCACGGCACGCCGGTGCCGGCGGAGACCCGCTGATGGAATGGCTGTTCCTGCTCCTGCCGGTGGCCGCGGCCTCGGGGTGGCTGGTCGCGCGCCGTGCCGAGAACAAGCGTGCCGACGCCGTCGGCGATGACGACCCCGGCTTCTTCCGCGGCCTGAATTATTTGCTGAACGAGCAGCCCGACAAGGCCATCGACGTCTTCCTGAAGCTGGCCGAGGTGGACAGTGATACGGTCGAGACACACCTCGCCCTCGGCTCACTGTTCCGCCGCCGCGGCGAGGTTGACCGTGCCATCCGCATCCACCAGAACCTGGTCGCTCGGACCTCCCTGAGTGTCGCACAGCGCGGCTTCGCACTGTACGAGCTGGGGCGCGACTACATGCTGGCCGGGCTGTTCGACCGCGCCGAGAGCCTGTTCTCCGAGCTGGTCGAGCAGCGCCTGCAGCAGAAGCGGGCGCTGCGCGGCCTGATCGAGATCTACCAGGCCGAGAAGGACTGGCGACGCTGCCTGGAGACGGCCGACCGGCTCAAGCGCATGTCGGACCAGCCGATGACCGTCGAGATCGCGCAGTACCACTGCGAGCTGGCCGAGGAGTGCCTACGTGCCGGTGATCCGGGCCAGGCGCGCGCGCACCTGCTCGATGCCCAGTCGGTCGATCCCGACTGCATCCGTGCGGCCATGGTCCAGGCACAGATGGAGATGGAGAGCGGCGATGCCGCGACGGCTCTGGTCCTGTACCGCCACGTCGCCAGGCGGGGGCCGCGCTATCTTCCGGCGATGCTGCCGGGGCTGCTTGAATGCTACCGGCGTCTCGGGCGGACTCAGGTGGCCGAGGAGCTCGGAGACCTGTTTCGCATCCATCCGTCGCCGCCGCTGATGCTCGAGCTGTCCAACGCCATCGAGCGCGAGCGCGGGGCCAGCTCCGCGTTGGAATTCCTGGAGGACTATCTGCACGAGCACGCCGACCTGTCCGGTGCCAAGCGTCTGCTCGAGCTGCGTCTGCGCAGCCAGCCGGAGCCGGCGCGCAAGTCGGATGCGACGCTGCTGGAGGTGGTGCGGCACCTGGTCGCCGAGCAGCCCGCCTACCAGTGCGATCATTGCGGTTTCGAGGCGCGGGCGCTGCATTGGCAGTGCCCCAGCTGCAAGCGCTGGGGTAGCATCAAGACGCTGGAGCCCGTCGCCATTGCCGATCCTGCGGTGCTGAAGCAGCGCCGCATCGCCTGACGCCTGGCCTGGAGCAACGGAGCGGCCCCGGCTCCCCGCATCGTCCGCCCGTGATCACCGACCCGTCATCCAGCAATCTGTGCCGCCAAGCCCCGTGATGTCCGACTGCCCCGACAAATCCATCATCGTTGCGTTGGACTTTCCAGCCGCCCCGGCGGCATTGGGGCTGCTGGACCGGCTCGATCCGGACCGCTGCCGAGTCAAGATCGGCAAGGAGCTGTTCACCCGGGCCGGTCCGGTTCTGGTGGAGCGCGTCGTGGACAGGGGCTTCGACGTCTTCCTCGACCTCAAGTACCACGACATCCCGAACACTGTGGCCGCGGCCTGCGCGGCGGCAGCGGACCTGGGCGTGTGGATGCTGAACGTGCACGCGTCCGGTGGCACGGCCATGATGCGTGCGGCACGGGAGCGTCTGGCCACGATGACCGCACCGCCGCTGCTGATCGCGGTGACGGTGCTGACCAGCCTCGATGCCGCGGACCTGGCGGCCATCGGCTGTCCGGGATCGCCCGCGGAGCGGGTGCTGGCGCTGGCGGCGCTGACGCGAGCGGCGGGACTCGACGGCATCGTCTGCTCACCCAGGGAGGCCGCCGCCGTGCGCGCGGCGCTGGGGCCTGAATTCCGGCTCGTGACCCCCGGCGTCCGCCCCGCGAGCGCCGCGCAGGGCGACCAGAAGCGGGTGTTGACGCCGTCACGGGCACGCGCGGCCGGTGCCGACTATCTGGTCATCGGCCGTCCCATCACGGCGGCCGCGGACCCGCTGGCCGCCCTCGAGGCCATCGACGCGGAGCTACGTGCTGCCGCAGGGCCCGACAATGAACCTATCAACGACAGGAGCAACCATGGCTAAGATCGGCAAGGCCGTCTTTCCCGTTGCGGGTCTCGGCACCCGCTTTCTCCCGGCCACCAAGGCCAGCCCGAAAGAGATGCTGCCGGTGGTGGACAAGCCGCTGATCCAGTACGCGGCGGAGGAGGCAGAGGAAGCCGGCGCCACACAGCTGGTGTTCATTACCGGCCGTCACAAGCGTTCCATCGAGGATCACTTCGACAAGGCCTACGAGCTGGAATCGGAGCTCAAGGCGGCCGGCAAGGACAAGCTGCTGAACATCGTGCAGACCATCCTGCCCGAGCACGTCAGCTGCATCTACCTGCGCCAGGCCGAGGCGAAGGGCCTGGGGCATGCGGTGCTGTGCGCCAAGTCCGTCGTTGGCAACGAGCCCTTTGCGATCGTCCTCGCCGACGACCTGATCCGTTGCGAGGCCAAGGGTGTTTGCGAGCAGATGGCGGAGGTCCACGAGCGCACCGGCGCCAGCGTGCTGAGCGTGCAGGAGGTTCCGCCGGACGAGACCAACAAGTACGGTATCGTCGAAACCGAGCGGCAAGCGGACGGCACGCTGCGGGTCACGTCCATCGTCGAGAAGCCGGCACCCGCCGATGCGCCGTCCAACCTGGCGGTGGTGGGCCGCTATCTGTTGACGCCGGCGATCTTCGACAAGCTGGAGCAGACGCGGCCGGGGTCCGGCGGCGAGATCCAGCTCACCGACGCCATCGCCGCGCTGCTCAAGGAGGAGCCGGTCGTCGCGTATCCATTCGAGGGCAAGCGTTATGACTGCGGCAGCAAAGAGGGATATCTCGAGGCGACCGTGGAGCTGGCCCTGGCCCATCCCGAGCTGGGCGAAAGCTTTCGCGACTACTTGAAGACGCTGAAGCTCTGATCGCGGGCGCCATTTTCGGGGGCGGCGGGCGACGGGCGGAGCTCGGATCTCCCCGTCTCGGCCCGCCGCGAGCCGCTCCTCATCCCGCCAGCGCCTTCTGCATCGCGCCGATGTCCATCGCGTCCAGATATGCCTCCAAATCGCTTTGGCTCGCGCCGCCGCTGCCGCTGAGCTGCAACAGGATGTTGCTGCCCACGACGATCGACAGTTCCAGGCTGTCGTCGGCGGAATCCTTCTTCTTTACGCCCCGGTAGCCGCCGTGGGTGTAGAGACTCGTGCTCGGGTCCGACTGCAGCAGCATCGGCATCTGCATCAGGCTGGTCAGGGCACCGAGGAACGGGGCATTGGCGCTGAGCGTGATTTGGACCTCGGCGCCATTCTGCTCGTTGCGATAAGTGCGGGTCAGCATCTTGCCGGTCAGCATGGCCGCGATGCCCCCGGACTCGGCCGTGGCCTGACCGGCGGTCCAGCCCGGCAGCGGCTCCGGGAACAGCTGAAGCTGCTTGGCCGTCTCCTGCTCCTGGATCTGCGCGATGGCGAAGTTGAGGGCCTGGATCGCGACCTGGGGCTCGCCGGCCTCGTAAGCGCGGCGAGCGGCGTCGATCTGGTCGATGACCGGATCGGCGGCGGCTGCACCGGCCAGGCACAGGCCCAGCAGCAGCGTCGACGGGGACCGCACCAGCGGCCGCCGGCGTTCCCCGGGCCGAGGCGAAATAGTGGTCTTCATGGCGGAATATCTCCTTCGTCAGGGGCCGCGGCGGCGGCGAGCGAACGACATTTTAATGGATCGGCTCCTGGCGCGCGTTGCCACCCCCGGGCCGTCGCGCCGACAATTCCCCGCCATCGTCCGAAGTTGCCGGCCCGGGTGTGATGCTGAAGATCGCCGACCGCTACCTGCTGCTGGAGATCGGCAAGGTCTTCGGCGCCATCGTCGCGACGCTGCTGCTGGTCATGACCAGCATGCTGTTCCTGCGCACGCTGGAGCAGGTCAACCTCGGGGCCCTGAACACCGACGCGGTGCTGCGCTTCCTCGGCTATCAGGTCCTGCGCGACACGGCCAGCCTGCTGCCGCCGTCGTTCTTCATCGCCGCCCTGGTGACGCTGGGCCGGCTGGCGCGCGACAGCGAGCTGATCGCCTTCGGGGCCTGTGGCATCGGGCCCTGGCGGCTGTATCGGTCGCTGTTGCTGTTCGCGGTGCCGCTCGCCCTGTTGACCGCCTGGTTCTCGCTGTTCCTCCAGCCGTACGCCTCGCTCCAGATCCAGCGCATCGAGGAGGCGCAGAATGACCGGGCAACCCAGGTTGCCGGCCTCCAGGCGGGGCGCTTCTATCAGCAGCAGGAAGGCCTGATCACCTTCTACGCCGCCGCCATCGACGACGAGGGACACTTCCGGGACGTCTTCATCCAGGATCGCAGCGACGATCCGCCACGGTTGATTTTGAGCAAGAAAGGGGCATTCGTGCAGCGCCCGTCGGCCGGGCAGCAGTTGGTCGTCCTGAGCGATGGACGGCGCTTCGATGGGGCAGCCGGGGCCGCCGACTTCGGTATCGGGAACTTCGAGCGGTACACGTACTTCCTGGACCCGACGGCGGAGCCGATGGACGAGCGCCGGCGGCGCTCGAACATGCCCACGGCGGACCTGATCGCCTCCGACCGGCTCGTCCACAAGGCCGAGCTCGGCCACCGCATCGCCGCGCCCGTGGGCATCTTCGCGCTCGCGCTGATGGCGATTCCGCTGACGACGGTGTCACCGCGCCAGCGGGGGACCGGCCGCCTCTTTCTCGCTTTTCTGGCCTACTTCGCCTTCTTCAATCTGCAGCGGCTGGCCGAGAACTGGCTGGAGACCGGTGCGACCCCGCCGTGGCTGGGTGTGCTCTGGTATCAGCCGCTGATCGTCCTGTGCGTCTACGCTGCATTGATCCCCGGCAGTTTTTGGCTGCGGCGGATGCTGGGCCGCAGGCCGTCGTCGCCGGGCGCGGCCGGGGCCTGAGC
>Ga0316578_10000170_pt1 | contig 17695 bp, 15 predicted proteins | sample J0NA_2_FD_203076 | JGI IMG/M metagenome (GOLD analysis project Ga0316578, IMG submission 203076) | Rhizosphere microbial communities from salt marsh grasses in Alabama, United States - J0-2_160517rDrC | ecosystem: Host-associated > Plants > Roots > Rhizosphere | place: USA: Alabama | collected... | reverse complement strand
CGCTCGTATCGCCATATTTGCGCGATCCCTTAACCGCAGCGACGACCTCTTCCAGGTCCGATTCTTGAGTCATGATAAATCTCTTAATAATGGTGGAAGATACCCTAATGCGCTATGAACCTCCAGCAGTATCGACAAGAAAGGCCAGCTCAGTTTTGAAAAGATAACGATCGGCCGTCCAGTTGCGACCTTCTAATAAGGCTGCGAACTGCGCATCATAGGTTGAGACCATGCCCTTTTGACGGCCGCCCAGACTGGACACCGGATAAGAGATCAGCAAATAGCGCGCGCGGATTGAGTCCAGCAGGCGTATGGAAGTACCTTTCTCTATCTGCTCCAGGCAGGGCAGGGTTTTCAGAAGTAAGGCCAGGTCGGACGTTTCCGCGGGCGGATCGTGGATGACATCACGCATCTCCGCCCTGCCATCCAGCCCTGCGAGCTGCATATACTCTCCTATAAACTGCATCATGTCACTATAAATATCATAAGCGACGTAAGTGGCATCCTCGGCCAGGGGCATCCAGGAAACGGCCAAAGGATTCAAGCCACAGGCAATATCCATGACACGCTGCGCAGGTGGGATAGTGGATAAAACATCACGATAAAAATCATCTAAAATAGGCAGCCGCTCGCGCGTCGAAGCATGAAAGCTCATGATTTCGCGGCAGGCTATACGCCAGGCCTCTTCAGAAGTCGCCGAACGGAGGGTCTGCAGCGTTTTCTCATAATCGATTTGCCCCTCCTGGTACGCACCGCCGACCTGGTGCAGCTTGTTCTTTGTCGCCTTAACGGCCGTTTTTAAGGAAATTCCTTTGGCCAGTTCGCGCGCGCCGATGTTTCGCACAAGCTGTGGGCTGATGTTTTTGTACTTATTCGTGACGGCAATTGACGCCACCAGCGAATCCAATGCCTTTTCATCATCGCTCATCCCATCGTCCGTAAATTGGCCATCAGTTGTGTCATGAAGCGCAAGTTATGGATCGTCGCCAGGCGTGGATAAAGATGGTCGTCTATCTTTAACAGGTGATGCAAATAACCCAATGAATAGTTCTGACAGACCGGGCAATCACAATAGGCCGAGATGGGACCGGTCTGTTTGATATGCTTGTTGTCGCCGGGATAAAGAAACCCAAACCAATCTTGTTCCTTTAACTGCGTTTGCCGAGGATCTTGCTTGAAGACATAGAGACGGCCGTTGCGCGCGTCGCGCGTGGGCATTGTGCTGTCAAATAATTCATAGCCCATTCGCGCACAGGCTACCACATTTTCAGGATGGCCGACGCCAAGGGCGTGAAGCGTGAACTGGGAGGGAATCAAATCCCGCGTTAGCGCCAGCATATCAACCAGGAGATTGCCCTGGCCATCCAGAGGCCATCCGCCGTAACCATAACCGTCGAACCCTATATCCAACAATTCTTTGGCGCAGATGCGGCGCAGCTCGTGCTCGTTTCCACCCTGAACCACAGCTATCAGCAGTGGTCGTTGTCCTGCTTCCAATCCCCTACCTTCCACCTGGCGCAGATATTCCTCTTTGCAGCGCCGCGCCCACTTGACAGTTCTGAGCACAGAAGCCTGCTGCTCCTCATAGACATCATCGACATGCGTGCAGTCGTCGAGGCATATGACAACATCAGAACCATAACCCATTTGCAGCTGCACACTCTTTTCCGGCGTCAGCTTATATTTGCGCCCCGAACCGGATGGTTGGAAGGTCGCTCCGCGATCGCTGATGCTGCCAAATTTAGGATTTTGGCGGATGAGCGAATATACTTGAAAGCCGCCGGAATCAGTAAAGATCGGCCGTTTCCAGGCGGACATTTGATGCAAGCCGCCCAATGCCTGGATAGTCGAGGAGCCAGGTCGCTGCATCAGGTGATAAGCATTCATCTGCACAGCCTGCACCTGGCAGTGCAGCAAATCCTGGGCATCGAGCGCACGTACTACGCCCTGCGTACCGTCGGGCAGGAAGGCAGGAAGCTGTAGTGTTCCGTGGGTAAGATCTAACTTTTCAAACATAGGTCCTACAAAGAATATCGGGCCGCAAACCTGGAGCAAAATAACGACTGAATGGCCAGCGACGCGTTTTTAGCCAAATACCCACCAGAGTTCCTGACTAAAATGGCACTTTTACTGGGCGATGAATACAGCGCTTTTATCGCTTCATTGGACCGGCCACGATCCATCGGTTTGCGTGTGAATCCTCTAAAAATATCTGCTGTTGATTTTAGCAGGATTTCGCCGTTCTCGCTTACACCCCTGGGCGAATTCGAACCGGCTGCCTTTATTCTTCCGGAACCGGCCAAGGCTGGGAGCCATCCCTACCACGCCGCAGGTTTATATTATTTGCAAGAGCCGGCAGCCATGGTCGCCGGCAGCCTGCTTGATCCGCGGCCGGGCGAACTCGTCCTGGATTTAGCCGCCGCGCCAGGGGGCAAAGCTACACATATGGCTGCGCGTATGGACAACAAAGGGCTGTTGGTCGCCAATGATGTGCAGCGAAACCGGGCGCAGCTCCTGGCGCAGAATATGGAACGTTTGGGCGTTACCAACGCACTGATCTGCGACGAAACACCTGACCATCTGGCCGCCACTTTTGGCCCAATATTTGACCGCGTCCTGCTTGATGCGCCCTGCTCCGGCGAAAGCCTATTTCGCCGCCTGGACGAGGTAGAGTGGTCACCGGCCATTGTAGAAGCGTGTGCACGCAGACAGACGGGCATTCTCGATGTAGCTGCTGACCTTGTTCGGCCCGGCGGCATCATGGCTTACGCGACCTGCGCTTTCTCCCCCGAAGAAAATGAGCAACAGCTGGATATTTTCTTATCCACCCATCAAGACTTTTCCATGGCTCCAATTTCTACCTATGCCGGATTTGATCGTGGACGGCCGGATTGGATCGCCGCTCCCCAACTCTCAGCTGATGTTCAGTTAGACATCGCCTACGGGGTGCACCTTTGGCCGCATCATTTTCCAGGAGAAGGGCATTTTATCGCCCTCATGCAGCGCGAAGAAAGGGCTGAAGAGGAAAGACCTCTGGAGCTTATCCAGCCCGATAGGCAAAGAAATGCCATTTCGTTGTGGAATGAATTTCAGCAGCAAACGCTAACGGTTAAGCTGGCGGAAGAACGCATTCATTTCGCGCACAATCGACTTTACCTGCTTCCCGACCTGGCGATCAAGAGCGGATCATTACATCTATTACGCTATGGGCTGCTGCTCGGGGAAGCACGGCGAGGATATTTTAAACCGGCGCATACATTGGCGATGGCTTTGACAGGCAGTCAGGTTCAGCAGCAGGTTGATTGGACGGCCGATGACCCAGAAATCTCCGCCTATCTAAGCGGCCATGATATGGCTTCCAGCGGCGCAAACGGCTGGGTGATGGTCTCGGTGGACGGATACCCGCTGGGTTGGGGAAAACGCAGCAGCGGCCGTCTGAAGAATCATTATCCTCGCGGCCTGCGCCGTCCCGCGTAATATGAACCACCCCCATACTAAGCCGCGGTAGTTACTGCCTACTATTTGACCTTGATCGCTCAGCCTAAAATCGCGGGGGGGACTGGTCTCGGGTCTTGGGGCCGTCTTGATTTACTCAAGTTCTAACGGTTGTGGGCTACGGGGTTTCTTGAGCCAGGTACCATTCCCAAAATCGCCGGACGCCCTCTTCAACAGAAACGCGAGGATTATAATCCAGCAGCCGGCGTGCTTTGCTGATATCAGCCTCGTTGCGCATAAAATCAGCAACTGGTTTGGGTTTATGCAGGACATTTGCCTTTTTCCCAGCCAAAGATTCTATCAACTGCACAAAATCTTTTAATAAGGTCGGTTCACCACGGCCGAGATTGATGATCTCGTAGCCTAACGGCCGATCCAGAGCAGCCACCACGCCATCCGTGATATCGTCCACGTAAGTCCAATCACGATACATTTGCCCGCCTTCATAAAGCGGGATTTGTTTGCCCTTGGTGATACTGTCAGCCAGGAGATAGGCCATCATATCAGGACGGCCGTATGGCCCATAAACGGTGAAAAAGCGGATTGCCGTGAAATTTAAGCCATACAGGTGATGGTAGGAATACCCTAAAATTTCCGCGGCTCGCTTCGCGGCTGCATAAGGCTGTAACGGCCGATCACAGGGATCTGTTTCTACAAAAGGAACCAGCGTCGTATTCCCGTACACGGAAGATGTAGAAGCGAAAACAAAGTTGTCCAGGCCACCGGCAGCGAGTGCGGCATCCATCAAATTCTGTGTTCCATTCAGGTCCACTTCAACATAAAGCGCTGGGAACTCAACTGCATTTCGGACACCGGCCATGGCCGCCAGGTGAGCAACACGCTCAAATTTCTCTTCTTCAAAGACTTCGAAAAGACGTTCGCGATCACGAATATCCATCTCCAACATCTTAAAATTGGGGTAAGAAGCCAGACGTTGGGCATTGAGTCGTTTTTTCCGCGGATCGTAATAATCATTAAAATTATCGAGACCGGTTACTTGATCACCACGCGCAGCCAGCTTTTCAGCCAGATTACTGCCAATAAAGCCCGCGGCGCCAGTTACTAAAACTTTCATTCGCTCCGCCTACGTTTCGCAATTCAATCGCTATTTCTTAATTTTTTTGATATCTGCCAGATTTAATTGAACTGGCTGTGGGGATTGGCTCAGGAAGGCTAGAAGCACCTGGACGCGATCTTTCCCTTCCAGATGCAAGTCAAAAATTGCTTCATAGCCGGCCAAGGGACCTTCTGTGATCCGTACCTTATCCCCCGAGGAAAACTCACGCTTGGCCAGGCCACCTTCCTTTTTTATTTTTTCCATGAGCTGCTGCAGCTCATCAATTAAGTTCCTGGGTACAACAGCCGGGATGCCGCCAAACTCAACCAGCCCCAATGCTCCAGGCAGCCAGCGAAATTTATTTGATCCCAATTCTTCCAGGTCGGCATAGATGAAGAGATAGCCGGGAAAGTAAGGTTTTTGCTTTGCGTTGCGCTGATTTTTGGGTTCTACGCGAACAAGGGGGAGATAATGTTCGACTTCATCTTCAAGCAGACGCTGGCTTATGGGTCTTTCTTTGTGAGGCTTTACTCGTAACGCGTACCAATATTTGTCCATCGTTATTCCTAATTGTAAGCCGGCGACCTGGACTCAAAGGTAAGCATTGAGCTTCATCTAAAAATTATCGCTTTTGTTGAGCGTTACTCTGCTTTCCAAATAGTGCCGTCCGGGCGATCTTCCAAGGTTATGCCAAGGTCCGTTAGCTTCTGGCGAATCTGATCGGCCGTTTGCCAATCCTTGCGCTCCCGAGCATCCGCCCGCAGGCCAATCAATATCCTGACCAAACCATCTTCGCGGGACATGTCCCCTTTTTGATCCAGTTGATCAGGGATAATGCCCAACACATCGCCACCAAGTTCTCTGAATGTTTGGTCAATAGCTTCTAATGAACCTTGTGTCAGAGGAGGAGAATCATTAATTAACGAATTAACCTTGCGCGTAAAATCTTGCAAGACAGCGAGAGCCGCCGGGGCATTGAAGTCATCATCCATTCGTTCGATAAACAACTTCCTGGTTTGATCGATCAACGCGCGAACCTCTTCAGACTCGGATCCTTCAGGCGCGTTCTTGATCTGTTCGCGCACAAGAGTTACCGCGCCCCAAATTCGCAGCCATCCCTTGTATGCCGCCTCGACGGCCGCATCCGAGAAATCGATGGGATTGCTGTAATGACTGGATAGGATAAAGGTCCGAATAGCCTCGGGACGCCATCTTTGCAATGCTTCTTTTAAGGTTAAGGTATTGCCCAGACTTTTGCTCATCTTAACGCCATCGAGGGTTAAGGTGCCGGCTAAAAGCCAGTAACGAGCAAATGGTTCGTCATGAGCAGCTTCGCTTTGCGCGATCTCACATTCATTATGGGGGAAGATGTTATCGATACCTCCACCATGGATATCAAAAGTCTGTCCAAGATATTTAGCCGCCATGGCCGAGCACTCCACGTGCCAGCCGGGGAAACCCACACCCCACGGGCTCGCCCAACGCAGAATATGATCAGGGTCAGCTTTTTTCCAAAGGGCGAAATCGGCGGGATGTCGTTTTTCCGTGCGTACAGCTTCACGACTACCTTCTTCCTGCTCCTCCAAGCGACGGCCGCTTAACTTCCCATACTCCGGGAAGGATGTGACATCGAAATAGACTGAACCATCTACTTCATAGGCATACCCTTTCTCGAGGAGTTCTTCCACCATCGCAATCTGTTCCGGAACATGGCCACTCGCCCGGGGGCTAATGTCCGGCCGTCTTACATTCAAGGCATCCATATCCTCGAAATAGCCGCGTGTGTAAGTTTCAACAACCTGCATCGGCAAAGCCGACAGCTGGCGAGCCCGGCGCAGGATTCGATCTTCTCCCGTGTCCAACATATGCCCGACGTCAGTAATATTTTGCACGTAAAGCACATCATATCCCCTGAAACGGAGATAGCGCGAAATAACATCAAAGCTGATATATGTTTTTGCGTGCCCGATATGAGAATCATCATATACCGTCGGCCCGCAGACATACATATTGACTTTCCCTTCCACTAAAGGCACAAAGGGTTCTTTTTTTCTGGTTAATACGTTATAAACTTGTATCGTCATAATTCAATTAATCCAGCGTTGAATATAAACTCTGCCGGTTTGCTCAACGCCATCTGTTTGTTTAAATCAATGCTTGATTATACCCGATTTATGCCAGGCGGTTGGTGATTACTATTTTCCACAAACACGCAGGTGCTCCGGCCTGGTAAATTAACTGGCCGTAGAAACAACCTAAATACGGGCGAAGATCATCCGACCGGCGGTAGTTTGTAATACTTTCGTTACCGTTACGTTCTGCGTGCGGTTTATGAAGGAACGGCCGTCTTCGATAACAACCATCGTACCATCTTCTAAGTAACCAACCCCCTGCCCATATTCCTTCCCTTCTTGAATAATCTTGACCTCCAGTTCTTCGCCGGGTAAATACAGCGCTTTCACAGCATTAGCGAGATCGTTGATGTTCAAGACGGTTACACCCTGAAGTTCAGCGACGCGATTCAAATTATAATCATTGGTCATTATCGGACAGTGCAAATCTCGAGCCAGGGCAACCAGCTTACTGTCCGCATCACGTACTTCTGAAACATCCATATCCGTAATTTGAATGGGGATGGTTGTTTCATTTTGCAAAATACTCAATACCTCGAGGCCGCGTCGCCCGCGATTACGCCGTAAGCTGTCGGCGCTATCAGCAATATGCTGAAGTTCTGAAAGAATAAAACCGGGGACAAGCAGTGTAGAGCGAATAAAACCACTTTTACTAATATCAGTAATCCGGCCGTCAATAATCACACTGGTATCCAAGAGAATCGAATCGTCTACCTTATCGTATACGGGTTCAGAGTTACCGGTTAAACGAATGCGGCGCAGAATACTTTCCAGATCCTTATGACGCATCATCATTACCGTTACCCCCACATAACAGAAAGCCAGAGCTGATAGAAAAGGCAAAATCTCCCGAAATGGGGTGGGAAGTAGGGATAAAGGGAGAGAGAAAAGCGCCGCGGCTATGAGGCCCAACAAAATTCCGGCTAATAAGGCAACCAGCCGGTCTACGGGCATAACCGCCAGATTACTGCGCAGGGCTTTCATTGGTCTCGTTGTGACGTATGGGGCAATCATGAATCCGAGAATTGCGCCAACCAGGGCGGCAGATATGGTACCGATCCCGAGATGAAATGAAAATTGCGAGGATAGGGTGTAACCTAGAAAGCCCAGCAAGATTGCACCCAGGATTGTTCCAAGGATTCTAAAAAGTGACTCAGTACTTAGATGCATGATAAGACCTAGTACATGAGCAAACACCGATTGCCGATTTCCACAAAACCTATTTGCTCATGCATTCAGGTTTCGATAATTGGGACGGTTTATCCGTCCAAATCAATTTATCGAAACACAAGAATTCCGCGCCCTATCCAGAAGCGCAAATTCATAAAGTGCGTTTACCTTCCAGGTCTCAGAAACCCGCGCCACATTTGGTTTCCAAACAAGTTGTGAATCGACTTGAATCTTGGCTAAAGATTTAGATATCAACCAATAAAAACATCTTAAATCACTGCCAAGAACTGAGAAAAGCCGCAATAGGAATGAACAATAAAGGTCATTATTAATAAGATAATTGCGCTGTTAAACCTGGATTATAATCGCATAAATTAATAAGTAATTGATGGTAGCACAACGCTCTATCAACCGCAATAGCTCACGCTCAAAAATGCAGATTTTTCCGGATGTCGATCAGCGATTTAGCAAATAGAACATTCACTTGTCGATTGCAAATCGGCGCTGGTTAAAGGGAACATACTCAAGCAGGTTTGACACGGCATATGGGCGCCGATAGAATCAGCAATTACGTTCTGATTCCTAGGCCCAGCTATAGTTGATAGACTGATTGGATAAGTTACCGAAATGCGAATCGTTGTAGATGCCATGGGCAGTGATAACCATCCTAAACCGGATGTAGCCGGTTCTGTTTTAGCCGCCCGTGAATATGGTGACACCATTATTCTGGTTGGTGATGAGATGTTGATTCACACCGAATTATCCACTTACGATACAAAGAGGCTGTCAATCGAGGTCGTCAACGCCAAACAGACGATCGAGATGGATGATAAACCTTCCCAGGTTATTCGAGAAAAACCGGATTCTTCTATGCATATCGGCATCAACATGGTCAAAAACGGCATGGCCGATGCTTTTGTTACCGCCGGCAATACCGGCGCCGCTCTAGGTATCGCCATGCTGCGGGGTGTCGGCCTCGGCCGAATTCCCGGCGTCAAGCGTCCGGCCTTGGGCGTTAATTTTCCTACTCCTGAACGGCCGTTTCTGATTGACAATGGCGCCAATGCGGACTGCAAACCTGAATATTTGCTGCAGTTCGGCCTTATGGGCAGTATCTACGTTGAACGGGTTCTAGGAACCGTCAATCCACGCGTTGCGCTCATTTCCAACGGGGAAGAAGAAGGAAAGGGAAACACCTTAATTCAGGAGGCAGCGCCGCTTCTGGCGAACAGCGGGCTGAACTTCATCGGCAATATCGAACCAAAGGAATTCATGCGCGGCGTTGCCGACGTAGCGGTAGCAGACGGTTTCACGGGCAATATCCTCATGAAAACGGCCGAAGCGGTTTCCAGCTACATGGCGGAACTCATTCGCACTTATATGAAAGCGAATCCTATAACGGCTCTAGGCGGGCTACTGTCGCGCAGTGTTTTCAGCCAGGTAAAAGCGCATCTCGACCCGGATGAAGTTGGCGGCGCGCCTCTTCTTGGTGTGAATGGCCCTATCATCATTGGCCATGGTCGTTCCAACGAGGTTGCCATTAAACATGCGATAGGCCAGGCGCGTCTTATTGTTCAAAATGATGTCGTCGAAACCATCGCTGCCCGCATCCAAGGGAGTGGTTCAACTTAAAGTAAGTAAGGAGCCAAATCATTATTGGTGGAAATATATATGGAAAATTACAAAGATAGTCGAGGACGCCCGCGTGTTGTGATTACCGGTATGGGCGCCATGAGCCCCTTAGGCCACACAGCACAAGAGAGCTGGCAAAGTCTATTAGCCGGCCGTTCGGGCATAGGTCCCATCACGCAGTTTGATCCTTCGGAACTGCCGGTTACTATCGCCGGTGAAGTAAAAGATTTCGACCCCAGCGACTATATGAATTTTAAAGAGGCCCGGCGTATGTCGCGATCGTCTCAGCTGGCAGTAGCTGCTGCAAGAATGGCCATTGCCGACGCCGGCTTGCCGGAACCGCTTCCAAACCGCGAGCGTGTTGGTGTACTGGTAGGAACCGGCGTTGGGGGATTTGAAGTCGCTATCGAACAATGGGATGTTTATCAAAGCAAAGGATACCACCGGGTCAGCCCATTCGCGATGACCGGCTACCTGGCCAATATGCCCAGCCATCAGGTCAGTCTGGTTGCCGGTTCACTAGGACCTATTAACACGGTAGTTGCCGCCTGCGCCACGGGGACACAGTCTCTTGGCGAAGCAGCAGAAATGATCCGGCGTGGGGCGGCCGATACGGTTATTGCCGGTGGTGTTGAAGGCCTGATTCATGAGGCCGCGATCGCCGGGTTTGCCAGAATGCGCGTCCTGACAACAACGCATAATGAGGATCCGGAACACGCCAGCAAACCATTCGATAAAAATCGGGATGGTTTTGTGCTGAGTGAAGGGGCGGGCATTATGGTGCTGGAGCGCCTCGACCATGCCCTGGCCCGCGGCGCGCACATTTATGCCGAACTCTTAGGATATGCCTCTTCGTCTGATGCCTTTCACGTGGCCACACCCGACCCCGATGCGATCGGCAAGATAAACGCCATGCGTTGGGCAATTGAAGATGCCGGCTTGGAAGTTGGGGCTGTAGACTATATCAATGCCCACGGTACAGCAACGGAAATCAATGACGTCAGCGAAACGCTGGCCATTAAGAAACTCTTTGAGGAACAGGCATACAATATCCCCGTTAGCAGCAGCAAGTCCGCTCTTGGCCACGCCATGGGTGGTACCGGTGCCTTGGAAGCGATCTTTTGTACCTATGCCTTAGTTGATCAAACCGCACCTCCTACCTGGAATTATGAAACACCCGATCCGGAGTGCGATCTGGATTATGTACCGAATGCTCCTCGACAAATGATACTGCGAACAGTTCTTTCGAATTCGTTCGGGCTGGGCGGACAGAATGCCTGCCTGGTCCTGGCCCAATATCCAAACGGCCGTGATAAAGACGACACGGCCATAGAAAGTGAAAACAACATCTAATCATTCTGGAGATTTTTAAACAATGGTTATCTTACGCGACGATGCTCGTGTTGCACGCATGGCCAAAATTGGCCAGTATCTCAGCCTAATTAGTATGGCTGTTCTGCTTGGCGGCCTGGCCTTGATTTTTTTGGGCAATGAAAATGCCATTTATTGGCAGCTCCTTGCCTTAACTGTTGGTTGGGGTCTATCGCAAATTGGACTTTACCTGCAGCACCGCTACGTGCGGGAACCCAGGGAAGACAAGGTGCTGGATGATGCCCTGAAACATGTTGCTCGAGACGGCCGTCTCTACCATTTTGGCCTTCCCGCCCCACACGTCTTACTTCTGCCCACGGGAGTCATTGTCTTGCACACAAAATACCAAACAGGGCAGATTACTGCGGATGGCGACAATTGGACCCAAAAAGGGGTTGGATTGCGCAAGTATTTCGGCCAGGAAGGCCTGGGAAATCCCAGCAAGGAAGTAGAAAAACTGATCAGTTCCATGGCCAATTACATTCGAAAAAATGCTCCCGAAGTTGAAGAAGTGCCTATGGCGCCGATCATCGTCTTCACGGCCAAAGATATCAAGAACCTTGACGTCAAGAATTCGCGCATACCGGCCATGCATGCCAGTAAGTTGAAAGGCTTCTTACGGCAGCAGAAAGACACATTCACGCCTATGTCCCGGGAAGATTATGACGCCCTGCAAGCCGCATTCGATTTAAAATTCGCAAAAGTAGTTGAGGAAAGGGAGATAGATACTGCCTAACACCTGTTTCTTTAAGGGCAGAGTCAACAATCTCTATCCTGTAATGTTGACAAGAAGCAATTATTTAATAGAATCTTAACCTTGAACATCCACTAACCCTGTCACAAGCACTTCTGCGACTGGAAATCACGCAAAATATACGAATATTTTTTGAGGAAAGGAGGTGAGTACCCCGGTACAGAAGATTCAACCCGCTATGGGGATGCCCCCAAATCTTTCACTGTCTATTTGTATTGTTGCTAAATAACCTATTGAGGAGAAGATTGCCGTGAAATTTAAAGCATTACTATTATTGACACTCTTGGCAGCAGGGCTTATGCTGGTCGCTTGTGGTGGTGAAACGCTTGAGTGTACCGATGAACTCGGCTGTGTTGAAATTGCCCCTGATGAACCTATTTTATTAGCCTCGTCTCTCGTAATCTCTGGTCCGAATACCCAGCTGGGTACAGACTCGCAGTGGGGCGTTGAACTAGCCATGGATTTCCGTGACGAAGTTTTAGGACACAAAGTCGAACTGCAAGCAGAGGATGACGGATGTAACGCAGAAGGCGGTCAGACTTCGGCGACAAAGATCGTTTCCAACCCACAGATTGTAGCCATGGTCGGCACCAGCTGCTCTGGCGCTGGCGTTCCGGCAGCCAAGATCATTTCTGACGCCGGTTACGCGATGGTTTCCCCATCTAATACAGCTCCGAGTCTGACAGATCCCGAACAAGCCTGGCAGCCTGGCTACCTGCGTACAGCCCATAATGACGAGGTGCAGGGACGGGCGATGGCTGAATTCGCGATCAACGAGTTGGGTGTAACCAAGGCCGCGGCCATTCATGACGGTGACCCCTACACCGAGGGTCTGGCCAGTGTATTCTCCAATGCATTTCAGGAATTAGGCGGCGAGATCGTCGCTTTTGAAGCTGAGGCCGCTGATGCAACGAACGTTGAGCCTTTGTTGACAACTGTTGCCGCCGCAGGTCCTGAGTTCATCTACTTCCCGGTCTTCATCCCCTTGGGCTCGCTGCTGACCAATACAGCCAAAACGATCCCGGGTCTCGAAGGCGTTATCCTCGCCGGAGCCGATGGTATCCAGTCCCCGGACTTCTTGAACAACACGGTCGGCACCTCGGAAGGTATGTATGTTTCCGGTCCTGATCTCAATTTCGCCGGTAGTTTCTACCAGGAAGAGTTCCTGCCAGCCTATATCGCTAAATACGGTACTGAGCCAACGGCACCGTTCCATGCTCATGCTTTTGATGCAACAAACATGATTTTGGATGCGGTCGAAAAAGTAGCACAGCAGGGCAGCGACGGAACGCTGTTGATTGGTCGCCAGGCTCTGCGGGACGCGCTGTACGCAACCGAAGGCATGGAAGGCGTCACTGGAACAATTACCTGCAATGAATATGGCGACTGCGCCGATCCAAAGATCGCCGTCAGCCAGGTTCAGAATGGCGAATTTGTAGCCGTCTGGCCATAATTGATTCGCTAATCAAATAAAAACCACGGACAGGCAAGTACACCTGACCGAACTTAATCAATGATGGAAACAGGCTCCGGTGAATAACTGCCGGAGCCTGTTTGCAAAATGAATAAATTAAAAAACAGATTGGAAATGTAGTGAAAGACGTTTACCAACCGGCGGAGCAACATTATGTCGCAACGATTAAGAGATATTGATTGGATAGGCGCTATTCTATGGATATTTAGGGCAGCCATTATCCTCCTCGTGGTGGTGGGGATTTTCAATAAAGTTTTCAGAGGTTACGGTACCCAATATACAGTTGATGATTGGGTCGATTTTGTAGGTTCAGGCCTTTCCCAAGGCAGTCTTTATGCTTTGATCGCCCTGGGTTATACTATGGTCTATGGCATCCTCTTCATGATCAACTTCGCCCATGGTGAGTTTTTTATGGCCGGCGGTATGACCGCCACAGTGCTGGTGGCAACCCCTCTAGCTACCGCCGGATTTATGAACGATCAACCAATTCTTTACATGATATTTGTGATGATCGTCTCGATGGTCACGGCAACCGCAATATCCTTGATTACCGAACGCATTGCCTATCGACCGCTTCGTAAAGCACCTCGCCTCGTGCCGCTCATTACAGCCATCGGTGCCTCCTTTTTTTGGCAGTACTTTTTTCGCGGTTTGTTTGGCGGCGCTATTGTTCCCTTTCCCGTTCCTGATATATTCGAAGGACGTGTGGATATTTTAGGATTTGACTTCCTGAAGACACGCCTCGTCGTTATGGCTGTTGCCCTTGTCAGTTTATTTTTGCTCTATGGCCTTATCATGCGCACCAAGACCGGCAAGGCTATTCGTGCCGTGGCCGAGGATAAGGATGTGGCGGCCTTGATGGGCATTAACGTCGACCGGACAATTACCTTGACTTTTGCTATCGGTGCACTGATGGCCGGTATTGCCGCCGTTCTGTGGGGATTGGTCTTTAAACAAGTGCACTTCTTCATGGGCTTCGTACCGGGGATTAAAGCATTTACAGCCGCTGTGTTAGGAGGCATCGGCAGTATTCCCGGCGCTGCGGTCGGTGGTTTGCTTCTGGGCGTTATTGAAGCTGTAGCTCCGCCACTTGTTCTAGAAGGACTTAATGTACCCGGTGCACATCAGCTCAAGGATGTAACTGCATTTACTTTGCTTATCCTAGTATTATTATTCCGCCCGCAAGGTATTGTTGGCGAAGTGCTCTCTGAAGAGAAGGCGTAAAGGAGGAAGCTATGTCCCAATCGCCTATTCGCAAAGCTGTTCGTTACGGTCTGATCGCCGGCCTTGTTGCTGCCAGCGTTAGCGCCATCGGCATGGTAGAGACATTTAACGAACGGGACATCATCACCGGTGTTATTACTCTGGGCCAGTTACTCCTGTTCAGTACACCGGTAATCGCCGGCTATCTGTCAATCAGAACGGACCACAAAAATCAATTAAATACTGGCCCTGCACTGCTGAATGGTTTTATCGCCGGTCTGATGGCGGCCGTACCCTTGATTATTCTAATTCTACTATCTGTCGCCATTCCTAATATCCGCGACTACCTGGTCAATGTATCACCGGCCTTAATCCAAGGCCTGACATTTGGGCAAGGTCCTTATATCGGCAGTCTGATTATGACTGCGGTGATGGCGGTGTTAGGTCTAGCCGGGGCCGCTTTTCATCTTTTACCTGAAAAAATTGAAAAGCCGCTATTTAACGGTATTATGGCAACATTAGGGGTAGGTCTCTTTTCAGAAATTTTGATCAACATGTTTCGGCCGTTTCCACGGTCGATCGTGCGTGCTCTATTCGGCACCAGCGGCATTCAACCATTAGTAGCGGCGATTGTTTTTGTAGCTGCCGTGCTTCTTACAATATGGTGGGAATCACGAGGTGCTAAACGTTACGCCTCTCGGCGTGAATCGCTGACCGAAGAGGATAAACAACGAAATCAGCGAATCGCCCTCATTGCCGGTGCTGTCCTTGTCCTGACCGCACCATGGCTTCTCGGGCTCTATTTAACCGAGGTAATGGATGTCGTCGGCATTTTCATCATCATGGGGCTTGGCTTGAACATTGTAGTTGGTTTTGCCGGATTATTGGATCTGGGTTATGTTGCCTTCTTCGCCATCGGCGCTTATATGATGGGTTTGTTAACCTCAACCAGCGAACTGGGTATTGCCCATATGTCTTTCTGGGCAGCGCTGCCAATCAGTGTCCTTACGGCAACAACTGCCGGGATTATTTTAGGTATCCCTGTCCTGCGCATGCGCGGTGATTACCTGGCTATTGTTACATTGGCTTTTGGCGAAATTATTCGTGTTCTAGCTGCTTCCGATTTGCTGAAAGGCGTTATCGGCGGCGCGCAGGGCATTTTGAAAATCGGCAAGCCTGAAATTTTAAGCTTCACCTTCATCCAACCGCAGCACTTTTATTACCTCATTCTAGCCGGTATCGTCCTGGCCTGGTTTGTATCGTCCAGGCTGCGCGACGCCCGTCTCGGGCGGCGATGGATGGCTATGCGCGAGGATGAAGATGTAGCTGAAGCACAGGGTATTAACCTGGTTTCGACTAAATTACTTGCTTTTGCTATCGGAGCTACATTTTCCGGGTTGGCCGGCGCGATATTTGCCTCGCGGCTCAGCTCCATTTTCCCGCATAGTTTCAACTTGCTCATCTCAATTAATGTCCTCTGTCTGGTTATCGTAGGAGGTATTGGCAGTTTACCCGGCGTGGTGCTTGGGGCATTTGTTCTGGTCGGTATGCCGGAGCTGCTGCGTGAATTTGCCGAGTATCGCCTTCTTCTTTATGGTGCCTTACTCATCGTCACCATGCTTGTCCGTCCTGAGGGATTATGGCCTTCCCAGGTCACCAAACGAGAACTACATGCGGAAGGAGAGGAAGCAGCACATGAGGGAATTCAACCTGAAGATATTCATCCGCTTACGGGGTAACTGTTATGTCTAATAATTTGCTTGAAGCAAGAAATGTCACCAAACGCTTTGGCGGGTTGGTAGCCGTTAACGATCTCTCCGTCGATATCCCCGAGGGTTCGATTTGCAGTATCATCGGCCCCAATGGCGCGGGAAAAACAACTTTCTTCAACTGTATTTCCGGCTTCTATCAAATCGACGAAGGGGATATTCTATTTGAGGGAAAATCAATCAAAGGGCGTTCGCCTGACAAAATCGCGCATCGAGGAATCCTGCGTACTTACCAGAATATCCGACTGTTCGGTAACATGACGACAATTGAGAATATCCTGGTCGGCATGGAGCCGTTGCTACACAGCAGCTGGATCGCTTCTCTCTTCCGTACGCCGGGCAACCGCACCGAGGAAGAAGAAGCACATGCCCGTGCTAATGAACTGCTCAATTTTGTTGGATTAACCGGGTTAGGAGATACCGTGGCGGATAATCTTCCTTATGGTGATCAGCGCCGCCTGGAAATTGCCCGGGCGTTAGCCGGCAATCCGGACCTCCTGCTGCTTGATGAACCAACGGCGGGTATGAATCCGCGCGAGACGGCCGAAACAACAGAATTTATTCGCCGCCTGCGAGACGAAACAGGCATCACGATCTTGCTCATCGAACATGATATGCGCGTTGTCATGGGTATCTCGGAAAACATTACCGTGCTTGATTACGGAAGGAAGATCGCCGAAGGGAAACCACAAGAGATTCAAAACAATCCCGAGGTTATCGAGGCCTACCTTGGCCGCGGCGCAGCCGCAAGCAGTACGATTGATTTATGAGTACGCGAGTGTAAGAAATCCGGTTTTTTGCACTAAGGATGTAAGACGTCTTTGTTCATGGCAAAACCTGGTTATTAGCTGATAGAAGAGGAAAAGATTGAATGGCTTTACTTGAAGTCAATAACATACACGCCTATTATGGCAATATTCATGCCCTCAAAGGGTTATCCATCCATGTAGAGGAAGGGGAAATTGTCTCTTTAATTGGCGGCAATGGCGCCGGCAAAACAACGACCCTTCGCTCGATCAGTGGTTTGATGCCTCTACGTGAGGGCAACATCATTTTTGAAGGCGAGGATTTAAGCCAATACAAAGCGCACGAGCTGGTGTCACGTGGTATCGCCATGGTCCCTGAAGGACGCGGGGTTTTCTCCAAATTAACTGTTTTGGACAACCTGGAAATGGGCGCTTACCACCGCAATGACAAAGAGGGTATTGCGCGAGATATCAAACAAGTCTATGAACTCTTCCCTCGCCTGGAGGAGCGCAAGTCCCAGGTAGCCGGCACCTTGAGCGGCGGCGAGCAGCAAATGCTGGCCACAGCACGGGCCTTAATGTCCAGCCCGCGTCTTCTGTTAATGGATGAACCTTCCATGGGTCTGGCACCGGTACTGGTTGAAGTCATTTTTTCAACGATTGAAGATATCAATAAAAATGGCACAACCGTTCTCCTGGTGGAGCAAAACGCGCACATGGCGCTGCAAATTGCCAACCGCGGTTATGTTTTACAAACCGGGGAAATTGTCCTGCAAGATACGGCCGAAGCCCTGCAAAAGAATGAAATGGTCCAAAAGGTCTACCTGGGAATTGATTAGTTCAGGCTAATAGTTCATCAAGCATTTACCGGGTCTATTCGCTTGAATAGACC
>Ga0316578_10000169_pt1 | contig 17713 bp, 20 predicted proteins | sample J0NA_2_FD_203076 | JGI IMG/M metagenome (GOLD analysis project Ga0316578, IMG submission 203076) | Rhizosphere microbial communities from salt marsh grasses in Alabama, United States - J0-2_160517rDrC | ecosystem: Host-associated > Plants > Roots > Rhizosphere | place: USA: Alabama | collected... | reverse complement strand
GAAAAAAACTTAAAATACCTCGAGGTTTGTACCCCTTGGAGCTTGAACAGTACGAACTGGCCATCGAAGAGCAGGCCTATCCCTTCGAGGAGAAGGCCATCCATGTTCACGAAAGCAATCTCAAGCTGATTTCCAGGGGCGTCTATAATGACTGGATCGAAAAAAGCCTTCAGAAATTGGCCAAACTCGTACCTGCGCGGTATGATAAACCGGAAGAGACCGGTGACGTCATCGGTTTGCTGGATACCTTCATTTATGAAATCGATAGGCCGGTACTGGCCGCACTTCCCGATTCAGAATCCGGTAAACCTGATCAGAGCGATAAAGCCGGGTTTGTGATGGAATCTGAATCTAAGCAGTCTGAACGGGTTGAGGAACCCGGATCTGTCACGGCATCCGAACCCGATGCTGGACCTGCTCAAACCGAAAAAGCTGGTTCTGTCTCAGCATCTGAAACTGTCGAGCCTGCTCAGATCGAAGAAGATGGATCTGCTGCTGAAACAGAAACATTAGAACCTGCGAAAGTCGAAGAAACCGGTTCTGTTACTGAGCCCGAACGCTCAGAAGCCGAAAAGGTTCATAAACCTGAATCTGTTGCAAATCCCGAATCCGGCGAGTCTGTGCAGACTAAGGAAGTTATGCCCATCACTGAGCACGAATCTGCAGAAGTGAAGAAAGACACTGAATCCGGATCTGCCAAGGAACCAGACCTCGTGAAACCAGCACAAACCGAAGAACCTGGATCTGTTACTGAGTCCAAATCCGGCGATTCAATACAAATCGAAGAGGCCGGTGCTGTTTCAGCGTCAGAAACTGGAGAGCCTGCTAAGATCGAAGAAGATGAATCGGCTGCTGACGACGAAATATCGGAATCTGCGAATGTTGAAAAGCCCGGATCTGTCACGACATCCGAACCCCGGGAACCTGTTCAGGTCAGCCGCACGGGTCTTCTGCCGACAGGAACAGATCCGGTGACGAGGAGGTAAGCCATGCATAGCATGCATAACAGAATATTACGAAAACAGATAAAACAAATATGTATCGGATTCGTGATCCTGTTGGCGCTTGCCGGTTGTGCAACCAATGGAAAGGTTAAACCAACCACTGTTTCTCAGGAATCCTCGTTGGACAATGGAAAGGTTAAACCAACCACTGTTTCTCAGGAATCCTCGTTGGACAAAGGTTTCACAGTTGCACAACTAGAGGATGGCCGGCAAGGGTTCATCATTAAGGAAGTTCCCCAAATGGATGAGGCCTCTCAAAAAGATTTCGAGCGCGCCATCGCCATGATGAAAGACCAGGACTATGGCCAGGCAATCGATATTCTGGGAAAAATCATCGAAAAGTCTCCGGGCGTAACAGCGCCATATATCGACATTGCCATTGCCTATCGGCTCATCGGAAAACCGGAGAAGGCAGAGGAGCCTCTTAAAACCGCATTGCAACTGGTTCCCGATCATCCGGTGGCAAGTAATGAATATGGTTTGTTGTGTCGCAAAGCTGGGCGATTTGCCGACGCCCGGGCGATTTATGAGAGTGCCATCGCGCGCTTTCCGGACTATTACCCTTTGCACAGAAATCTCGGGATTCTCTGCGATCTGTATCTGGATGATCCGGCAGGTGCACTTGAACATTACGAGATTTACAGTGAGGCCAAGCCGGAAGATAAACAGATCAAAATGTGGATAGCGGATTTGCGCACCCGGCTTGGGCGCAATTAAAGGGGGAAGAGGATGTATCGCAAATTAATTTTATGTCTGTATATCGTGCTGTTTTCGGCCGCTATGGTCCTGGCTCAGGATGTGAAGGATGTGAATAAGGACAAACAATCCCAAGCCAAGGAGCTGTCTGGTATGTCTATTGTCGGTAACGATGAAGCCCCGAAGTCCCTTTATATCGTTCCCTGGAAAAGCTCTGAACTTGGTGGGGAGACCCGCTTGGACATGATGTTGAATGAGGGCGATGTGCCGGTGGACCGGGATGTTTTCAAGCGGCAACTTGAATTTTATAAAGTAAGCACCACGAAATAACTTCGTTATTTTGTTTGTAAGAAAGGAGGAAAAAGATGGGACTCTATTCAATAGTGGCGTTCTTTCAAAAGGGTGGTTTGTTCATGTACCCTATTTTGCTCGTGTTTGCGATTGGAATGGCCATCGCGTTTGAGCGATGGGTTCAGTTGACCCGCATCCGGAGCGCCAACCAAAAAGCATGGGATCAGTTGAATCCGGTGCTGGTCAAGGGAGAGTTCGACAAAGCCCGGAAAATGGTCAATAAGGATAAATCCAACATGGCGCAAATGCTGGGAATGGGACTGGCTCGCCAGGGTGCGGTCCGGCGTCGTGATGACATCGAAATTGCCATGGAAGAGAGCATGATGGAGATCATCCCTCAACTGGAAAAGCGGATGCCGTATATAGCGCTGTTCTCGAATATCGCTACATTATTGGGACTGCTCGGCACCATCATGGGGCTGATTCAGGCCTTTACCGCGGTTGCCAATGCAAACCCCGCCGAGAAGGCCGACCTGCTTTCCGCCAGTATCTCGGTGGCCATGAACACCACAGCCTTTGGGCTGATGTCCGCGATTCCGCTTCTGCTTCTCCATGCCAAGCTGACGTCGACCGCGGGTCACATTATAGACAGCCTGGAGATGGCATCGGTCAAGACGCTGAATACGATCTCCAATTTCGCCAAGCGCCAATTCGAGAGAGGAACTGATCATGACCATACGATATCGAAATAGAAGGAAAAAAGAGGAGACACCCGGGTTGGATATCACGACCTTCTTGAATCTGATGGTGGTGCTCATACCTTTTTTGCTCATCAGTGCCGTCTTTTCGCGCGTTACGATCATGGAACTCAACGTTCCGACCACAGCAGGGGGGTCGATTTCGAAGACACCTAATTTCGCTATCGAGGTGATTGTCCGAAAAAAAGGACTGGAGATTGCCAACGGTTCTTCCGTGGAGGCTGCAATTCCGAAAAAGGACGATCAATACGATATGCAGATGCTGTACGAAATGCTAAAGCGCCTGAAGGCTCGGTACCCGGGGAAGGATGACGCGACCGTCTTGATGGAACCGGATATCGAATACGATTATCTGATTCAGATCATGGATGCGGTACGCGGCGCTGAAGAGCATGTAGAAGGGAGCGATGAGGTTAAGAATATTGTTCTCTTCCCAAACATATCCATAGGAGACGCACCATGAGAAATAGCAGACGTATGAAACGGATGGGGCGTAACAAAAGAAAGGTTACAGGTCTGAACCTGACACCGCTCATGGATGTTTTTACCATTCTGGTGTTCTTTCTGCTTTTCCACTCATCAGGTGGAGATATTCTGGAAACGCCCAAACAAATCAAGCTGCCCGATTCCGTTGTTGAGACCAAGCCGAGGGAGACCGTTGTGATCATGGTCAGTCCGGAAGTGGTAGTTGTTCAGGGCGAAGCCGTGGTCAACACTCCCGAGCTTCTTGATGACAGTGTCAGAATGGTTGCTGGGATTACAGAACGGCTGGAGCAGCTTGAACGCAATATTATCGGGATAAGCACCAAGGCAGTTGCTGAAGGCAAGGAAATCACCATCCTTGCAGATAAGACGATTCCATTCAAGGTGCTTAAAAAAATAATGTCAACCTGCACGGGTTCTGGATACGGAAGAATTTCTCTCGCCGTCGTTCAGAAGGCCGAACAGGGCTAGTGGGGATGCCGTGAATACATCCATATTAGAATCAGAATTGGCGCCTTTGAACACGCAAATCGAGCAAGTTGAGCAAAAACGCGAGGCGCTCGAGAGTGAGTTGCGAGTTGTAGAGGCAGAAATCAACAAGTTTTCCGCCGATAGACAGCGATTCGATGCCTTGCAGGATGTCTGCAAGGCACTCGGCAAGTTGAGTGAACTAAAAGCGGATGAACTTTTTTGGGAAGGAATCTCGGAGACCAAGGATGCCGCCGGGCATGTGGAACAGGTACAAAATCGTGTTGCCCGCTTCGAAGGAGAGATCAGCGGAATTCTGGCAAAACAGGCATCATACCAGGAACAGATCAACCAATGTCTCAACGAACTGCAGATACTCGATGAAGAAGTCCGTGATGCATATGACCGTGAAGAACAGCGTAAGGAAGAGTTCGTCGTAGAACGGGAGATTTCATCCGTTCCTTATCGCGCGATGATCATGCCCTGGACCAAGGAGGCTGAGAGTGAAAGTCGCTTCCGTCGCGCCATTCTCGTGGCGCTCATCTTATGCTTTGTTTTTGGTGCTCCCATTTCCTTGATAAAAATACCGATACCGGATCGCTCGGATACCGTAGTCGAGATTCCTAAACGATTGGTCCAGCTGGTCAAGGAAGATCTGCCTAAGCCGGCACCAGTGAAAAAGCCGGTGCCCAAACAGGCACAAGAAGAGCCCAAACAGGCGAAAGAAAAGCCAAAACCTACCCCTGATAAGCAGCATAAACCGGATAAAAAACCAAAAGATAGGGGCCCCGCGAAAAAACAGACGAAGCTGGCCTCTGCTAAAGGTGGTGGAGCGGCGGCAGCGCGTAAAACAGCTAACCACGTCGGTGTTCTTAAATTTAAGGACGCTTTTGCGGGTCTGATGAACGAAACTCCCGTTGCGAAACTTGGCACCGAGGCCCGTCTGAGCAATAAAAGTTTCCGGGTGAAAGGACAGGCCGTGGCCCAGCGCTCGCTGGTAGCCATACAGGGGGAAGGCCGTTCCAGCGGCGGTATCAGTAATTTCGGTGTCAGCCGAAATATCGGAAACGGTAATGTCGGCCGGCTCGGAGGTGGTGGAGGAAGTGGTATCGGTGATGGTACCGGCAGCGGCGTAGGCTTTGTGCGGGCAGAAAGTGCCATTGCTAATTTGGAGGAATCGTCGAGGCCGACGAGTGATGGGCTTGCTGCGGGACGAACCGACGAAGAAATCCAGATCGTATTCGATCGGTACAAGGCAGCTCTATATCGGATATATAACAGGGAATTGCGCAAGGATCCGACACTGCGCGGAAAGATATTGATGCGCATCAGTATCGAATCAAATGGTTCGGTGTCCATGTGCAAGGTGGAGTCTACTGATCTGGCTTCACCCGAACTGGTAGCCAACATCGTTGAACGTATCAAGAGGTTCAACTTTGGTCCTAAAGAAGGTGTACCGAAAATAACGATTCTGTATCCAATCGACTTTTTACCCGCTGCCTAGAAAAGTTTAGAGCATAGACATCGTTGGTGGCCGGTTTATTGATTTATCGGATGAGAAAAGCAGTAGCTGATTGGTTCAATTAACGAATTGACGACTTAACTATTTAGTTCCCGAATGAAAACTAGAATTTTTCGTTAAGATCAAGGAAGATGAAAATTTTAGCCACAGTGATACTGGTAGTATTTCGAGGATTAAAATTTGAGTCTGACACAGATATTGACGAAAAAGACAGCTTTCGTTCAGACACTATTTAATGAAATTTCAGGAGGAAAATAATGGGCGTTTATTCAATTGTGGCATTTTTCCAAAAAGGCGGGTTGTTTATGTACCCTATACTACTCGTGTTTGTGGCTGGAATGGCCATTGCGGTCGAGCGGTGGTTTCAGTTGATTCAGATCCGGGACGGCAATCGCAAAATGTGGAACTTGCTGCATCCATTGCTGACTAAGGGTGATTTCGATAAAGCACTGGCGATGATTAAAAAGGACAAATCCTCCATTTCGCAAATGCTGGGAATGGGACTGGCGCGTTTGGGTGCGGTGCGGCGTCGTGAAGACATTGAAATCGCCATGGAAGAAAGTATGATGGAGATTATCCCTCAGCTGGAGAAGCGCACGCCTTACGTGGCGCTGCTCTCGAATATTGCTACATTGCTGGGGCTGCTCGGCACCATCATGGGCCTGATCGAGGCCTTTACTGCAGTTGCCAATGCGAACCCCGCCGAGAAAGCAGACTTGCTCTCTGCCAGTATCTCGGTGGCTATGAACACCACGGCTTTCGGGCTGATGTCCGCTATTCCGCTTCTGCTTTTTCATGCCAAACTGACGTCGACCGCGGGTCAAATCGTGGACAGCCTGGAGATGGCATCGGTCAAAGCACTGAACAGCATCTCCTATTTCAATAGGCGCCACTTGGAAAGAAAACAAGAGTTTTCGGATGAAAGCCAATAGGTTTCCATTCGAAAAACCTGGGGTTGTTAACGACTCTCTATGGTCTGTTAACAACGCGGTATGGAAACTCCTGCTTTAAAAGGCGGGGTTTCTAAACTCCGAAAAGGGGACTAGCATCCCCCTTGCCCCCACAGAATACCCCATCTTTTTGGGTGGGGTATTTTGGGGAGACATTAATTAACTCTCTGTCAACATCTAAAAAAAGGAGCGAATAAAATGAGTAAAAAAGTATGGTTGTCCCTTTCTTTTGTAGTGATCTTATCTATTATGTTCTTTACGGTTTCGTGTGCAAAAAAGGTGGTGCAAAACGAGCCGGAACCGATGACCCAATCGGAAGTTTCAAAGACACCGGACAGATCCGCCATGGAAGCCGATCAAGCCAAGCAGAAGCAAGACGATCGACTTCGAGCTGAAGAGGTTGCCCATGAAGCTGCTGGAGCGGCATTTGTCAACGAGATCATTCACTTTTCATTCGACAGTGCTCTGTTGTCGGATCAAGCTCAGCAGATCTTAAATGATAAGGCCGATTATCTGCGCACCAATTCGGGTGTAACGGTTACTGTTGAAGGGCATTGCGATGAGCGAGGAACCGATGCATACAACATCGCCTTGGGTGAACGACGCGCTGAATCGGTCAAAAATTTTCTCGTCGATCTGGGTATCAGGTCAAATCGACTGAACACCGTTAGTTATGGTGAAGAACGACCCATCGCCATAGGGCAAGATGAGGCTTCTTGGGCCAAGAATCGTAGAGCCCAATTCGTGATCAACTGATTTTCAGATGATAACAAAACAAAATAACTGACCCTATATCCAGATCCCGGCATGTTGTACAGGATAACCTGTCCCTACCGCCCATCGTCCCATCGGCAGGCAACCAGCAATGGCGCATTGAATTGCTGGTTGCCTGCATTCAACAAGTTTAACCTCTTATACCCAGCAAGTTAGTGGAAGCGGTTTATAGGAAAGATTGCTGATTATCTTCTTTTATTCACTATAAAGATTATCTGTTTGTTTCATACAGATTTTTCATGGCAGGCTTCATCCCCCCATGTATGGTTGAGTTTAGTTTCCGCTTGGGCAAAAATCAAAATATAAGAAAACTCAACCCAAAACAACCATTGAACAAACAGCATAGACTGATTAAAAGTTTTTTTCTATTATTGACGTGCGAAACTTGTGGATGATATTTCCCTCGATGTTTGTTCCTTGTGCTTCTTAGGAATTTTTTTATAAGGTTTATATTTTGTTTGAAGATCCCATAAAGTGCCATTAACATATTGAATGAATATTTTTTTATGTTATTGGCCAATTAAAGGAGACAAATATGTTTGACGAAAAAGAACTCAATGCCCTTGACCTGTCGGTAAAACAAGACAACCTTTACCTGGAAGAGTCTTTCAGTGATCTCGACATGGCTTCGATCCGCCGGCTGACACCGGTCAAACCTAATGGCTTAAAAGATAAAAGCCGCAAACAAATTTTTGTGGGGCATCTCAATTTAATGACCCCTCAAGGGCCGATTCCCATTCAAACGCCTATTGATGCCAGAAATTTAAAGGAAGCCATGGAAATGTATCCGGGCGCTATGAAAATCGCACTGAAAAAGATGAAAGAGGAAGTCGAAAAATTGAAGGAAAAACAGGAATCTCGCATCATTGTTCCCGGAAGTTAATAAAATTTTGTGTTAAATGCGTTAATTGGAACAACTTCAGGAAAAGATATAAGGTGTATGGTTTTCAAGTATTTGATTATCCATTGAAAATTCTTCTTAATAAAGTTGTCGTATAATCAACTTGACTTTTTTCAAGAATATATTATAATTTGGTCAATCAATAAAGGCCCGTCCTTAATTGGCGGGACAGTTTCGTTCTGAAGGAAATATCCATTTGTCAAAGTGGCAACCTGCAGTTTGGAACTATGAGAATTTTTTGAAAGGAGGGTGTTACAATGACGAATGGAATCGTAAAATGGTTTAATAGCAGCAAGGGCTATGGATTCATCGAGCAAGAAGATGGACCGGATGTATTTGTTCATCACACAGGTATCAATTCAACCGGTTTCAAAACGCTTGATGAAGGCGATAGGGTAACCTTTGATATAGAGCAGGGTCCAAAAGGTCCTTCTGCAACAAATGTTACTGTGGTATAACTCGAACTTTGAATTTGCAAAAAAGGACATTCCCCAAAATGTGAGGGAGTGTCCTTAATTTTTTGTGAGGGTATTTTTTAATGTTTTATGAAGCGATATTTCAACCGTCGAAAAAGATGAATTACACCACCGAGGCAAAAAAACTTGCTGGTAAAAAAATTGCCGTACAAGATGGATGGATAATTGAAGATGGACCTTTCAAAGGACAAAATTGTTATTATATCCCAAACTCTACAGTAGGTTGGATTCCTCAGTGCGACCTAATAGGGTTAAAGCCGATATCCCTTGTAAAATGGCAGGAAATTGGAAAAAGTTTGGGATTCGAAAATTAATCCTAAAAAGATTCCGGCTTGACGGTTGGACACAATCTAACATCCCATAAATATCATATTCTTCCTAATTTTCACCTACCATGCGGCTGCGCGCTGGTTTTCTAAATGTTCTGGACACTTCTCCCACCTGAGCATTTTATTAAGAACAATCGAAATGATAATTTATTTTTAGATTTGAAACAAAGTGCGATTTACAGGTTTGACAAAAAACGCTCTTTTGAGTATTAAAAAATTCTTATCGAATTTGATTAAGGAAGATTTATGAAAAGCACTGGATTTAAGAAGATGACCGGCATTGCCGGTATCCTAAAAAAGACAGAAATTAAAGAATATTTCGATACCCTTTTTATATTGGTTGGGGGCATTGAATTCGTTATATTCATCGCGCATTTTATCGGCTCTATGGGTGCGGAGAAAGGGCCGTTTCCCTGGAAACAATATTTTTTCGTATCATTTATGGCTCCGGTCGTACTGATGTTTATTATCGGTCTTATTGTTATCGGGTTTAACTACTATTTATATGGCAGTCAACATGCAGCCTTTGATCTTGAAGAGAGTCCCTTTGTGGGAGCCAAAATGAAACGGTTCGGACATAGCTTCAAGTTTCTATTTTCTATCATTCAACAGGTTCCTGTTCTTGCCGGCTTATTTATCTTGGGAATCGGTTCTGTTGTTTTGTTTAAACTTGATGTGATCTTAAAGGTGTTGGGACATATTGGTGAAAAAACAGCATTTTATCTCTTTATTCTGCTTTGTGTGCTGGTGGCTGGGGCTTTGATTTTTTTAATTTTTTGGCTTTACTGGCAATTTAAACTCCAAAAATTGAATATACAAAGAGGGTGGGAATTTAAACAAAGGGTTATCGAAACATCAGGCCTCATTATCCTGGATGATAATACTGTATTAAATAAAGAAGGAGAGGTTATTTCCTATGATAAAGCAATGAAAGTTCTTGAGGATAAAACAGACAATAGATCTTTGCTTGCTAAAAAATTGATGCTGAAATAACAAAGCCACTCCAACCTTATCGTTCACGGAAAAGCACCCCCCTTAAAACAACCGCATGGATTTATGCGGTTCTTCCTTTTTAGCCCTGTATCCTATATTTTTACGAATCTATCGATGTTAGGTCTTGGTCTTGAGCAGATGGTGGTATACCTGGGTCAGCTTGATAAATTTATCGTGGTCACCGCCTTTGTCTGGATGAAGCTTTTGAATCCGTTTGCGGTAAAGTCGAACCAAGTCTTTTCGGGTCATTTTTTTCAATTCCTCCGGCGATGTTTTGAACTGTTTACCGGCCTCCTCAAGACTGGCTTTCCGGGATTTGAACGAAGGGCGATAGTCCCTTCGACTGTTGATAAATTTTCGAATATATTCTTCAATAAATGATTTTGGAGCGTAGTCATAATCGAAATACATGATAGCGTAACGAACCAGATATTCATTCAGGCTGTCACTGGCTTCCATACCCCCCCAGAACGCTGAATCGCTGTTCAGACTGCAGATTTCCTCTACAAAGTGCTCATCCACCACCTTTTGATCCAACATTTTGGGTGTTGTTTGGGCAAACCACTGGGTGAAAAAATCCTGAAGGTTAAAAATGACATATGCATAGGTTTTATATTCCCGGACTGCCAGGATTTTTTCCATCTCCATGAACTTCTGTTCGATTTCATCTCTGGATTTATTCTTTAGAATCTGGAACAGCTTATGCGGCACGCAGGCCATATTTTTCTGATTCGTTCTTCCGCATCGTAAATAGAGAATTCGACGCTGATCAAAAATGTGGAATTTTGATGTTGCATCTTTGGCTTTTGGAACTTTTCGACGTTTCAAATTGTTTTGACGGTTGCGAAAAGTTTCTAAGGCTCTTTTAATGGCCGGATCTAGAAAGCGCCAAAAGATATCCTCCAACTCATCGTCCTTGGGGTAGACATTCAAATCGTTCAATTGTTCTTCTATGGATTCGTGGATGTAAAATGAATTTCCACCCGGGTAAACAATGTATTGGGAGGGATCGATGCCCAGGTCTAATAGATTCCGGCTCAAAAACCTATTTTGATGCAAATAGGATTCACGAATAGAATAATGGGTTTGGCCATTAACTGTTGTTAGCGCCAGATACAAGATTTAGGTTCCTTTTTAATATAATATATTTCAAGTATATTCTGGATCATCTCCAATATAAATCCGTTTGACCCGTCTGGATACACCGCAAGTTAACTCATAGGGTATGGTTCCAATGCGTTGAGCAACATCCAGGGCTTGAATTACTCCTTGGGAGTCCTCACCCCAGATGACAACTGAATCTCCAGTGTTTATCGGGTCATCCCCAACATCAATCATAATGTGATCCATTGTAACCCTGCCCACCAGCGGGTAGCGTTTCCCTTTAATCAGAACTTCTCCGACATTGGTTAGACATCGCTGAATCCCATCGGCATAACCGATGGGAAGAACCGCTAGGGTTGTGGGTTTTTTCGATGTCCATCGTCTTCCGTAGCTTACTGGAAAATTGGCCGGGATTTTTCTAATATGCGCCACAAATGTTTTCAGGGTCATGACCTGTTTTATTTTTACTGATCGGGAAGTCTCTGTTGACGGATAATGACCGTATAGCAAAATACCGGGACGAACCGCGTTAAATGTGCTTTCTGGCAGATCCAGAACCGCTCCGCTATTGGCCATATGAATGATGGGTGGTGTTTTACCTTTTGCTTTCAGTTGGGAAAGAATATTATGAAACCTGGATAACTGAAGATTTGCATAAGTTTTGTCGGTTTCATCTGAAGTTGAAAAGTGCGAATAGAGCCCCTCCCAAGCGCAGTGTTGTGATGTTAAAAGCATGTCAAAGAAATCGGGTTCCCGATCAAAAAGGACCCCAATTCTTCCCATGCCGGTATCCACATTTACGTGCACATTTGCCGGTTGTTCTTGTCCAGCCTTTTCAATCCAGCGAATGTCTTCTGTCCCGAATAGACTGATTCTGAAACCGGCTTTTATGGCTTCTGAAATTTCATCAGGAAACAATCGTCCAAAAATCAGTATCGGATGCGATATCCCACTGTCTCGCAACTCCATTGCCTCTTGAAACTGTGCCACTCCAAATCGTGTAAAACCTTCTTTTACAAGGCGTTTTGTTACGGCAACGGCACCGTGGCCGTATGCATTGGCTTTTACCACCGGGATGATCTCAGACGGGGCTATTTTTTCTTTGATGGCGTTTATATTGTGAACCAGATTGTTCAGATTAATTTCAGCGAATGTATTTGCACTCATTGATTTACCTTTGGATTTCGATTCGATGATTAAGATAGTTAGGGTTTCAGGATCATGTTGTCTATCAGGCGAGCTTTACCGATATTTACGGCAAGGGCCATCAGAGCCGGTCTGTCGATGGTTTTCATATCGTCAAGAGTTTCCGGATCGCAGATGGTGATATAATCGATTTCAGTTTCCGGGTGGGATCGGATCAATTCTGCTGCTGTGTCGATAATTTTATCGGCATCCCTAAGACCATTTTCAACAAGCGTTTGAGCATTTTGCAATGATTTGTTTAATGACAAGGCGCTAATCCGCTGATCCGGTGTCAGGTAAGTATTGCGCGAACTCATAGCAAGCCCGCCTGACTCTCTGACCGTGGGCGCACCGACAACTTCTATGTCGAAATTAAGATCTCGCACCATTTGACGTATTACCGTGAGTTGCTGAAAATCCTTCTGCCCAAAAATCGTCACGTGCGGTTTAACAATGTTAAACAATTTTGTCACAACAGTTGCAACACCTTTTAAAAATACAGGCCGAGAAAGACCGCAAAGATGATTGGGAAGTTTTTCAAGTTCAACATAGGTCTGATATTTTTCCCCGTAAATTTCATCGGCATCTGGAGTGAACACTGCATTGACACCTTCTTTTCGAAGTAAATCGAGATCCCTTTCCATATTCCTGGGATAGGTCTCTAAATCTTCACTAGGACCGAATTGTGTGGGATTTACAAAAATGCTGACAACCATGTCATCGCCGTGCTTTTTTCCTTCTTTTATCAGGGATAGATGCCCTTCATGGAGAAATCCCATGGTGGGGACAAAAACAATGGTTTTTCCCTGACAACGCATCTTATCAGAGCGCTTCTGCATATCTTTGACGGCAGCTAAAATTTCGATAGTCTTCACCTCAAAAATTTTTTAAAAGCATAAACCAACGATAATACAAAGTCAATTAGAGCGTAAAAGGCACAAAATGAAATAAAAAAGTATTATTTAGTGTCCATCAATGAATCCAAGATGAACACAATGGCTGTCCAATTCAGAAATGAGCAATTTTTGTTCTGATCAAGGCCGCACAAGGGTTTGTGGCCCCCGCATGGCGGGACAGGAAGGCGTACGTCTGTGCGCCTCAGCCGGAAACCCGCGGAGAACGCCGAGCAGGACAAAAAGGGCCATTTATGGATGGACACTAATTGACAAACAGAACCGATATATCCTTTGCCAGATTAAAAACTTTTTGGGAGATACTTCCCAGTAAAAAATCTTTAATTCCGGATACGCCTCTTTTTCCCATGACGATGACGTTATAACCGGATTGTGCTTCTTTTATAATATCTCTTGCAACGCCGTTTTGCTTGAGTTCTGCTTTAATGGTGATATTCTTTTCTTCAAATCCGGCATCCAAGAGTATGGTTTTACTTTTTTGCAAGGCTTCAGTTACCAGCTCTTTCTTCTTTTCTTCAAGCAGGCAAAAAGAGCTTTGTTGAGATGTAAAATATGGGGTAAGCTCCGGACTGTTCATTTCACACATGGTCGCAGTGTCTTGAACAACGTTGAATAGGGTGATCCGGTTATCAGCGGTAAAAGTACTTGCCACAAATTCAACGGCACGTATCGCATTTTCAGAATCATCAATCGCCAGCAATATTTTTTGAGCCATCTATCATATCCTCCTTCATATAAATACCGGTTTGAGTTCATATTACGTATGCCAGCTTGTGGTGATAACTTCAAGGGAATTTCATTTTGGGGGTAAAATTTTTAACACGAAGATAAGAATTTTCTCAAATTCTATATTGTCGATACATGTATGGATTCGAATTGAGATGAATCAATGGGTTTTTCGGGCAGTTTAACGTCTTGCCCGGGACCAAAGACTGCAACCGTTGCTGCAATGTGCAACTCGGGGTAACATAAAACGCTTCATGGGGTTCACCTCCTGTTCCTTATTAATCGTTATGAGGCTGTTTATATTGTGATATTTTTTAGATTTTCGCCAATCGACGGAGAGATTGAATAGTATGGATCCGTGCTTGTCGGCGATACAGTTTCATTTGCAATCGATTCATGCAAGTTTTTATGCCGGCAATAGAAACATGACCAACATTCCCAATGTCTTTTGCTGGCATGGTCCAGACACTTCCTGTAAAAGGGGCAAAACACATTTCTATACCCTTTGGACTTAACAGGTTTTCTGTATGTTCTCATTAAACAGCTCCTCATCTCGGGTCAATGAATTCTGGCATTGAAAATATTAAATTATAAATAATACCACATTGTGGTTATGTCAACTTTTTTTATGAACCCTAATGATTGTATGATCAAATGTCTTGACAGAGCTGGTAAGATTAAAGTTTTTCTGCATTTGCCGCCAAATATTCTGACACACCCTCTGCCGTGGGTTTCATTCCCTTTTCACCCTTTTGCCACCCGGCAGGACAGACCTCTCCGTATTCCTCTGTAAATTGCAATGCATCAATGACCCGAAGCATTTCATCCACATTGCGTCCTAGCGGCAAATTGTTGACCACCTGGTGCTGAACGATTCCTTGCTTATCAATCAGGAAAGAAGCACGCATTGCCACGCCTTCTTCAGGATGTTCAATTCCGTAAGCTTTTGTAATTTCATGCTTAACATCTGCTATCATAGGAAAATGAACCTTTCCTATACCACCTTTTTCAATTGGGGCCTCACGCCATGCAAAATGGGTAAACTGCGAGTCGATGGACACACCAACCACTTCAACGGACCGATCTTTGAACTTATCAATTCGGTTGTCAAATGCGATGATTTCCGTTGGGCAGACAAACGTAAAATCTAGGGGCCAGAAAAATAGAACGACGTATTTTCCGCGAAGGTCGGATAATTTGAACTTTTCTTCAATAATGCCGTTCGGCATGATCGCTGTAGCAACGAAGTCCGGCGCTTCTCTTGTAACGAGTACGCTCATAACATCCTCCTTTTCATAATTCTTATGTAAATTGATCTGTGGAGTTGGGGAGTTTTTCCTTTAAACCCTTGAATATAGCGGAATGGATGGTCTTTTTTTTAAATTGGATGCTGTCTGAGTGGCTTAGGGATCGTTAGAAAAAACAGGCGCATACTGAAATCGCACCTTTAAAATAATTCTAAAATAATGATAAGAACCTATTGATATTTCAAAGATAGTTTCCTGTTTTTTTTACGATCCCTTGCTGCGAGTTCATGCGATTTTAAAAAAAGATTATCCATGGAGCTGTTGTTCAGAAAAACTCCCTCAATTAATCTTTACAAAGAAGCTGCTTTATTCTTTCACTTAAAAACATAATGGACTCAATATCGAGATGCTCGATAATGGTTTCATCAAACAAGAGCTTTACTTCAGCCCCGAAACCATCTCTTTCTTCCTCATCCCAAAAAAGAAGCATTACAGGAACTTTCGGAAAAGGCTTGAACATGACTGCAAAATCCGCAGAATCAAATTTACCGGTCATGTCAGATCCGCCGATGGACTCGGCTGCGGACATCAGCTTGTCAACCCTGCCCCTAAATGTTTCAATCAATGGTTTTTCCACATGCTCTACCATTGACTTTATCTTTGAAACCGTATTGGGAAATTCAATTAATCCTTTCCATGTGCCTGTGGGAAAGCTTCTTCCTCCTTGGGCTATATGGTTTAAAATAAAAACCTGTTCCCATCGTGAAAGTTCGACACCTTCTTTTTTGACAAGATGATCCTTTGTTATGAGGACTGAATCTGTAAAATATGGAAGTTCAAGTGCCTGATACCCGTTATGATGAATGAGTTTGCCCCCGATTCGATCCGGCAATTCTTCTATTTCCATTGAAGATGATTTTTCTTTTGCCCATCTCAGCGCATCTTGGGCCATATCTCTTTTGAGCCATTTCCCGTCTGCGTATTGTCCATCCAGCTCTTTTTGGACTTTATCGATGATCGATTGATCAAGATGAGGGCATTTGTTCATGGGATATTTTTCAGAAACCACCATTCCTGCGAATGCGAGACATGTTAAAAATCCACAGTCTGAGCAGTTTGTCTTCGGAAGGATATCTCTATAAAGATCAACGACGGATAATGCCATAATTGATTTTCCTTTTATAATTCTTCCATATCGAACTCTTTGAAATCAAACCAATATCCAGTATGTGTAATGTAGTCCAACTCTGCCTGAACCGCAGCAATGTGATTTTCTTCGATCTCCAGAAACCTGGAAAACATCTTTTGACCTTCATCGGTCATTTCATTCACCATTTCTTCGTAAAAATTACTGGTTTCAACTTCTGCTTGAAGGGCTCTGCTGAGAATGACTTTTATGCTGCTGAGATCCTTTGATGACATATGTGCTCTGATTTTATCCGTTTCCTTTCGAATAATTTCCTTTGAGGGTACAGCGGAAACCAGTTTTTCGGCTGACAGTTCCCCTGATTCTCGCCACAACTTGAGCCTTTCCATCAAATAATCGAGATGATATTGCTCGTCATCTCCCATCATTTTAAAAAATTTTTTACCTTCCGGATCATGAACGCTTTGGGCGGCATCACGGTAAATATCTCTTATTTTTGTTTCATAATCGATGGCGGTCTGAATGACTTTTTCCATTTCCACGGCTTTTCTCCTCATTTTAAAGATCATGGACACTAGTTAAAAATCAGGATAAAAATTGTATTCAATATAGTTAATCAAGTTCCATGCCATAACTGAGTGTAATATTTTTAGCCGGCAGTATATTAATATTATCAATAAGTTGGATTTTTTTAACGGCGAAGGTGTGTGGAAAAACAATCGGGGATAGACACATTTATGAGACATACTGTCTCATAAATGTGTCTCATAAGATATAAATTAGGCTGTATACCTTATAAAAAACAAAGGGGCTAAGCTCTGTTATTTACAATCAAGTTCTGTGCGGTCATCTCCTTGGGGATATCCAATCCAAGTAGAAACAAAACCGTTGGTGCAATATCCGACAGCTTGCCATGACCAATAAGTTGTTTGTCCTTAGAATCGTTGGCAATGTAAATAACCTCAACAGGATTCAAGGTATGGCTGGTTTTGGTCATACCGGTTTGGTCATCAATCATTTGTTCTGAGTTGCCGTGATCCGATGTAATGAGAATATGGGCATCAATTTCGAGAAGACGGTCGACAATTCTGCCGATACAATCGTCCACCACCTCAATAGCCTTTGTGGCAGCTTTCAAGTTACCGGTGTGGCCGACCATGTCTCCGTTGGCAAAATTTACGGCAATAAAGTGATAAGGATTGTTCCTAAGTCTTTTAAGAAGTTCATCGGTAACATTGTAAGCCTCCATCTCCGGATGACTGGCAAAGGTGGCTGGATCGAATCGGCTGGGAACGTCCACCTGATCTTCGTTTGGATATGGGGTTGTTGCTTTTCCATTAAAAAAGCTCGTAACATGTCTAAACTTCTGAGTTTCTGCAATTCGCAACTGGCGAAAACCCGCATCTGAAATCACCTCGCCAAGGAGGTGTTCCATGCCGCCTCCCGCATCAATAGCACCCAGCATGTAGCTCGTAAATTCATCCCAGTATCGTGTTAGACCAACATATGTTATATTTCGAGTTGTTTTCAGTTTTCCTGGATATTTTGGATCAACAAAGGCCATGGAAAGTTGGATTGCGCGATCCTGACGGTAGTTGGTGTGCAAGATGCAATCGTTATCCCTGACACCATCATAATTGCCGATCACGTAAGGGGGAATATATTCATCAAACATTTCCACATCATCCGGCGTTTTGTCTTTTTCATAGGATTCATTAACAGCGGTTTGGGCATCTGGGGCTCGA
>Ga0316578_10000167_pt1 | contig 17758 bp, 13 predicted proteins | sample J0NA_2_FD_203076 | JGI IMG/M metagenome (GOLD analysis project Ga0316578, IMG submission 203076) | Rhizosphere microbial communities from salt marsh grasses in Alabama, United States - J0-2_160517rDrC | ecosystem: Host-associated > Plants > Roots > Rhizosphere | place: USA: Alabama | collected... | reverse complement strand
TTTTCCCCGACGGAAACGGTATCCATATCAACCAAACCGGATGTATCGGTTTTTGTGAACTTGAACCGCTGGTTGAAATCCTCGGATCGGGTAAACCGCGGGTAATATATAAAAATATTACTGAGGATAAAATCATTGAAATTATAAAGGATTATAACAAAGATACTTTTCACAAAAAACGTATTCTGGGGCAGATGCGTGATCCTCGTTCATTTCTGGAAGATGATATTCAGAATCCTCTTTCAGATATAACACCAATTGATGGGATCCCTTTTTTGGAAGATATTCCCTTTTATCATAAGCAGGTTAAAATTGCCCTACGCAACTGCGGATATATTGATCCGGACAGCATCGAAGAATATATTGCCAAAGACGGATATTTTGCTTTTATTAAAGCACTTAATAAGATGGGACCCAAAGATATTATCGAGCAGATTAAAGCGTCGGGCCTCAGAGGCAGAGGTGGCGGCGGATTCCCTGCCGGCATTAAATGGGAAACATGCGCCAAGCATGACGGTGAAAGATATATCATTTGCAATGCCGATGAGGGTGATCCCGGTGCATACATGGACCGAAGCATTTTAGAAGGCGACCCTCACAGTGTTTTGGAAGGTATGTTGATTGCAGCGTTGGCCATTGGATCCAGTCAAGGCTTTATCTATGTTCGAAATGAATATCCCTTAGCAGTAAAGCGGTTGGTATCGGCGATTAAGTCGGCTGAAAAATATGGCTTGCTAGGTGAAAATATTGCTGGATCTGATTTTGACTTTAAAATCAAAATTTCAACTGGAGCCGGTGCTTTTGTTTGCGGTGAGTCAACTGCATTAATGGCGTCTTTGGAAGGTCAGGTGGGCAGGCCCAGGGCCAAGTATGTGCATACTGTGGAAAAAGGATTCAGACAAAGTCCTTCAAATTTAAATAATGTGGAGACATATGCAAATGTGCCGGCTATTATTTTAAAAGGCGCCGATAACTACGCTAAACTGGGAACGAAGTACAGCAAAGGAACAAAAGTCTTTAGTCTTGTCGGCAAGATTAAAAATACCGGCCTGGTGGAAGTTCCCATGGGAACTTCCTTAAAAGAGATTGTTTTTGATATCGGTGGCGGTGTCCCAAATAACAGACAATTTAAAGCGGTTCAGACCGGGGGACCGTCGGGGGGATGTATACCGGAACAATTTTTAAACCTAGATGTCGATTTTGATGAGCTGACTAAGGTTGGTTCCATCATGGGCTCAGGCGGCATGATTGTGATGGATCAAGATACGTGTATGGTGGATGTAGCTCGATATTTTTTGGATTTTCTAAAAGAAGAATCCTGTGGTCAATGCAACCCCTGTCGTGAAGGGATTACGGCCATGCTGGATATTCTGACCGATATTTGCAATGGAAACGGTAAAGAAGGCGACATCGAGCTTTTGGAAGAACTGGGCATGATGATTCAGAAGTTTTCTCTTTGTGGGCTGGGGACTTCTGCACCGAATCCTGTATTGACGACGATTCTTTATTTCCGCGATGAGTACGAAACCCATATTAAGGACAAGAAGTGCCCGGCCGGTGTTTGCAAAGAGCTGTTTCACTACGAAATTGATCCAGAAGCCTGCATGGCATGTCAGCCTCCCTGTAAAATGGCATGCCCTGTGGGGGTAGATGCACACGGTTACGTAAACCTAATAGAGGATGGAAAGTACAAAGAAGCCGTTGAGCTGATCCGAAAAGAGTTGCCGTTCCCCGGTATTCTGGGAAGGGTCTGCACCCATCCGTGCGAGGTTTCCTGTCACAGGGCGGATGTGGACGATGCCATCGCCATCTGTGAACTGAAGCGTTTCGTGGCAGACCAGGTGGACATTAACTCGTTGCCTGTACCCGAAATCGAGTACAAGGATGAAAAGGTGGCCATAATCGGCTCGGGTCCTGCCGGGCTCTCCTGCGCCTACTTCTTGGCCATGGAGGGATACCGCTCCACCGTCTTCGAGGCCCTGCCTGTAGCCGGCGGAATGTTGAGGGCCGGAATACCGTCATACCGTTTGCCCAGGGATGTTCTCGACGCCGAGATCGCTGCGGTAGAGCGCCTTGGTGTGGAGATAAAAGTCGATTCTCCCATCGATAGGACCTTTGGAATAGATAAGCTTCTCGAGCACGGCTACAAGTCCGTCTTCATCGGCGTTGGTGCGCACAAGGGCCTAAAGCTCAGAATTCCCGGCGAGGACAAGTATCCCACCGTTAAGGATTGCGTTCTCTTCCTAAGAGAAATTAACATGGGGCTGGAGAAGGAATTGGACGGCAGTGTGGTTACCATCGGAGGCGGGTACTCCGCCATAGACTGCGCCCGCACCGCGCTTAGGATGGGTGCCTCGGAATCCCACATTGTGTATCGCCGTACCCGGAACGAAATGCTGGCCGACGACCACGAGATAGCCCAGGCTATAGAAGAGGGGGTTCAAATTCACTTCCTTGTGGCCCCTCTATCAATCGAGGGAGAAGATGGAAAGCTCAAGGGGCTCAAATGCATCCGTACACGTCTGACGGAGCCCGACTCCACAGGTCGGAGAAAACCGGTTCCCGTTGAGGGATCCGAATTCTTCATAGAATGCGACCACATCGTTCCCGCCATCGGTCAGGAGCCGGACCTCTCTTTTATCGACGAGAGCAGCGGGGTACAGGTCTCCAAATGGAACCTTTTAGAGATAAACTCGGCCAACATGATGACGAACCGAGATGGGGTCTTCGCCGGCGGAGACGCAGTTACCGGTCCGGCAACAGTAGTTGAGGCCGTGGAGGCCGGCAAAACAGCGGCGCATTATATCACAGCCTACCTGAAAGGAGAGGAACTTCCTAGCAAGTGGGAGGACGATGGGGTCCGGATAGACGATTGGTCCAAAGTAGTTGAGACAGTGCCGTCCGCCAGGAGGGCAACTACACCCACGTCGGACCCCTTGAAACGAAGGTCGAACTTTCAGGAGGTCAACCTGGCCTTTAGAGAGGAAGAAGCCAGGAAGGAGGCCCAAAGGTGTCTGAATTGCGGCGCTTGCTACAGGAAGTGCCCGCAGGAAGCTATTATTGCCGAAGGTATGAATCCACGTCGCATAGAGCAGGAAAAATGTATTAAATGCGGTATCTGTTATTATGATGCCTGTAAACATGATGCTATCCTTATTAAGTAAGGAATCTTGGCTCATAGAACCGGTTTTGGTTTGTCTTTAGCAAGGCCGATTATATTTGGCCTGTACCAAAGAACTATGTTTTTCAAGACGGAATAAACTAAGGATACAAGAAGGTTATAATCCATGATTAATTTCAAGCTTAATGGTAAAAAAGTTCAGGGAGAGGAAGGGCAGTATATTCTTCAAGTTGCTGAAAAATACGGGGTTGAAATTCCGACGCTGTGTCATCATAAAGCGCTCGAACCCGCCGGAATGTGCCGTCTGTGTACCGTGGAACTTTTTGACGGCCGTCGCACACGTTTTGTAACCGCCTGTAACTACCCTATCTGGGAAGGCATGGAAGTCAAAACTGATACCAAGGCGGTACATGAAGGTCGAAAACTGAACGTGGAATTGTTGTTGGCACGCTGTCCGGATGTACCTATCATTAAGGATCTCGCTGCCCAATACAACCTTAAAGAATCCCGATTTAAAATTAAAGACGATACCTGCATCCTTTGCGGGTTGTGTACCCGTATCTGTGAAAGAATGGGTAACAATGCCATCAGCCTCACCGGTCGAGGGGTGGAAATGAAAGTGGACACCCCGTTTCATATTCAAACGGATGTATGTATGGCTTGCGGTGCGTGTGCTTTTGTCTGTCCTACGGGACATATTACCGTTGATAAAATTAGGGAAAATATAACACAGCATTCGGTTGTGAGGATACCTTCAGAATATGATGCAGGCCTCAAAGGCCGAAAACCGATCTATGTCCCATATGCTCAGGCGGTCCCCAATACACCGGCCATTGACCGGACTAAATGCGTACATTTTAAAACCGAAGGATGTAAGATATGCGCCGATTTTTGTCCTGTTGGCGCCATTGATCATTCACAAAAAGAGGAAATTATCGAGCTTGACGTGGGATCCATCGTTTTGGCGCCGGGGTTTGAGGCCTTCGATCCCAGCCGGTTTGATACTTATGCCTATGCCAAACTGCCCAATGTGGTGACTTCCCTGGAGTTTGAACGGATTCTTTCCGCCACCGGTCCTTTTTCCGGGCATTTGGTCAGGCCTTCAGACCATAAGGAACCGAAAAAAATCGGCTGGTTGCAATGTGTAGGTTCCAGAGATCTCAACCGCTGTGATAATTCGTATTGCTCTTCGGTATGCTGTATGTATGCCATTAAGCAGACGGTGATCGCCACAGAGCACAGCACTGATCCCCTCGACTGTGCGGTTTTTTATATGGATATGCGAACACACGGTAAAGATTTTGATAAATATTATGAAAACGCCAAAAAAGAAGGCGTAAGGTTTATCCGATCCAGAATTCATACAATTGATCCGGTGCCCGGGTCCGATGATGTGACGGTTCGCTATATCCAGGAAGACGGGACAATCACTGAGGAAGTCTTTGACATGTTTGTTCTGTCCGTAGGTCTTGAAATCAATCAGGATATTGCCGATCTTTCCGCACGCCTGAGCATTGATCTGGATGATTATCGATTTGTTGAAGCCGATAGTTTCCACCCTGTGGCCACTTCTAGAGAAGGGATCTATGCTTGCGGTGCATTCACTGGTCCCAAGGACATCCCCCAGTCGGTGATGGAAGCCAGCGCATCGGCATGTGCGGCGGCAGAGAATTTGTCGTCGGCCCGCAACACCCGGACCAAGACCCTTGAACTGCCTCCTGAAAGGGATGTCAGTGATGAACCGCCTAAAATTGGTGTGTTTGTATGCAACTGCGGGATTAACATCGGTGGTGTGGTGAGAGTTTCGGAAGTGGTAGAATATGCCAAAACCTTACCGAATGTCACCTATACAGAAGAAAACTTATTTAGTTGCAGCCAAGATACCCAGGATAAAATGTCTGATATTATCGAACAACAGGGTCTCAACCGTGTGGTTGTGGCAGCCTGTACTCCCAAGACCCATGAACCGTTGTTCCAGGAAACCCTGATCAATGCGGGGTTGAACAAATATTTGTTTGAGATGGCCAACATCCGAAATCATGATTCCTGGGTTCATGCAGACGACCCGGATGCAGCCACCGAAAAAGCCAAAGACCTTGTTCGAATGGCTGTAGCAAAGACGAATCTTTTAGCGCCACTGAAACAAACAGATCTTTCGGTATCCCATTCGGCGATGGTGATCGGCGGCGGAATTGCCGGTATGACAGCCGCTGTTTCACTGGCCCACCAGGGGTATCCGGTGGACCTTGTGGAAAGATCCGACACATTGGGAGGTAATGCGTTGAAGTTGGGCAAAACCCATAAAAATGAAGACGTAGGATCTTTTGTAAAAGGACTCATAAAGGACGTAATGTCGGACGAACGTATTACCGTTCATACCGGGACAAAGATCAGCAACGTTGATGGTTTTGTCGGTAATTTCAAAACCGAGCTTCGCAATTCCGACTCAACACAGATTGTCGAGCACGGAGTGGCGGTTATCGCCACCGGTGCAAAAGAATCCAAGCCCGATGAATACCTTTACGGGGAACATAATGCGGTGATGACCCATCTGGAACTCGACGATCTGTTTCAAAAAAACGATCCAAGAATTGATGGCGCTGAAAATGTGGTGTTTATCCAGTGTGTGGGATCCAGAGACGAAACCCATCCGTATTGTTCAAAAGTATGCTGTACACATTCCGTTAAAAGCGCTATAGATTTCAAGAAGAGAAATCCCAATGTAAATGTTTTAATTCTATATCGAGATCTTCGAACCTATGGAAAAAGGGAGGATCTGTATCGCGAGGCAAGGGCAGCCGGCGTAATCTTTTCTTCCTATTCTGTTGATCAAAAGCCTGAGGTAAGGCCTGACGGCGATCAGGTCATTATCGAGTTTACAGACCGAATACTCAACCGCAAGATGGCTGTGAAGGCTGACATTCTTTGTTTAGCGTCTGCCATTGTCTCCCACTGGGATCATTCTTTGGCCCAGATGTTTAAGGTGCCTTTGGATTCAGACGGATGGCTCTTGGAGGCCCATCAAAAATTAAGGCCGGTGGATTTTGCCAATGACGGTATTTTTCTGTGTGGTATGGCCCATTATCCGAAACCCATCGAAGAGAGCATTGCGCAGGCCCAAGCTGCTGCGGCAAGGGCGGCAACCGTACTGGCTCTGGAGAGCATTAAAGTTGGCGGTATCGTCTCATATATTCGTGGCGAGTTATGTTCGGGCTGCCTGGGATGCATCAATGTTTGTCCGTATGGTGCCATTAATTTTGACACTCAACAGTTTGTGGCTGAAGTCAACGCGGCCTTGTGCAAGGGATGTGGCGCCTGTGCAGCAGTATGCCCTTCCGAAGCACCAACGCTGATGGGTTTTAACAATAATCAACTTTACGCCCAGATCAAAAGCGCATTGAGCGCCTAATTCATTGAAAAGGAGAAAAATGTGAACGAGGATAGATTTGAGCCTAAAATCATCGCTTTTATGTGTAACTGGTGTGCATATGGGGCGGCTGATCTTGCGGGTGTAAGCCGACTGGCATATCCGCCCAATATTCGTCCCATTCGGGTCATGTGTTCCGCCACAGTATCGCCGCATCACATTTTGCGTGCATTTCAGAGCGGGGCCGACGGTGTTCTTGTCGGCGGGTGACACGTCGGCGACTGCCATTACCTGTATGGTAATTACATGACGATCAAACGGATGACGTTTCTTCAGGAACTTTTGGCCTTTATGGGATTAGAAGATCGGTTGCATTTAGACTGGATATCTTCGGCCGAAGCCCAGAAATTTGTGCAAGTGGTCACCAGTTTTACGAAAAAAATAGAATCATTGGGCCCCAGCCCTCTGTCCGGCAACTTTGACATGACCGCTATTATAAGTTCATGCGAAGCGATGCAGGATGCTGCGAGCGTGGAGGGAGGATGATATGCAAGAACAAGTGAGAGAATGGCTTGAACAAGGAAAAGTGGACATCTTCTTGGGATATAAAAAGATTCAGGGACATCCCTTACCCTATTGTTTTACCAAGGACAATCTGGATGAAATCAGCGAATTGATTGTTGCAGAGGCCCGGTATTCTTTGGAAAAGATGGCCACAAAGATCGCTGCCGAACATAAAGAATTGAAAATAGGACTTTTAACAAGAGATTGTAATCAGCGGGCTTTGAATGTTCTTTATATTTGGAACCAGTTGAACCCTGAAAACATTAAAACCATCGGGGTCAACTGCTGTCCGTCCAATCTTAAGGAAGGCGGCGACTGTTCCTATCTAAAACCGAAACCTGCCCCGTCGGTCAAGAAGATGATTGGCATTGATAACAACATGGCTGTTGAAACAGCCGAGGAATTCGGCCAGAAAGAGCGAATTAACCGGTGGATGTATGAGTTCCAGAAATGCATCAAATGTTACGGGTGCCGTGATATTTGTCCGGTTTGTTTTTGCAAGGAATGTAGTCTTGAGCATACAGACTTGATCGGCACCGGGAATATTCCACCCGAGATACCGATTTTTCATTTGGTTCGGGCAGTTCACATGGGTGGGCGTTGTATCGACTGCGGTTTATGCGAGGACGCCTGTCCTGCATATATTCCTTTGCGTTTGCTTTACCGAAAAGTTAACGATATCGTGTTAAATATATTTGATTATAAGACCGGAACCAGCGCAGACCAGTCACCGTTTAATATGCTGGGAGAAGAAGTGACGCTTAAACCCAAGCCCATTTGATAATTTGATAACTTCAAGTTTGCGTTAAAGAAAGTCGTCAGTATTCAATGGAAAATTTGAAATTATATAAGGAGCGATAAGCATGGATTTTAAACTCATTCCTTCAACATGTTCGTATTGCGGTACCGGCTGTGGCGTTCTTTTCCAGGTGATGGACGGTCGGCTAATCGATACCCTGCCGATGAAAACGCATCCGGTCAACGAGGGAAAGCTTTGCATTAAAGGATGGAATCTTCATGAACATGTGATTAGCGATAAACGCCTTAAATCTCCAATGATAAAAAAAGATGGTGAATTGCAGGAAAGTTCTTGGGACGAAGCCATACGAGTAACAGCTGACAAATTCAAGAGTATCATTAATGAGCACGGCCCGGATAGTGTCGGTGTGCTGGCTTCCGCAAAAATCACCAATGAAGAGAATTATCTGGCCCAAAAATTTGCAAGAGCAGTGATCGGGACCAACAATGTGGATCACTGCGCTCGGCTCTGACATTCCTCCACGGTGGCAGGTCTTGCCGCCGCATTTGGAAGTGGCGCCATGACCAATTCCATTGCAGAATTTGAAGATTCGGGGTGTATTTTTATCATCGGTTCGAACACATCCGCATGCCACCCGCTGATTGCCAGGCGTGTCTTCAGGGCAAAGGAAAAAGGCGCCAAACTTGTTGTGGCCGATCCCAGAAATATCCAAATGGCCCGTTTCGCGGATGTTGTTGTCCATCATAGACTTGGGAGTGATGTGGCGTTGCTTAACGGCATGATGCATATTATTCTCAAGAACGGTTGGCAAGACAAAACCTACATTGAGAATAGAACGGAAGCATTCGAGGATTTTAAGAAGGTGGTCGAGTCATATACGCCGGATAAGGTTGAAAGCATTACAGGTGTCGCACAGAGCGATCTTGAAAAAATGGCCGAGCTTTATGCCACCAACTCACCGGCGGCACTACTTTATGCCATGGGGATTACCCAGCATACTACAGGCGTGGACAATGTCAAATCTTGCTGTAATATCGCTATGCTTTGCGGAAATGTGGGTGTGAGAAGCGGTGGTGTGAATCCCTTGAGAGGCCAGAACAATGTTCAGGGCGCCTGTGACATGGGGGGCTTGCCCAATGTATTTCCCGCCTATCAGCCGGTGACTGTTGAGGCCAACACTGAAAAATTTTCCAAAGCATGGGGAAAACCGCTTTCAAACAAGATCGGTTATACCGTCACCGATATGATTCAAGCCATGATCGATGGTAAATTAAAGGCCCTTTATGTCATCGGTGAAAATCCGAAAGTGAGCGATCCGGACCAGAACCATCTTGACAAGGCCCTTGCAAATCTTGAATTTCTGGTGTGCCAAGATATATTTCTAAGCGAAACCGCAATAAAGGCAGATGTGGTATTTGCCGGGGTTTCAGTGGCTGAAAAGGAAGGGACATTTACCAATACCGAACGACGCTGTATGAAAGTGAATAGAGCCATTGAACCTATTGAGAATACACTTGACGATTGGGAAATTATCTCTAGATTGTCTACAGCCATGGGTTATGAGATGAATTATGAGGGTTCTGAAAAAATCTTTAAAGAAATGACCATGCTGACACCTAGCTACGGCGGCATGACATATGAAAGGATAGGTCTTGACGGACTTCAATGGCCCTGCCCGAATGCCGAGCATCCCGGAACGCCGTTTTTACATAAAGATCAATTCACCCGTGGAAAAGGCCTATTCCATGCCATTGAATATCTTGATCCTGCGGAGATGCCGGATGACGAATACCCCTATTGGCTCACCACCGGCAGGATGTTCGCGCATTTCCATACCGGGACCATGACGCGTGTCTCTCCGCATTTGCACACCGAGCAGAAAACCGGATATGTAGAAATCAATCTAGAAGACGCCAAAAAGTTGGACGTTAATGACGGTGATATGGTGCGTCTTTTCACCCGAAGAGGAGAGATGGAGGCTGTTGCCCAAGTCGGCAGAAAGGTTAAGCCCGGCGTACTTTTCGTTCCGTTTCATTTTGCAGAAAGTCCGGCCAATATACTTACCAATTCCGCATTTGATCCCATTGCCAAAATACCGGAATTTAAAGTGTGCGCGGTAAAAATCGAAAAAGCCGCCTGATTATAAAATCGCTTTGCGATTTTATACAACGTCCCGCTTAAAGCGGGACTATATAAAAAAAATACGTATTAAAATTCAAGACCTTTGAAAATGCCCGTAGCCGGTATTTCAAAGGTCTTTTTTTTTTGCAAATAGGTTGTCTTAATTGCCAGGCAGACTCGATATTTACATTCCCATTTTACATGTGCTATATATTTATGCTTAAAAAGATCGTTTTAAATTTCTGAAAAGGTTAATTCAATTTAGGTTATAATCTCTTCTACTGTAAATGGAATAAGAGAAACTCACTTCCGAAAGCAGAAAATCATTTTGTTTCAAACTGGAGATACACCATGAACATTGCCGTCGTAGGTGCTGGTTTTCGCTGCCGCATTTTACTGGAGTTGATGGAAAAACATGCCTTTGCTGAATTAAAACCGAATATCATAGCCGTGGCCGACATCAATGATGATGCTCCGGGTTTTATAAAAGCCAAAGAGAAGGGGTTGTTTGTAACCCATGATTATAATGAATTCTTTGACAGAGATGACATCGACCTTATTATCGAGCTGACCGGCGATAATAAGGTGTTCTTAGACATTTTATCCAAAAAGAAAAAAAGCGTTCGAGCCATTAACCATCATACTGCCCGGCTTTTTTGGGAGGTTGGCGTTTCCAGTATTCAGGAGGAAACCAGCGAAGAACTTGAAAAAACAAAAACCATGTATCGGCTGGTCCTAAATGGCCTGATCCAGGACGAGGTCATGATCATTGACCTCAATTATCGAATTCTGGACATTAATGATATTCTGCTGGCCAAACTAGGCATTGAACGGGAAAAGGTAGTTGGTCGTTACTGTTACGCGATTTCGCATCATCAAGACGTGCCCTGCTCAGGGAAAGAACACCCCTGCCCACTGGTCGAGGTTAAAGAAACCCTCGAACATGCCCGAGCAACACATATTCATCTGGATAAAGATAATCAAAAACTTTACTGTTCAATATCCTGTTATCCTATCTTTGAAAATAATGAACTCGTCAGTGTAGTGGAAGTGGCAAAGGATATTACCAACGATATCAAATGGAAAAAGGCCCTGATGCAACAAGATAAGCTGGCCTCACTTGGCAAATTAGCCGCTACCATCGCCCATGAAATAAACAATCCCATAGCCGCGGTTCTGACCTATATCCGGTTAATGATCAAGCTTATATCCCGGAATCGCTTCTCCCCTGAAAGACTTGCGGACATTTCCCGATATTTGACAACCATGGAATCAGAAACAGCCCGGTGTGGGGACATCGTAAAAAACCTTCTGGCGTTTTCCCGTCAATCAAAAATTACTATTTCAAGCCACAGCATCACAGACATTATCGAGAGGGCCCTGACTCTTATTTCCCATGATCTGAAAATAAAAGAAATTCAACTGAAAAAAAGCATTGAATCGAATCTGCCAAAAGTCAGAGGCGATTTTAGGCAGATTCAACAGGTCCTATTAAACCTCATGTACAATGCTTCAGAAGCCATGCAAAAGGGAGGCATTCTGACGGTAACTGCCAATAGGAGCGTCGCGGTCAATGGGTTTTTAGAAATCGTTATTTCCGATACGGGCTGCGGTATTGCCGAGGGAGACATGGGAAGTATTTTTGAACCCTTTTTTACCACCAAAGAAGAGGGCAAAGGTGTGGGCCTCGGCCTTGCGGTGGCCTACGGTATCATCACCCAGCACAACGGTACAATAGCGGTGGAAAGCGAACTTGACAAGGGGAGTACGTTTACGGTTCGCCTGCCGTGCGAATGATTGTAATACATTGTTTTGAAATTAGCTCACTTCGTTCACCTTTGAAAATGGAAGGAACCGACAATGACCAAAAAGGCCCGTATTCTTGTTGTTGATGACGAAGCCCCGATGCGAGAATCTCTTAAGGACTGGCTGATGGAGGAAGGCTATGAGGTCGGTCTGGCGAATAGCGGCCAAGAAGCCATTGCCATGGCCCAGAAAAAGAGCTGGGATGTGATTTTGCTGGATTTGAAAATGCCGGGTATGGACGGGATTGAGACCCTGCAACATCTTAAAGGAAAAGAAGTGAATACAGAGGCGGAGATACTCATGATGACTGCCTATGCCACGGTAGATACCGCGGTTCAGGCCATGAAGGAAGGAGCCTTTGATTATCTGGTCAAGCCTTTCTCTCCAGACGAAATTGAAATGCAGATCAAAAAAATTGTGACCCACCGAGAACTGGTCTTAGAGAATATTTTACTGCGCCAAAAGCTGGAAGAAAGATCAGAATATGATGAGATCGTTGGTAAAAGCGATGCCATGCAAAAGATTTATGATTTGATTTCCCAGGTGGCGCCAACAGATTCCACCGTACTCATTACCGGTGAAAGCGGCACCGGTAAGGAACTGATCGCCCAGGCAATTCACGGGAACAGTCAGCGCTGTTACATGCCTTTTGTTGCGGTGAGTTGCGGGGCATTACCCGATTCTCTGTTGGAAAGTGAACTGTTCGGATATGAAAAAGGCGCCTTTACTGGTGCCGATTATACTAAAAAAGGTCGCTTTGAATTGGCCGATAAAGGAACACTTTTTCTGGATGAAATTGGTGATATCAGCCTAAAGACACAGGTGGATCTTTTAAGGGTTTTGCAACAAAAGGAGTTCAGACGTCTGGGCGGTCAGGAAGAGATAAAAGTGGACGTGCGTGTTCTGGCAGCCACTAACCAGGACCTCAAGAAGGCAATTTTCGAAAACCGATTTCGTGAAGATCTTTTTTATCGATTGAACGTCATATCAATCCACGTACCGCCGCTAAGGGAGCGCAAGGAGGATGTCCCGTTGCTGGCTAAGGCATTTATCCACAGATATTGTCTGGAACTGAATAAAGAGCCGGTTCAAATTACGTCCCCCGCCATGCAATTGTTGATGGATTACGACTGGCCCGGTAATGTAAGGGAATTGGAAAATGTAATCGAAAGGGCGCTGGTTATTGGGCGAGGCCAAGAAATCGTAACAGATGATCTCCCCTTTTCACGTAAGGAGTTGGGGGCTGAGGCATTTCCCAAGTCATTAAAATTGATGGAAAAAATTCATATTAAAAAAATTCTTGAAGAAATGGATTGGAACATCAGCAAAGCAGCCCGCGTACTGGAAATTGACCGGCAGACCCTCTATAACAAAATTGAAAAATATCATATCGAAAAGGAATCCTAAAACACCTTGCCAAAATGTGTTTCCATTTGCGGTGTCGGTTCGGTGGACAAAAATTTACTCGAGTACCTTGCGGAATGTATCGCAGCCCGCTGTGGGCTAACCTGCAAGATTATTTCGAGAATGGAAAGTCCTGAATATGCGTATAATGAGATCCGGGATCAGTATAATTCAAAACTGATATTAAAGCACCTTCTTCGACAATGCCCAAATGACACCCTTAGATTTATTGGCGTTACTCCCGTAGATCTGTATGTACCCATCCTTGAGTTTGTTTTTGGATTGGCACAAATTGAAGGTCAATGTTCCATCATCTCGCTACACCGGCTTTACCCCAAGTTTTATGGCCAGCTACCAAATCCAGATCTAGTCTTGGCCAGGCTATTAAAGACCGCCCTTCATGAACTGGGCCATACATTCGGCATAACCCATTGCAGAGATCGGCGTTGCGTTATGTATTCCTCAACCCGGATTGAACATACGGATTTTAAACAATCCGATTTTTGCCGTAGCTGTTCTGAACTCTTCAGATGGCATCTTGAAAAAGCCATGGGCCAGAACCCATCATAAGTGTCGATATATTCGACATCATGCCTTATTTTTCGGCAATTTATAAATATGGCGAAATATCAGATAGATGTATCATTTCATGAGCTTGTGATAAATATCGTTTGCCGAAAATTTAGACAGTCTGGCTGGTGCGCCTGTTGCACGCTTTTAAAAATTAATATTTGAAATATCAGATGGTTATAATTTTTTATTACATTCTGTTAAATGGTGGCATAACCCTTGCTGATAAACAAGTTACAAGCTAACAAACAACAAACGATCATAGAACACAAAAAGATTAGGAGGAATTGAAATGCAAGATAAAAAACAGAGAGAATCGATGAGGGTTATTCCAGCGGGAAAAAAGAAATGTGTATGGATGGAGGCAGGGGTTGTGTCCTACAAGCTGTGTGATAACAACTTTGATTGCTCCACATGTTCATACGACCACGGAATGCAGGATAAAGTAGCCCGACATAAGGCGGCCGCTGTAATGCAGCCGGTTCCGGCAGAGCCTGAGAAATTCAATGAAACCTGGGTGGAAAAGATGTTGAAACTTCCGGCTAATCGAAGACAATGCCGATATATGATTACCGGAGAAGTTGGTCGCAAGATATGCCCCAGTGCTTATGAATGCGGCACGTGCTCATTTGATCAGATGATGCAGGAGCGTCTGCAAGCCGAGATTCTGCCGGTACATGCCCGAACCCAGGAGAGCGGTTTCGAACTGGCGGAAGACTTTTACTATCATGAGGGCCATACATGGGCCAAACCCGAATATGGCGGACGTGTTCGGGTAGGTCTGGACGATTTTGCTCAGAAGTTGATCGGTAAGCTTGAAAGGATTGAATTGCCGAATATCGGCCAGGAAGTAAAGCAAGGTGAGGTGGGATTTCAAGTCAGGAACAATGGAGAAACTGCAAAAGTTCTCTCCCCAATTGATGGCATAGTGTCCTTAGTTAACTATAAACTTGTGGACCAACCCGATCTGGCCAATGAATCTCCCTATGAAAAGGGGTGGTTATTTACTATTGAGCCAACCCGGCTGCGAAAAAATTTAAAAGAGCTCTACTATGGACAGGAGGCCCACAATTTTATTAATGAGGAAAGGGAACAACTCTTTGCCATGGCCCATGAGGACTTTAAGGTGGCTGCAGATGGCGGTGTTTCTGTTGAAGATATTTCCCAAGAACTGGAAGGGGAAAATTGGGCCAAATTTATAAAAGCCTTTCTTAAAACCTGATCGTCAATTTCCAATTACCGGGTTAAAAAAATATAAGACCTTTGAGCAAGACAACATCATTACTCAAAGGTCTTTTTTTTTAAATCGGACGATAACATTAAAAAAATAACGTTTTGATTTAAACCCCGCTGTTGACTAAGCAGGCATATATTTAAAAAGGGCTTTAAGTATCGAACGTATCGCCGGCTTTTAATCCGATTTCAGCGGCAAATTCAGCAGCTCCCATTTTTCCGCCTTTTACCGGCCTGACCTTTTTCACAATGAGTCTTCCTCCTGAAAGGGCGATATGAATTCCTTTATCATCCACATTCAATATGGTTCCCGGAGCATCAGCCACGGTTTCTTCGATTCGTTTCGCGCCGTAAAATCGAACCTTGTCCCCTTTTAATAATGCAAAAGCACCGGGTTGAGGATCACAGCCGCGAACCAGGTTGTAAAGTTCATCCGCCGATGTGTTCCAATCAATACCCGCTACCCGATCGTCACATGGGGGCTCGTATGTCGCACCGGTTTCATCCTGAGGTATTTTGGACGCATTTCCGGCCTTGATAAGGTCGATGGATTCTAAAATAGCATCAACGCCCATGGGAAAAAGATGGTTGAAATAGAGCGAGCCAGTGGTGTCATCCGGATTGATGGCGATTTCCTTTTGAAGCAGAATAAAACCTGTATCAATGCCGCCATCCGGCCAGAAGATGCTCAAGCCGGTCTTGGTATCGCCCATGATAACCGCCCAGTTGATGGCGCTGGCACCCCGATGGCGTGGCAAGAGAGAAGGGTGATAATTGATGGTGCCGTGGGTGGGGACATCAAAAAATCGCTCCGGAATAATGTCCGTGACAAATGCCATAACGGTAAGATCGGGGTTCAGATTTTTATACTCGGTGAAAACCGCGTCATCTTTATATGTTTTAGGCTGAAAAATGTCGATGTTTTTTGATATTGCCGTATCTTTGAGCGGATCGGTCCGGCCCCCCGGCCTGTCCGGTGGCGCATAAACCGCTACAATGTTTTCGTTCCTCTCAAGTAAACTTTCCAATACCTTTGCTCCAAATGCCGCCTGGCCAATCAGTATGATACGCATGCTTCACCTCCTGGAATTTTGGGGTAACAAGTTATAATGATGGCTATGCTTTTATTTATGATCACCAATGAAAGATCCAAATCAAAGAATAATTTCTTTTGATTAATACAGCAATTTGTGTAGTATATCCACTTTCACATATCTTTTTCATTATCGACAGTAAAATGGATATTAAAACAAAACAGGAAAAATTAAAAGACATCTATAGTGATTTTAAAATACGGGCGCAGCCGTTTATGGTAAATGCTGTCTGCAAACCGGGTTGTTCCTTTTGTTGCACCCATTTTGGCCATGTGGATATCATCACCCTGGAAGGATTCATCATTCACGAATGGATGGAAACCCTCAGCAAATCTGACCAGATCGACCTCCGCAAAAAAATTGTTAAAAATATGAAAAAGAAGAAAAAAGGGTCCATTGCACGATGTCCATTTCTGAACATGGATAATACCTGTCGAATTTACGACATCCGACCTTTCAGCTGTCGGCAGCTCTATTCTCTGGAAACTTGCACTGCTAAAGGACCCATAGTTCATCGAAAATTCGTGGAGATGGCCAAAATGACCGTTAAAAAGCTCCAGCATTTGGATGCGACCGGATATTCAGGGCACCTGAGTTACATTCTTCATCTGATCTCTACGCCCGATTTCAAAGAACTCTATCAAACAGGCGGATATGATCCCGCCCAAATCATGTCTTTTGGAAAAAAATACGGTATTGCTATCAATCGTAGGGTATCTGACAAAGGGTTAAGGGAGTCCTTCATGCCGGACCTTGGAAAATAATCTTCACATCTTAACGGGCTGTTGCCCAAATCATTTTTCGCTGGCTCTGAAACATTTTTTGATAAATCTGAGGCTCGTTCCGGGCGATTCCAAAACTCGCCCTTCGGGCTCAACCAGTTGGAATCGCTTTTCTTTCACTTCGCCAAGATTTATGAACAAAAAACGTTTCAATGAGCGCTCAAAAAGATTTTCGTTTGGGCAACAGCCCGTTAAATTTCGCACCCGGACGCGAAACACTGCCGTAAGGGAATACCCAGCCCTTTAGCACAGGGAAGGCTTCACATCCAGATATTCCATCACGTATGTTATCTGTTTTTTCGTTGTGCCCAGACGGATCAAAATACAATGGGTTACCGATTTGGACCTCTTTAGTTCTTTGCGTGTTGTGAGTATGATTCGTTTTTCCTGTACGGATTTATCAATAATATCCTGTGTGGTGTAAGACTCATTGAAATCAATATTAAATCCCAGCATCCGCATCGGGTTAACTATTTTTTTCAAATGAGAATCCGCTATAAATTGAATTCGTCGAAGCGGAACTAATCTAAGCTGGGTTACATTTTGAATGTTAAGACGTTCGAAAACCGGGTATACACTGACACGATCACCATCTTTAATAATGTAATTAAAATCAACTGATTTTCCATTTATTAAGACGAGATCGACTTTTGCTGGCGGAATTCCGAATTCTTCGATGATTTTTTTTATCGATTTTTTTCCGTTAAGTTTGGCTTCAAAATCGACTTTTTTCCTGTCATTCGGAAGAAAATCATTCAATTCTTCATAAAATCGGAATGTTGCTATTGGCATTTGCAATGTCTTCTTATAAACTTTTTAGCTTAGAGCAGCAATGATTGCCCTCATAAAATCCGGCAGATCGTCAGGCTTCCGGCTGGTGATGAGATTGTCGTCTACCACCACGGATTCATCCATCCACAAAGCTCCGGCGTGAAC
>Ga0316578_10000166_pt1 | contig 17760 bp, 15 predicted proteins | sample J0NA_2_FD_203076 | JGI IMG/M metagenome (GOLD analysis project Ga0316578, IMG submission 203076) | Rhizosphere microbial communities from salt marsh grasses in Alabama, United States - J0-2_160517rDrC | ecosystem: Host-associated > Plants > Roots > Rhizosphere | place: USA: Alabama | collected... | reverse complement strand
CCAGGCCTACGAAAAGATCATTGATCCCTTGAATCCTGGCTCGCTCCTGCTGATTCAGCTGGTCGGCTAACAAGGACGAACCCCCGACGTAGCAGAAGTTCCAGCCCAATCCCAACACGAATAGCGCCAAAGCCAATGGAACCAACGCGGTAGAGAGGGGAGCAAGGATGCAAGCCACCACCAAGCCAAGGCCACCCACCAGGATCACCTGTCCCCGTCCCCAGCGATCAACCAGCTGTCCTGAGAAGATCGAAAATGCATACATCCCAAAGGTGTGCGCAGAGATGACTGCTGAAATCCCCAGCAGCTCATGCTGGTTGGCTTTCATGTACAGGGCAGTAATACCCATCAGCATTACCATCACTGCCTGGCTGACCACCATGGCTACAACCGCCACTGCTGCTGCTGGTACACGGAGCAACTGTAGAAATGTCCTTACCCGGCTGGTATCAGCCTGGATTTCCGGGTAAAGACGCTCAATTTCCCGGCCTAGTTGACGTGGATCCGGACGCAGCAGGATAAATATAGCCAAAGCTGCCAGCGCCAGCAAAATAAAGGAAGCCACGTACGGCCCGAACATTTCTCTATAACCAGCGGATTTTGCCCATTGGCCCATTGGTCCTGCCAGCCACGGTCCCAATACCGCACCGACTGTACCACCGATCACGACATTGGAAATCGCCCGGCCCCGTTTTTCCGGTGGATGGACCTCTGCCGCTGCGAATCGGCCGAGCTGCAGTGCCGCCCTTGCCGCCCCGCTGAAAGCCATCCCAGCCAGGAAAAGAGGGAAGGAAATCAAACCGATCGCAGCAGCTGCTACCGCAGTTCCCAAAAGGCCAGCTCCCAAGCCGATCAGCATGCCGACTCGACGTCCGAAGCGCTCCATGGCCAAACCCAGCACAAAAGCTGAAATTGCGGTCCCCAAAGTAAACATCGCGGAAGGCAGCCCAGCCCAGATAGGGTTCCCGCTGATTTCAGCCCCCACGATCGCGTTAACCGTTGCCGCGACGAGAAACCCTGCTGAGCCGAGGCTCATTGCCAGGAACAAAGTGGTTGTGATTTTACGCGCCTGCCGAGTTAAATCCATTAGGAACTATATTTAAATTGAGGTAATTTGGACAATATCACCCAGAATAGGAATGTAGTGTAACCCATGATGAATACCCTGGCAATCCTTGAGCAGAAGCATAATTTTCTTCATGTGGTGCAGCCGAACGAAATTTGCCTGCACTCGAAAGGGTGTCTTCGTAAAACCAGGGTTACACGGGGATTTCAAATCCCCACATGCTGGCCCCCAGGATTGCAAATCCCTCCTAAACACCAGTAAAGCTGGGATCCTATATTACGATCTTAACCCCTCTGATCAGCAGCAGGCTGAATTTGGTGATTAATCTGCATAATTTGAACAGCCATCACATGCTTTTCCCCCGCGGGCTAAAAGTATTCAATTGGAATCAAACAAGCGCGCGAGCTCATCTCTTTCGGGATAGGGCAGCAGTGTTCGCTCTCCATTTGTATTAACCCAAACTTGCGCAGCGCCACTTTCTACCACCCCGATTTCTGAGCACAGGATGTCTTCCAGCTCCATTGCCTGCCTGACCCGGATAACCTGGTCAGGTGGAACTGCAAGCAGCAGGGCTCCCGAGGCAATGGCTGCCAATGGATCAAGATCGAACAGCGCACAGATATTTTCAGCTAGAGGGGAAATGAATACTTCGTGGGGATAGAACACCAATGTGTGCCCGCATGCCTGCGCCAGCTCCCATAAAGCCGCCGCCAAACCGCCTTCCGTTGGATCGTGCATTGCTGTTACCCGACCAGCTTTTGTCGCGACCAGTGCATCCTTCAAAATGCTGATCCCCGGCTGGTGCAGGTATTCCTGAGCCACTTTGATATCCCGTGGAGACAATCGATTCCTGAGCTGATCAGAAAATTCCCTCGCCAGTATCGAGACCGCTTCGATCGGAATCCCTTTCGTCAGCAGCAGTCGATCTCCTGGTTGCGCCCCCTTCGGTGTAACCAGGTCTTCGTGGGACACCTCCCCGATCAAGGTCCCCATAATAATCGGTTGGTTGACCGCGTGAGTGATTTCGCTGTGTCCCCCGATCACCGTTACCCCGATCTGTTGGCATGCCTGGTAAACCTGCTGGCTGATCTCCTCCACCAATTCCGCTTTGCTGTTCCCGGGTGGTAATAGCAATGTCACCAGGAACCAGGCTGGCAGCGCTCCGGTAGTAGCGATATCATTGGCATTGATCTGGACTGCATACCAGCCGATCTGATCCGTGGCAAAGGTGATCGGGTCAGATTTAAACACCAGTAAGTTTGACCCAATATCCACCACCGCGCAATCCAGCCCGATACCTGGGCCCAAGACAACGCGTTTATCCTGAGATGGGACAGCTGAAAGCAGCTTCGCCAATAATGCAGGTGGTAGTTTACCTGGTGAAAGTGTTCCTGGAAGGTCTTTCAAACCTGGTAGCCAGTTTGCGCAGGAGCAGATTCTGCACCCGAATTGCGTAATTCTTCATCCAACTCCATGCGCTCACCGCAGTTGCAGGAATATCCCTGGGCACAATCTTGGCAGCAGTAAAACCGATTCTCAACCACCACGGGGTTCCATGTGATCTCAACCCCGCAACCATCGCACCAGATCACCTCATCACGGTACATCATGGCTGCCTCCTTTAACGATCAGCACCGAACAGCCCGCATAATGGACCAGCTTCCGGGAGAGACTTCCCAGCAGAAGGCGTCTCATTTGACTCAGGCCGCGTGAACCGGCTACGATCAAGTTGACCTGATGTTCGTTGGCATATTGGATGATCTCCGTCGCAGCATCCCCCCGGAGCAGCACGCTTTTAGCATCGATGCCGTAGTTCTTCAGGTCATTTGCCGTCTCTGCCAGCAATAATTGTCCATTGCGCTCTTCTTCTTCCGCTTGCCTGGTTAGTATTTCCTCGGTTTCGTATGAAGGTACAGGCGCCATAGTCTCTGATCCAGCCGGCCAGGAGCGCGCAATTAACGCCGGTGATGGCATTGGCGGAAGCACGTGCAGCACATGCACCTCTGCCAAATCGGGGATCGGAAACTTACCCAGGTAGCTGGCTGCATATCGGCTGTGAGCTGATCCATCTGTGACCAACAAAATACGCTGGATACCTTCGAAGGGTGCCCGGACGACTAATACTGGATCATCAGCATACTCAACGATCTGCTGCACTACACCACCCAAGAGGATACCTAATGTTGCCCGGCGTCCTTTGGCACCCAGAACGATTAGATCAGGTACAAGTTTGGCTGCATACTCGCTAATTTGCTCAGCCGGGTATCCAGTCAGCAGTTCGGTTCTTACCGCAGGTTTGCCACCCCCTAAAATCTCTTTGGCCTCCGCCAGTGCATCTTCCAAGCTTGCATGGCTAGAAGCATCCCGGGGGACTAGAACAGCCAGCACAGTGATCGAGCTTTCACTTGATAGGGGTAGCTCCCTCACCAGCCTGGCAGCTGCAGTTGAGTGTTCTGAGCCATCAACGGCTAAAATCAGGTTCATCTCGCGAAGATTCTGGGGTGCCATCATTCACCTCCTCTGGTGAAAATCGATCCCAGCATGTGTAACCCAATAAGATGGAAATAAACACATGCCCGACTGATGAAAGTTGATTACTTCATCAAGCCAGGCACTCGCAACCCGCCAAAGATATCTATATTTTTGCCTGCCCAGCTGGATGAACTGAGCATTGCTTTAATTCAATCTAAATATATCAAATTCTTTCCTTGTTTTCAAGATATTGCTGTTAAAACAAATGGTCAAATATTGAAGACCAATTCTCTTTCCTTCACTGAGTGACTTTCACATCATCGTCGCTGAGTTTATAAACTTTATCGTGATTTCGAACCCGACGTTCGACTTTCATGGCGATTTCCTGACCCTTTCTAGCTTCAGTAATCGGTTCATGTTCGATCTGCATTGACCCTACTTCCTGGCGGAAATCGGTTGAACGACCGAAAAAATGCACCTGGTCACCGATCTGCAGCATATCGACCAGATCAACCACCGCCACCCCAATGCGGTTGTAGAAATGATTTACTTCACCAACTAATTTCCCGGACATCGAATTAGCCTCCTGATCATCGTTAACTTGCGATGATCAACAACGATCATTCTTTTCCCAAAGACTCTCATTGATAGGACAGGGTTTCCTGAAAAAATACCCTTTCCTTGGTTCATTGTGGGCATGCAGTATCGTAGGAGCCGCCTGCAGGTTCAATTTCAATGGATCAATGACAGCTACGTTCACTGGTTAGCATAGCAAAAAACTCGCTCCAGGGCAAGCATTAATCATCAATTCTCAGTTGGTTAAAGAGATTTGCCCTGTAATGTTCCCGCTGTCCTCTAACCTAAAAGATACCGTAGACCTGATCAGGGACCAGTAAATCGGGTAATCTTTCTCTGAGAGCCAGCCGGGCACTGTAGCACAGGTGGCAAGCATCTGCGTAAGCTTCATTTACCTCAAGACCATAAACCCTGGCCAATTCCGCAGGCCCTCCAGATAATAGCGGTCCAACCACCGCGTGATTCTCTGGATCGTATGAGGAACAAATATCGAGCAATGGACGCTGGAACAGGTTACCGATGCTGATCCCCTGGCAAATATGCAGGTTTCCCAGTGGATCAAGATGTATCCGGCCTGGTTCAACCAGGTCTTCATAAGGGCATTCGGTGAACTCAGTCCAGGGCTTGAGGGTTGCATAACGAACCAATTTCTCAGCTGCCCGTCCCCGGTACATGACCCCCGACTCATCCAGTGGCAGCTGCCCTTTTACTGCATCCATTTCCCCTGACTCTGGATGGGCGATGCTGATCGTCCCAATCGGTATACCCAGCTCTACTGCTGCCTGATTTGCGTTCCTTGCTTGACGGCTGAGCGCTTGATCATAATGAAAAAGATCACTGCTTACAGAGAGATCCACCAGTTTTCCTGCAAGCGGCTGCAGCCAGATCATGGCATCCTCTTTCGTAGTTGCCCAATACCCATTGGATACCATCCCCACCTGAAAACCCTTTTCTACAGCCAAATTGACCGCCTTCAGCAGCACCGGGTAGTATAGAAAAGGTTCTCCGCCTTCAAAGTAGATCGAACTGATCGTTCCAACCTGTTCAGCCTGGTCGAGCACATCTTCAAGCTGGCTAAAAGTAAATGTCCCGGTCTGCCAGGGGCTCCCCCAGACAAAACAGTGATCACACTCAAAATTGCACTGGTAGGTTAACAGGATATGCAGGCCAGTGAGTTTCATTTCATCCTTCCTTTTTATGAAGCTTTCAGCTGCTGAGGAATACCTTTCATAGCCACTTTGAATTGTCAGAAGGGAACTACCTTCAAGCTTTCAACCTGAGCGTACTGAAAAAGGGACCACCTCGCAAGTGTCAAAAGTCAGGAATCTGACCCTACGAACTTATGGAGGTATGCAGCACCCATTTAGCTACCATAATCACCTGTTAATTCGTGTGATCCTGTTATAATCCGCACTGCAATTTCCCGGGTCGCAATGAAATGTCCCGGCTGACAATCCCCCAAAACTGCTGCTGAGGCAGTTTCTGTGATTTTATCCACCAGGGATATCAATCAGCCCAAAGTGGAGTGACCTGGATAAACTAACCGAGGAAGGAATTCAAACCAAGTATGAGCACATCATATACACCTGAGAGTGCCATGGTGATCGTCGCCCACCCGGATGATATTGAGTTTGGCTGCGCTGGCACCATTGCCCGTTGGGTCAAGGCTGGTTCGCGAATCGCCTATGTACTCTGCACAAGTGGTGAGGTTGGGATCGCTGAACAGGGTATGACCAAGGAAAAAGCTACTGAAATTCGTGAGAGAGAGCAATTGGCTGCTGCGAAGATTATCGGCGTTGATGATGTCACTTTTCTCAGGGAACCGGATGGCATGCTGGAGCCCACCCTGAATCTGAGAAAGAAGCTGGTGCGTGAGATCCGCCGTTTTAAACCCGAGATCGTGGTTTGCGATGATCCGACTGTTGTTTGGGTTGATGATACTTACATCAACCATCCAGACCACCGCGCCGCAGCTACCGCCGCCCTGGATGCCACCTTCCCTGCTGCTGGACAACCCAACCTGTTTGAAGAGCTGCAGGAAGAAGGCCTCTCAGCCCACAAACCACGGAAGGTTTATGTAATCGGGTGGCACGAGAGTGATCTATTCGTGAATATTGAATCCACCATCGATTTGAAGATCAAAGCTTTGCGCGCACACAAATCGCAGATGAAAGATTGGGATCCAGGACCACGGATTAAGGAATGGGCAGCTGAGCGGGGTCAGGGCAAAGAGATGGCCTACGCCGAAGGATTTCGGGTGGTGACTCTCGTTAATGATGAAGATTGGAAGAAAAATAACGGGCAGGTATTACCTGAATAATCAAGGGTTGAACGAATATCTGGGCAGAAAGTAAAAGGGACCAAATTTCCGTGAAGAAAACTACACTCTTCGGGGAGATATCTCCCAATGAAGGTGTATTTTCAATCCACCCTGGATGGCAGAAATATCAGAAATACTAACTGCATCGAATGCCTCCCCCTCAGATATGTTTTATAGCTTCAGCAGCGCAGCTGCCAATATACTTATTCTTTCCGGCAGCTGGGAGATCTGGATATGTTCATTATCCGCATGGGCACCATCGCCCATCGCCCCCATGCCATCTAAGGTTGGCACTCCTAAAGCCGCGGTGAAATTGCCATCACTGCCCCCACCAGTCGATCCTTCTTGAAGATCGAGCCCTAATTCGGCTCCAATCCCCTTCACCTGCTGGAAAAGCCCGGTAACTGCCTCTGTGCGCACCAGAGGTGGTCTCTCAAAACCACCCTCAATTCTTATCTTAGCGCCTGGAGTTATCGGCTGCAATATTTTAACTGCTCCCTCGATGCGCTGGGCTTCCTGGGGTGTCCAAACCCGTACATCGATTTGCGCTTCTGCCTGAGCCGCAATCACGTTGCTGCGCGTCCCGCCTCGGATTACACCAGCATTGATTGTTGTCCCTTTCTCTGGGTCAGCTAATTCTTGAATTACCAAAATCTGGCGCGCCAGCTCGTTGATCGCGCTGATACCCAGCTCGGGTTGGCTGCCAGCATGGGCGGCTTTACCGAAAACCCGCAACCTGAAGCCGCCCACCCCTTTGCGGGAGGTCTTTAATGCACCTTCTGCAGTTGGCGGTTCCAGCACCAGCACATATTCGGCTTGCCGAGCTCGCTCTTCAATCAACTGTCTTGAGTTAAGGCTGCCGATCTCCTCGTCGGATGTGAACAGGATCTCCATCGGTCGCGGCAACTGCAATTCCAAGTCTGCGATGGCGCGCAGGGCATATTCAACCATCACGTGGCTGGCTTTCATGTCATAAACACCTGGACCAAAAGCCTTATCCCCTTCGATTTTGAACGGCATTTCTGTGATCGTACCAAGCGGCCAGACCGTATCATAATGGCACAGCAGCAAGCCTGGTTTCACCTGCCTGGCTTTTGGAACCCGGAATAACACCTTGAGCTGTGCACCGCCGGTTTCATTTGATATCAGCGAGGTCTCCGCGCCTAATTGATCAAAACGCTCCGCCAAATTTCCAGCATAGGCATCCGTGGAAGCTTTCTCAGTGCTGGGGGATTCACGCCCGACCAGGTCTTCCAACGTTGACAGCATGCTGGGGAGGTATGACTTGATCTTTGTATGCAGTCCTTCCACATTCATAGATTCCATCCTGAATTAATTTTTCGTATGTAAGCCAGGGGTTTCACCAAGGCGCAGGTTTAATATCCACGCTGCACGTCGATCAAATTTAAGAGCTTCTCACCCTTCAAATAGCGCTCCAGGTTTTCTACAAATAAGGCGACAGCCCGGCTGTTATATTCCTGTGAAACCCCCGCGATATGTGGCGTCAGGATCACATTAGGCATTTTCCAAAGTGGATGATCCGCATCCAGAGGTTCTTCGGGATAGACATCCAGCGCTGCCCCGGCTATTTGTTTTCCTTCTAGAGCTTGAATTAGAGCAGTGTGATTGATCACACCACCCCGGGAGACATCCACAAGGTAGGCACTCCGCTTCATTACACCCAGCTGTGCCTCCCCGATCAGGTTCTGCGTCTCTTTTGTCAGGGGCACACACACCACCACAAAATCACACTCCTGCAGCATGGAGTTCAAGGCTTCCGCAGGATAAAGGAGCTGCAGGTAATCTCCTCCAGGATCACCCATCCCTGCAGGGATATAACCTTCATCCGCTGGATGCATGGCATCGTGCTTGGTCGCCAGGATAGTCGCCCCAAACGCCTGTAGAAGCCGCGCCACCTGGCGTCCAATGCTGCCGTAACCAACAATGCCGACAGTACTCAGGTTTAACTCCCGGGGATTGAAGCGATCGATCCGGTCTTTAGGCCATTCAGCCAGGTTTTGATATCCGTACAACTCGGGTAATTTGTGTCCCAATGCCAGGAGCATCTCCAGGACATATTCTGCGACCTGAGGTGCCGAGGCACCGCTCATTGAAGTTGCCTTAAATCCTGGTTTGCGCAGGATAGGAGCATCAAGGAAGCGCTCATTTCCCGCCCGGTGAAACTGGACCCATTTAAGTTGCGGAGCCTGGTCTGATTCTGGTAATACTTTATGTGTGTAGAGGATTTCAATCTCTTGCCAGGCTTCTTCCTGGACATCTCCAGGATCTCTGGCCGTGATCGTAATCAATTCCAGTTGCGGGGAAACCGCCTGGATCTTGCTGAGTAATTCAGGGCTAAATTGAACAGTGATTAATACCTTCAAAGGTGTTTCCATACGCTAATTCTACGTGAGAAAGTGGGAAAAATGTGGGATATTGTGGGATATATGTGGGATAAATTCAAGCTGAATGAATCCTCCAGGCAGTGTATCAAAGGCGGCTTTACTTGTCAAACCCTTGTTTCAGCTTCACACTTCATCCAATATCTCCCCCAGATAGCCCATCTCCACCAGGGCTGCCAGCACCTTCTCCTGAGCGCCAGCCTTAACGATCACCGTGGTAGGTCCCAACGGGTCTCCCAGGAAGCGAGCAGCCCGGGAAGCACGCATTGCTTCCAATATATCTGGTGAGCTCAATCGTAATACCTGCACCTGTTCGATCCTGGCTTGCCGGCCATGCTCTTTGTAACCATCCAACGCTGTTACCAGGTTGGGTGGCACCTGTTCGGCATGCTTGCGCAGCAGTGCCAGCAGTTGATCGATCGCTAACCCGTGCTCTTCTGCCCGTCTCAAAGAACTCGGTGTAATCTGGTAGAGGAAATCGCCACGTTTCAATTCGCCCCATTCACAAAAACGGGAGACCTGGTAGCGCACAGATCGCTGCGCCCGCCGCGGAAACACCAAGCGACCATCCGATCTTACGATCATCTTCTGGTCATCGCCTGGCAATCCTGGCGGAGATTCTCCATCGAGCAGTGCACCTGACCAGTTTGAGAAACGGAAGGCCGTCACAGGTCCATCCTGACCAGGGGCAGACAGGTCCAGGATGCCCAGCCAGTGAAAGAAACCAGTGATCATCAAACGCAGCAGCTGCCCATCTACCTGGTCCCAGCTCTCGAAACCACTCATGTATGTTTCAGTACCTGTGAGCCGGATAATCCAGGAATCGTAATCGCCAGCAGGACGCTGGAAATCGGGTTTGCGGTCGTGGACCGCGTTGATGAAAGCCTCCAACCCCCACCAGGTCCCAGCTGGAATTTCCCCCAGCAGCGTTATAACAGCCTGCCGTGTGCGAAAAGGATTAGTACTCCACTCACCTTCCAAGATCAGTTTAGGCAGCAAAGCCAATTCATTCAGCTGCTTGCTCTGCAACCACGCTGAAGTTAATTGGGCCAGGGCTTGTCCCCGATCAATTTCGAGGAAATCACGAACCGCTTTCGGGATTGGGTTTCCGGAGTTATCCAGCAGGCTTGCTGCCCGGAGCAGTGATCTCAAGCTCTGCAACGAAGGTTGGTAATCGCCCGGGTAAATGGAGAGGGGTGCCTCGTCTTCTGGCAATCCCATACGCAGGGCTGCCAGCACAGTGCAAGCATCATCCAAAATGTGATCTGAAACTGGGTATTGATGAGCACGCTCCTCCGGAAGAGCCGCCCTTCCAAGTGGCCCCTGATCTGCTTCCCCCTCCAGGTCCATTAATTCTATTAGATCATCAGGGATATAAGCGTGTTCCTGTGCCCCATCGGGGGTTTCAAAAAATGCACGCCCGATCAATGCCCGGTAGAACAAGATTTCTGCTGTTGAAATCGGGTTCAGGTCAGGCCGATCTCGATCCCTGCGCCCAGCTCCCATCTCTCTGACTTCGCCAAAGCGCCGTGTGAAGTTGGACCAGGTCATCCTCCCGCCGTTGGAGAGCAGATCTGCAAGCGCGGACTTTGCCTCGCCTGGCAGGTTTTCTATCAAGTCATTCAAATGCTGTCGATTCGCCATCCAGGGGACAAGTAAATGGATACCCATCTGCAGATCTTTGGCGGAATAATTAATCCCCCAAGACTGCGCTACGATCTGCAAATATCCCGGGTCATATTTCCCTAGGCTTTGAGCGAGGTCGGGCATTCTTTCATTTCACAGGTTAACGGAAATTTAGTTAAATGATCAGTTCTAAAGCTGACGGCAGAATTTTGATCGAGAGTTCCCGTACATCGGTCCCAAAACCTGCATAAATTTCACCATCTGTATGGATCACTAAAGGCCGGTCAGATGTGATCGTTAATTCTCGAAATTTATTTATCCTGACTTGAGAGAAGCGACCGTGTGTACCTTTCATCACTTCTGGAAGCAAGCGGAACATCATCGGACGGGATACCTTCGTTATGGCAGCATAATCCAGCCAGCCATCATCCACTTTCGCTTCAGGCGCAATGTGAAAACCGCCCCCTTCTCGGGGACCATTACAAAGCACGATCAGCAAATTCTCTTCATGCCAGCTCTCCTGATCCGATTCAAAAGTGATCAGCGCTGGGTCGTGATCGAGCATGATAGTCCGAATGGCTGCCCAGAGGTAAACCGGGAATCCACTCAGCACGGGCACATTTCGAGAATGAATGGTTGCCTTTGCATCGAAGCCGATACCCAGGGTATTGTCCCAATATTCTCTGCGCGCACCGCTGGCTATCTCGGCAATATCGATGAATTTTGGGTTCCCAGTAAACACCTGACGCATTGCTTGTGGTGGTTCGGTTTGCATACCGACATTACTGGCAAAATCATTGCCCGTGCCCACCGGTACGATACCCAGGCGAGGTCTGCGTTCTTTTGGCACCTGCATGAGACCATTGATCACTTCGTGGGTGGTACCATCCCCGCCAACAGAAATCACGAGCTCATAACCATCTTCAGCTGCCTGGCGTGCCAGCTCGGTGGCATGTGAAGGATAAACCGTCCCGGTCCAATCTGCTCCTCCATATTCCTCCACCACGGCGCGCAGGTCTGAGCCCCACCGCCATGCCCGGCCTAAATCCGCATTCGGGTTGATGATTAATTTCGTTCGATGTTGGGGCATATCCGTTATGAATAGCGGCTCAAGATCTCTGCAGCCGGCAACACAACCTCTCCTTCCAGGGGATCACCAATAAATGAGATCTTGTCTGGATTATTACCAGCCAGCCAGGCAGTGTAAGCGGCAACCATTGCATCGAGTTCTTCCACTGCATAGAGGTCTTCGATCGGCAGCACACCCTGCAGCAGCCGATGTCGGGTTATTTCCTCAAAAATATACATTGGATCAGGTATATCGAGATCACATTTATAAAGGATCAGCTGTCGCTGAATGCGGCCTTCCAGGGTATGCTTCGAAAAGGGTAAAACTTCCAGCAGTACAGAAAAACTGGCATGCGGGTAAATTTCCAGGACCTGGTGGGCGGCATCTTTATTAGGAAAATTTCGATAATTTAAGTTCTTCAAACGCTTGTAAAGTGAAAAACCTTGCTGCATCCAGCGCGGGCATTCTTCCTCCTGCGAGGCAGTTTGTGGCATATAAATATTATGCTGCCGCAGCAGGTATTCTACAACCCGAAAATTTCTCCAACGACCGGGCCGCGGGGAAGGAGAAAGGCGCTCACGCACTTCTTCCCGGTCCATCAAGCCTTTATTGGGAGAACGTGGTGCACAAATCGCAACCACAGCTGACCGCTGCCCGGCTATAAATGCCAGGACCTCCTCCATGTCACCATGGCCAATAGCCAATAAGCTGCGTTCTTGGTCCAAGGCAACATATGTGATGGGCCTGTCACCAGCTGTGGGATCGATCCCCAGGAAGGTTGTATTACTGTAAAACATGTGGTTTTTATTGATCTCAATTTGATGATAGCTATTTAGAGTTTAGCGTAAAAGTACCCAAGTTGCAATAAGCAAATCAGGAAATCTGTCACCCTCAAAACCCGCCGCCAATCTTTGACTCCTCTGTTCGCCTGGACTATACTTAATAACAAGGTAAACGTTATTCCCAGAAAAAGAACAACATAAGGAGATTGTGCCGATGTCGGAATCTACATTTAAATTAACTTATGCTACCATGTTCAACCCTCCTGAAGAGCTGCACACCCGTTTTGAACAGGTTTTAGGTGAAGTTAAAAACCGTTTGGGACGGGAACATGGCATGATAATCAACGGAAAAGAACACTTCTCAAGCGAGAAATTTGAAGATCGTTCCCCTTCCAATACTGAACAGGTATTGGGCGTTTTTCAAAAGGGAAGTGCCCAGGATGCCAATGACGCTATTGCTGCTGCCAGAAGCGCATTCCCTGCCTGGAGCGGCCTGGATTGGCAAGAACGCGTCCGCCTGTTACGCAAGGCTGCTGAAATAATGGACCAGCGAACGTTCGAGATCGGTGCCGTACTGGCTTTGGAAGTTGGCAAGAACCGCATGGAATCATTGGGCGATATTGCCGAAACCGCCGACTTAATTCGTTATGCCTGCTACCAGATGGAAAAAAACGAGGGCTATGTGGTTGAGATGGGCCGTGATCCCCTGGTAGGATACACTGCAACTAACTTCTCGGCTTTACGACCTTATGGGGTCTGGTTAGTGATCAGCCCATTTAACTTCCCGTCTGCGTTAACCGGTGGTCCTTCCGGAGCAGCGTTGGTGGCGGGAAACACAATTGTCATAAAACCCGCGACCGATACACCCTGGGTTGTGCGCCTGCTGGCCGAGTGCTTCCGGGATGCTGGACTCCCGGATGGAGTCTGCAACTATGTAACAGGCCCTGGAAGCACATTGGGGAAAGCTTTGATCGAGAATCCGAATGTGGATGGGGTTACTTTCACAGGTTCTTTCGACGTCGGCATGAGTATATTCCGTGAATTCGCTAAGGGACGCTATGTTCGCCCGGCTATTCTGGAATTGGGTGGCAAAAACCCAGCCATCGTTTCACGCAATGCGGATGTGGAGCGGGCAGCGATCGGTATTGTACGCTCAGCTTTTGGATTGCAAGGACAAAAGTGTTCAGCTTGTTCGCGGGTCTTCGTTGAGGAACCCCTTTACGATCAACTGGTCGAGAAACTCGTTGAATTGACGAATAAGCTGGTTGTAGGAGATCCTACCGAGCGCGAGGTCTACATGGGACCGGTGATCAACCACAGTTCCTATAAGGACTTCCAAGACTTCACCGAAGAATTATCCCAGGCGGGCACATTCCTCACTGGTGGAAAGATCTTGACCGACGGTGATCTCAGCAAGGGTTACTTCTGTGCCCCAACCCTGGTGGCAGATGTTCCTCTCGAACATCGTCTTTGGAAGCATGAGATGTTCGTGCCGATCACAACAATTGCCAAGGTCGGGGATTTGGACAAAGCCATGCAGCTCGCCAATGACGTCAACTACGGCCTCACCGCAGGATTCTACGGTTCCCGCGCAGAGACCAAATGGTTTTTCGAGAACATCCAGGCCGGAGTCACATATGCTAACCGGCCGCAGGGTGCTACCACGGGCGCGTGGCCTGGTTTCCAGCCATTCGGTGGCTGGAAGGGATCTGGCTCATCTGGAAAGAATGCTGGCGGCCATTATTACCTGCCGCTCTACATGCACGAACAAATCCAGACTACAATTGAATAACCAGGTCTAGAAATTGAACAACTGCTGAATGGAACAGGATAAGGGACACGATATTCCCTTATCCTGTCTGTGTAGGAGCATATCGGAAAGTACTATGGGAAAATTAACCACCTTATCGGCTGCCATTCAAAGCCATGTCCATTCTGGAGATACAATCTATGCAGCTGGTTTTACTCATCTGATCCCCTTTGCTGCCGGGCATGAGATCATCCGCCAGGGATTGCGCGACCTGGTGATCGCCAGGGCAACTCCGGACTTGATCTATGATCAATTAGTTGCTGCGGGTTGTGCTCGAAAAGTCATTTTTTCCTACATGGGTAATCCCGGCGTGGGTTCTTTGCACGTCGTGCGCAGCGAGATCGAAGCCGGTAGGCTGGAATGGGAGGAATACTCACACTTCAGTATGATCACCCGCTTGCAGGCTGGTGCTGCCGGGTTGCCCTTTTTGCCGATGAATCCTACAGCCGCTCTGGATTTAGAAAAGGCAAATCCGCTGTACCGCAAAGTTAAAGACCCTTATTCGGACCGGGAGGTCGTTACCGTCCCAGCGCTAAATCCAGATGTAGCCATCGTACATGTCCAGCGTGCGGATTCGGAGGGCAACGCCCACATCTGGGGCATCATCGGTGAACAGAAAGAAGCAGCCTTTGCTGCCAGGCGGGTGATCTTGACTGCAGAAGAAATCGTCAGCCAGGAGTTGATCCGCTCCGATCCTAACCGCACCCTGATCCCAGGCTTTATCGTGGATGCTGTCTGCCACGTCCCCTATGCTGCTCATCCCTCCTACACCCAGGGATATTATGACCGCGACAATGCTTTCTATTTAAAATGGGATTCGATCAGCCGTGACACCAAAACCGTCCAAACTTACCTTGAAGAATGGGTCTACGGGGTTAAAGACCGGGCTGATTACTGGCAGAAATTAGGTCCGGAAGTACATGCCCAACTCCAGGTCAACAGCCGTCCCAGTGAGCCTGTAAATTATGGTCGTTATTAGCCTCTGTCTCACTCCCGGATTTGGATTTTTCCGAAGAAACACACTCAATTGGTCAAAAGTGAAACTTTAAGAAAATATGACAAACGTACCTGATTATTCTTCTGCAGAACTGATGACTATTAACGCAGCCCGTCTACTGCGTGATGGGGATGTCGTCTTTGTAGGCGTCGGCTTGCCCAACCTGGCCTGTAATCTTGCCCGGCGCACCCATGCTCCCAACCTGCTGATGATTTACGAAGCCGGTGTAATCGGTGCACAACCAGAACGTCTCCCGCTATCCATCGGAGATCCAACCCTGGTCAGCGGAGCGCTGTCGGTTTGTAGCATGTATGATATTTTCACACTTTACCTGCAGCGAGGCAACATCGATGTTGGATTCCTGGGTGGTGCTCAAATTGATCGCTTTGGCAACATCAACGCCACCGTGATCGGAGATTACCAAAAGCCCAAGGTCCGCTTACCAGGGTCCGGGGGAGCCATGGAAATCGCGGCCTGGGCTAATCGTTGCTATATCATGACTCCCCACCAGATTCGCCGGTTCCCAGAAAAAGTTGATTTCCGCACTTCAGCGGGTTTCTTAAGTAGCAGGGCTGAACGCGAGGCTGCCAACCTGCGCGGCGGTGGTCCACAGGCAGTTGTCACAAATTTAGGCATCCTCGAACCAGATGAAACTGGGGAGCTTTGTTTAACTGCCCTACACCCCGGAATCGAGGTTGAACAGGTCCGCCAGAATACCGGTTGGGATCTTCAAATTGCCTCCCAATTGCAGAGAACCCTGCCACCTGGTCAAGAAGAGTTAACCATCTTGCGCCAGGAACTCGACCCCGAGGGCATATACCTCAAATAGAAAATCAATATAATTTAGAAAAGCATTTTCTAGCTATCTAATGGACCTATCCCCACCTGAACAGCGCTCGCTCCTGCAGAAAATCTTTTCCTCTCCTAAAGAACCACGCTTGCGGGCTGGATGGAGATTGCTGCTGCAATCCTTACTGCTGGTGCTCTGCATGCTGCTGCTGGGTTTGATAGCCAGCTTGGGGTTTGGCATCCTCAATGAGATCCCGTATGCTGATCTGCTGCTCCTCGGCGCATTGGCAACTTGTCTGGCGGTCACCGCATCTGTCTACCTGGCTCGCCGTTTTTTTGATCACCGCTCTTTTACCAGCCTCGGTTTATTGGTTAACCGCCAGGCATTGATTGATATTCTGTTTGGGGTTGGTCTTTCTGGCTTGATGATGGGATCGATTTTCCTTGCTTTCTGGGCAATGGATTGGTTACAGATCGAATCCTTTGCTTGGCAGGTTGAGAACTGGGGAAGTATGGCGGTTTCGGTCCTGGTGGTAGCAATCCTGTTCACCCTGGTCAGCTGGCAGGAGGAACTGCTCAGCCGGGGATATTGGCTGCAGAATCTATCCGCAGGCTTATCCCAATCTCTGGGTGTCCTAATCTCATCCGCTTTATTTGCGCTGGCCCATTTTTTCAACCCAAACCTTGATTGGCAAGGCATTCTGGGATTATTCCTGGCTGGTTTATTCCTTGCTTATGGCTACCTGCGCAGCAGGCAGCTCTGGCTGCCGATCGGACTGCACTTTGGCTGGAATCTCTTTGAAGGCACCTTTTTCGGTTTTCCGGTTAGCGGCCAATACCAGTACCAACTCATCCGCCAGACCACCACTGGTCCCGATCTCATCACCGGAGGTGCTTTTGGCCCAGAGGCTGGACTGATATTGCTGCCTGTGCTGATCCTCGGGACTGTAGGAATTTATTGGTTTACACAAAACAGGCCCCCTGCATACAGCAACCAGGTTAGCAACTTACGAATTTAATCCATTTCAAAAATGTATTGGAACTAACCATGACACTGTAAATTATATGAATTTCTTCCTGGCTTTCATCCCTATCGCGCTAATTCTGATCCTGATGGTTGGTTTTCGTTGGGGTGCTGCCCGCTCAGGAGGTATTGGCTACCTGAGCGCCTTGCTGATCGCCATCCTGGCCTTCGGCGCTGGTGCTGGATTACTAGCTTACTCGCACACCAAGGCGCTCCTGCTCACCATCGATGTTTTGTTCGTCATCTGGGCTGCTTTCCTGCTCTACCGCGTCGCAGATGAAGCTGGCGCGATCACCACCATTGGCCAATCACTGCCCCATCTTACAGCGGATAAGGGTATGCAGGCTTTGATCATCGGTTGGGTCTTTGCCTCCTTCCTGCAAGGTGTGGGCGGCTTCGGCGTTCCCGTGGCTGTGATCGCACCCATCCTGGTGGGATTAGGATTTACTCCCCTGCAGGCTGTTGTCATCCCTTCCCTCGGACATGGCTGGGCAGTAACCTTCGGTTCTCTGGGCTCATCATTTATCGCTTTGATGGCTTCCACAGGTCTTCCAGCAGAAGTTCTTGCCCCACCAGCAGCATTATTCCTCTCTCTGGCAGGGCCCCTGACGGGTTTCTTCGTTGCTCATGCGGCTGACGGCATCCAGGCCGTACGCCGGTTAGCCATCCCCATCCTGATCCTGGGCTTCGTGATGAGTCTTACACAATTTATCGTGGCAACCTCAGGGCTATGGAACATTGCAGCATTCTGTGCCGGGATGGCAGGACTGCTTGTCTCAATCCCACTCGCTCGTCGCTATCATGGTCAGGAGATCAATAATGGCGCG
>Ga0316578_10000163_pt1 | contig 17814 bp, 16 predicted proteins | sample J0NA_2_FD_203076 | JGI IMG/M metagenome (GOLD analysis project Ga0316578, IMG submission 203076) | Rhizosphere microbial communities from salt marsh grasses in Alabama, United States - J0-2_160517rDrC | ecosystem: Host-associated > Plants > Roots > Rhizosphere | place: USA: Alabama | collected... | reverse complement strand
CACGACCGTCACAGTCCATTCCACCTCCTAAAATTATAGTTTTTGCTGCGGAGGCGGTCGGCCTGCCGAACCGGCTTGCGGCACCGCCACGGCTCGCAGCCTCCGGCCCAGCGAGATGCCTGCCAGACGTCCGCTATGAGGATGTTGCGGTCGGTGGCTGGGGTGGGGGGAGATGCCCTTCCTGGCCGTACTGAGGTGAAGCCCGTCGCTCCCGCAGGCAGCACGCTGCGTATCGGTCCACGCAGCCCGCGACTCAGATGCCGCTCCAGAGGACATGCCGTCGTGGTCCGAGTGGCCGGCCGTCCGGCGTTCAGAGTCCCTTCAGATACCCCACACCCAGTTGCTGCATTTGGCTTTGTATCCAAGTGGCGCGTTGGTGCATGTACGCCGAGGGAGCATCAAGACGGTATCGCTCGGGATTCGGCAGCGCAGCAGCCAGAAGTGCCGCATCGTTCGGCCGCAGGGCCTCCGCGGGCCGATGGAGGTATCTCCAGCTCGCGGCGCCAACGCCGTACGTGTCGGAACCGAGTTGAGCGATATTGAGATAGACCTCCAGAATGCGCCGCTTCGGCCAGGCAAGTTCGATCGCCAGCGTGAACCAGGCTTCAAGGGCCTTGCGCACCCAGTTCTTCCCCTGCCATAAAAACAGGTTCTTCGCCACCTGCTGGCTGATCGTACTCGCACCCCGCAGCCCACCTCCGGAGCGGAAGGCTCCCCACGCCTTCTGGATCTCCACCAGATCGAAGCCGAAGTGGCTCGGAAACCTTTGATCCTCTGCCGCCACGACCGCCAGCGGTACGGCCGGCGATATCGCTTCCCAGGCGATCCACTCGTGCTGGAGTCGGGAGGTGTCGCGCCCGTTCGTGAAGGATGAAACCTTGTGCTGGAGCATGAATGACGACGTGGGAGGATCGATCCAGCGGAGCGGGATAACGAGCAGGGCCGTCAGGATCGCAAATGCCAAGATCCCTCGCCGAAGCATGACCCGGAGCCAGTGGACGACGCGCAGCTTTCGCGCGCCTTCCCGTTTATGGACGAATCTCAAGACACTCGGACAGGCCGCCTCCCAAAGTTGCCAACGCGGGTCACTCTACCGCACCTCAGCCGCTGGAGGTGACCCGCGGCTACGGAAGCACAGGGTCGTTGGAGTAAGTTGTCGTAAGCCGGCGTGGCCCCGTTCGTGGCCGAACTGAGCCCAGGGCAGCTGGCTTCCCTGCGAGTTGAGCAGCAGCGCAGTCGTCGGCTTCCCCGTGGCGTCTGTCGCCGCGGCGTTTGCATCTGGCCGATCCTGGTAAACCATTGGGGAAGGCGTCCGCGCGAATGCGCCTGGGCGCTTCGGAGATCCGCCTCGCGCCTCCGTAACGATCGCTCACCTTGGTTTCGGCAAGGAGGTGTCCTGTGTACGAAGTCCGCGACGAGTAACTTGAGGATCCGAAATCCCGGCTGTAACGGTTGGCCTGCTGGAGGGAGCCGGATACGTCGAGGTTTCTGCGCTTGGCTTCGACGGTGCCGAGCGGGGTCAGCCCGGCGAACAGAACATAATCGGCGGGGCCGGAGGCGGTGGGCCACTCGGCGATCGCCAGATTCTTGCCCTTCTCCGGGCGGGCGCCGGCACCATGCCGGATCACCGCGGAGTCGGCGATCCAGCCCGCTTGGCGCAGTTGCTCGTCGATGAGCTTTCTGGTCTCCGCTTCGTCGAGCTAGAGCTCGGCCGCGGCTTGATTCGACGCTGAGATGAATCCGGCGAGCGCCGCTCGCGGCTGCGCCGAAGCGCGCGCCTGCTGGGCGGCGAGCTGCTGCTCTAGCGCCGCTTTCCCCGTTTCGGCCTCGGTCGCGAGCTGCTCCCAGAATGACTGCTGGTCCTGCGCCTGTTGAAGTTGGGCCTCGGCGGCCTGGAGCCGCTGCACGGTCTCTTGATGGGCCGCCTGATACTCCGCCAGTGCTTCCGTCAGCCGATCGAGCTCGACGCGCAGGTCCTCCGACTTCTCCTCGGGCGCCTTGGGCGGAATGAACGGCCCCGACCTGAACGCGGCATCCGTGAAGGTGCGATGGAACCAGACGCCCAACTGCCAGGTGATCTTGAGGGCCCCCAGCGCTGTTCGGTGGTCCCCAGCCATGGCATGACTGGCGGCATTGCCCGCTCTTCGCACCTCCCCGAAGAGCTGGGCGATCTCGCGCGGGAGAATGCCCTGGTCTTGTAGACGGCGAACCAGCTCGTACTGAGCCTCTCCGGTGGAAACGTACTCGCCGACGTTGGCCGCAACGTGCGGGGCGAGCAGCTCCGTGAGCTGGAGCAGCTTGAGGAGGCAGGTGTTCGGGTCGTCGGGGAAATAACGCTCCGCGAGCAGCCCAAGGCGCAGGAGCTGCTCGTCGTACTGCTCCAGCTGGGCGAAGTTGCTTGTGAGAGGATTCGGCGCTGTCACAGGTGCGACCACGCTGGTGGCTCAACCAAGGGGACGCGTCGCGTGACCGGCCCCTTCGAACCGGAGCGACCAACGGACCTCGTTTCGCCGCGTCGTTGCGCCCAACGCCCGACCTCCCTTGTTTCTCTCCGGCGTTGCTTGGGTTACTGCGACCCCGAGGCCTCTGGCGATTGGGGACGTGCGAGGGGCTTCTTCCCCCGACGGCCGCACCAATCCCGGATCATGATCTCCAGCATGTTTGCCAGACTGGGGTGCTCGTGGTCGGCCGCCTCCCGCAGGGCGGCCTTGGTGTCCGGTGCCAGGCGCACGGTGAGGGCCTCCGTCTTCTGTGATCGCATCGGGCGATGCAGGATCGCGGGCCTTCGGTTGTACTGCGGCGATGCTACAATAGGGTCAAGTTCACGGCGAGTGACCGGGGTCATCCTCGCGTGCGGATGTGTCAGTAGCGCTCGCAAGCTCCGATAAGGACGTGAGCCAAGGGGAGACACCCGCCTTTGGGCAGCGTGCTCCCCAAACGGAATCGTCAGACCAACCCACGCTCCGCGAGCGATGTCCCCGCGCCCTCACCCACGATGAAGTGGTCCAGCACTCGCACCTCAATCAACGCCAAGACGTCCTTCAGCCGCTGGGTGATCCGCAGATCCGCCTGGCTCGGCTCCGCCACCCCAGAGGGATGGTTGTGGGCGAAGATGACCGCCGCCGCGTTGGTCTCCATGACCTTGCGGACCACCTCCCGCGGATGCACGCTGGCCCCGTCGATGGTGCCGCGAAACAGCTCCTCGTCGCGGACGAGGCGGTGGCGGTTGTCGAGCAGCAGCACGGCGAAGACCTCATACGGTATGCCAGCCAGCCGGAGCCGCAGATAATCCCGCGTGGCCGCCGGGCTGGTGAGCGCATCCTGGCCGAGGTGATAGCGGGCCTCCAGGCCCTGGATCGCATGGGCAATCAGGGCGCGCTCCTCCTCGGGCAGATCCGCCCGACGGTTGGCGTCGGGCTCCAGGGTCAGAGCGAACTGGTTTGGACTCGTGCTTCTGGGCATGGGGTGTTTCCGGTAAATCGGGGAGACGCACCGATCCCCCTGGGGAGCGATGCACTCCCCAAGGTGGTTGATGGATGTCTAGCGGGTCAGCAGCAGCCGCTCCGCGACCCGGAACAGCTCACCCTTCAGGGCCTCGACCGAGTGGACCTGGATCGCCACCGGGAACAACCCGCTCACATCGTGCCGGATGCCGATGCCGATCAGCTCGATGCCGGAGGCGGCGGCCCGTTTCACCAGATCCCGGGCGCTCTTCCAGTCATCCGGCTCGCCGTCGGTCAGCGTCAGCAGGACCCGTCGCACTTCGGTCCGTGACAGGAGATCAGCAGCCGCGAACCACAAAGCGCCCGTCATGGGCGTGCTCCCGCGGCCGCGCTGCACGAAGGCGCCACCCCGCGCACCCGCCCGGTCCCCATGGGACAGGAGCCGGGTGACCTGGTCATCCCGACCCTGCAGGCTGGGGAATGCCGTGACGGCTCGTGAGACTCCCTTCATGGGCTCCAGGGCCAGCGCCAGGGCCATGGCCATGGCCATGGCCGCGTCCAGTTCGACGCTATCCTGGCCGCCTGTCATGGACCCGGACAGGTCCACCAGCAAGTGCAGAGCCGTGTTGGGCGCGATCCGCTCGTCCTTCCTCTCGAAGATCTGGGCATCCCCGACCGCTGCGCGATGAAGCCGCGTGGGGTTCAATACCCGGCCTCGGCGAGCGGTTCTGCACCTAGTCTGGGTGTGGGCCTGGACCAGCCCCTTAAGCCGAGCCGTCAGCTTGGCCAAGTGAACCTTCACCCGGCTGAGCGCCGTGCGACCCGAGCGGTGCCCCAGGCGAGGCCACCTAGGAGATAGGACAAGGGCGACAAGAGCGCCAGACCCAGCCTCAGCACCACGTAGAGAACGACGAACCAGAACGGCAACTGCAGCATCCAAGGTGCGACGCCGAGCCAATCTGCTAGCTCGGCCAGGGTGGCGTTAGCGAGCGAAGGGTAGCGGAACATGAGGTAGATGGCGGCCGGGACCGCACCGAGGCGAGCGACGCGCGCTGCCAGCCGACCGCCGCCGGCCAATACCCGCGAGCCGAACATGGCCACCTTCCGGGAAAAGCCCCCCACGCGGGTCGCCTCCGCGGCAGGCCCGGCCAGCTTGGTTGCCCGGACCGCTTTGAGCAGTTTCACGCTCGTCGCTATAACCGCAACGTCCAGCGCGGCCCAGCCCAGGTCCGATGCCAGGATCTCCTCCCCCAGCCGCCACTTGGCCTCCAGGTCCCGGATCCCGCCCAAGAACAGGTCACCCAGTCCCTTCAGCACCCGTTCGGTCTGCACCCATTCGACCTTGCCGTCCGGCGTGACGGCGAACTGCCCCAGGAAGCCATGGCCACCCGCGCGGATGAACTTGACCGCGTACCAGCCGCGCAACTCGGGCGTCAGTGCCGAGCCCGGAGCTGCGACTTCCGCTGGCCTTCCCACGAGCCGTGAAAAATAGGCCGCGACATCGTTCCAACGCGCGCCGAGCGCCCTGCGGATCTCAAGGGAGGTCAGGTCGTGGTCCATGAAGTAGCCGATCGGAAGCAGCGCCGCCTCCCCGTAACGGAGCAGGACGTCCTGAAACTCCGGCTCGGCGCCGTAGACCGGCAGGATGCTCCGCGCGGGATCCGGGTACCGCAAGAGGGCCGACCGCGCCTTGAGGACCAGGGCCTCGTTGTCGGCGTAATCGAGCAGCAGCGCCTGCACCTCCACTGGCTCCGCCTCGATTCGCGGCGCCGTGTCGCCAAAGGTCTGGCCAACGGCCAAGCCGATCAGTTGGTCTTCGTAGCTCGGCGTGGGGCCCGTGAAAGTCAGCACCCCGGCTCCGACAACGGCGAGCAAGCTCAGCAGAACGACTCTGGGACTCTGGTTCATCGGTTACTTCCAGGGCGCGCCGGACGGCGCATGTCAGGCTTCATGTTGGCTAGCGCTCACCCGCCGGCGCACCCAGTGTGCTAATTGTTCAAGCTAGAGTCGCGGCGCCTCGGTGAGATGAGCTCTCAAGCAGTCCACCCGACCCGCCCGACTTCCTGGTCTCCAGTTGGGGTTGGGCCCGCAACTGCGTAGCGATGGGGACGGACCCCAAAGCTTTTTTGCGCCTCGCAGAGTCCGGCTACGAGTCGCCGTGCGCAGCGATGGGTGTGGCAAGCCGGAAGGGTACTGCAAACAGAGCGGGTTTTCGGCTGTTGTGAAAGTTATTTGTTAAGGCAACCCCGCAATAGCAAGTGCTGGTTCGGGAAAGCTTTGTTGTGCACCATTTCTGTGGATAACCCTGTGGACTCTATGCCCCCAATGCTCGTCAGGCCTTTTGAATATGACCATTTTGTTAGTTTGATCAATTTTTGACCACAGGAATTTTCTGCGCAATTCAAACAACTAGGGAATATTCCCGAATACTGAAGATCGATCTCGCGCCAAGCACGGAGTAATTTAGGCGTCAAGCGGGCTTGTGCACAAAACATTAATCTCTTGGCAGGAGACGGAGATCCTTACCCTGAGCGCCCTTTTTTTCTCAGCGCCTTCACTACTCACCCACGGAGGTACCGGCTCCGGATCGGACCACAGCCCGCTGCGACCCTTCCTCGCCTTCTCCTCCGCCTGCGCGTAGAGCACACGATCCTCGGGGCTCTGCTCATCGGCGTACTCCCGATACCACCAGCACATCCCTTCCGTGACCAACGCTAAGTTCACGTCTCGCTGGCCGTCGAGAACCTTGCCCACGATCCGCTTGTAGCGATCACGTTTGCCCCAGTCCACGGTTACCTGGCGATCGAACACATAGTCCGACAGAGCCTGTTTCGCCTTGGCGCTCCAGGCCTGCTTGCGCTCGGGGCAGTCGATCCCGGCCAGCTTCACCTTGTGCTGCGTGTTGTTGGCATCGAGGACCACCAAGGTGTCGCCGTCGATGATCGGGACTACGTGCCCGGTCAGTTCCTGAGACCAGGAGACAAGAGGCAGGACGAGTAGCAGCACGAGAGGTAGCCGCGAGAAGCGGGCGGCGCTGGGCCGCCGTTTGGAGCTGGTTGCCTGCATCGCAAACCCCATCAGCGCACCGCCTCGTGATCGAGGGAGGCCAAGATCTGTCCATAGACAGTGGGTCCATCGGAGACCTCCTGCCTGTCCTGGACCGAAGGGTCCGTCGCACGGGCAGAGAGCTTGAACGCCAGGATCGGGAGCAAGAGCGCCAGCAGCAGGCTGGTGACGCGGCTCATCCTGGAGTTCCTCCGTCAGTCCGGTGACTTCGAGCAGCGCCGAGACGAGGTTCTGCATCCCCACGCTGAGCAACGACAGGGTCTCCTCGTCCAGGGTCTCGGCCTTGACCATCTTGAGCAGCGTCTCCTGGGGCAGGTCCCCGCAGCGCTGCTGATACCACCCGATGTTGAGCGCGAGGAGCCGGGCAACGTCGGCAAGCTGCTCCTTGCTGGCGCGCTCGATGAGCTGATCGGCCAGCTGCGTGTAGCCAGGGAAATCGGTTGGGTCAGGCATGACGGGGGGGTCTGGATTCACCTTCCTCCGGGAGGGAGAAGCGGTTGACAGATCTCGCGGTTGGCAATCTTCCAGGAACGTTCGAAACGGGGCTGGGGACATGGCGATTCTCGCCGATTGCAGCCATCCGCCCAACAAAAACCCCGGCACTGGGCCGGGACAAGCTCAAGGAGAACAACAAAGAAACAGACGCTGGGTGCGCACGTCCTGCACACTGCTGCCGCCAAGCGCCGCGCGCTCGCCATAGTGCCGAGGCTGCAGCCGCGGCAGCCGGGGAACGCCGGTGCCTCGGTTACAGTCCACGCTGCCGCGAGCCCCAATCCCGAGCGCTTGGTCGCAGCGTTCGGCTTTTCCCGATCACCCGTAGACAAGTTCCTAACGCGCGCCGGGAGGCCCCGAAGGTCTCGGTGCGGCCATAACCGTGACTTGCCGCCCGGCCTAGTCACTCCAGCGGCAGGTAGACGCTGCCGCTCAAGTCCGTGCCGTCTGCGGCCGGAAAGGGTCGGGAACGGCTTTCGGGCCAGGCGTCCATCAGATTTCGTGATGGCGCATCACTGATTCTGATGGGTAACGCTCTGCGGAGGGGATGAGTTCGCTTTCCGGCCAGCAGTGGACCTGGGGCTCGGGAGCACAGCCCGCCGCTAGACACCTATAATTCCGGTGGTCACGCTCACCTCGGCCATCGTTCCGCCACCGAGTCGGCTTATGACGTCGGTCCTGATCACTGGAAGCAATCGCGGTCTCGGGCTTGCGTGGGTCCGGCAATGCTCAGCGCGTGGTTGGCGCGTGCTGGCGACCTGCCGCGATCCGGGCGCGGCGGCGGATCTTCGGGAGCTGCAATCCCAACATCCTGGCGTCGTCAGCATCCACCGACTGGACGTGACCGTGCCAGAGCAGATCGCCGATCTCGCCGAGGAGCTTAGGGAGGAGCCCGTTGATCTGCTCGTCAACAACGCTGGGGTCTACTTCGAGCGTTGGGGCAACGATCCGATCGGGCGCATCGACTATGAGGCGTGGCTTGAGACGTTCCGCGTCAACACGCTCGGACCGATGCGGACGACCGAGACGTTTCTCCCCCACCTAGGACGCAGCCCCCGCCCCCTCGTCGCGGCGGTCAGCAGCAACATGGGCAGCATTGCCGACATCACCAGACCACGGGACTACGCTTACCGCTCAAGCAAAGCGGCACTCAACGCGGCCATGCGCGGTCTCGCCCATGAGCTCAAACCCCGCGGCATCGGCGTGCTCTTGCTGCACCCCGGCCGGGTGCGCACCCGCATGGGCGGCTCCTCCGCACCCATCAGTCCCGAGGAGAGCGTTCGCGGGATGCTCTCTCTAGTGGACCGCTTCGAGGAATCCATGTCCGGTGAGTTTTTCCGCTACGACGGTGACCGCGTGCCGTGGTAGCCCAAGCCGCTCAGCTTGGTTACAACGGGGTCCGCCACTCACCACCATCTGGGCCGAGGCTGGCCAATAGCGGACCTGCGACTCGGCACGAGAGACAGCCCCAAGACAGCTGTCTTTCCGCGGGTTCCGCTTGCCCGCGGACCGCCGAAGCGCTCGGTGGACCAAACCTCGATAGACTGACGTCCTTTTGGAACGATCAGCAGTGGTGTCGGTTCATTGCTATTGTTATCTGGCATGGCGGGTGGAACCCGCGGGACAACCGGGGTGCCCCACAGCATGAAGCCCAGCGAAAGGTACTACGAAGACTTCGGAGGAAACCGCGTCGTACCGGAGACCCGTCTGGAGGAAGAAGTCGTTCGGCAAGCCATACTCGGAGAGAAGTGGGACTTGCCAGAATCCGAGCGAGCTGCTCTTGAGGCCAATCCTCGCTTCGGCTTCCTCTTACGCAGTTCCGGTGGCGTTGCAACGTATCAGCCCAAATGGTGCCCGGATTTCGTTGTGCACTACCAGATTGACCGTCATCGCGATGACGGGTTCTTCGATCTGACCATGAAGATTCTGTCGGCAAAGACGACCGAACAGACCGGTAGCGTCAAATTGCTTGCCGCGCTCAGACTTCAGAAGCATCCACCATTCCAAACCGGTTGGTCAGGCGCGGAACGCGAACATCACTTCATCCCGTTCTGGTATTTCGCGGCTGGCATAGCGGACCCCAAGGGAGTGACATTGAGAGTCGAAGCGCCCGTTTGTGGTGCACTGTTCGTGCCGGGTGATGTCAGACGAGAAGCGGAGTGGCACTGCAACCCGCCTCACATTGCGCTCTTAGACATCTGACAGGCGCTATCGTTTATGGATGGAACCGTAGCTGCGAGGTGTTGCCCTCACGGGGAGCGTCGTACCGATGTGCTCGGCCTCGATCCAGTTGCCGGCACACCAAAGAGCCGCTGGAGTTTCCGGTCTGGGTCGAGAAGCGCCCTCGGCGGTGATCGTCTCTGAGGAGGATTCGGATGGCCACCCTGGAAGCGGGGCCAGGGTGGCCGGTTGGGTCGTTTCATCCGGCAAGACCCGTGGCAGGCTGAAATCGCTCACGGTTCACGCGCCTAGTTCTTGCTCCTCTGCCCTTGCCGGCTTTGTGTGCCCGGTCCCGCCTTGCCCTCCCTCGTGCGTCCTCCCGCAGCGTTACTCACTCCTCGCTCAGGCCCTCGCTGCCACGGGCTAAGTCCGCAAGCTCATCGAGCAGCCCGTCGTAAAGCTCACCGAGCAGCCCCTCGTAGTCTTCGTCTTCCCCCTGCATCTCAGCGACGGACCGGACCATCGCCCGCGTCAGGTCGGCGTCATCCTCCATTTCGCGCTGTCCGAGGAGTCGCAGTCCCCCGGCGGTCCCTGGGGGGAGTACCGCCTGCCCTTCGTCTTCGCCTCCAATGGACGCCCATACCTGCGCCAGCTCGCCACCCGCAGCGGCATCTGGTTCTGCGATCTGCGCCGCCCCCAGAACCTGGGCCATGCCCTCGATGGTTGGTACACACCCGAGGGACTTACGGAGCTGCTCAAGCGCGACGAGGGCCAGGCCAACGAGGATCTCCAGGCCCAGCCCTTTGTCTACGGCTTCTCGCTCTATCCCTTCCAGGTCGCCGCGATTCAAGCGGCCGAGGCGGCCATCGCCGAGGGTCGGCGCGAGATGCTGCTTGCCATGGCGACCGGCACCGGCAAGACCAAGACCAGCATTGCGCTCATCTACCGTCTGCTCAAGGCAAAGCGCTTCCGTCGCGTGCTCTTCCTAGTGGACCGCTCCGCCCTCGGCGAGCAGGCCGCCAATGCCTTCAAAGACACGCGCATGGAGAGCCTACAGACCTTCGCCGACATCGTCGGCATCAAGGAGCTGAAGGAGCAGCAGCCCGATACGGACACCGCCGTTCACATCGCCACCGTCCAGGGCATGGTCAAGCGCGCCCTCTATCCGGCCGAGGACGTCACCCCGCCCGCCGTCGACCGCTACGACTGTATCGTCGTCGACGAATGCCATCGCGGCTACCTGCTCGACCGCGAGCTCTCCGACACCGAGCTCGGCTTCCGCAGCTACGAGGACTACATCTCCAAGTACCGGCGGGTGCTGGAGTACTTCGACGCCATCAAGATCGGCCTGACGGCCACGCCAGCCCTGCACACCACCGAGATCTTCGGCCCGCCCATCTACACCTACAGCTATCGCGAGGCGGTGATCGACGGCTATCTCATCGATCATGAGCCGCCGGTCCAGATCAGGACCGAGCTTTCGACGGACGGGATCGTGTGGAAGGTGGGGGAAGAGGTTGCGGTCTACGATGCGACGCGCAACCAGATCGACCTCTTCACCGCGCCGGACGAGATCAAGATCGAGGTCGAGGGCTTCAACCGAAAGGTCATCACCGAGTCGTTCAACCGCGTGGTGTGCGAGTACCTCGCCCGGGAGCTCGATCCGGCAGGACGCGAGAAAACGCTCATCTTCTGTGTCAGCGACGCCCACGCCGACCTGGTCGTGGATCTCCTCAAAACGGGCCTTCACGGACCAGTACGGCAGTGTCGACGATGACGCCGTGCTGAAGATCACCGGCGCCGCGGACAAGCCGCTCCAGCTCATCCGCCGTTACAGGAACGAGCGCCTGCCAAACGTCGCCGTCACCGTCGATCTGCTGACGACTGGCGTCGACGTCCACGAGATCTGCAACCTGGTGTTCCTGCGCCGCGTGAACAGCCGCATCCTGTTCGACCAGATGCTCGGGCGCGCCACGCGCCGCTGCGACGAGATCGGCAAGGAGACCTTCCGCATCTTCGACGCGGTGCGGATCTACGAGGCCCTGCATGACCTCACCGCCATGCAGCCGGTCGTGGTCGATCCGGGCATCACCTTCACGCAGCTCGCCAGTGAGCTGGCCACACTCACGGGGGAGGAAGAGCGCCAGCTCGCGCGCGACCAGTTCCTCGCCAAGCTCCAGCGCAAGAAGCGCCACCTCGACGCGACCGCCCTGCGGGATTTCGAGGCGAGCGCCGGGATGCCGATGGATGCCTTCGTCCAACGTCTCAAGGCCATGCCGCTCGCGGACGTCGCGGCCTGGCTCACCCAGAGCCCGAACCTCGGCGAGATCCTCGATCGCAAGGGCGGCGCCCCCGCCGAGCCCGTCTTCATCTCGAATCACGCGGACGCGCTGCGCGGTACCGAGCGGGGGTATGGCAACGCCACGCGGCCCGAGGACTATCTCCACGCCTTCGCCGACTTCATCCGTGCCAACAGCAACAGCATCCCGGCGCTGGTCACCGTGCTCACCCGCCCGCGGGATCTCACCCGCAAGCAGCTCCGTGAGCTGGCCCTGGCGCTCGACAAGGCGGGGTTCAGCGAGGCCAATCTCGCCGCCGCCTGGCGCGAGATGACCAACCAGGAGATCGCCGCGCGCATCGTCGGCTACATTCGCCAGGCCGCCATCGGCGACCCCCTGGTCCCCTACGAGCAGCGGGTCGAACGAGCCCTGCAGAAGATCCTTGCCTCGCGCGCCTGGACCACCCCCCAGCGCCAATGGCTACAAAAGCTCGCCGCCCAAACCAAGGCCAACCTGATCGTCGACCGCGCGGCCCTCGACGACCCGGACCTCATCTTCAAGCGCGAGGGCGGGGGCTTCAAGCGGCTGGACCGTATCTTCGGCAGCGAGCTGGAGCAGGTGCTGGACGCCTTTAACGACGCCCTTTGGAGCGCGCCGGCCGCTTGAGCAGGGCGCGGGTGCAGCCTGTCCTCATCCTCGCGTGCGCCTTGGCCGAGACAGTTCGCGCCATTAGACTATATCGTGATCTATACCAATCAGAGGCAGGAGGTCCAGATGCAGACCGCCAAACTCTTCAAGAACGGCCGCAGCCAGGCCGTGCGACTCCCGGCCGAGTTCCGGTTCGAGGGCGACGAGGTTCAGATCCGCCGCGACCCTGAGACCGGCGACGTGATCCTGAGCCCGCTGAACAAGTCCTTCGCCGACTGGCTCGAGGAGCATGAGCGCCTGCTCGCCAACATGACCGAGGAGGAGCGCAAGGAGCTGGATGAATTCCTGGCGGATCGGGATCAGGGTGAGGACGTCGAGCGCGACTGGCCATGACCGGCCTGCTCATGCTGGACACCAACGCCGTCTCCGCCGTGGTCGGGGGACACGCCCCGACCATGGCCCGGCGGCTCTTTCTCCAAGGGTTCTGCATTTCCGTGGTCACGGAAGCGGAGATCCGATTCGGTCTCGCCCATCGACCCCAAAAGGCCGCGTTTCGCGCGTCGTTGGAGCGCATGCTGGACACCATCGACATCCGCCCCTGGACCTCCGCGACTGCCCGCCGCTACGGCCCCCTGCGCGCCGAGCTCGCTGCATTGGGCAAGCCCCTGGCCCAGCTGGACCTGATGATCGCCGCCCACGCCCTGGCCGAGGGCGCCACCTTGATCACCGCCGACCGCGCCTTCGCCCAGGTCCCGGGCCTCACGACACAGGGATACGAGAAGGAATGACCGCCGTCACCCACGACATCGTCGCCAAGCTCTGGAACCTCTGTAACGTCCTCAAGGACGACGGGGTCACCTATCACCAGTACGTCACCGAGCTGACCTACCTGCTGTTCCTCAAGATGGCCCAGGAGACCGGCACCGAGGACCAGCTCCCCGAGGGCTACCGCTGGGGCGACCTGGAGGCACAGGCCGCGCCGGACCGGCTCGAGTTCTACAAGATCCTGCTCATCCGCCTCGGCGCCCACGGGTCCCGGCTGGTGCAGGAGATCTTCGCCAACGCCAGCTCATTCATCCGCAAGCCGGCCACCCTCTCCACCCTGGTTGCCGAGATCGACAAGCTCGACTGGTACAGCGCCCGCCAGGAGGGACTCGGCGACCTCTACGAGGGGCTGCTGCAGAAGAACGCCAACGAGAAGAAGTCCGGCGCGGGCCAGTACTTCACCCCGCGACCGCTCATCGACAGCATGGTCGCGGTGATGCAGCCGACGCTTGAGGACATCATCCAGGACCCGGCCGCCGGCACCGCCGGCTTCCTGATCGCCGCCAATCACTATCTGCGCGAGCCCAATCACGGACAGGGCGATCCGGACAGCTGGACCGAGGCCCAGCAGCGCAAATACCGCCGCACCACCTTCTACGGCATGGAGCACGTGCAGGACACCCACCGCCTCGCGCTCATGAACCTGATGCTCCACGGCATCGACTCCGACCCCCAGGAGGGAACAAGTCTCGGCGGCATCCGCTATGGCGACACCCTGAGCCCGGAGGGCCAGGCCCTGCCCAAGGCGACGCTGATTCTCACCAACCCCCCCTTCGGTACCAAGAAGGGCGGTGGGCTGCCCTCGCGCACCGACTTCACCTTCCCGTCCAGCAACAAGCAGTTCTGCTTCTTGCAGCACATCTACCGGGGCCTGAGGCCCGGCGGGCGCGCCGCCGTCGTCCTTCCGGACAACGTCCTGTTCGAGAGCGGCATCGGTCGGCAGATCCGCGCCGACCTGATGGACAAGTGCAACCTGCACACCATCCTGCGCCTGCCAACCGGCATCTTCTACGCCCAAGGCGTCAAGACCAACGTCCTTTTCTTCACCTGCGGCCCCGAAGAGAACAGGTCGGACAAGGGCAACACCAAAGAGGTCTGGGTCTACGACCTGCGGGCCAACATGCCCCAGTTCGGCAAGCGCACGGTCCTGACTCGGCAGCACTTCGCCGGGTTCGAGGCCGCCTTCGGTGACGATCCGCTCAGCCGGCCGGAGAGTCTGGCCAAACGCGCGGACACCGGCGAGGGGGGGCGCTTCCGCCGCTTCACCCGCGAGTGGATCAGAGAACGCGGCGAGAGCCTCGATATCGCCTGGCTCAGGGATGAGAGTGGCAGTGACAACGGCGAGCAGCCCGAGCCGGTCGCATTGGCGCAGGAGGCGATGGGGGAGCTTGAAGGGGCGATGGAGGAGCTACGGGCAATCTTCGCAGAGTTGGGGGAGGAGATGGAGGAGGTCGAATCTTGAAGGGCACGGCAGCCATCCCCCGTCCCTCTCCTTCCCACGCTCCGCGTGGGGATGCCGCCCCGGCCGCTCCAGCGGCCGGAGCCGCCACCCGAAGCGCGAGCGTCGGCACTTGCTCCCACGTTGGAGCGTGGGAGCCCGATGCATGACGGATCATCCCCGCCATTGGCTGACAGCGACCCTTGGCGAGATGGGCGAGATCCGGCTCGGAAGGATGCTGGATCGAGCAAAGAACCGTGGCGAACTCAGGCGGTACCTTCGGAATATCAACGTGCGTTGGTTCGGGTTTGACCTGTCCGGCTTGAGCTCGATGAGGGTCCCGCAAGAGGAGAGTGAGCAGCTGTCAGTGCGGGATGGCGATCTATTTGTCTGCGAGGGTGGCGAGCCCGGGCGGTGTGCCGTGTGGCGACTCGGTGAAAACGATCTCGTGTACCAGAAGGCGCTCCACCGCGTTCGCCCGGAACAGGGAATGGTGCCGGAGTTCTTGATGTACCAGTTGCGGCACCATGCCGACACTGGCGCGCTGAGCGAGGCGTTCACCGGTACGACCATCAAGCATCTTACGCGCCAGTCTCTGGCAGGATACGAGATCGGGATTGCCCCAACGCACGAACAGAAGCGCATCGCCGACAAGCTCGACGCGGTCCTTGCGCGGGTGGACGCCTGCCGCGAACGCCTCGAACGCGTCCCCGACATCCTCAAGCGCTTTCGCCAAGCCGTCCTCGCTGCGGCCATCTCCGGCAAGCTCACCGAGGACTGGTGAGCGGACGCCAGCGATAAGGTGTCAGAATGGAAGAGTTCGACAGTGGATGAGATTATCGACCGAATCGAAGCCGGGGTTAATGTCGCATGCGAAGAGCGCCCACCGAATGAAGGTGAGCGAGGGCTCGTCAAGATCAGCGCGGTTACCTGGGGAACCTACGACGACAACGAAAGCAAGACGCTGCCAGTCGGCAAGGACGTTCCAGAGACAACTCGTATTCAAGCGGGTGATTTTCTCATTTCTCGTGCAAATACGCTTGAGCTTGTCGGAGCTTGCGTGATTGTTGAGACGGTCACACGACCGGTTTTCTTGTCAGACAAGGTCTTGCGCTTGGTGATGCCAGACTATCAAAAGCAATGGTTGCTCATGTTCCTGCAATCAGAAGACACGCCACCTGATGGTAGTGGACTTCGACCCGAGGGAGGTGCGGCCGAGCGCGATCGTCCGGTCGGTTCGCGGCTATGGGCTGCATGCGCAGATGATCGGCTTCTAGCGCTGCGCAGATCGCCGGGATATGCCCGGCGTCTCCTCCAGCATTGGGTGACAAGGCGATCTTTGCGGGTCGCCTTGTCTTTTCGCGACACCGCATCGACGCTCGTCCCAGACGCGCAGGGAGCTCGCCAAGCGCGGGGCGCCGTTCGCAGACCCGATCACGGGACACACCAACGTAGATACCAAGGGACATCCCTCTGTACATCGGCTCTCGTGTGCCCGCTGCGAAACGTGAGGAGCCACCGTGCGGCCTGCCTCGTGCATCGTAAAGTGATTTCCCCAGTTGTCAGCGAAGCCCCCAAGCCACGGATCTTTGGCAGAAACCGATTGTGACTATGGGGCTCGCCGGGGCAGACAATCTGAGCTGGGACAAACCCTCCCCTGTCGCTAGAATGCGCGGGCACTATCAGTCGATTCCCCGCGGGTGACAACCGAGGCCGCGTCCCGGTGAGTCTTACCCGGCCAACGCCCCGATGAGCAATAGCACCACGCACGTCGCCACCAAGATCCTCATCGTCGACGATAACCCGGCCAACCTGGACCTGCTGCAGGACATCCTCCGGCCCGCCGGGTATCAGACATTCTTTGCGACCAGCGGCGAGAAGGCACTGGAGGTTGCAGCGAGCGTGGTGCCCGACCTCATTCTGCTGGATGTCATGATGCCCGACATGGACGGTTTCGAGACCTGCCGACGCATCAAGCTTCAGGATGCGCTCCGAGACATCCCTTTGATTTTCATCACGGCGGGCACCGACTTGAAGGATCTGGTACGGGGCTTCGATGCGGGGAGCGTTGACTACATCACCAAACCGGCAAAGCGTCCGGAGGTTCTGACGCGGGTGGCAACCCATCTGCAGATCCGGGTGCTGATCAAGCAGCAGCAAGAGCACCTCGTGGCCCTCGAACGGGCGAAGAGAGAGCTGCAGGAGCTCGTCGAGCTCAAGGACAAGTTTCTCTCCAATCTCGGCCGCGAGGTCGGTCAGGCCCTCCGCGACTTGTCGGCAGCGAGCGAGCAGCTACAGAAATCCGCCGGCCTTCTGGGCATCGGGGCCGACGAGATCAACGCTCGGATCGAGGGCATGGACCGCGGCGCGCAGCGGGTCCTAAAGCTGCTGGAAACAATCCTCGAGTGGCCGCGCATGCAGGCCGGGCAGAAATTGGACCTGTTGGCCACACGGATCTCCGATGTCGAGCTCGCCACCCTGCTTTGCAGCCTCAACGACTTGAGGTTCCTGTCCCTCGCGGACACCCGGGTCACGGATGCTGGTTTGAGGCACCTCACGCGACTTCATGCGCTTCAGGAACTGCACCTCGACGACACCGAGGTGACGGACGAGGGGCTGAAGACCCTGGCGAACCTGCCGCAGCTGCAAATCCTCGATCTGAAGCGGACTAAGATCAGCGACGCCGGGCTAGTCCACCTCAAACCGCTGCAGAACCTTCGGGGACTCTACCTCACCGGGACGGCCATCGGCGACGGGGCGCTGGAGCATCTCCGGTGTTTCCCCAAGCTCGATACCCTTATCCTCTGGGACACGGCAATCAGCGATGCCGGGCTGCGGAACCTCCATGGACTCTTTAGCCTACGCGAGCTCATCCTGTGGAACACCCGGGTCACCGAGAAAGGGGTTGCCGAGTTGCGATCCCGCCTGCCCGGGTGCGACATCAGTAAGTAAGTGTTCAACCCGCGGCCTTACCTATATCTCGCTGACTGATGCCTGCTTGATGGCTGCAATCGCCTTGTTCAAGTGTTCTCTCCAGCCAATGTAGATCTCGACCGGGCGCGGGTGAGCGTCCTGCCCGAGGTTTGGGGCTCCCATCCGCTGGCTAGGGGCATGCCTACAAGGTGGCCCTCGCCATCTCGACCATCATCAGTCCATGCCGGGATGACGGGGAGGGACTGAACGCTTACGCAGTCGGAAGCGGGCAGGAGGCAAGACCGCACTGATGAGATCGAGGGTGAGCAGGATCAAGGTGAGTCACTTAATAATGGGGGCGGTCGGTTGGACAGAGCGCCTCAAGCCGGCGAGACCCAGACGCCCACATCCAGGGTGGCACCAGGAGGTCCCAGGTAGGCTCCGGCGACCGGTGGAACCAATTCGGGCAGGCGCGCGACCGCCACCGCGACGTGCTTGGCCCCAGCGAGCCCTCCCAGCGTGGGGTCGAACCCCTTCCAGCCTGCGCCCG
>Ga0316578_10000162_pt1 | contig 17838 bp, 20 predicted proteins | sample J0NA_2_FD_203076 | JGI IMG/M metagenome (GOLD analysis project Ga0316578, IMG submission 203076) | Rhizosphere microbial communities from salt marsh grasses in Alabama, United States - J0-2_160517rDrC | ecosystem: Host-associated > Plants > Roots > Rhizosphere | place: USA: Alabama | collected... | reverse complement strand
TGTATGATACGCATATGCCTGCCAATTTACATAATTAATTATTATGGTTAAAAATTGACATGTAAGATTAAGTAATAAAATCATCAATTCCTTTCAATACAATATCGCCGGTATTCACACCGATATCATCAGCAACAACTTTGCATTTTATCTTTAACAGAAAAAAAATCGGGCGTTTTTCTTTGGAAAGCGCTTCATAGTTACCCTGTCCTTTACTGATGATAAAGTCTGAATTTTTATAAATTTTCTTGAATTCCGGATTACATGTCTCAAGTATCGTTCCGGGAGCATCAGTACCGGAAGACATAATGGTCGCTACCCTATCAATACCTGCCTGAACGGCGTCTTCATATGTGGCATCATTGATAATCGGCACACCCCTGACGACGTACGTTACAGGCTTCTTTATTTCCTCTATTAAAATTCTGTCAAAAACACATTCACCTGCATTATCGCCAAGATACAAGACCTTAGTAGCTTTATCCAACTTGTTTTTAAATCCATCGAAGTCACAAACGGCAAATTTCATGTCGAGGACTTTATAGGTTTCATTTTCTATATCCATATCCCAACTGGTACCAAAGTCGATTATATTTCCGGCAATCGCAATCCGAATTGCGGTCAAAAGCCTGTCTTTAGATGTTTCGATCCGGTTTTTTAAATAAGGGTACAGTGACAAGGCCTTTTGAGTGCTTTCCTTTTTTATTTTTTTGTAAGGATCTCGATTGCCTGTAATTTTTTTGACTTTATGATAGATCAATCTTCCACTTTTCGGTGGGGAGCTATCAAGTGGTATGTTTTTCAGCATCATTCCGACTTCATCTAAGGTCGTTTTTATTTTTTTTTCATCATTTGTTGCTATCCTTGCCGCACGAAGCGCCTGATTTAAAAAACAAGGAAAGCAATCAAGATATGTTTTCATTATGTCGCATCTTTCTGATGAAGTTTTTCTGTTATTTTCATTTACATCTAAATTAGTGGTCACAGACATTGGCGCCCGTTACCAAAGTGCCGGAAAGATACTGATGTGTCAGGGCTTCCGGGGAATCCATTGGAGCGCCGATGATCACTTCAATGCCTTTTCCCTCCAGAAGCTGTTGTGCCCTTTCTCCTATCCCAGCCGCGATAATGACATCAGCACCTTGTTCATGGAGCCAATTGGGGAGTACTCCCGGTTCGTGAGCCGGTGGGGTAAGAATTTCTTTAATGGCTATTTTCCCGTTCTGAATCTCTATAAATGCGAATTGTTTACAGTGACCAAAATGAGATGAGAGTTTTCCATCAGATACCGGCACAACGAGTACTTTCGAGTCTTCAAATTGCTTTTTTCTAATCGTTATTTTCTTTTTCGGTTCAGGAATCGGCTTTGTCTCAATATCTGTAAACTTGATAATTCCATCCACAATTTTATTGAATTCCTGTGTGATAATAAACTTACTGTCCTCCAGAAGACCCATATTGCCCTTGTCACCCATTGATACCACTTCCGGCTCAAAAGGGAGTGACCCTAAAAGTCTCAACCCTTCTTTTTTTGCGGTGAGCATTCCGCCACGGGTCTTGAATATTTCAATCATTTGCCCGCAATGAGGACATTTGAGCCCGCTCATATTTTCCACGAGACCTAAGATGTCCATATTGACCTGGCGACAAAAATTGATGGATTTTCTTACATCAGCAAGTGAAATTTCTTGGGGAGTTGTTACGATTATGGCCTTTGCCTCGGGTATGGTTTGTGCTACGGTCAATGGTTCGTCGCCTGTACCAGGCGGCGAATCGATGATCATATAGTCAAGGTCCGGCCATTCCACATCTGCAATGAACTGTCTGATGACGCCGATCTTAAGGGGCCCTCTCCAGATTGTTGCAGTGTCCTTATTTTCTCCCAAAAGCGATTCAATGGAAATCACGTCCATATTTTGAATGTATTTGACGGGCCGGGCTTTTCCATCCATGCTGCCTGGTCCGATATTTCCTTTGAGACCCAAAATGTGAGGGATACTGGGCCCGTGAAGATCTACATCCATGAGACCCACTTGATACCCTTTTTTTGCCAATGCCACCGATAGATATGCTGCAACGCTGCTTTTCCCAACACCGCCTTTGCCGCTCATTACCAGAATTTTGTTCTTGATATGGCCAAGTCTTTCTTTGATTTCTATATCTTGCTGCTGTTGATCCTGGCGATTCCTATGTCCTTTTGTCATCAACATTACCCTCCAATTTACTTAAAAAAAATTTTATGGATGTTTTGAGGTTTTAGATTCTGTCAACATGGTCGCTATTTTTCTTCCAAGGCTTTCATGCTTGATTCCAAAGCTTCGATTTGCTGACGTAATTCATTTGCCTGATCTTTAAGGCGCTTTAACCTTTCTTCTTTTGATAACATGGTGGCACCGGACTGACCTGAAACGGTCCATGTTGAACCGTTCATTCCACGTCCCATCCCCATTCCACGTCCCATTCCCATCCCACCTCTGCAACCCTTTTTCATCCATCGATTTGTAAAGGCGCCGCTTCCCATACCAAAGTGGTCGGTGGCATTGGGCATGTCTGTGGACTTCATATTACCCTTTTTGTATCTTTCGATGACCTGCCTGAGCGTACCGGACTGCCCCCCTAAAACCTCAATCTTGGCAGCAGAGAGGGTTTGAAACGCTTTAGGGCCGCAATTCCCCGTTATAACGGCATCTACTTCCTTGGATGCCACGAACTGGGCCGATTGAATACCGGCGCCACTCCCCAAAGCGATACTCTCGTTATCAAAGGTCTCAAAGCTCAAGTCATTGGTTTGAACAATGACAAAATAAGCACACCGGCCAAAACGTGGATCGACCGGATCATCGAGTGTGGGGCCAGCAGATGTGATGGCTATTTTCATATCTGGTTTCTCCTATTTATACGTGAACATCATATGTGTACTTCGAGTTTATAGCTACAACTATACAAATTTACAGGATTTTATAAATTCTGTAACACATCTAGCGTGTGAAATGTTCTCGTTTTAGATCGTTATGGTTCGAATTAGTGTCTATCCATAAATGGCTATTTCGCCCAATCCGCCAGAGGCGGACAAGCCTCTTCGTTATGCTCAAAAATTAATCCTCCTGAGGCGGATAAATCCTCGGAATATCAAATATATGGCTGTGGTTAATCCCGCCAAGGCGGGATCGCATGCCTTGATCTTGAACAAAATATCTCATTTCTGGATAGACAATAACTAACTTCAATAATTTTCAATATCTTTAACATAACCTTCAAAATCTTTTTCAAAGAGGAACTGCGAAATCATTTCGCTCACTTTATCGGCGGTATCTACACGGTACACGCCGTTTTCATCACGGCCCGCAATGCGTTTTACATTCTCAACAATTGTTTGAAGCGATGCAACGGTGATGTCAACATTCACATGAACCGTAATCATATCTTTAGACTCAGTCATTTCTTTACTCCACATTAAAATTCTTACCGCAGCAGCTACCGGGTCCGGCACAGCCGGCTTCACCGGGAGATGATCCGCAGCATGAAGTGTCTCCCAGACCGGGCAATTTGTTTTTAAGGGGACCGGACATGGATGAATGGGCTGAAATCAGTTTTTTCATGTGATGACTGCTACAAAAAGCACATTGTGGCGAATCATCAGAACCGAAAAGCAGTATTTCACTGGTTTTTCCGCAGTCAAGACAAAGATATTCAAATATAGGCATGGATGTACTCCTTCTTAAAGGGAGCGTTTCAAATTTTAAAAAGGGATAGAATAACTTCTATTGTTAATAATGGATCTATATTTATATTTTAAAATTTGAAACCTTTCAGGATTGCCGATCTTACCACATCTACTATGTCAGATATCGTCCCGCATAGATAACTATAGCGGGACGATATCTTCCTTGTATATGCGGCAACACAGCCAGAGGCTTGCAAGTCTCGACAATCGCTCAATTTAAGTTCTTATTTGATGAAGCTAAAAAAATATTTTTTTCTTTACAAAACGGATAAAAGGGGGCTGTTTTCCTTGAATACAGCCCCCCGTCTTTTAAGTCCAAGCTGTTTATTCGGAAGATTTTTCGAGCTCGGCGATTCTCCGGTTAATCATGTCAAGGCTGCTTTTAACGGAATTTGCTTCTGCCTTCAGCATATTCAGTTCCTCTTCAGGGGTCTGTGCATAAGCTGGATAGTATGAAGGCTGATTCCAGAACCGCCGGCGAAACCCTCGACCCATCCCCCGGCCGAAACCACCCCCGAAACCACGGCCAAATCCCATACCTCTTCCAAAACCGGACATCCCGCCAAATTGAGCATCGTATCCTGTATTTGCTGGGTTGCAAAGACCTCTTCGTCCACCGGTCATCGGGCCTGCTCCCATTGGACCGCTTCGATCGAATCCTGGCATAATGTTCACCTCCTTTAATACGGTTTAAATATTTTTATTGTTTTATTAACTGGTTATATTTCTGTTTCGTATAGTGCTAATATTATTTTTTTTAAGCATTACTTCTATTTCGGCCTTGACCGGCGCCTTTACCTCGGCCCCCTCCTCGGCCCTGTCCTTTCCCTGATCCGGGGCCGGAATTTGTGCCGGATCCCTTGCGGCCTTTTCCGGGTTTACGACCACCTTGCCCTCTTCCGGTTCCCGGACCTTGACCTTTGGGTCCTGTTCCGTCGCCTCTTGGCATATGCACCACCTCCCTTCTGTGAGCAACACAAGCGCCATGCTTATTAACTCTTCCAGCGTGTTTGTGACGTTTACGATTGCATCCCGGCATTGAAAACGTCGGAATGATAGAAACGTTTTTTGCGTATGCTTCAATCACTTTGCTTGTATCACCTGAAATAAACGGGTAAAGTTTTATTCCTTTTGCCTCGAGTATGTTTGCAGGCATTTCCGAAATGGCACCACAAATAAATATTTCAACGTTCAACTCAGCCAGCATTTCTGCCAAACGTGAAGGAAATTCAGGATAAAATGGTATATCCCACCTGTTGATTATCCTAGTGTCTTCGATTTCTACAACAAGCAGCATTTGCGCCGCATCATACATTGGTGAAATCCGATTTCCCCAGACAGTTAGCGCCATTTTCATATTTCAGCGTTCCTCCTTCTGCCCAAAAGGAGTTGCAATCACCATGCCATTAGAGCAGAAACAGCTATTATCAAAAAAAAAGATTTAAATAACAATAAGATGTGGTCGATCATTAGTTTTTTAATAAATTAGGAAATAAGAAAAACAATAGCAAAAATGCAACTGTGCGCAGATGCAGAGTCGCAATATTGCAACTCTATTGAGACGCTGAACGTCCGTCGATTTTAGGAAGCTTGATGCCGAGTTTTTTTATTTTTCTAAAAATCGTGCTTTTGTGCAGCCCGAGATCGTGAGCTGCCGCCAACCGGTTATAATTGTTTCGTTTAAGCGCATCAATAATCAATCGGGCCTCTGCTGATTTTAACCCACTTTCCAGGTTGTTATAATCGATTGACGTCGGCGGTTGAGACATAAAAGCGTCCGGTAAATGTTGCGGAAGAATGTTTCCGTTGGGACAAAGCACAAAGGCGTGTTCGATGATATTTTCCAGTTCCCTGATATTACCTGGATAATCATGGGACATGAGCAACTCCAGTGTTTCGTTATCTATCCCGGTTACAGCTCTTCCGCGTATATTGTTCATCCTGCCAATGAACCGATGGATAAGAAGTGGAATATCCTCCTTACGGTCTCGTAAGGGTGGAAGTGTGAGTTGTATAACGTTGATGCGATAATAAAGATCTTCTCGAAATTCACAATTCTCAACCATTTTTGAGAGGTTTTTGTTGGCCGCCGCAATGACGCGAATGTTTGCTTTTTCTGTTTTTACGGCACCAAGGGGTTGATATTCCCCTTCTTCAAGCACACGCAACAACCGCACCTGAAATGCAGAACTTACATCTCCGATTTCGTCCAACAGGATGGTGCCGCTTTCAGCAAGGGCAAAACTGCCGGGTTTGTCTTTTACCGCATGGGTAAAAGCCCCGGCTTTGTATCCGAAAAGTTCGGATTCCAGTAGCGTATCCGGTAAAGCACCGCAGTTGATCGCTATAAAGGGTTTGTCGCGACGGAGGCTTAAATCATGGATGGCCCGGGCAAGAAGCTCCTTGCCGGTGCCTGTTTCTCCTTGAATCAGCACCGTACTATCACTTTCCGCCACCTGTGGCAGCATTGTAAATATTTTATGCATGGATTGGCTACGGCTGACCATATCACCGATTTGAAAACGACCATCCAGTTCTTTGCGCAGTTCCTCCACGATGCTCATATCACGAAACGTTTCAACTCCACCCAGTACAGTTCCGCTTTTATCTTTGAGCAACGAAGTTGAAACCACAACCGGAATACGGCGCTTATCGCTATTAATAAAATAGGTTGAAGTGTCGACAAAAGGTTTCCCCTGTTTCATTGTTCGTCGAAGTGCACAGTCGGTTTCGCACATGTTGGAACGAAAAACCTCCCAGCAATATTTTCCTAAAGCCTCATCGCACTTAACGCCGGTGATCATTTCTGCAGCACGATTGAATGAAGTAATGCGCCAATTATGATCCACAGTAAATACGCCGTCAGAAATACTTTGAAGGATAATATCTGTTACGTGTTGGGGTATCTTATGGGATTGATTTTCTTTCATCTTTTATAATGTTTCATCACATCCGAATTTTATATTATTTTACTTAAAGTAAGCGTTTCAAATAGTTGAAAAGGTTAAATTAATAGAAATTTATACAGTTACGTATAACTTCAGGGTTAAATTCTTAAAAACCGTTATGAGCATATGCTCATAATATACAGCGTTTAACTTTTTTGTCAAGGTGCTGTTATAATAAATAGAAAGTTATTGGTAATACTCTCTATATCAGGATCATTTTGTTTTCGGGAAGCATCATTATTAACCGTATGGGGATGAAACCTATTTCAATGTAGAGACAGCAGAATACCGGAAGTTTTATGTCGCTGACAACCCGTTTAGCTTCGACCCAACAAGATGGATGATTTTTTATTAAATCGGATGTTGTATGAGCGGCTTAGGGAGCGTTTTTGTTAGGTCGAAGCTTTAGCGAAGCCCAAAGAAAAAACAGGCGCATACCGAGGTTGTATCCTTAAAAGAATGTTAACGTAATGCAGACAACCTATTGATTTTTCAAAAATCGTTTCCTGCTTTTTCTTTGGGATCCTTTGCCACGAGTCTTGTCCGCCTCGGGCGTGATCATGCGGTTTAATAAAAATTTATCCATGAAGCGGTTTTTTAGAAAAACTCCTCGGCCCCTCATTTATTTCAATCTTAATCCCTCTTAATTCCTGCTGTAAGATCTTTCAGATTTATTAATTGTTTCAGTAGGTCCTCTGCTTCAAATTTCCCGGGATTTACAGACAATTGCATCAGAACGCCAAGCCCCTCACTGGCCTCGTGAAATTCTTCGGGTGCTAGTGCGCTGACAGCAGAACAATTGATCATCGGGTTTATCGGAAGCAGTTTTTTCATAAATTCAATCCCTGTCATATCGCCAATGTTTTCATTGACGACCACAAGATCAACAGGGTTATCGGGTATTTCTTCCAAGGCTTCTTGTCCATTTGCAGCCCAGGACAGTTCAACATCCTCGTTTTTTCGCAAAGTAGAAGCAAATTCTGAAAAAATCTCTTTTTCGGGTGTGACCAGTAATATTTTAATCATGTCTTTCCTCCTGAATGATTCATTTTGTCGAGCAATTATTAAAATTTTTTTAAATAGGACCGTAGGGAACTTGAACCAGCATGTCAAGGATCAATAAAAAGTTGACTTGACATAAAACGTTTTTAATCTTAAGTTTGCCGGGTAAATTATTACCGCCTAAGCTGAGTGTTTCAAATTTTTGAAATGGTTAATTTAAAAGATTTTTAAGGAATTCTTGCATTTTTAATTTCAATAATTTGTAACCCTACGGGATTTCCAATTTCACCGCATCTACTGCGTCAGATGCCGTTCCGCATAGGCGACTATTGCGAAACAACATCTTCCTTGTACCTGCGGCAAACTTGAAAATCGCTCAACTTAGGCACCTGAATCTTGCACGGCGGAATCTCTAACTCGTGCAATGTGTAAGTTTAAAATAAACTAAATCAGGGAGTTGAGCGATGGATTCGTTAAATCGTGAAGAAAATAATCGATCCGAAATTTTATTTAAGAAAAATACTCTAGATCAAGAACAAATGCTTTTGGATTGCGGGTACTCGGAAAAGGCCGTCAGATATTTTATTGACCAGCCATACATGGGAACTTTGCCGGATGCCGATCAGGTCTCCGAGATGCTGGGATCCTGCGGGGATACCATGAAAATCTTTCTCAAAATCGATAATAATACCATCACGGATATCCGATATCAGGTTCTCGGTTGTCCGGGGGCGATATCCGCTTCTATGGCAGCGGTGGACCTGGTTAAAGGCAAATCTATTGAACAGGCCAGAAATTTGAATGACGGGGATGTGTTTAAACAGCTCGTCGATCTTCCTGCCAAAAAACACCATTGCATACAGCTTGCCGTTAAAACACTTCACAAGGCCATTGATGAATTTAAAAATGGACACAGTGAGCTAAAGGATCAGAATGTGGAATGCCCGTTGGCCTGTGCTGCACCCCAGGATTGCTGCAAAAAATGATTACTCAGGTTTCGCATTTTTATTTTTAGGTAACCATCCAAACTGCTTGCTCTTTAGCCCGTCGAATTAAAATGTTTCCGGCATTTTCCATAAATTCTTTTTATCTTTGGACGGTCCTCTTCTATCTAATTTCATAGCACGAGGTTCTGTCGGCAATGATTACATTTCAGAAAGTCTGTCTGGACGATTTACACTTGCAACCGGCTGCGTTGCGCGGAGAACGACTTGTTCGGTAGTGCTGCCGAATGACGCTAAAGAGGATTCGATTATTTTAGTGTGATGGGCCAAGACAATGAGATCACAATTCTTTTCTCGGGCGAACTTTACGATTTCAATATACGGGATGCCTTCCCAAACTTCGATTTCATAATTATCAAAACCACCCAATTGAGATATATATCTCTTTTCAATCTTCTTCCGGGCATCCTTTATCATTTCTTCGATTTCTGCCTGCTGGCGAACCTGGCCGGCTTCGCCGTAGTAAATATTTAAAGCATGGAAAAAGTGAAGCTTGGCGCCAACCTCTTTTGCCAATTCGTAGGCAAAGGGAAATGCAGAATCAGATGCTTTTGAAAAATCGGTTCCAAATAAAATATTTGAAAATAATTTCCAGTTGGCTGTGCAAGGCCTGCTAATAATAATGATCGGGCAGGGAGCGGATTTCGCAACCCTTTGCATGGTGTTTCCTACCACACTCCTGAGCCGCAAAGGACCAACGCCTTCCTCGCGCGTGTGGGCACCCATGATAATAAGGTCAACATCCTTTTCATGGGCCATGCTTAAAATTTCCTTATCAGGCCGCCCGATCTTGGCTTTAAGGACAATGTTTTGGGTATGCTTCAACTCCTCGGCATAGATATTCTTCATCTCTTCGATTATTAAGGCCGCATATTCTTTATCCATCATTTTTTTTTTGATGGTTTCGCTTTTCTTGCCAAAAGGAGTATAATTACTCCTATACACGCCAACGACGTGAAGAACGATTAATTTCGCCCCCCACTTGAGCTGCATATCAAATGCCACTTTGGCTGCATTGTCACAGTTAGGTGAAGCTGTTGTGGCAAGCAGTATATTATTAAACATGTGTCACCTCCTTATTTTACATTCTATGAAAACTGGAGATCATTTTTAAGTCGTTTAGCTTTGATTTTATCGAACCGGAAATTATCTATTATTTTTAAAGCATTTTCCATGCCATATTTTAAAAGAATAAAATATAAGAATAACATTTTGAACAACACCCCATTGGATTTACAGGATGGAATCAGAATATTGCCCGAATTCTGGCATCAATGTTGCATTACATTTTGACCAGAGCTTCAATATCATACAGATATAAAACAGATTCAAATCCAAAGAAAAAAGCTCTTTCCATTGTTTTGGACAAATAATGATTCAAGAGAATATGGGACTTGCGGATAACAATTGGCAATGAGGAAAACGTTTGGCTTTTGAAACAAAAGAGGATGTATTAATACGGGTTCTTACCCAGGAAAGACCAAAGTGTACTTACTGCGGAAAGAAGATGAGCATATGGGAGGTGCCCCAGTTTCCCTTTGAAGATGGATTGGGATGGGGAACACCTTACTTGTTCGTGTGTTTCAATAACCGGTGCCCCTTGTATGAGCAGGGATGGTATAACATTAGACGAAATTATGGCCGATATGCTTCATATCGATGCATATGCTTTCCGGGAAGCCATAGCTATGCATGTATGGCAGTCTTTAGTCAAAATGGGGCTACCGGGCAAATTATCGAAGATGAGATTGCCGCTGCTAAACTACAGGCAGTGAAGACCCGCATTGAAAGAAAGCTTTTATTTCTTGAGGATTGTCATGCAGCAAATGATTGGCAATCGGTGTTAAAAATGCTTTTAGATCCCATTGAACAGGACATTGTTAGAATAAAAGCTGCTGATATCATTGGAAAGATTGGAACGACTGAAGCAATCGAACATATAAGGAACAAAAATTTCGGCAATGGTTTTCTATCTAAAAAAATCGAAGAATCTGTCGAGAAGATACATGAAAGATTTTCTACCCGTGAATGTCCTTTCTGTGCGGAAATCATAAATGAAGAGGCCAGGATTTGTGAGCATTGCGACGGGGTGTTGTTTCCTTCAAGCAAGATATCGTCCGGACAGAAAATATATGACCAACCGAATTGACGCAACTATATAGGGTTTTAAAAAAATATACATGGGTTTGGTGTTGACATCATAAGATAATGAATATAAAAGATAATTCTCTCTGTTTGACTACTCAGCATCTGATCTATCTGGCTACTTGACATAGGATCCGCCTGACTTCTGATTTGTCCGGAGTCTCCACAGTGTGTACTTGTAGAGATAATTTTAACTATAATTCGTCAGATATTCGAGGCTAAATGGACCCGTTACACCAATCAGTCGAAGGATACCACAATATCATATTAGACAGTATTGAAGAGGGTGTCTTTACCGTTGATTTGAACTGGTCCATTACGTCGTTCAACAAGGCGGCGGAAAGAATTACAGGGGTATCGAAAGAAAAGGCTATCGGAAGGTTATGCTCGGAGGTCTTTAATGCCAATGTGTGTAACCCGGCGGATTGTGTGCTTCGAAAGGTCAGGAACACCGACATATCAATTGTGAATATGCCGGTTTACATTCTTCGTTCCGATAACAAACGCATCCCCATCAGTGTAAATGCCACGGCATTGAAGGATCAGGAGGGTCGCATCATCGGCGTTGTCGAAACCTTCAGGGATTTGGCCGCTATCAGAAAACTCCGAAAATCTCTTCGAAAACATCACTCTTTCGAAAATATGGTGAGCAAGAATCAAAAGATGCTCGAGATTTTTTCAACCCTTGATTTAATTGCCGACAGCGACTGCACCGTTTTAATAGAGGGAGCCACCGGTACGGGAAAAGAACTTCTTGCCAAGGCCATTCATAACAACAGCCCCCAAAAAAACGGACCTTTTGTACCGGTCAATTGCGGGGCACTCCCCGATACCCTGATCGAGTCCGAGCTTTTCGGATACAAAGCCGGTGCGTTTACCGATGCAAAAACGGACAAACCCGGTCGTTTTGCCCGGGCCCAGAACGGTACCATTTTTCTGGACGAAATCGGGGATGTCTCAACCGCTCTTCAGACGCGTCTTCTGCGAGTCCTGGAGGAAAAAATTTATGAACCTTTGGGATCCATAAAACCCAAGGAAACTAATGCCAGGGTTGTGGCCGCAACCCATCAGGAACTGGATAAACTGGTCGAAGAAAAGAGATTCAGGGAGGATCTGTTTTTTCGGATTAATGTGATTAAGCTAAAACTGCCGACACTTGCGGAACGAAAAGAAGATATACCTCTTCTGGTGAACCATTTTATCGGGCGCTTCAATAGAGTAAAAGGAATGAACATTCTGGGTCTCACCCAGGAGGCAATGGCCGCGGTAATGCTCTATGACTGGCCCGGCAATATACGCGAGCTTGAAAATGCCATAGAACACGCTTTTGTCCTCTGCAAGGAAGAATTGATTCGTCTGCAATACCTGCCGGATAAATTGTTGTCGGAAATCAATGCTATGTTTGCTACCGATGGTACCACACTTAAAGATATCGAAAAGAACGCGATCATCCAAGCTCTCCAAAGAAATAATTGGAAAAAAGCCACAACGGCCAAAGAGCTTGGGATCGACAAAAACACCCTTCGCCGGAAGATCATACGTTACGGTATCGAGTGAAATAATAAAGGAAAAAGAAATGGTTAAAAAAAGCATATCAAAAGAAAAGCAGGGGTTAACCGTACTGACACCGGAAAATAATTTCCGATTCGAATGCCGTCCGGGCTTTGATTGTTTTACCCGGTGTTGTCGCAACATCACCATTGTTTTGACGCCCTATGATGTCCTCCGCATGAAAAACGCGCTGAACATATCTTCGGGGGATTTTTTGGCAGACTATACCATGTCAATGATCGGCGACACAGGCCTTCCTGTGGTTCTTTTGAAAATGAAAGATGATGATGAGAAAAACTGCCCCTTTGTGACGAATCGGGGGTGCACCATTTATCTGGATCGTCCCTGGTCCTGCCGCATATACCCCTTGCAGCCGGAAAGTTCCAAAATAACCGAAAAGGCCGGCAAGCAATACTATTCTGTTATGGATGTTCCCTTTTGTCTGGGCCTCGAGGCAGATCGGTCTTTAACTCTGGCAGAGTGGATTGAAGAACAGGGGGTTTCTGTTTACCAGGAGATGGAAGCGCTGTTTAAAGCCATTACCACCAACGAATTTCTCATGAAAAATAAAATTACGAACAAAAACATCCAGGAGATGTTTTACATGGCCTGCTATGATTTGGATCGTTTTAAACGTTTTATACTGGGAAGTACATTTCTCGAGCGCTTCGAGGTGGAACCGGAAGTCGTGGAAAAAATAAAGGGGGATGATGTGGAACTCTATTATTTCGCCATGAGGTGGCTTGAATACGGTCTGCTCGGGCAGCATGTGCTGAAGGTCAAACCGGATGTCATGGAGGCCAAAAAGCAAGAGCTGGAAATAAAATGATCGATCAGGCATTGATGCATCCCATAAAAAACCGGACATTTCGGTTTACCTGCCACAAAGACTTGCCCTGTTTTACGAGATGTTGCGCCAATCTTAATTTGGTGCTCACGCCTTATGATGTCCTTCGCCTGAAAAACAGGCTCAAGCTTCCATCCGATGTCTTTTTAGACCGTTACGCTACCAGCTATGTCGATGAAAAATACGGGGTTCCGGTGGTCAAGCTCAAGATGAACAGCGATGAAAACCGCCGGTGCCCTTTTGTGAGCCCGGAAGGATGTGTTGTCTATGAAGACCGCCCCGGTGCCTGCCGCCTCTATCCTTTAGGGCGGGCCGCATCGAAGATTCATGAAGGCTTAGAGGCGGGAGAGTATTATTTTATGGTGAAAGAGTCCCACTGTCTTGGATTCAATGAAAAGCGGGAATGGATGGTTCAGGAGTGGCTCTCGGATCAGGGTCTGGATGAATACAATGCCATGAATGACCTTTTCATGGACATTACGGCCGGCCGTCAGTCAAAAACCATCAAAAGGCTCAGTGACCGCCAATTGCAGATGTATTACATGGCCAGTTACAGCATGGATGATTTCAGGCGTTTTGTGTTTGAAACTTCGTTTCTGAATCGGTTTGACATATCTCAAGATATTTTAGACCGCATCAAAACCGACGAAACGGAACTCATGGCGTTTGCCCGTCAATGGCTCAAATTCTCTCTTTTTGGAGAAAAAACTGTTCAGTGGAGGGTCAATCAATAATATCTTCTTTCAGGGCGTCATAAGACCATACTGGCAGGGGTACAAATTTGCCCGTGTCGGGATCCAATCGGCAGCGATACGACGCATGAGTTGCCTGTTCTTCCCAAATCCGTTTCCAGCCCTCAACAAAATAGGAACAGTCATCATTAAAACAAACGTAAAAAAATTCATTGGGCCAGGTCGAGGCGATGGGAACTTTCCATTTCTTCATCTCCTGTCCACAATGGGGACATAGCGGTGCTTCTTTGGATGTCATCTCTTTTTTTTCCCTTAATAAAAGCTTGCCCTTATTGCCTGATGATCTTTATATAAAAAAAGCTTGAAAAAATCTACTTGAAATTATCGGGTCGCAACGACTATATATGCATAACGTTTAAAACGTATCATGGAAGAAAGGATAAATCATGACAACGGTTATCGAAAAGGATGACGCCCCCCGCGATTATTACAAAGCAACTTTGGAAAACGGTTCACTGGTCATGGAGCCGCGATGCGCCTGCGGTAATCCCCTTAATGACGATTACGTCTGTGACAAATGCAACAAAAAGTGTCATTGCCATCAAATCATCTGTGACAACGAAACCACATTAGAGCTGGTCAAAAAATACATCAGAAAGTCAACCCAGTTTTCAGCATTCACAGTCAAACTTGCTGATTCGATTTGAGAATTGCCTGCTTCCATATGGTTCTATGATCCCATAAACCGAAATATTCGGGCTAGACCGAATCTTGAATATCTTTTAACTTTCGAATAGCTGCATCGATCATTTTTTCGCCCCCGATTCTTTCATTGGCTTCGACCATGGCCGGTAGAGCCCTGACGTCGTCGAATTTGCCCAGTGCATCTCCAGCCCAATTGACGATGTGAGAACTCTTATGTTCAAGAAGGCGCAACAGCAGGTCATAAGCGGCGGGGCTTTGAATATTTCCGAGCACCGACACAATACCGGTTTTTATGGGATCAAATGCTTTATTTTTGGAAAAGGCCTCTTCAATATAAGGTGTGGCGGTTGCTCCCAGCTTTTCCAAAAAATTCAGACTGGCGCCGGAGGCGTAGGCAAATCCAAACATGGATATGTCTATCAGGGCTCGAATGGCCGTGTCTGTTTTATAAGCAAAAAGAATTTCAGGAACAAAAAGACCTGCCCAGGAATATTTGCAGGCCAATGGCAAAAGATACGGGATGCTTTCAGGTCCTGTTGCTTCGAGTTGGTTCAGAGTGTCCTTCAATGCCGTCTTTCGCAGTTCAAGACCCTGGGAATGCTTTTCTGGGAACAGATCCGGATCATCCGCCGTTTGAAGCTTTCGTACAAGAACAGCAATTTTGGTATTTTCCTTAACAGGATACAGGGCCTCATAATCTTTGGACTTCAAAGCAATCCAGTATTTCTGCAGCCAGGTGAGGGGGGGGTAATAATAGGACAATGCGGGCTTGTCGATTTCCGCGTCCCGATATCGCCCGTGTTCGATAAAGAATGATTTTTCCGATTCGGCGACGTCCAGCCTCCGTTTGCAAATCTCGATCGCTTTCCGGCTATTACCGGCATACAGATGACTGGTCGCTGCGATATCGTGAAGCCTGTCCTCGTTCGGATAACGCTCGATCAGCTTGGATACAAAGCGAATCGCTTCGTCATATTGCCTTGAACCCAGAAGGCTGAATGCTTTTTCAATGCGTTTGACCAATCTTTCTTGCTCTTTTTGCTTTGCTTTGAGGGCCGTGTCATTAGCATGCCCGGCTGCTTCATGCTTTTTCAAACAGCATTGCTTGTATTTTTTTCCGGAGCCGCAGGGACAAGGTTCATTTCTGCCGACTTTGCCCGGCGGCGGAGCAACTGCTTTTTCCCGTTCCCGTTCAGCCTGGGCCAGCAGGTCGTCGCGCATTTGAAACAGTTCTTTCTTAGTGATGCCGAAGTGTCGGGCGATGACCTCCGGATCTCCTCCCTGAAGGAGCTGCAAAAGAGGTTCAAACTCTGCTTCCGACAGGGTATTAAATTTCATGTTACTGGAATCGCGCATAAAAAATCTATTTTAGTTGTAAGATTTTCTGGCAACGGCTAAATTTTTTCGAAAAATTCAATGCAAGCACGTGCAAAACCGGCTTCGTAGGCCTGAAAATCGAAACTTGTATCTCCCAGGTGTATATTTACAATTTCGGCACGAAATATATCCCAGTTGGTTGGAATCCCTCCGGCCTGATAAATAGCAGCCAGTTCATCATAATCCGCCTCGTTTATGGCAAACTCACCGCCATTTTTATACCCTCGATCAAACCAATTCTTATGTTTCCCTTTATCGCTCATCACCATTATTGCCGATTTCTCGGGCCAATGTTTGGCAGTGTCCATCCATAAAAGACATCTTTCGGCCCCAGCCGGCGTTATCGGTCGATTTAACTCCTCAAAATAGCGCTGCTATTCCTGCGGGTTAGATTTCCCTCTATCCTTGTCTGGGAACCGAAATCTACTATTTCAGATTTGACACTAAAACCCCAATAATTGACAGCCGCACGAATTGATCAGATTCGTGCGGCTGCCGGTGGAGGATAACTGCATGGCATTACACAGTCATCTCTACTAAAACGATTTCCAATCAGCACAACCCCCATTCCACACTCGTAAATCGTTGCTCGAAGGTACGGAAATTACCGGGGTATCGAAAGTCATCAGGGCTGAGAATATGGATGCCGTTTTTATCGAACTTTAATAACCGATAAGATTCTATCTCTTCCTGTTCATCTACAATCTCATCGCACAGCGCTACCAGGTCCGGTACCGCATTCACATGAGTCTCAACCGTTGCCCGGACCTGTGACATGTTCGGCCAATCGGGATCTTTTTTTAAACCGGCTAATATGACCTCCGCCTTTTGATCGTCGTTGAACCGCACCGGAAAAACCGCAACATAGATTTCGGTCACTCGCTCAATCCTGCCCTTGTCCTTGTCCGGGTGTTTCATTTTGTTTACTCCTTTACGTAATGAATTTACATCCCAACGACCTCCGTGATTTCCACAAGATGTATGATGGGTCTGGTGAGCATGGTGAACTCATCCTTTTCGGCATTGTAAACCGAATTTACGAACACCTTCCCCCATTTATCTTCATCCATCTTCCTGAAGTCGGAACGGTAGTAATACCCGGGCCATCGGGTTTCCTCACGATGGAGTTTGTGCCGGGTGTGGGCTTCCGCGATCTGAACCCGGTGAACATTCTCCCAGCATCGCATCAGCTCATGGAGATTTCGAGCAGCGAGCTTGGGCAGATCCTCCTTGAGGAGTTTCAATAGATCCAAAGCGATATTCAAGGTAATGGCGCTGCAGGTATACTGGGTACCCCAGCCGGCCACATATTCGTCCATGATCTTGTTGAGACGGAATATGGCCATTTTGGGTGAAATGTAATTAGGGTTGACCTCTTCCACTGGCAGATCATACTTTTTTTTGGTCGTTCCCAGTGTGGTGTAAGCTTTATGCGCTTCATAGTGTTTGAGCGGACGCACGATCTCTTCTTTGAGCCTCTCCACTTCTGCTTCATCAATCTCGGGCATTTCAGGGTTTTCCACGCAATACTTCACCGCCGCTTTGGCTGCAATCCGACCTTCGGTAAACGAACCGGAAGAGAACTTGTGGCTCGAAAGACCCACGCCGTCACCTGCTGCGAACAGCCCTTTGACCGTGGTCATGCGGTTGTAACCCCAGAAGTACTCATTCTTGGACTTATCGGTCTGTAAATCTTCGGGTCCGCTGACCCATGCTCCAGAAGCACCGGAGTGGGAACCGATGAAATACGGCTCGGACGGCATGATTTCGGAAGGTCCTTTCTCGGGAAACACATCCTTTGCAGCCCAGAGAACCGCCTGGCTGATGGTCATGTCGAGAAAAT
>Ga0316578_10000161_pt1 | contig 17855 bp, 10 predicted proteins | sample J0NA_2_FD_203076 | JGI IMG/M metagenome (GOLD analysis project Ga0316578, IMG submission 203076) | Rhizosphere microbial communities from salt marsh grasses in Alabama, United States - J0-2_160517rDrC | ecosystem: Host-associated > Plants > Roots > Rhizosphere | place: USA: Alabama | collected... | reverse complement strand
GTCGCCGCGGCTGCTGCTGCTGGACGGGCACTCGCTGGCGTACCGGGCCTTCTACGCGCTGCCGGTGGAGAACTTCTCGACGACCACCGGCCAGCCCACGAACGCCGTCTACGGGTTCACCGCGATGCTCATCAACGTCCTGCGCGACGAGCAGCCCACCCACCTGGCGGTGGCCTTCGACGTGTCCCGCGAGACGTTCCGCTCGGCCGAGTACGCGGAGTACAAGGCCAACCGTGCGGCCACCCCCGACGACTTCCGCGGCCAGGTCGACCTGGTCAAGGAGGTGCTCACCGCGCTGCGCATCCCCGTGCTGGAGGCGCCCGGCTTCGAGGCCGACGACGTCATCGCGACGGTGGCCAGCCAGGCCCTCGACGCCGGCTACGACGTGCTGGTGTGCACCGGTGACCGCGACGCCTTCCAGCTCGTCGGCGACCACCTCACCGTGCTCTACCCCAAGCGCGGGGTGTCCGAGCTGTCTCGCATGACCCCGGACGCCGTGCGGGAGCGCTACGGCCTGGACCCGGCGCAGTACCCCGACTTCGCCGCCATCCGGGGTGACCCGTCGGACAACCTGCCGAACATCCCCGGCGTGGGGGAGAAGACCGCCGCGAAGTGGGTGGCCCAGTACGGATCGCTCGACGACCTCGTCGCGCGGGTGGACGAGGTGAAGGGCAAGGCCGGGGACGCGCTGCGCGAGCACCTCGCGCAGGTGCTCACCAACCGTCGGCTGACGTCCCTGGTCCGCGACGTGCCCCTCGACCTCGCGCCCGACGACCTCGCCGTCCAGTCCTGGGACCGAGACCAGGTGCACCAGCTGTTCGACACCCTGCAGTTCCGGGTGCTGCGCGAGCGGCTCTACCAGACCCTGGCCGCACCGGAGCCCGAGGCCGAGTCGGGGTTCGACGTCGAGGTGGAGTCGGTCGAGCCCGGCGGGCTCGCGTCCTGGCTGGCCGCTCAGGCCGCCGGGGGACGCACGGGGGTGTCGGTGCGGGGCCAGTGGGGCCGGGGGACCGGGCACGTCGACCTCGTCGGGCTCGTCGGGGACGACGGGGTCGGCGCGGCGCTCGACCCGTCCGAGCTGGACCCGGACGACCTGACGGCGCTCGCCGGCTGGCTGGCCGACGCCGACCGGGCGAAGGTGCTGCACGACGCCAAGGGGCCGATGCACGCGTTGGCGGCGAACGGCCTGCCGCTGGCCGGGCTGTCTGCCGACACGGCGCTCTCGGCGTTCCTGGCGCTGCCGGGGCAGCGTTCCTACGACCTGTCCGACCTCGTCATCCGCTTCACCGGCCACGAGCTGCGCGCCGACGCCGGGCCGAGCAACGGGCAGACGCAGCTGTCGCTCGACGGAGGGGACGAGCAGGAGCAGGCCGCCGAGGAGGTGGTGAAGGCCCGCGCCGTGCTCGACCTGGCGACCGCGCTGGACGAGGAGCTCGCCCGCCGCGGCGGCCAGCGGTTGCTCGAGCAGGTCGAGCTGCCGCTCGTCGACGTGCTGGCCCGGATGGAACGGGCCGGGATAGCCGTCGACACCGACCGGCTGTCGGCGCTGGAGGCGTCCTTCGCCGGCCAGGTCGCACAGGCCGCCGAGGACGCCTACGCCGCCATCGGGCACGAGGTGAACCTCGGCTCGCCGAAGCAGCTGCAGACGGTGCTGTTCGACGAGCTCGACATGCCCAAGACCAAGCGCACGAAGACCGGCTGGACGACCGACGCCGACGCGCTGGCCGACCTGTTCGTCAAGACCGAGCACCCGTTCCTCGAGGCGCTGCTGCGGCACCGGGACGCCACCCGCCTGCGCACGACCGTCGAGGGCCTGCTCAAGTGCGTCGACGACGACGGGCGGATCCGCACGACGTTCAACCAGACGATCGCGGCGACCGGCCGGCTGTCGTCCACCGACCCGAACCTGCAGAACATCCCGATCCGCACCGAGGCGGGGCGGCGGATCCGGGAGGCGTTCGTCGTGGGGGAGGGCTTCCAGACCCTGCTGACCGCCGACTACAGCCAGATCGAGATGCGGATCATGGCGCACCTGTCCGGCGACGAGGCGCTCATCGAGGCGTTCGCCTCCGGGGCCGACTTCCACGCCGCCACCGCCTCCCGGGTGTTCGGCGTGCCCGAGGCCGAGGTGAGCCACGAGCAGCGGGCCAAGATCAAGGCGATGAACTACGGGCTGGCCTACGGGCTGTCGGCCTACGGGCTCTCCCGGCAGCTGACGATCGAGGTCGGCGAGGCCCAGGCTCTGATGGACGAGTACTTCACGATCTTCGGCGGGGTGCGCGACTACCTGCGCTCGGTGGTGGACGAGGCCCGGGCGACCGGCTACACCGAGACGATCCTCGGCCGCCGCCGCTACCTGCCCGACCTCACCAGCGACAACCGGCAGCGCCGGGAGATGGCCGAGCGGATGGCGCTCAACGCTCCCATCCAGGGCTCGGCCGCCGACCTCGTAAAAGTGGCGATGCTGCGGGTCGACGAGGCGCTGGCCGAGAAAGGGCTGATGTCCCGCATGCTTCTGCAGGTGCACGACGAGCTCGTGCTCGAGGTGGCGCCCGGGGAGAGGGACGTCCTCGAGGCGGTGGTGCGGGACCAGATGGCGGCAGCGGCCGAGGTGAGCCTGCCGCTGGACGTCTCGATGGGTGCGGGCCACTCGTGGGACGACGCCGCTCACTAGGCCTTGCGGGCAGACCCATCGACCGGGATGGGCTCGGCTCGAGCAGTCAGCGGGCGGCGAGCCTCGCGGACGAGGGTGACCGCCAGGAGCACCAGAGCAACTGCGGTGGCCCGCGAGACGACCTGGACCACGGTGGACGCCGAGGCGGACGCCGCGATGAGAGTCATGAGAGCCATCCACACGATGACCGTCGTGGTTGCGTCCCGTCTGGCCAGAGCCGAGTAGACGGTGACCTGTGCCAGGGCCAGAACTGCCCCCAGCAGCGCGAACCACCACAGTGCTGGTGCAAGCTCGAGGTAGCGGTTGCCGGCGAGGACGCGGAGGATGAGATCACCGGCGAGAGCGGTGGTCGTCAGGATCAGCGAACCCGACAGCGTCACGGCGACGAGGGACACGCGCAGTGCCCGTGAGCGATGCTGCTGCCGGCTCAGGCGGGCGTACGCCACGACGGGCACGAACTGAGGGAGCCAGAAGGCGATCTTGGTGACGATGGACCCCGCGCCATACGCCCCGCTCTCGACAGGCGAGAGGACCGCCCGAGCCACGATGACATCGGCGTTCGTGAACGCAACGAAGCCGAGCAGGACGACGGCGGCTGACCACACCTGCCTGCCGTGCAGCCCGGGTCGGTCCGTGGACCGTGTGGGTCGCACGACGGCCCACGAGATGACTGCGGCGGCCACGAGCCCGCCGGCCAGGCCCGTCATCGCTCCGGTCACGGAACGGTTCGTCAACAGGCCCACCATGCCCCCGAGGACACGCAAGGCCCCCTGAGCGAGCAGCAGCCCGGCCAGGGTGCCGAGACGTTCGCGACCCTGGGCCACCCCGATCGGCCCGGCGGCCGCCGCCAGGGCGGCTACGGCCACCGCGGACGCCGCAACGGGAGCCACCGAGGGGATCTGGAGGACTCTCGCCAGAACGGGGCTCAGGGCCAGAGCGAGGGCTCCGGCCGCCAGGCCGGTTGCGAGCGCGCCACGCGCGTCCGAGGGACCTGCCTGGGCCACGTCACGAGCCACCACAGCTTGCACGGCAAGAGCTGCGACATTGCCGATGATGATCGCGGCGAGCAGGGCCGAGAAGGCCCCGAAACCCGCGGGTGCGAGCGCGCGAGCCGCGACGATGGTGAGTAGATACCCCAGGGCGTTGGCCAGGGCGGTGGCCAGCGCCACGAGGGCCGCACCGTGCAGCAGGCCCCGAGACCCACTCAGCAGCCTGCTTCTCACAGGTCTAGCCGTCGGAACAGGCCGCCGGGAAGCGCCCGCAGCCCGATCATCACCCATCGCAATGCGGGCGGGACGTAGACCACGTCGGCCCTGCCGACGACGGCGGACGCGGTGGCCTCGGCCACCTCGTAAGGTCCCACGGCCAGGGGCGCCGGTTCCAGCCCAGCAGTCATTCGCGTACGGACGAAGCCCGGACGCACCGTGACCAGCCGGACACCGCTGCCGTGCAGCCGGTCGGCGAGACCTTGAGAGAAGACGTCGATGCCTGCCTTGCTGGAGCCGTAGACGTAGTTGCTACGGCGGCCGCGGAGGCCGGCTACGGATGACAGCACGACGATCACTCCGTGACCCTGTCCCTCCATCCGCATGGCGACGTGGAGAGCCACGGACATCGTGCCTACGTAGTTGACCTGTGCCACGGCCACCGCGTCACCGGGGTCGACCTCAGCCCTGCGCTGGTCTCCGAGGACTCCGGCTGCCAGAACCGCCACGTCCACGTCACCGGGAGAGAAGACGTCGGACAGAACGCCGTCGTGCGTGTTGGTGGTCGTGAGATCGAGGTGCACCACCTCCACCTCCACCGCAGGCAGGTCCCGGCTCAGGGCACGAGCGGCGTCTTCCATGTGAGCACGGTCCCGACCAGCCAGTACCAGACGCCCGCCACGGTCTCGCAGGAGGCGCTGCGCGATGGCCAGACCGATCTCGGAGGTACCGCCGACCAGCAGCAGGGACTGGGGATTACCCAGCGCGTCGATCATAGTGCCAGCCTCCTAGAGAGGTCGGAGGAGAGAACACGTCCGGGGTCGACGCGGTCACGCACCTCACGCCAGTGGCCCAGACGGGGATACATCGCGGGCAGCAGCTCGGGTCGCACGCGAGCGTCCTTGGCCAGGTATGTCCGCCCGCCGTCGGCCACCGTCAAGGCGTCGAGGTCGTCGAGCAACTGCGCCAGGCCCGGGGTGTCGCGCGGCAGGTCCACCGCAAGCGTCCAGCCGACCATGGGGAAGGACAGAGGGGCGGCGTTAGCCGCCCCGAAGGTCTTAAGCACGGCCAGTGCGACGGGGACCCGACCTTTGCGGAGTCGCTCGACGATCGTGCGGAGCGTCCCTTCGCTCGGCACGACGACCTGGTACTGCACGAGACCGCCTGGACCGTACACACGGTTCCAGTGACCGACTCCGTCCAGTGGGTAGAAGAACCCCCACAAGGGCTGCCGCAAGAGATGCCGACCTCGCGGGAACCTGCGAAACCAGATCTCGTTGAAGGCGGCAACCGTGGAGCGGGTGAGTAGCGGACCCGGCGGCACCACCGGGATGGACAGCCGCGGTCGGGGCGGCAGCGGCAGAGTTGCCGGGGCGGAGCCGTCGACGTGGTCCCCCGCGGTCACGACGCCCCGGCCGTTTCGGGACTGCACGTCGATCCACGCAACGGTGTACCGGCGATCTCCCTCGCCGCGTCGCACGGCTTCGATCACCTCGTCCAGCGAGTCGCATCGCGAGGTCTCGACGTCGACCACGGCTGACCCGACCGGGCGCAGCGCGACCTCGACCTCGGTGATGATGCCGGTGAGTCCCATGCCACCGACAGTCGCCCAGAAGATGTCGGGAGAGTGGCTGGAGGAGAGTGGAAGCGTGCCCAGGGCAGGCGTCGAAAGCCGGATCGCACGCACGAAGGCGCTGAAGGTGCCGTCGCGGTGATGGTTCTTGCCGTGGACGTCCGCGGCCACTGCTCCTGCCACCGTGACCCAGCGGGTTCCTGGGGTGACTGGCGGGAACCACCCGAGCGGCAGCGCGTGTCGGATCAGAGCGTCCAGACTCACGCCTGGCGCGCACCTGGCAAACCCTGTGGCAGGGTCCAGGTCGATGGCGGTTCGCCCGCCGTCGATACCGAGCTCGCCGAGCTCGACAACTGTCCCCCCGCCGTTCTGTGCGGCGTCCCCGTACGAGCGTCCGAGCCCTCGAGCCAGCACGCCTCGCCGCCCGGCCGTCGCCAGCACCTCCTCGATCTCGGCCTCGCTGTGCGCCGAAACCACACAAGCACGGCTGGGTGCTGTACGACCCCAGCCGGTGAGGAGCCGCTCAGACACCGAACGCCTCGAGGGAGAACAACGCGCCCCAGACAAGGACCAGCACCTGCAGCACACGATCGTGCAGCGCGATCTGGTCTGGTGCGCCCGCCCTTCCAGAATCGATGTCGCGGGCGTACCGGAGCAGCGCAATGACGAAGGGTGCCACCGACAGAGCGGCCCAGGGCGCGGAGGCACCACCTTCCCCCACCTCGAAAGCCCACAGGCAGTAGGCGGTCACGGCCACCCCGGCCGCCACTCCCCACACGAAGCGCAGATAGGTCCCCGTGTAGTGCGCTAGGGACGGACGCGCCGCGGCCGCGTCATCTCCCAGCAAAACCAGCTCTGAGTACCGCTTGCCCGATACGAGGAACAGCGAGCCGAATGCCGAGACGATGAGGAACCACTGTGAGATGGGTAGGTCCGCCGCTACTCCGCCCGCGACGGCTCGAACGACGAAGAGCCCTGTCACCACGCCCAGGTCGAGGACGGGCTGGTGCTTGAGCCCCAGGCTGTAGGACAACGCGAGCACCAGGTAGGCGCCCACAGCGAGGACCAGACCGCGGCTCACGATGGCTGCGAGTCCCAGCGATGCCACTGCCAGCACCAGAGCGACGGAAACGGCCACGACGGGGGACAACGTCCCAGCGGCGAGCGGCCTGGTCCGCTTGGTGGGATGAGCGCGGTCGACCTCGCGGTCGACGGTGTCGTTGACGAGGTAGCCCGACGACGACGCCAGGCAGAACGAGATGAACGCCAGGGCTGTGGCGAGCAGCACGTCCCGCCCGAACAGAGCCCCTGCGGCGACAGGAGCAGCGAGCACGAGCCCGTTCTTCAGCCACTGACCGGGCCTCGCCGCCTTGACCAGCGAGCGCAGTACCGTCGGTCTCGACGAGCCACGACGGGTCGGTGGCGTCCGGGTCGAGACCATCGTTCCCTCCCCATGGGATGGTGCGCGGCAGGCGTCAGCCAGCGTGGTAACCGTAGTGCCCGCGTCAGCGATGGAGAGAGGAGCCGACATGGCCCTCCGGGACCGAGCATGGCGTAGCGGTCCCGTCGTGGCCTGGGTCGTGCTGCTCGTCGCGACGATCCTGGCTCCCTTGGCCCGACCGGGGTACCTGCTCCGAGCGGACATGGTTTCCACGCCTCAGCAGTATCTGGTTCCCGACGCCTGGGGTGTAGGCGACTCGGTCCCGCGGGCTGTCCCTCTGGATGCTGTGGTGGCCCTCGCCACGACGGTCCTCGACGGCGGGGTGGTCGTACGCCTGATTCTCGTGATTGCCTTGCTTCTGGCCGGGCTCGGTGCGGCTCGGCTCGTGCCGGGGGGGAGATTGGTGAGCGCGGCCGCCGCCACGCTCACGATCTGGAACCCCTATGTCGCCGAGCGCCTGCTGATGGGCAACTGGGCTCTGCTGCTGGCCTTCGGGGCTCTGCCGTGGGCAGTCGCGGCAGCGCTGGACCTCAGGCAAGGTCTCCCGGCATCGGGGTGGCGGCTCACCGGGTGGCTCGCGCTCACCTGCCTCACCCCGCCCGGGGCGGTTCTCGGTCTTCTGACGGTGCTGCCAGTCGTCGCTTGGCCCGGTGACCGCTCGTGGGTTCGGCGCAGCGCCCTGGCAACCGTGATCGTCGTCGGGCTCAACCTTCCCTGGATCATCCCGTCAATCCTGCACCCGTCGTCGGGTCGCAGCGACGAAGTGGGTGTAGGGATCTTCGCTGCCAAAGCCGACACCAGTCTGGGTCTGGTGGGGAGTCTGCTGGGGGTCGGGGGGATCTGGAACGAGGATGCGGTACCGGCGAGCCGGGCGTCACCGGCCAGCGCCGTCTTCACGGTGGTGCTGCTGGCGCTCGCCGTACTCGGCCTGCCCCGGGTACGCGACGCGTGGGGCCGTGGCGCCCTCGGCCTGGTCGCCGCCGCGGCGGCCGGGCTGGGCGTCGCCCTTTGGGGCGCTACGGCCCCGGAGTCCCTGGCATGGCTGGTGGAGACCCTCCCGGGGCCTGGGCTTCTTCGCGACGGGCACAGGTTCCTGGCGCCGCTGGCTCTGCTGCTGGGATGCACCGCGCCGGTCGGGCTCGCGGTAGTCGGGCGGAGGGTCCTTCCGGGTCAACCCGGAGCGCTCGTGGGGGTGGGTGCGCTGCTCATCCCGCTTGCCGTGATGCCCGACCTCGCATGGGGAGGGCTGGGCAGGGTCTCTCCCGTCGCCTTCCCCGCCGACTGGTACGAGGTGAGGGACGTGCTCAGCGGTGAGGAAGACAACTCCGACGTCGTCTCTCTCCCGTGGTGGAGCTTCCGGCGGTTCCCGTGGAACGCCGATCGCAGTGTGCTGGATCCCCTTCCGCGGTTCGTCGACCGCGTAGCCGTCACCGCCTCGGACCTCGCCGTAGGGACCGACGACGGCGTGGTCGTCGTGCCTGGCGAGAATCGTCGCTCCGAGCGGGTGGGAAGCCTGGTGGAGTCCGGCCGACCCTTGACCGAGACCCTCCCAAGCGAGGGCATCGGATGGGCCGTGCTGGCCAAGGACACGTCGGGAGCGGTCCCATCGTCGGCACTGATCGGTGCCACCCTGGTTGTGGACGGCGAAAACCTGGCCCTCTACCGGCTGGCAGACGCGGACCAGCTGCCGACTGGTTCGTCCCCGCGTGCTGGCGCAGCGGTGGTGGCTGGCGTGGACGTCGCTGTTCTCGGACTCGTGGTAGTTGCGCTCGTGTCCGGATGGTTGCAGCGCAGGGAGTCCTGCTACAGTTCCGGGATCAATATGAAGGGGGAGTCGCGATGAGCCGTGCTGTGGGGTCCCTCATCGCTGCCGCGATCGGTGCAGTGCTTGGGATAGTCGCGGGTATCGCAGCTCCGAGTGTGATCAGCGGCGAGGCAGTTCAGGCGCAGGAGCCGGTCGTAACCTACGGAACGACCACCTGAGTCACCGGTCCCGTCGGGAGCCACCCGTCGGCTTGGAAGCCGCGTCCTGAAGCAACTTCTCGAACTGCCGGGTCGTCTCCTCCCAGGTGTACATCTCAGCGCGGTCACGAGCGCGACCGCCCATGGTCCTGCGCAGGTCGGGGTCGCCGAGCAGAGATCGGACGTGGGACTCGAGTTCGGCTTGGTCCGCGGCCAGCAACCCTGTGTGTCCGTCCACCACGCTGTCGGCAAGGCCACCCGCGTGGCCGTACCCGACCGTTGGCACCCCGTGGGTCGCGGCCTCCACCACCGAGAGCCCCCATCCCTCCTTCAACGACGGCAGGACGTTTACCCAGGCCTGGCTGAGGAGGTCATGCTTGACCTCCTCGGAGACGTACCCATGGAAGGTGACCTCCTCGCGCAGGCCATGCTGCTCCCGCAGCGCGAGGAGCTGGTCCCGCCACCAGCCGTCGCCGATCACGTCGAGATGAATCCCCGGGTGGGACAGGCGAAGCCGGGACATCAGCACGATGGCATGCTCGACCTGCTTGTGCGGGACGAGGCGGCCGAGACAAACCAGTCGAGGAGACGGGGAGGGCTTGAGATGTGAGGCCGGTCGAGGATCGGTTCCGTTGTGCACGACCGTCACCCGCTCGGCGTCGACACCTAGGCGGATCAGTTCGTCCCGAGTGTGCGCAGATACCGTCACGTAAGGAGAAGAGCGGTAGATCCGGGGCGCCAGCCGGGATTCCAGCCACCAGCCCAGGGATGCGGCGCTCCTTCCGTAGACCACCGGCCACTGCTCGCGGTGCACGTGGTGGACCAGGACGACGACAGGAGCCTGGGTGGCCAGTCGGCTGAAGAACGGCACGCCGTTCTGGACGTCCACGACCACGTCGACAGGACCGAGCCTACGGCTGGCGAGGGCGAGGCTCCCGGCCAGATAGACCGTGAGCTTGCCGCCTCGCCTTCGAATCCGCACGGCACCGTCCGTGTCCCTATCGGCAGACCCGGGGTAGCGTGCAGTGACGATCGTGACGTCGTGGCCTCGGTCGGCCAGCCCGGCAGCCACTCGGTGTAGATACCGCTCGGCACCCCCGGCCTCCGGGTTGTCCGCGTCGCGCCAGCTGAGCATGACGACGCGCATCGAGACCTCCCCGGGGTTCGTGGCACACCCTATGGCGTCGGCTACGGTCTGCCAGCGTGCCGCAGTCGGGTGGACCCCCCTACGGGTCACTGAGGCGGAGCATCGAGCTCTTCCGGCTCTTTCGCTGCGAGCAGTCCGCACCCGAGGACTTCTACTCCGCCCTCGCACTGGACTCGGTCAGGTCGATCTCCCGTTTCGCTCCCCTGGCCGGCCGCACTGTGCTCGATGTCGGTGGTGGCCCGGGCTACTTCCGGGACGCCTTCGAGTCCACTCACGCGCGATACGTCGCCTTGGATGCCGACCTCGGCGAGCTCGCGGCCGTCGGGTCCGCGGGCCACGGGACGCTTCTTGGCAGCGGCATGGCGCTGCCTGTCCGGACCGACGCCGTTGACGTGTGCTTCTCGTCGAATGTGCTGGAACACGTGCCACGGCCGTGGGTCATGGCCGACGAGATGGTTCGCGTCACCCGTCCCGGAGGAACCGTCGTGGTTTCTTACACCGCGTGGTGGGGCCCCTGGGGTGGACACGAGACCTCCCCGTGGCACTACCTCGGGGGGGCCAGAGCCGCGCGCCGCTACCAGAGGCGTACGGGCAGGCCCCCCAAGAACCGTTACGGCCAGAGTCTGTTCCCCGTGACGGTCGCGAGTGGCCTGTCGTGGGCGTCAGCACGTGGCGACGCCACGGTCCTGGCAGCCGAGCCTCGCTACCTGCCGTCCTGGGCACGGGGCATCGTCCACGTCCCGGGCGTCAGAGAGCTCGTGACTTGGAACCTGCTGCTCGTATTGAGGGTCGCGTGACGACCGCAGTCTGGCGCTTCCGGCTCGTTGCCGCCTGCCTGATGCTGGTAGCCGCCGCCTTCCTCCAGTCACCGGGAGAGACCGCGGCGGACACGAAGCTCGACCTGACGTCGAACCCCATCGGCTTCCTCGAGCGTGCGCTCACGCTCTGGGACCCCCAGGGCTTCTTCGGTCAGATGCAGAACCAGGCCTACGGCTACCTGTTTCCGATGGGGCCGTTCTTCGCCCTCGGTGATCTGGTCTCCCTGCCCCCGTGGGTCGTCCAGCGGCTGTGGTGGGGAGCCCTCCTGTGCATCGCGTTCCTTGGCGCCACACGACTTACCCTGCTGCTGTCCTCGACAGCCTCTCGGGAAGGCGGTGGGCCCGCCGCGATCCGGTGGGCAGCGATTGCGGCGGGCCTGTTCTACGCACTCGCACCGAGGATGCTCACCACGTTGGGGCCCATCTCCGCCGAGGCGCTCCCCATGGCCCTCGCCCCGTGGGTGGTGGTGCCGCTCGTCCTCGCCGATCGAGGACGTGACGTGCGGCGCATGGCTGCCGCGTCGAGCCTGGCTGTCCTCGGGATGGGCGCCGTGAACGCGATAGCAGCTCTCGCGGTTCTGCCGCTGGGAGTCTGGTGGATCGCAACTCGGAGCAGCCACCGGTCGCGCACGGCGATCTGGTGGGGGTCGGCAGTCGTTCTCGCAAGCCTGTGGTGGGTCGTTCCTCTGCTCATCCTCGGACGGTTCTCACCACCCTTCTTGGACTGGATCGAGGCGGCAGCCGTCACCACGCGCCCCAACGACCTGGGTTCGGTGCTCCGCGGAACCTCACACTGGGTCGCCTACGTGCTGGAACCCAGCGGCCCCGTGTGGCCGGCGGGATGGTCCCTGGTGGCCCGCCCGGTGATCGTGCTGGCGGTCGGGCTCGCCGTTGGGGTGGCGCTGCTAGGCCTGGCGCGCAGGGACCTTCCCGAGCGTACGTTCGTGGTGGGTTCCGCGGCGATCGGTGTCGCGCTGCTGTCCCTCGGCCACACCGGCCCAGTCCAGGGGCTCGCTGCTGACTTCGTCCAGGACCTGCTCGATGGGGTCCTTGCCCCGCTACGCAACGTCCACAAGGCCGATCCCGTCCTTCGACTTGCCCTGACTCTAGCCTTGGCTCACGCCGTCCGTTCGCTGCTGCGGGACGCCGTCGTGCTGCCGGCCACGCGCTGGCTGCGCCCGGCGGGCCTGGTGACTGCGGGAGCGGTGATTGCGGGCTCGGCCTGGCCACTGTGGTCGGGCTCTATCACGGACGGCAGGACTCATGGTGGGATCCCGGCGTACTGGGAACAGGCCGCCTCCTGGCTGAACGACCGCGGCAGCGGACGTGCACTCGTGGTGCCCGGGTCGAGCTTCGGTGTGTTCATCTGGGGGCGGCCGCAGGACGAACCCCTGCAGCCGGTCGCGACGAGTCCCTGGGCGGTGCGTGACGCCGTGCCGCTCAGCTCGGCTGGCAACATCCGGCTGCTCGATGCCGTGGACGAGGTGCTGGCCTCAGGGCGCGGGTCGCCAGGGCTCGCTGAGGTCCTGGCCCGCTCAGGCGTTCAGTGGGTCGTGGTGCGCAACGACCTGGCTGGCGTGGCTCGTCCGCCCCGACCTGTTCTCGTCCACCAGGCTCTCGACAGGTCGCCCGGGATCGAGTTCCGCACCGGCTTCGGGCCGGTCCTTCCGCCGTTCCGGAGCGGGCAGGAGGTCGCCGACGACGGTCTGCAGCAGCCCTACACGCCGGTCGAGGTATGGCAGGTCACCGAGGCGACGGGTCGTCAAGTCCTCACTCGCTCCGCACAGGGCGTCCGCGAGGTGGTTGGAGGACCTGAGGCCCTTCTGGCCATCAGCGAGGCGGGGATTCTCGGTGAGCATGCCGCAGTGCTCGCCGGAGCTCCCAGACCTAGCCAAGTCGAGGCGGACGTGATCGTCACGGACACGTACCGCAGGACGGAGGTCGACTTCGGGCAGGTCCGGGACAACCGTTCGGCCACTCTGCGCGCCTCGGACGAGTTCGAGCTGGAGCGACGAGTGCGTGACTACTACCCCGTCGACCCGGATGGTCGACAGCCCGATGCACAGCAGCGCGGGTACGCCGTCAGCGCATCGTCGTCGGGCTCGTCGGTGACGGCGCTGCGCATGCGACAGCCCTCGTCCCAGCCGTGGTCGGCGGTCGACGGTGATCCTGAGACGGCGTGGGTGAGCGGAGACCTGAGGCCAGGGGTCGGCCAGTGGTGGGAGATCGCCTGGGACGAGCCTGTGGTCGTCGACAGGCTGCTCGCGTCCTTCGTCGTGGGTTCCGTGACGGGAGCCGAACCCTCGACCGTGGTGGTGACCACGGATGCCGGCCAGGTGAAGACCAGCGTCCGCGCGACCGATCGTCGTCAACCCCTTCAGGTCGTGGCCGGCAGCACGCGCGTCCTGCGGATCAGCCTGGCGTCGGTCAAGGACGGGACTGACGGCGACGCGTTCGGCATCTCCGAGGTGGCAATCCCCGGCGTCGAGACCTCCCGCCCCGTTGCAGTTCCCGGTTCTCACGACGCCGCTGCGATCGTCCTCACGGCACGGCGCGGCGAGAGATACGGGTGCGTGCACTCTTCACGCGAGGTGCAGTGCTCGCGACGTCTGCCCATCGCTGGTGAGGAGCGCGCGGGCATCGACCGGGTGGTGAGTCTCGACGCCCCGGGCACCTACCAGGTCCGGGTGACGGCCCAGCCCCGCCCGGGGCTGGCACTGGAACGTCTGCTGGCTCCACCGGGTCGAACCACTGTCTCCTCCTCCTCACGGCTTGTGGCAGATCCGCTCGCTGGTCCCCCAGCACTGGTCGACGGAGATGCGCGGACCGCCTGGCTGGCCGACCCTCTCGACCCTCTACCCACCGTTCGGATCGGACTTGCCGAGAACCGTGAGGTCACAGGTGTGAGCGTCGAGGTCCCTCCTGAGCTGGCGGCCTCTCGCCCGCTGGGCGTCACCGTCCGGAGCGAGAGCGGCGAGCGCACCGGCTACCTCGACTCGAGCGGGACGCTGTCGTTCGCACCCCTGCGAGGACTCGACTTCGAGGTGACCTTCGGGCTTTCGTCGCGGTTCGTCTCGCGAGATCCGCTGACTGGCGCGACGGCCGCGCTGCCGATAGGGATGGCCGAGCTGCGACTGTCGGGCGCCGAGGACCTGATGGAAGAGGCCCGTCCGCTCGAGGCGGTTGGAGTGCCGTGCGGGTTCGGGCCCGAAGTCAAGATCGACGGGACCGCCCAGGTCGACACGTCGATCTCAGCCCCGTCGCAGTTGGTACTGAGCACCCAGCTCGTCTCCGCCAGCACGTGTCGAGGTGGGACGATCACCCTGTCGCCAGGCCGCCACCGCATCACTGTGGACTCGACGGAGGAGTTCCTGGTCGAGCAGCTCGAGCTGGTCCAGACGGGCGTGTCAGCAGAGGGCGCGGCACCGATGGAGCAGCCCGAAGTGGTCCAGTGGGGTCCCACAGACCGCAGGCTGCGGATGACTGCGTCCACGACCCCCCGAATCCTGGAGACCACGGAGAACTACAACGATGCCTGGCGCGCAAGTATGGGCTCAACCATCCTCGAGCCTATGCAGGTCGACGGGTGGCGCCAGGCGTGGCTAGTGCCCGCTGGTCTCGGGGGAGAAGTGCGTCTTCAGTTCGTCCCGCAGCCGTGGTACCAGGCCGGCCTGGCAGCGGGGTCGGCAGCTGCGCTGGGGCTCCTTGGGCTTCTCGTCGTCCCGGCTCGGGCCGGGGCGCGGCGGCGGACCGACCAGTCGAGGAATCCGCGGACGACGCTCGCCCGGCCAGCGCTGTGGACGTCGGTCCCAGTCCTGATCGCGAGCCTGGCGGCGGCCGGGCTCCTGGGTGTGCTCGTCGTCGGCGCCTGCTGGTGGTGGTCGTGGCGTCGCCCCGCGGCCCGGCTCGGCACAGTGCTCGTGGCCTGGAGCATCAGCGTGGCAGTCGCAGTTGCATTGCCATGGCCCGCGGTGCTGTCGGTGCCTGATCCAGTGCTGGCGATCGCGACCGCGGCAGCCTTGGTTGCCTTCGTCACCGCGGCGCTGCCCGGGCCCCGGGGAACACCTCACGGCACACCCAGGTGGTGGCCCGATACTCTGCGGTTGACAACGTCCCGGGAGAGCACCTGACCAGTCCTGCAGCCACCGAGGAGCGTCCGGCACCCGAGCCCCCGGAAGATCGGGTGGCCTCGACGCCTAGTCGGGTCATGCGCGCCGTCTGGGGCCTCTACGCCGCCCACCTGCTAATCCGGGCCGTCGTGTTCGGCAGCGCATACTTCCTGCAGGACGACTTCGTCTTCCAGGGTCAGGCGGCCCGCCGAGGGGTCTTCACGACCGACTACCTCCTCCACATCCACAGCGACCACCTGATGCCGGCGGGATACCTGGTCGCCGGTCTCGCCGAGTGGATCAGCCCGCTGAACTACTGGGTGGTCCTGGCGACGCTCCTTCCCATGCAGGCTGTGGCGTCGTTCCTGACGCTCCGCCTGCTCGTGTCCTTGTTCGGGGCCCGATGGCTCGTGCTGGTCCCCGTGACCTTGGCGTTGTTCTCGCCGCTCACGCTGACGTCGTCTACCTGGTGGGCGGCAGCACTCAATCTGCTTCCCGTCCAGGCCTGTGGTGCCGCGGCAGCGTGGGCTGGCCTGACGCTGCTGCGCACCGGGCGTATCCGCTGGGGACTTGCCGCGTTACTCGCCCTGATGGTCGGCCTCACGTTCGACAACAAGGCCGCCCTGATCCCGCTCGTGGTCTTCGTCGTCGTCTGGGTCGCTACTCCCGGAACGGACGGCCTCGCCCGCTCGGCCTGGACCACGATCCGTCGGTTCTGGCTGCTGTGGCTGTCGGCCGTCGGCATTCTCGCCGGCTGGATGGCGATATACCTGTCCCTCAGCGACCCCGCCATCCGCGACGTCTCGGAGAGCACCGAGGTGGTCCGTACGGCGGCGATCACCCTGGTCCAGGGCTTCGTGCCGGCCTCCCTCGGAGGACCCCTCGTCTGGTCGAGCGTCCCGGGAAGCGGTGGCGCGTATGCGTCACCGCCGCTCTGGTTCACGGTGGTCTCGATCCACGTCCTCGCCGCGCTCGTCGTCGTGGGCTGGCTCAACACGGCCCACGCCAGGCGCGCATGGGTGGGGCTGACAACTTACGTTGCCTGCGATCTGATCGTGCTCGCGCTGGGCAGGAGCGGTCTGGTCGAGACCATCGGGCTCAACCTCCGCTACACCGCCGATGCGATGCTCCTTCTTGCGGTCGCCGTGGGTGCCACCTTCATGCCTCCGCGAGGCGAGCCCGAGGGGCAGCGTGCAACTACGCTCCGGCGTGTCGTGGAGCGACGTCCGCGCCTGACGCGAGTCCTGGCTCTCGCGGTCCTCTACGGCTACCTGGCCGTGTCCGTGGTGTCGCACGTGAGCATCCTCGGCCACCTCGCCGACAACGATGGCCGCGAGTGGCTGGCCAACGTCCGCGATTCGGTGGAGGAGGTGGGTGGCTCGGTCGCCGTCCTCGACACCGGGGTGCCGGACTTCATCTACTGGGGTCTCGGGTACCCCTACAACCAGCTCTCGTGGATCCTGGCGCCCATCGACGGGGTCAAGGTCGAGCCGGTGGTCGACCAGCTGACGAGGTTCGACGACACGGGACGACTGCGTGACGCCGTCCTCGAGGGGACGGCTAGCCGTCCCGGACCCGACGGGTCGTGCGGGTGGTCCGTCGGCCCGGGGGGGACCCGGGTGTGGCTGGCCGAGCCGAAGTTCCCCTGGCGGTACGTCATGAGGGTCGGGTACTTCACCAGCGAGGACACGACGGTGGTCGCCCGCTTCGGGGAAGGTGACCCAGTAGAGATCCCGTTTGTCGGCGGGGGGCTCCAGGAGGTCTTCGTCGACCTCGAGGGGGGAGATCGCTTCGTGACGTTCGAGGAGCCCGAGGGGGGCGTCACCGTGTGCCTGGATGTTGAGATCGGCGAGCCGCTGATCCCGGAGACCTGATGGGAACCATCGAGCGGATCAGGGAGTGGGACATCCCGGCGCTGGACGGGTACCGCGCCCTGGCGTCCCTGCTGGTGCTCACCACCCATGTCGGGTTCGCAACGGGAGCCATCCTGTGGGAGGGGATCGGGCCTGTCGTCGGCCGGATGGACTTCGGTGTCGCGCTGTTCTTCCTGTTGTCTGGCTTCCTGCTCTCGCAACCCTGGTTGCGTGCCGCTGAGGGAACGCGCGGGTGGCCCAACCCGCGGATCTACCTGGTGCGTCGAGGCGTTCGGATCTTCCCCGCGTACTGGATCGCGATGGCGGTCGCCCTCATCGTGCTCCCGCAGAACACCGCAGCCACACCTGCCGACTGGGTTCGTTACGGCCTGCTGGTGCAGATCTACAGCGAACCGACCGTCTACGGAGGGCTCACGCACATGTGGAGCCTCGCCGTGGAGGTTTCCTTCTATGTTGTGCTCCCCGCGCTGATGTGGCTGGCTCTCCGCTGGCGTCGGGCGCCTTCGGCCCAGCCGCGGACCATGACACCAGTGATCGTCGCCCTGCTCGCCGTCGGGTTTGGGTTTCGGCTCCTCGCCCTCGGGCCCCTCCGAGGGACCATGGCCGGTGTCTGGCTGCCCGGGTACCTCGACTGGTTCGCGGCCGGCATGCTTGCGTCGTACGCCCGCGTCGTCGCAGGTCGGGATGCGGTGCCTCGTTGGGCCAGGGCACTGCGGGACATGGCAGCCGATGGGACGACGAGCGTGCTGATCGGTGTACTGCTCCTGATCATCAGCTTCACCCCGGTGGCGGGCCCTGTCACGCTGGACCAGCCGACCGTCTGGGAAGGGCTGGTCAAGCACGGCCTCTACGGGGCGTCGGCCTTCTTCCTCCTGCTTCCAGCCTTCTTGGGTCGGCCGACCGGTGTCGTGAGCCACGCCATGTCGGTACCGGTCCTCCGTCGACTGGGTCAGATCTCCTACGGCATCTTCCTCTGGCACCTGCTCCTGCTCGAGCTGCTGCAGCCGGCTCTCGGACTGTCGTTGTTCGGAGGGGGCTTCTGGCTTCTGTGG
>Ga0316578_10000160_pt1 | contig 17922 bp, 16 predicted proteins | sample J0NA_2_FD_203076 | JGI IMG/M metagenome (GOLD analysis project Ga0316578, IMG submission 203076) | Rhizosphere microbial communities from salt marsh grasses in Alabama, United States - J0-2_160517rDrC | ecosystem: Host-associated > Plants > Roots > Rhizosphere | place: USA: Alabama | collected... | reverse complement strand
CCTGGTTGCGATTTTGTTTGGCCTGGCCCTAAAATGGGGCGGCATTTCAGGCCTGGAAGCTCATCGCAGTATCATATTGGTCATAATCCCTGCCTATGCCCGGGCCGGAATCCTGTTTGGCATGCGTTATCTGCCATACGGCCGTCCGGACGGCACCGGAAAGCCCTTTTTTAGTGAAAAAATATCATTAAAGCATTTCTGGGGGCTAATTTTGCCAATCGGCCTTTCTTTGCTTTTAGGCTTCAAAGCCATATGGCTGAATCTTGCCTTTGTCATCATCCTGGCAATGATTCTTCTATTTTATAAAAAGCGGATGGGATGTATTACCGGCGACATGCTGGGAGCATTAGTGGAAATTACGGAAGCAGGACTATTTTTAATGATTTTGTTAGGAAACGTTTTGTGATTGAGTAGAACCCCTATGTATCCTTCACTAAGCAAATCTTACAAAGGTATATTTCCGTTTAGTATCGGAACGACCTCGTTTATCTATCCGGATGATTATGTGCCCAATGTAAAAAAGCTGGGACCCTATCTGGAAAACATTGAGCTGTTATTGTTTGAAAGCAACAATACCGATGCGCTACCGTCAAAACAAGTCATCAGGGAACTGGTCAGCCTCGCGAAAGATTTCAATCTGACCTACAATGTTCACCTCCCCACCGACGTATCCATCAGCAGCCGGGATCTGCAGCAACAACGCATTGCCGTCGAAACGATTAGCAGGGTGGCGGAACGGGTTACGACCCTGAATCCCACGACGCTGACGCTACATGTTCCCTACGATGATGATTCACACGATGAAGATAACGTTAAGGGCTGGCAGGAAAGGGTGATCAAAAATGTAGCAAAAATACTGGTCAATGGGACACCGAGCCAGCTTATTTCCATTGAAAACCTGGATTATCCGTTTGAGTTCCTGGTTCCGCTTATCTCTGAACTGGATCTTGAGATCTGCCTGGATTGCGGACATCTTATGCTACAAGGTGATGATCTTCATATGTTTTTCAACACCTATGCGGCTAAAACCGCCATTATCCATCTTTACGGAGTTGAAAATAATCACTTTCACCACGCATTGGATAAACTCCCTGAAAAATCAATGATGACGATAACGAAATTATTGGCAAAATTTAATGGAATCGTTTCTCTGGAAGTATTTTCTCATGCGCATTTAGAGGCTTCATTAAAATTTTTGGAAAAATACTGGTATCTTCAGAAAAAAAATAAGGACCGGTAACATAGAAAATTGTTGGAACCTGAAAAAACCGGCACCTTAGACGTCGTGGAGCAAATCGGTTGCATGTTTCAGATGAAATGGTTATGGTTCTTTAATTTTTGGAATACAGGGAATCACAATGGTTAAAGACGAGACCAGAGGATACATTCAGGTCTATACGGGAAACGGTAAAGGGAAAACAACGGCAGCAATTGGTCTGGCCATTCGGGCGGCCGGTGCCGGATTAAAGGTTTATATCGCCCAATTTATCAAACTGGGTGATTACAGTGAAATCAAGGCGCTCGAACGATTTTCTGATTTGATTACCGTCGAACAATTCGGCCTCGGCCATTTTGTGGAAGGCAAGCCCTCACCCGAGGATATTGCTGCGGCCCAAAAAGGACTTAAGCGCGCTGAAGCCATAATGGCATCCGAGGAATACAAGGTGGTCATTCTGGAAGAGGCCAACGTCGCCACCAAGTTCGGTCTCATCGGGGTCCAGGAGCTTCTCACACTGATTATCAACAAACCGCACGATTTGGAGCTGGTGATCACCGGGCGCTATGCTTCTCCGCTGATTATTGACATTGCTGACCTGGTAACCGAGATGAAGCCGGTAAAACACTATTTTGAAAAAGGCGTTCCGGCAAGAGTTGGGATAGAAAAGTAATATCGTTCAAGGCAGCCAATATCGCATGGTTTGAACATTCCGCCATTCGTTTGAAATCTGAAAGTCTTTTGAATGATGTAAACCCGTGAACATCAAGCAAATAGAGAAAAGAATAAAAGCGATTGTTCAGCAGGAGGGCAGAAGGCCCCGTATCCTTCTGGTTCACCTGGAAAGCGATCAGTCCGACCGCTGGACAAAACCATTGGCGGCTTTCCTGGCAGAGTTTGGATTTGACGTTGATATCGGTCCCGGCAATCAGACGCCCTTACAGACCGCCCGGTTGGCCGTTGACAATGATGTCCATATGGTATGCGTCTCTATCACTGATATCACCAATCAAGTACTGATCGTTGAGCTATCCGAAGCACTTCAGGCCGAAGGGGGAGTCGATATTCGACTGGTCGCCGGAGGTGCCGACTTACAGCCGAATGATGAGGAATTATATCGTGCCGGTGTGGATTTAATTGTCAATTTTGATAAAGCAAGAATCGATCTGCTTGACGGGATCCTCCATCTGCTTGAGCAATGAGCGCAAAACGAAAGCCTTAAATTCAAGGTTCGTTATCTTCATCTGTTTTTTTTAATCTGTTTCGATCGTACTTGCTCCAGAATTCGGCTGCCTTACATCCCAGCATGGCAGCTGCCGCCAGATCGTCTGTCGCCTGCCGGTTATTCCCCAGCTTATAAAAACATATTCCCCTTTCAAAATAGGCTTCGGCAAATTTGATTTGATTATCAATGGCCTGATTAAATGCCTGAATGGCTTTTTGATAATGGCCTTTTTGTTTTAGCTGCAAACCCTTCTGGTACCAGTCTTTTTCAGTCACTGCCATAATATTGATCGACGTGCACAAACTTCCTAAATAAGATATTATGGGGATCGATATCGGATCTACACACAACCCTAATTGAGTGAACCTCGATGTTGCCCAGCTTTAAGGCGACCCATAACGACGCTGGTATTGCTGATCTTTTCAGGATCGTATGTAAGGTTGAAACAGGCCTTGGCCGGTCCAATTACCTGTTTTAGATGCCGCTTCGATTCCTTTCATCGATTCAGGCGGTCCGATAAAAACAACCCTATTTTTGTTTTTGATACGCTGCCGGGGCACATCGGTTTTTTCAATGCTCCAATCGCCCATAACGTAATTGAACAAATAAGCGTTGCCTTTTTCCGCGATAAACCCCTTGGCTCTGACCACAGAAGGGGGTAACGCCTTGGCCATCGCCCTGACCTGCTCCAGATCATCACCGTTCCAGGCATAGGTAGCGGACACGAGCATATCCGGTGGCGTAATTTCAAGATCCGGGCTGTCCAGGAGGTCATCAACAAATTGGTCAAGCGCTTCCTCCGAAAGAACAGATCCTTGGGCATTCTCAGGCGCCGGTACTTTAGAATCGGGGAAATCCGGGTCTGTTAAATCAAAAAAATCCGCCAGTGGGATGTCAGCATAGGTGGTTTCAAAAAATGAGGGGTTTGGATGAAACTGCCGGATGATATTTTTCGTCTCCGCGATGGTTTCGGCAGAGACGCAATCAATTTTATTAATAATAAATACGGTGGAAGACGCAATCTGTTTTTCCAAAGACGCAAACGCAGCGTATGCATCTAAAAAGTGAGCCGCATCAATGAGGCAAAACTGCTCCCTGAAGTGAAAGCGGTCATTGAAGATGGGCAGCTTTAAATCTTTTTTGAGGTCAGTGGGATTGGCCACACCCGTTGATTCGATCAGCATCACATCGGAGCGGGCTTTACTGCTGAGCTTGTACAGACCTTTTATAAAATCGGTTTTAACGCAAACGCAAAAAATGGAACCTTTGCTGATTTCCATCATATCAATGTCGTCAGCTTCGACCAGCGTACCATCCACGCCAACTTCGCCGAATTCGTTAACCAGCAGCGTCAGTTTTTTATCTTTGGGGAACCGCTGAATAATGCGGTTGAGCAAGGTGGTCTTCCCGCTGCCTAAAAAGCCGGTAATCAAATATACGCGGGTGACATCAGACATGCCTACCATTTATCCCTTTTTCTCTTGCTTGATTTGATTTTGCTTTAGCAGCCTCGATTCAGGCCTGCTTAACCTAGATTGTGATTCGATCGGGTTTTGAAACCACTTCTACCAGGACTCGGGGTACTTGGCATAATATTGCTCAAACCATTCCTTGGCCTCATATGCTTGGTCCAGATGTTCCGACGGAACATCGTATGGAATATCTCAGCCGGTCGAAAACGTGTAGCCGATGTTGCCACCGGCGGCCAGACTCACAATGGCGTCCTCTCTGGGCGAAATCAGCCCAAGGCTCAGGGCCAGTGTGAGTTTCAGGTTGCCGCCAAAGCCTTTGTTGTATTTGAGGGCAAGGTCGCGCACAAAATTCAGGTTCATCTGCTCATCGATGGCAAAGCCATGCGTTTGCAGCTTGCAGACCTCTTCCAGGACCCTGTTGCAGTTTCCGCAGATAAAAAAAGAAGAGGTGCAACCGGCATCGTGAATCATCTGTGTGGTTTTTTCAACATTGGGAGCCACGTACTCGCGAAATGTTTCCGCCTTAATCTGAGATGCCACCGGATCGACAATACAGATAATTTCACATCCCATCTCGGCGTAGAATTGCGCGGATACAGCACCGACTTCACCGGCGAATTTGCAGACTTCTGCGGCTAATTCCTTGTTTTTGTATAAATCGGTGAAAATACGCACCCCCGCCAGATGAGAAGCCAGGGTTAATGGGCCGCAAAGAAGACCCATCATGACACAGTCCAATTCGTCCAGTTGCGGTTTGGCAATGTTGGCCGCCTCGAAGATAACCGGCCAGCGACCCGATTTTTTAGTGGGCAATTTAAGGCCGGCTTCTGAGGGCGCTTTGCCGGCACAAGGATGGCTGATCACCGAGGGCACGTTGTCCGGCCACCACTTCAACTCGCAGCCCAGAGCATCGGCCTCGACCGAAAGATCAAAAAGCAAGGGAATTCCATCTGCCTTATAGCGCCTGGCAGCGTTGACAACGCCTTTGGCCAGGATTTTGGAATCTTGCAAAAATGTTTCTGCAGGTTGATTGATCAAAAAGGCACTGTGAACACCCGAATAAGGTACCCAGGGAGGTGATGGCGTCATCTTCCCCCGGTAGGCATCGATTAGCAATTGTTTCGCCATGTATCGTCTCCTACTGTTTTAAAATTTTCTCGGGAACAAGGCCCTTGAGGTGCGGAAATTCATCTGTCATGTGCGGCAGCTGCATGGCTTCCACGAATTCCTGCTGAAAGTTTTCCTCCACCGTCAGTTCGATGTATTCCACATTCCGTGAATACCAGTCGGCCTCTTTACGCTTTTCCACATTTAACAGGGCGGCACGACAGCCATCGCCGGCCGCATTGCCGATGCTCTGAATTTTTTCGAGCTCACAGTCCGGAAACAGCCCCATGATCAACGCTTTTTCGCGATCGACATGGGTGCCGAAAGCGCCGGCAATTTTGACGGTATCGGCTTCTCCCAGACCCATACGCTTGACCATCAGCTTGCAGCCCGCGTAGAGGGCCCCTTTGGCCAGCTGGATCTGGCGGACATCTTTCTGGGTGACGACAATGTCTTTGTCGATACTGGTCTCTTCAGCCCAGGCAAGTACGAACTCCGCCTGCCCGGTATCCGGGTTTTTCCGGAAGCGATCTGATTTTTGGCCTTTCTGGTTGAAGGCACCGCTTTTGTTGACGACACCGGCTTTGTAAAGCTCAGCCAACAAATCCAGGATCCCGGAGCCGCAGATTCCTTTGGCCTGCATTTCTTTAGGATCCGAATATTTTCGCCAGGCATCTTTGCCAATGACCTTGTAATCCACTTCGTGTGTCTGCGGGTCAATCAGAACCCGTTCAATCGCCCCGGGGGCAGCCCGCATACCAAAGGCAAGTTGCGCACCTTCAAACGCCGGACCCGTGGCGCACGACGAGGATATTAATTTTTCCTTATTGCCCAGGACCAATTCACCATTGGTTCCAATATCGATAATGAGCTGGATTTCGTCTTGCTTGTGAGGCTCTTCGGCAATTAAGACGCCTACATTATCTGCGCCGACAAACCCGGCCTCATTCGGCAGTATGAATGCATAGGAGGAGGGGTTCATATTGAGTCCCAGATCACGAGCCTTGATGTCCAGGCTATGATGAATTACGGGTGGGAAAGGCGCAAGTCCTACATTTTCCGGATCGAGCTGAAGCAGGATATGATGCATGGCCGTGTTGCCGCCCAGGGTAATGTCCTCAATATCTTCCCGCGTAAGACGCAGATACGTTTTGCCTTCCTCCGGCACTTCCACCCATTCTTCATCACCCTCTTCGCCTTTTTTCTTTTTCACCTTTTTTTTGGGCGGATGGGTGCCTTCTATCGCTTTATCGATCAGCCAGTTGAGCCCTTCAATAATATCATTGCTCATCCGTTCAAGCCCATCCTTGTTCATCATGTGATAGGTGATGCGGCTCATCACATCCTCGCCATACTTGCACTGCGGATTCATCAGCGAAACCGTATCGATGACCGCCATCGTGGTAAGATTGCAAAAATAGGCCGCCACGGTGGTGGTGCCAATATCGATCGCCAGGCCGTAATTGTCATCTTTCTGTCCCGGCCGCACCCGAATGACTTCCCGATCCATCCAGACGCTGACGGTAATCTTCCAGCCGCCCTTGCGCAAAACCGTTGGCAATTGACGTAAAGCATATATATCGACGGTAAGGTTATCCAGACCGTGCTGTCTTTTCAGTTCGCCGCAAATACGCTCCCAGTCTCCGGTGGGGTCCTCAAAGGTGGGCTTTCCGACCTCGATGGTATACAATTTTACGGCAGGATTGCGCTCGATATGAATATCTCGCGCCGCTTTGCTGACGATCTGCTTTCCGGCGCGGGATTCTTCCGGCACAAAGACCAGAAGATCTCCTTCTACCTGGGCGACACAGCCCAGCCGATAACCGGCCTCCCTGTCTGCGGCATTGACGAACTTTTCCTCCTCTTTTTGCTGCCAGGGGCTGACATTTGATCTTTTGGACTCAATGCCGTATTTCTCGAAAAATCCTTCCTCGATTCGAACCTTGCATTTGCCACAAACCTTTTTTTCACCGCATAGGGCTTCAATATCCGCCCCCAGCAGACGTGAAGCCTCTATCAGGGAAATCCCTTTTGGGACCAGGCCTCTGCGGCCGGAGGGTTGAAAAATTACTTTCGCCTTATTCTCTTCCATGCGTTCCTTTCCTCCTTTTTCAACTCAGTCACACGGGTCGATTGCCTTTTTAAAACCCTCTAATCCTTTTCCTGCAATTTTCTTAACTGGCTGATCATTTTAATGGCCTCCTGCACCGCATTGCCGGCCTTTTCAGCATATCCGTCTGCTCCCCATAAATCTGCCACATCCTGAGTCACAGGCGCCCCCCCTAGCATGATCGCCACATTGGGATTTTTTTCCTTAATCATCTCAATGACCTTCTTCATCCCCACCATGGTGGTGGTCATCATTGCCGACATCGCCACAATTTCCGAATCTGTGCGCAGCTGTTCTTCGACAAATTTTTCCAGTGGAACATCGCGTCCCAGGTCATGAACCTCAAACCCGCCGACTTCGAACATCAGCTTGATAATATTTTTCCCGATGTCATGGACATCCCCCTGCACCGTGCCGATGACGACCTGTCCCATATTCTTTACAGACTCCTTTTTAATATGCGGCTTGAGAACCTCCAATCCCGCATATAAGGCATCACCGCTCATCAGCAGTTCAGGAACGAAATACTCATGTTGATCATAAAGCTCACCCACTTTTTCCATGCCTACCGCCAGACCATCCATAATCGCTTCAAATGCATCCATCCCTTCATCCACAGCTTTTTGGGCCCACTCCCTTGCCCCATCCTCATCAAACTCCACCACACATTCTGCCAGATTCTTCAGGATCTCTTCTTTTGTATCAGCGCCCATATTTAATTCTCCTTGTTATAAAATATTCTGATTTATGTTGCCTTGTATGCTCAAGAAACAAATTTCAGCTGATTCTTCCGACAGCCGGGGAAGCTTCTTTACCATATTTACGGACGGCCTGCACGTATGCCTCCACATTCTCTTTTTTTACATCCGGCCACAGATCACAGCCCGGCCATACCGCATCGATCCCATCGTCGATACATTTTTTGATCACCGGCTCCACTTCAGATACATCACCGGTCACCAGCGTGCCGTAAGGATCAAAATTACCGAACAGCAGGACATCATCTCCCAGTTTTTTTCGTGATTCAATCACATTGTTCTTTTGATCAACGCTCAAGGCATCAGCGCCGCATTCATTCATCATCTCAATAATCAGATCGGTTGATCCACAGATGTGATTGACGGTCGGAATCTGTATAGCAGCGAAAATCTTTTCAAGATTCGGCTGGATAAGCGTCTTCCATACCTTGGGCGAAAGAAGATCCGAACCGGTGCCCATTTCACGAATGTTCATAAAATCCACACCTATGGATTGGTAATGCTGGGCCACCTTGATAACCAGATCGGTCATCTGGGAAAGAAATGCATCAACGCGTTCTTTGTCCTTGCGCACCCCCTTCAGCAAAAGGTCCAATTCAATCAGCTGACCCGCCATGGTGAAAGGCCCCAGCACCCATCCCCCCAGTGCAAGGTTGCCATCAATTTCAGACTTTAAAATTTCAAAGGCTTCATCAACCAGTGGCATTCGCCCTCTGCTGAGGAAATCGTCAGGGATTTCGATCTCATCAAAACTTTGCCATTTGCTCGGCACCGTCGGATAAAGAATGTCTTCAGAGTTTTCATAGAGACTGATGCCCCGACCCAAAGCTTCGGGGACGGCGCACATATCATAGGGAATAATTACGGCATCGAAACCGAAGAGCTCAGCTGTAATCTTTGCAGATCGCGCGAGATTTTCAGCCGACGTATGAACCTGTGCAAATCGGATACCCATCTCGTTGATGGCCTGGATGGTAACCATACCCATGCCGCTGAAACACGGCATGGTATCCACCGGTTCACGGCGAAACAGGTTCATCACTCGTTGTCTGGGCGTTAGTTCGGACATATACAGCTCCTTTCTGATCTTTGTATTTGTTGCTTTGCATTCACTCACATGATTACAGGGTCTTAAGCTGGTCCACAAAGTCTGGAAACAGCCTGTAAATCGGATGTTTTGGATCTTTGGGTAACTTTTTTGTTTCGGCAAAGACGGCTGTAGCTAAAAAAGCATCGGCCATCGCCACCGCCGGAAAGATCCGCGGTGCGCCGGCCATGGGGCCTGAAAAGATCATGTCATGATACATAAAGGAAGAAAGCGCCTCCAGTGCTGCATCTGCTGCGGACCATCCCTTAAAGCCCCAGAGTTCTCTTGCTTGCGACCACATATAGGATCCATTGCTCGGTGCACTGGCCGTCGGAAATCCCCATTTCTCCTTTATCATGCGATTGGCAATTGCGCAAAAGGCCGTGGCCGGACCGTTCATCACCGAAGTATCTACAAAAATGGACTCAAATTCTGCTCCCACTTTTTCAATCGCATCCATTAGCCGCTGGGTACCGGTTATACGGCCGCCTGGCATTTGATCCTCCTGATCAAAAGCAACCAGCAAAACATGTTTTACCCCGATTTGTGAAATTTCACGGATCTCTGTTTCGATGTCCTTTTCCCAGACGGTCAGGCTGTTGTAAAACATACGATCCAGCAGTCCCTTGTCCGCACAGTAGGCCGCCGCCTCCAGCTTGGGTTTCAACACCCAGGCATCTATACAAAAGGGCATCTCAGTTGTCGCTGTCAGAAAATCAATGAATAATTCGAATTCTTTGCCTGTGTTGGCGACAATATCCGCCATCCCCGGAACGCCGGTCTCTTCGGAAAGCCTATCCTGGACTTTGAGAAGCTCCGCGGCCCGTTCTTCATCAAATCCGTCCTTGCGCTTTCCCTTAAAGACTTTATCGCCTTTCTGGAAAATAGAAGAGCAAATTGCGGTGGGGTATTCTCCCGGCTGCCCGCCGAACTTCACTCCGCCGACCTCACAGACCTTTTGTTCTGTATCCAGTTGAAACATTCTGTCCTCCTAACAACAGCGAATGGTTTAACGCCTCGGCAAAACAAATAAAAAACAAGAACAGATATCGGAAAGCACGAAATCTCAAACCTTTTTGAAAATTATTAACGTAAACGATACGGCAATTTTCGTCAATTAAAAACGTGGTTATTGGATAATTGACATCGATCGAACGCCAAATTATAGTTTTCCAAAATATATATGAGCGTTCATGCCTTTACTGAAGACCTGGCCGCTTTGAACGTATTTCATCCGTAAATGAGGAAGGGAAATGACGGACACGACCAAAAAGCAACCTAAAGCAAAAGCAGATATTATTCTTTTATCAGGATTCTTAGGTTCTGGTAAGACCACTTTATTGAAGCAAATCCTGTCATGGGAATCAGATCTATCAGATACGGTGGTTTTGGTAAATGAGTTCGGAAAGGTCGGCATTGACGGCGCTCTGCTAAAAGATTCCGGATCCGATGTAATTGAACTGACCAGCGGCTGTATTTGCTGCACACTGAGCGCCGACTTACACCAAGCGTTGATGCAATTATGGAAGCGATTCAAACCCCGCCGTATTTTAATCGAAGCCTCGGGTGTCGCAGACCCGAAATCGATCACGACGGTCCTGAGGGTCCCGGAGATATGTCAACATATGGAACTTAGAAAAATTATGACGGTGCTGGAGGCAAATGTTTGGCAGGCGCGCGAAGTATTCGGTCAGCTTTTTTACAACCAGCTTGAAATGGCCGATTTAATTCTGCTGAATAAAATCGATTTGATGGCAGCAGTACAAATATCACAGTTTCTTGACGAGATCCATGATGTCATACCCGACTGCCAGGTTGTGCCCACGGTTCACTGTGCCATCGATCCTGAAACCCTTTGGGCAACGGACAACCCCAGGAGCGATGGATTAAGTCCAATCCAATTTTTCCGAGCGGCTCCTGACCGCATTTCGGTTTCAGCCGGCACGCTGTCTTCAATACAGGAAAATGCCAACCACCCGGCAGGGGCGATCCATTACGAGACATTTTCTTTTCAGAGTTCAAAAATTCTCGACGAGGCATGCTTTAATAAATTTATCCACCACTTGCCATGGGAATTATTTCGTATAAAGGGGCCGGTCCGATTTGCAGATCGCGTTGCCATGCTTAATTTTGTCGGTGGTAAAAGCGAATGGACGACCTGGGATGGTGAACCGGAGACACGGCTGGTGTTTATCGGGTGGGGGATAAATGAAGCGGAAACAATTGAAAATCTGAAAAAATGTACAACCGATTCCGCCTTTTAGGATCAGAAGAAAATTTGCACTGATTATAACAGCCTTTTGCCAGGTTGTAAGTTATCGAAATATTTGGTAAGCAACGCTATCCTCATTTCAGCGTTAATTTTGCTAAAAAGGAATTCCGCATGCAAGATATTGCGCATGCGCCAGGAAAATCAGCCTTGGATAAATTTTGGATCATCGGTGGCGGCAAATTTGGCCTTCGGGCCGCCAAAACGCTCAGCAAAAAACATCCCTTAACCAACCTGATCATTGTGGAGAAGGAAAAAGCCGTTTGCAGACAGCTGGAGCGGCTGGGGTTTGAGGCTGTTTGCAGGGACGGTATTCAATACCTTGAACGCAATTTGGCGAGCGCGCCTTATCCCGACTGGATTGTACCTGCCATCCCTTTGCATACGGCATATGAGTGGCTCAGAACCAAGCTATCAAAAAGCCACACCCTGCAAAAAATCGCCGTACCGCAGGATCTCGTCACTGAACTTCCTAATCCGATAAACGCAGAAACCGGCCGACTTTATATCAGCATCGCCGATTTTAAATGCCCCGAAAATTGCCCTGAGCCGGATAAAATCTGCACCCATACCGGCAAACCGCGCTTAATGGTCCTGCATGAATTTCTGAAATCAATTCAGCGAAAAGACCTAAAAACCGTTGTGATCCGAAGCCACCAACTGGCACCCGGGGTGGGTGGATATACCCCCCGGGCCTTGTTTGCAGCCTTAAATGAAATTGAGGCCGCTCAAGGGCCGGTATTACTCAGCACCGCCTGCAGCTGCCACGGTGTTATGGATGCATTTCAATTATCAGCAGGATAACATCTATGCCCTGGCGGAGAGTTAAAACAGCCTTAGAGGGTTCCAGAAGTAGGGCGGGCCTCTGCGCCCGCCGTTCAGAGGTCGGCTTCTGACATCTGTCATCTGACCTCTTTCCTCTGACATCAGACCTCTGACACCAGACCTCTGACCTCTGTCATCAATACATGCTGTCGATGAGTTCGCAAAAGGCCTCATTGACGAACTTGCGCTTGACCTTCATGGTGGGGGTGACTTCTCCGTCTTCCTCATAGAGTTTTTTGGGCAGGATGCAAAACTTTTTGACCTGTTCAACCCTTGCCAGGGTTTCATTGACCGCCTTGATTTCATCCTGCACCAGCTTTCGAACATCATCGTGCAGCGTCAAATCTTTATACGTTGAAAACTGAATCTTATGATCCTGGGCATATTTTACGACATTGTCTTCATCAATCATAATCAAACAGGTTAAATATTTGCGTCGATCGCCGATAACCACCGCATCATTAATATAGACGCTGGCTTTGAGTTTGTTTTCAATATACTGGGGCGTAATATTCTTGCCGCCGGCGGTAACGATGATATCTTTTTTGCGATCGGTAATCTTTAAAAAACCATCATCATCGAGTTCTCCGACATCGCCGGAGTGCAGCCAGCCATCAACAACGGTTTCAGCGGTGGCTTGCGGGTTCTTGAAATAACCTTTGAAAACACCCGGTGATTTTACCAGGATCTCACCGTCATCGGCAATTTTGAGTTCGATCCCGGTTAGGGGTTGGCCAACGGCACCGAATTTGACGCGCCCGATCCGGGAGACGGTCGTCGCACCGGTGCCCTCTGTCTGACCGTAAGCCTCAACCAGATTCACGCCGATGGATTGATAAAAATGCAGAATTTCAGGGGCGATGGGTGCGGCGCCGGATATCGCCGTCCGTATTCTGTCAAACCCCATGCGCTCCCTCAATTTTCGAAAAACGGCCAAATACGCCAGCTGATAGACAACCTCCAGATAAACCGGTACCGGTTTAAAATTCATCTTCAGACTGGCCCGTTTCTTACCGATTTTAAGCGCCATAAAAAAGATAAGCCGTTTAAACCAGGTGGCATCAGACATGCGGATCTGAATGGCGGAAAAATATTTCTCCCAGATGCGGGGAACGGCATACCCCACGGTGGGTGAAATTTCCATCATATTCTCTGCAACCGTATCCGGGCTTTCGATGAAATTGACGATATACCCGCAGGTAATGTGGCCCAGCACCGTAAACAGCTGTTCAAAAATGTGGCACAGCGGCAAAAAAGACATGATCTCATCTTTGGCGCCCATCGGATTATCCGTGGTGATGGCGTTCCCCATCCAGGTACAGTTGCTATGCGTCAGCATGGCGCCTTTGGGCGGGCCGGTTGTCCCCGAGGTGTAGATGAGGACCGAAAGGTCATCCGGTTTGATTTCGGCAATGCGCTTTGCAAACATCTCCGGATTGTCGGCGGCCACCTGGCGACCCTTCTCGATGAGTTCTTCAAAAGTCATGACCATGGGGTCTTTGAATTGACGCAGACCTTCCGTATCCCAGACGATGACCTTCTTTAACCTGGGGGCATTGTCTTTAAAACGCAGCCATTTATCCAGCTGCTCTTCATTTTCGACAAAAAAGAACCGGGACTCTGAATTTTCGACGACATATTCAACCTGCTGCCAGGCGTTGGTGGCATAAACTCCGGTGGTGGCTGCCCCGCAGCACTGAATACCCAGGTCGGCATAAACCCACTCGGGGCAGTTATCGCCAATAATCGCCACGGTGTCACCTTTTTCAAGCCCCATGGACATCAGGGCACAGGCAACCGATTTGACCTGTTCATGGTAATCGTTCCAGGATATATCGTGCCAGAGGCCGTACTCCTTTTTGCGCAGGGCCACCCGGTCACCCCACTTCTCAACCGCTTTCAAAAATCTGACGGGAACAGTTTCTTTTGAATTATTCGTCATATCTTCAATTTTAATGCGTTTATTTAATGAACCGCAGAACAAGGAACCGCAGAATGTCGAAGTGTAAGAAAATGCCTTAAGGTTCTAAAAACTTCTGCAGTTTGACATTCCTTGTTCGATATTCATCGTGTTTAATAGGCAAAAATGCATAACTTGAGCGGTAAAATGGGTTGAAAACCCATTTTACCGCCACGCCTTTTTACGCTTCCAGCGCTGATACCCCTTCACCGAAGCCTCCGACCGCACCCCCATGTAAAACTCTTTGACATCCTTATCTTCCATCAATTCTTTGGCCTCGCCCTTCATCACAAACCGCCCGTTTTCAATAATGAGCCCGACATCCGCAATGGACAGGGCCATGCGAGCATTTTGCTCGACCAGCAATATGGTGACGCCTTCGGTGTTGATGGTTTTAATAATTTCAAAAATTTCTTTAACCAGAATGGGTGAAAGCCCCAGAGAAGGCTCATCCAGAAAAAGCAGCTGCGGCCTGCTCATCAGGGCCCTGCCGATGGCCAGCATCTGCTGCTCGCCACCGGATAGGGTGCCGGCCCACTGGTTGTGCCGTTCTTTGAGAACCGGAAAGGTGCCGTAAATGCGATCAACGTCTTTGGCAACGTTGTGGCGGTCCCTGCGCGTATAGGCGCCCATCAGCAAATTTTCCTTGACGCTGAGCTCTTCGAAAACTTCCCGGCCTTCAGGAACATAGGAGATCCCCAGGCGCACGATTTTTTCGGTATCCATGCGGTCAATACGCCGGCCCTTAAATTCAATGGTGCCTTTGTCCGGCTGATCCTCAATCAGCCCCATGACCGTTTTAAGGATGGTTGATTTACCGGCCCCATTGGTGCCCAAAATAGCTGTGATGGTCCCTTCATCAACGGTCAGCGAGGTGCCCCGGATGGCATAAATCAGATCATAATAGGTTTCGATATTTTTTATTTCCAGCAGCGCCATCATCAAGTCACTCTAATTGTCATTTTCTTCTTTTTAAAGTTTTAAGAAATGGTTTCAAAGGCCAAGATTTTGTCTGAGGGCTCCCGCTTAAACGCGGGATTTCACATCCTTATCAAATAGATTAATGAGTTCAAAAGGCGCGAGGCGATTCGAAAGCGGAGCAAATAATTCGTGGCTGGAAGCCACTCCCACCATTATTACACATCATATTACAATTGGTTTTCTATAGCTAAAAAAACCTGTGGGAGCGGCATCTTGCCGCGATAACCGAGCATTTCAAATCGGATTGCTGAACTCCTTAATGTTTATAAAATTAGATGTGAAATCCCGCTTAGGCGGGACAACACAGTTCTTGGACAAAAGATTGGCTTCTGATACCATTTCTAATCCTCGCCTAAGTAGGCTTTGAGTACCTCCGGATGCGTTTGCACCTCCTCAGCCGTTCCCTCGGTAATCATGCGGCCGAAGTTAATGGCCAGAATACGGTCGGAGATATCCATCACCATGGTCATATCATGCTCGATCAGCAAAATCGTAACCCCCAGTTCATCCTGGATATCTTTGACCCAGAAAATCATGTCCTGCTTTTCCTCGGCGTTCATTCCGGCGCAGGGCTCGTCCAGCAGTAACAGTTCCGGCTCCAGCGCCAGCGCCCGCCCCAGTTCAATTTGCTTTTGAACACCGTAAGGCAGCCCGCCCACCAGTTGATTGCGGGCCGCCTGCAGATCCAGAAAATCGATGATCTCCTCGACCTTCCGCCGGTGGTCGATTTCTTCTTTGCCGGCAAAAGAACGCTTGCCCCACATGGCGATGCCCTTAAAAAGCCCGGTTCGCATATGCAGATGGCGGCCGAGCATAATGTTTTCCATAGTGTTCATATGGCTGAAAAGTTCGATGTTTTGAAAGGTGCGGGCGATACCCCGTCGGGCAACGCGATCGGGCTTTAGCCCGTTGATGGGGCGGTCCTTGAACCGAATCGTGCCCTCATCCGGCTTGTAAATGCCGTTGACACAATTAAACAGGGTGGTCTTGCCGGCCCCGTTGGGACCGATAATCGCATAAATCTCGCCGCGATCGACCTCAAAAGAAATATCCTGCAGGGCCGTAAGCCCCCCGAAGGAAATCGCCAGATCTTGAATTTCGAAAAAAGCCATAGCAGTTGTTCGCAATGCGTTTTTTAATGCAATGCATCAAAAGGAGATCGGAGGAACCCGATCCTCCGATCTCAAAATCTTGCTAACCTGCGGGTTTGTATTAACTCGTGTGCATCCGAATTTGCCGTTCCTCTCCCCCTTGAAGGGGGAGAGACCAGGTGAGGGGGTGTAAAATCGAGAGGTTACACCCTCACCCCAACCCTCTCCCTCAAGGGAGAGGGAGTTTTCGGATGGAAACGAATTAAGGATACTGGATCCTCATCCAGTCGCTGAGTTTCTTGGCCTTACCGCCCTCCATGCATTGAATGATATAAATCTCTTTCATCCCCCCGCGGGATTCATAGCCGTTTCTGGAATTAAAAATATCATAGCTGATTTCGCCGCCGATCCCCCTAAATCCTTTTATGGACTCCATGGCGGTCACCAGGCCTTCGCGGGTCAAATTGCGTCCTGCTCTTTTGAGACCCTCAACCATCGGCTCAACAAAAAGAATCCCGGCATAATAAAACATCCCCCAGCGCTCACCCTTGGCAGCGAATTGCTCATACACATCTTTTTTGTATTTCTGCATCAGCGGTGATGTGGAATCCGGCAATTCACCGAAGGCGGTCGCAATCACCCCCTGGAAGAGACCTTTGCTGATGTGCATCAACAGCGGAAAATCCGAGCAAGTGCTGGTACTCATAAACTGCGGGGCAAATTTCATGGCTTTGCTGGTGCCGATGATTCTAACCGCATGAACGGGGCCAACCCACAACAATACCATATCGGCCTTGGCCTGGCGCAGCTTCATCACATGGGCTTTCATATCCTGGTCCTTGAGCTCCACCGGCACTTCGGCCACCAGCTTCATGCCGTGGGCAATCAGCTCCTTGCGGGCAGCTTCAAGGCCGTTTTTACCGTAGTCGTCGTTCTGGTAGGCGATTGCCACGCGCTCGAAACCCATTTTTTCAACTCCGAGCCGAACCAGGGCCTTGGCTTCGATATAGTACAGGGGATATACGGCAAACAGGTATTTGTTGGGCGGGTCGATCCAGTGTGAAGAGCCTGTGGCCGGCCCCACCCAGGGGATCTTGCGCGACAGGATATAATCGCGTACCGCCAGACCGGGTGACGTTCCCACGCCGCTGGCCCAGGCAAATATGCCGGTGCCTTCCTGCAGCTCTTTGACACCCGCTTTTGTTTTGGCCGGATTGTAAGCATCGTCAAACATGTGATAGACGATCTTGCGGCCGTTAATGCCGCCTTCGGCGTTGATCATTTTAAAATAGTCACCGGTGCCCCGGGCCACGGATCCCCAGGGTGCCGCCGGGCCGGTCTGCGGGCCCCACTGGGCAATATGAATTTCGGTATCCGTGAGACCCTCTTCTGCCATGGCGTTGAATGTAAAACCGAAAGCCAAGACAACCATTGCCGCCAAAAATAAATAGCCTGTCCTTCTCATACCTTCACTCCTTTTGGGTTAAGTGTTTGGTGTTTAGTGTTTGGTGTTTAGTGTTTTGTGTTTAGACTTTTTTGACATAGTGCCGGGCAAACAGTCCGCTCGGTTTGATGCACAGCACCAGCACGATGATGGCAAAGGCCACCGCCGATTTAAATTCGATCGACACGTAGCCGCCGAACAGGTTTTCGATAATCCCCAGCAGATAAGCCGCAACCACCGCACCGGGCAAAGAGGTCATGCCGCCCATGACCGCAGCGGCAAAACCTTTCAGCAACGGATCCCACATCATGAAGGGTTGCATCGTCGTCGGTGAAATCAGCAAGCCGGCCACGCAGCCCACAAAGGATGAAATCCCC
>Ga0316578_10000159_pt1 | contig 17940 bp, 21 predicted proteins | sample J0NA_2_FD_203076 | JGI IMG/M metagenome (GOLD analysis project Ga0316578, IMG submission 203076) | Rhizosphere microbial communities from salt marsh grasses in Alabama, United States - J0-2_160517rDrC | ecosystem: Host-associated > Plants > Roots > Rhizosphere | place: USA: Alabama | collected... | reverse complement strand
GCGACGACCGGACGCCGCCGGGGGCCGTGAGCGTAGACGCCGACGGGATCGTCACGGGGATAGGACGGGGACCCTCGGCCGGCGCGGGAGCGCCGGCCTTCGGGTATACGGGCCTCGCCGTTATCGAACCGGCCGCTCTCGAATATTTCCCCCGCAGCGGTCCCGAGGGACTGGTCCCCGTCCTGCGCCGCATGATTCGTGAGCGGCCGGGGTCGGTCGCCGGGTTCGACGCCTCTGCCGGGGCCGACCGCCCGCACTGGGGAGAGATCGGGACCCCGGCCTCTTACATAGCGATCCACCGGCGCATCCTCGTAGAGAAGACCGCGTTCGACCCACTGATCCCCTCTCCCCCGCTCCCGCTGAGGGTGGACGGCGCGGCGAGGGTCGATCCGGGGGCGGTCTGGCGCGGATTCCTTGACGTGGGGCCCGGAGCCGTGATAGAACCCGGCACGGAGATGGAAGAGTGCGTCGTGCTCGGCGGATCGACCGTCCGGTCCGGCGCCCGCCTTCGAGCCGCCGTCGTCTTTCCCGGCGGAGTGATGAAGGGCGAATGAGCATCGACAGTCGACTGAGAGAACGGATCCTGCGCCTCGGGGGCGATCCGGCCGCGGAGATCCCGGGCGGTCCCTTCGGGCGGGACGCCGCTGTCTCCCCGATCGCCGGCGGAGGCTCTGATCGCGGGTTCTACCGGATCGCCGAGCCTCCCCGATCGGCGGTGGTCCTCCACGAGCCCGGCGCGGCGGAGGAGCTGAAGCGGTATATCGCCATCGGGGACTTCCTCAGGGAGGATGGGATACCGGTCCCGGCCTTCTTCGCCTCGGACGATGAGGCGCGACTCCTCCTGATGGAAGACCTCGGAGACAGGCGGCTCGATGAGACCCTCGTGGGTCTCGGCCCGGAGGAGGAGCTCTCGTTCTACCGCGAATGCGTCGGTATACTCGTGCGCCTGCAGACTTCGGTGACCCGGCGGATGATCGAGCGCGGCATCCTCGCCGACCGCCTCTTCACCGTCGATCTCCTCCTCGGGGAGACGGAGTACTTCGAGCGGGAGATGGTCAGGCGATACGCCGGACTCGAGCCGCCTCCCGGGTGGAACGACGAGCGCAGGCGGCTCGCCGAAGCGGTGGCTGCCCAGCCGGTCGTCTTCATGCACCGGGATTTCCAGAGCCGGAACATCATGGTCAGGGACGGGATCCCCCGCATCGTCGATTTCCAGACGGCGTACCGGGGGCCGGCGCTCTACGACGCGGCGTCCCTGCTCAAGGACCCGTATCATCCGCTCCCGGCGGGGACCCGCAAGACGCTGAAGATGGAGCTGTACTACCGTCTGACCGACCACGGGTTCTCCGTCGACGGCGGATTCGAGGGATACCGCGAACAGTTCACCCTCGCCGGACTGCAGCGCAACATGCAGGCGCTGGCCGCCTTCGCCTTCCTCGGAGACGTGAAGGGAAAGCCGGAGTTCCTGCGATCGATCCCCTCCGGGCTCGACCTGCTCGAGGAGGGACTCGCCGAATCGGGGCGCTTCCCCGCGATCGCCTCGCTGGCGGCAATGATCAGGGACCATATATCGGAAAGGACCTGAGACCGTGTGGAAGATATTCCTGACCTCGTTTGGCATCATGTTCCTCGCCGAGCTGGGCGACAAGACCCAGCTCGCCGTCCTCAGCCTCGCGGGACGCTTCCGCTCCCCGTGGACGGTCTTCGCCGGCGCGGCGCTGGCGATGGTCCTCGCCACCGGCATCGGCGTGCTTGTCGGCAATTTCCTGCCGTCCCTGATAGGGGAGCGCTCCGTGCGGTTCGTCTCGGGGGGCCTGTTCATCCTCTTCGGCATCCTCGTGCTCGCCGGAAAATGACCTGAGCCGCCCCCGGAGAACGGCCGATTCGACCCTTGACCAAGTATTAGAATATTACTATATTCTTTCCCATTCCGGGAATCGTTCTCATTATCCTGAGGAGGATGCAGATGAGAAAGGCGATCGCGTTCGTTTTGGCCATAATGCTCGTCCTGCCCGCCGCGACCGGCGTGCTGGCGACGAACGGCATGAACCTCGAAGGATACGGGCCTATCTCCGCCGGCATGGGCGGGGCCTCCTTCGCATTCTACAACGGGACGGCGGCGATGATGAACAACCCCGCCACCCTGGCCCTCTTCCCCGACGGATATCACCTCGACCTCGCGCTCGGCTTCCTCGGCCCCGACGTGAAGGCCTCGGTCGCGACGCCCGCCGGGACGATGTCGGCGACCTCGCTGAGCGACGCGTTCTACATGCCGGCCGTCGGCTTCTTCGTGAAGCAGGGGCAGTACGGATACGGCTTCGGCATCTACGGCCAGGGCGGCATGGGGACCGAGTTCGCCGCCGACTCGTGGATGGCCGACCCGAGCATGGGCGCCAACACTGCGCTCGAGGGCGGACTGGTCAACCGCTCCGAGGTGAGCGTCGGGCGGGCGATCGTCCCGTTCACCTATGACGTCTCCGAGCAGCTGCACCTCGGCCTGAGCGTCGACTTCGTCTGGGCCGGGCTCGATCTGCAGATGGCGATGAGCGAGGCGCAGTTCCAGGACCTCGCCAATCCGATGGCGCAGACCCTCGGCACCGCCTCGGGCACGCTCGTCGATGCGTTCGGGCAGCTCTACGAGCCGTTCGGCGGGACCGGGGTCCGGACCCTCTACCACGCCTACTTCGATTTCAGCAATGACAGCGACTTCTTCGGCCTCGCCAAGGGGTACGGCTTCGCCGGCAAGATCGGCGGCACGTACCAGGTCCTCCCGAACCTCACCGTCGGCGCCACGTTCCATACGCCGACCTGGCTCGGCGACCTCGAGACCGACGAGGCGGTTCTGCAGATGGGCGTCGACGTCGATCCGGGCGTCTTCCAGGGCGCCCCGACGGGGAACTACATGGACATGAACATCGACGTGACAGGCACCGTGACGATAAACGACTTCCAGTGGCCGTGGATCGTCGGCGCCGGCGCGGCATGGGAGCCGATCGAGCCGCTCATGCTCGCCGCCGACGTGAAGCTGATCGGCTGGTCGAGCGTCATGGAGGACTTCTCGATGACCTTCACCGCCGACGACTCGCCGGAGAACGGCGCCTTCGCCGGGCTCGCGATGGACGCAGTCCTCACACAGAAGTGGGAGAACCAGGTCGTCTTGTCGCTCGGCGGGGCCTACAAGGCGACGAAGGACCTCACCCTGCGCGCCGGGTACAACTACGGGAAGAACCCCATCCCGGACACGTACCTCAATCCCCTCTTCCCCGCCATCGTCGAGAACCATCTCACGCTCGGCGCCGGGTACGACTTCGCCGGCGCCAACAGCATCAACGCCTCGTTCCAGACGGCGTTCGAGAAGGAAGCGACGAACCCGGGGAACGGCACGACGATCCCTGCCGTCACCTCGACACACAGCCAGATGAACTGGATGGTGATGTACAGCAGGAGCTTCTGACGGGGATACGGATATGCTCATGATGACGGGCCGCGGCCGAGCCGCGGCCCGTTGTGTTTTCTCAGGCGCTTCCGAGGAGCACGGCGATCCAGCGCGTGTCCTCGCGGCTTTCCAGGGCGATCCGCAGGGTGACGGTGAGCGGCACGGAAAGGACCATCCCGACCGGCCCGAGGACCCATCCCCAGAAGAGCAGGGAGAGGAAGACGACGAGGGTCGAGAGACCGAGTCCCTGCCCCATCACCCTCGGCTCCACCAGGTTACCCATGATCATGTTGACGGCGAGATACCCGATCGCCACTCCCACCGCCCACCCGCCGCCGAGCTGGATGTACGCGAGCAGCACGGCCGGCAGGGCCGCTATGATCGAGCCGATCGTCGGAACGTAGTTGAGCAGGAAGGCGAGCACCCCCCAGAGGATCGCGTAGTCGAGGTTTATCGAGATGAGGAAGACCGTCATAAGGAACCCCGTCGCCAGGCAGATCCAGGTCTTGATCGCCAGGTAATGCTTCACGTCGCGGACGAAGGCGTCGAAGTGGGTCATCGACGCCTCCGGGCCGAGGATCGCATGCAGCTTTCGCGGGAAGCTCGAAGCCTCAAGGAGCATGAAGATCACGGTCAGCAGTATCAGCAGGCCGTTGGCGAGGGCGTCCCTGAGGGCGCTGAGCAGGCTCGCGGTGAGCTGCATGACCGTCCCCGGCTTGATCGACTCGGCGAGGTTCCCCGCCCGCACGTTGAGACCGCGCTGCTCGAACCACTCGATGATCCCCTTGAAGCGGTCGTTGAGGATCAGGTTGTAGCGCGGGAGCGCCTTGACGAAATCCCCTATCGAGGCGCCGACCAGGCCGGCCAGGACCGAGCCGATCACGAGGATCCCCCCGATGACGATCACGATCGAGAGCCAGACCGGGACGCGCCGGCGCTGGAGCCACTGAGCCGGCGCCGAGCAGATCACGGCGAGGAACAGGGCGAGCAGGAACGGCACGGCGATGGCCGCGGCCGCCTTGATCCCAGCTATGATCACGACGAACGAGGCCAGGGTGAGCATTATCCTCGAGGTCGCCGATCCGTATGAATCGTCCGCCATGAAACCTCCCCCGCCGGTCGGAGCGGGCCTATCTCGTCGCCACGATCCCGACCCTCAGCCCCCAGTACGAGTACGCCGGCTCGTCACCGGACTTGAAGGCGTAATCGTATCTCGCCGTGAAGGTCAGGTAATTGATGTATCCGACCGGCACCATGAATCCCGCCTCGGGCGCGAGCCCGAAACGCCACGAGCTCTCCTCGAAAGCGAAGACGCCGACCTCGAGCCGCCGCTTGATCCAGGTCGTGCCGACGCCGAATCCTACGTACGGTATGAAATCGGGATTGTCGAGCGGCGAGCGCAGGTAGTACTGCGCCGTCACGTGGATCGGGACTCCGTAGGCGACCCGGTACTGGTTCCCCGAGATGTTCCCGTTCTCTATTTCGAGGAGCTCGGATGACTTCGCGTGGAAGGTGTTCCAGTGCAGCGAGAGGCCGATGCTGATATTGTCGGTGCGCAGCCACCGACCCTCGAGCCCGAATCCACGCCAGCTCTCGTTGTCGATGTAGTCCTTGAGGTCCGAGAGGGGGAACGAGAGGTCGTAGGTGACCACCCCGTACGCCTCGTCCGCCAGGGCGGCGGCGGGCGAGAGCGCCATGACGAGCAGCACCGCGATATACCGTTTCATATCATTCTCCTTTCGGCGCGGCATGCCGCCCGCATCAGTCTTTCTTCAGGTAGGGTGACTGGTCGAACGCCTGGCGGATCGTGCCGACGATCCGCGACTGGTTGGTCGTGCTCGAGCCGCTGACGATCCCGTTGATCCCCGCCGTCCAGATCACCTCGACGGACTCCTCTGTCTCGTCGATCGTGCTGTTGTCGGCCATGTCGATGAGGATCGTCCCCGTGTCGTATTCGTACGTGTACCCCGGATAGTAGGGATATCCCGGATACCACGGGTACCACGGGTACCACGGGTAGCCGGGGTATCCGGGGTAGCCCGGGTAGCCCGGCGTGTATCCCTTCCACGTGGTCACGGTGATCGCGGCGAGCATCGTCACGTCCGGCATGTTCGACTCGGGATCGGGCTCGAGGGTATACCCCGCCCTGATCATCTCCGCCTCGATCTGGTCGAGGATCAGCTGGTCGATCACCTCGGGGATCCCGTCGTCCTCTCCGTCGGGATTGCCGAGGTGCAGGACCGAATCGGCCACGCTGAAGGTGGTGAAATCTCTGAAATCGACCCCCGGCTCGTAGAGGGTCACCACCACGTCGTAGTCCGATATCGAATCGTACCCCGAATCGGGAGCGCACGATCCGACGGCCATCGCGGCGACTGCCGCGACGGCGGCACCAATGATCCGCATCCTCATGTATACTGCCTCCTTCATCAGCGTATTCTTTCTATCTCTTTCTCCCTTTTCCGCTCTTCTGCGTGTTCGGCCTCGACTGCCTCGATGGGGCGGGCTGGCGCGTCTGGCGCTGGCCGGTGCTCGGCTGCCGGGTGTCTCGCGAGCCGGTGCTCGGCTGCCGGGTCTGGCGCTGGTCCGTGCTCTTCGACCGCTGGTAGTCCTCGGTCCGCCGTGCTCCCTTCTCGCGCGCGTCATAATGCCTGTTGAGGTCGCTGCGCGTCTTGTCGTCGATCTGTCGCTTCTGCTTTTCGCCCGGGACGGCAGGCGACCATCCTTCCCTTGTGTTCTTCTCCCATCCCTTGTCGGTCTTGCGGTACGCGTTCCCGTCGCGATCCACATATACGTTGTTTCGCGCCGGGGCGGCGCGGTCGGCGGGGAGCTGCGACGGAGTCTTTTCTCGCGTTGCGGGCCTGGTCGCCGGCTGCTGGACCGGAACCTTCGCAGGAGCACGTCCGCCCGTCTCGCGCACGCCGGACTTCCGGTCGCGGTAGAGGTTCTCCGGTTTCGCCGAATAGTACCCCCCGCGGTGCCCCGCTCCGTACGGTGTCGGCCGCGGGTGATGATACCCGTGGTAGTACCCGCGGCGGTACCCGGCCCAGTATGCCTGGCGGTACCCCGCCGGCCCCCACCAGTACGGATAGTAGGGCCTCCCCCACCCGACACGGAACCACCCGTACGGGCCGCCGAAGCCGACGCCGAACGAGAAGCCCCACCCCGAATAGGGATTCCAGGTCACCCCCCACCCCCACGTCGCGTACCGGGGATAGTAGTACGTGCGGTACCAGGGGCGGTAGTAATACCCCGTGCCGTAGACCACCGTGCCCGCGTATACGTACGAGCAGGTGTACCCCGGCAGGTATCCCGTATAGACCACCGTGGGCGTGTGATCGTAGACCCTGACGTAGGTGACGTTGTAGACGGGGCTGGTCGGCGGGATCGTGTAGATCGCATCGGGGACCTCGACGCAGACCTCCCACGGTCCGGCCGGATTCTGGGAGACGAACCATACCGCCTCGTCGCAGCAGTAGTATCTCCCGCCGCAGAGGATCACCGCGTCGGGGGTGTTCGCCGCGTACCGCAGGTCCGTTCCCTCGATATCCTCGAAAAGCGGCTGGCCGTCGTATTCGACCTCGACCGTGGCCTCCTTCCTGTCTATCACGGCGGTCTGAGGCACGTAGGCGTCGAGGACCGCCTCCTCGGCCTGCTCGGTGCCGGGGACGCTCACCAGGACATGCCCCATGTCCGAGTCGGCCGGTATCCTGGCGAAGTCGGGGGGCAGACCGTCGGGGGCGACGTGCTCCCACGGTCCGTCCATCGTCGGGGACGTGAACCAGCGCCCGGAGAGGAGAATGAAGTAGCGCTGCGAATCGATGTCGACGAAGACGTCGCTTTCCGTGTTGGTGATATAGAGAAGCTGGGTCTCCTCGACCGCCGAGAATTCCGGCTCGCCTTCGGTGACGATCAGCTCGGCGGGGACGGCCGAGACGATGATCTCCGGCGGGATCCCGGTTCCGGTGAACCCCGAATCGGGCGGAGCCGCCCCCTGCTCGTCGGCCTGCTCGGCCAGACGCATCACGTCGGCGGACGGCTTCTCGACCTGGCGCCAGCCCGAGATCGCGTCGCGCGAGGCGTACCACCACTCACCACCGCGCAGATAGTACTGCTTCACCGAGCCGTCGTAGACGATGAAGAACGGCGTGTTGACGACGTACTTCATCCTCGAGCCCTCGATCTCCTTCAGTATCGGGTCGCCGTCGATCGTCACGAGTGCCGCCGGGGCGTTGCGCACGTGTATCGCCGGCGGATCCATATTGAGATCCTCGGCCGCGATCCTGCGCTTCTCGATGTGCTCGAGCTCGGCGGTGAGGTCGTCGAGCGAGAGAGTGAACTCCCACAGGGGGAGCTCGGCCTCGATGATCCCCCGGAACCGGTCGAGCTGGCGCTTCTCGGCGTTGGGGAACCTCGTCTTCTCTATCTCGATCCCGTCGAGCTCGACGGTCCGCGCCCCGCGGTCCGTATGAGCCCGGGCGCCGAACCATACCGCTCCGAAGACCGGGGCGTCCCTGCCGGTCACGAGGACCGACACGGCGGCGCGCGCCGTCAGCCTGTCGCCGGTGAACGACTCGACCTGCGGCGAATAGATCGTGATGAGCCAGTCATCCGACTGGATCTGGAAGGGCCATTCCTGGACCTGTGCGCGGGCGGGCGCCGCCGACTGGAGCAGGAGGAGCAGCGCCGCTGCCGCTGCAAGGCCCGCGACAGGAAACGATCCCGTTTTCATCTGGAGACCTCCCCGGCCGCAGGGCGGCCAGTGTCTGAACGGTACGTCACGGCCCCCGGGGAATCTTCCCCACGGGAGCGAGATAGATGACGAACTCGTCCTCGCCGTCGACGCCGACCAGCTCGTCGATCCCCGGCTGGTCGTACCCGAGGATCGCGCAGGTCCCGGCGCCTATCGATTCGGAAGCGAGATAGAGGTTCTGGCAGATATGCCCCGCCTCCAGGGCTATGTCCTTCTGCCCGACGAACGTGTACCGCCACTCCGTGCGGTACGGGATCGTCGCCCATATGAAGACGACCGCTCCGTCGCCGACGAAGGTCTGGCCGTAGCAGATCTCGTTGATACGGTCGCGGTACCGGTCCCCTTTCTCGAGCGTGAGCAGCTTGTGCTCGACCGGCAGGTACCGGTAGATCCCCGGCGGCACTCCCTCGACGCGCTGCACGAGCAGGTAGGTCTCGAACGGGTGCCGCGCCCCGCCGCTGGGGACGGTCCGCAGCTGCCTCGTCACGCGCATCCCGGCGCCCATCTCCAGCTTCGAGATCCCCTGCGTGGCCCAGAGGAGGAAACTCAGCTCCTCGAGCGTGAGCGACTCGTCGGTGAACTGCCGGCGGCTGCGGCGCTGCCCTATCATCGCGCGCAGCGATGCGTCGCCGACGGAGATATCGCCGGCATCGACGAGGTCGACCAGCTCGGCGTCCTTGGGCCACGGCTTCTCGATCGGCGGCGGAGGGATCCCCCTGCGCTGGTCCGACTCTCTGTATTCGCCGGTAAACCCCTTGAGGAATACGTGCCGCTGCGCGCGGGACATCTCGTCGAGCTGCATGACCGAGTCGGCCGTGCCGGCGGGGGAAGCGGCCCCTGGTGTCGGGGAAACGGCGCAGAGGACGGCGCACAGCGCCAGGAACATTACCGCAGGCTTCATCTGATCCCTTCCTCAGCAGCCCTGATACGAAGACACAGCGCTATTTCACCTCGAAGAACTTCTCTCTCTTCACGCCGCACACCGGGCACGTGTCCGGAGTCGCGCCGACGAAGGTGTTCCCGCAGACGGGACAGACATGGATCGGCTCGTCCGGGAGGTCGCCGCCCTTCTCGACGGCCGCCAGCGCCTTCCCGTACAGATCGTGGTGGATCTCCTCAACGGCGAGGGCGTACCTGAACGATCTGGCCGCGGCTGTGTTCCCTTCCTTCTCGGCCTCGGCGAGGAACGGCGGGTACATCTCCCTGAACTCGTGACCCTCGCCTTGTATCGCCTCCCCGAGGTTCTCCGCCGTCTCCTTCACCCCTCCCAACGCCTTCAGGTGCGCATGGGCATGCACCGTCTCCGCCTCGGCGGCGGCGCGGAAGAGCTTCGCCACCTGCGGGAATCCATCGGCCTCCGCCTTCTTTGCGAAGGCGAGGTATTTCCTGTTCGCCTGGCTCTCGCCGGCGAACGCCGCCTCGAGGTTCTCCTGTGTCGGCATCTGTCGGTTCCTTTCTCCCGTTGCTGTGTCAAGCGGCACGCGCGCTTACGGGGGGCGCTCGCTACCCGGCCGGGGCCTCTGCGGGCACGGCCACTGCGCCGGGACTGCAGCACTGTAGCGTGTGATCGATGGATAACCGGTCCGATCGCGGTCTCATCCCTCGTACTTGAACGAGATCTTGACCTTGGCGCGGTACGCCTTGACCTTGCCGTCCTCGAGATGCATGTCGAGCTGGACGATCTCGGCGATGCGCAGGTCGCGCAGGGACTCCGCCGCCCTGTTGACTGCGTTCGCCGCCGCCTTCTCCCACGATTCGCTGCTCGTCCCGACCAGCTCGATGACCTTGTAGACACTCTCAGCCATGGTATCCTCCTTGTCGCTATGCATGGTATCGGATCGCTATCGGGCGGATTGTACTCTCAGGACGAAACGCCGTCAACGGATTACCGGGACGGCCGGTCAGGCACAGCGAACGGTCAGTGGCCTTTCCCTTCGATCATCTTTGCCGCGTGCGGCAGAAGCGGGGCGAGAGCGCGCGCGCAGAAGGCGGCGCCTCGGACCGAGCCTGGAAGGTTGACGACGAGCGTGCGCCCGCTCAGCCCCGCCGTCCCCCGAGAGAGGGCCGCGTTCGGCGTCTCGGCGAGCGACTCGCGCCTGAGCATCTCGGCGATCCCCGGGACCGCGCGGTCGCAGGCGCGCCGGGTCGCCTCGGGGGCGTTGTCGCGGGGCCCGAGCCCCGTGCCTCCCGTGGTGAGGACGACGTCATACTCGCCGACGCCGGCAAGCGCCTCCACGATATCGGCGACCTCGTCGCTGACGATCGATCTGTCGATCTCGACCTCGCCGAGGGCCTCGCGCAGCTCGCGCTCGACGGCCGGTCCCGAGAGGTCCTCGTATTCGCCGGCCGCCGCGCGGTCAGATATCGTAAGAACCAGTATCCGCATCGCTGATCTCCCCTCCGCGCTCTACGCGCGCAAAGACGCCGCGGCGCGGCATGACACAGTCCCCGGCCAGCTCCCGTATCGCGCACCCCGCGTGGCACTCCTTCCCGATACGGGTTATCTCGAGGACCGCCTCCCCGATCTCGAGTCTCGTGCCGACGGGCAGCGCGGCGAGGTCGATCCCCTCGGTGGTGAGGTTCTCGGCGAAGTCCCCCGGGCCGATCGACGGGATCTTCGCGCGCATCGTCTCGATGTCCTCGACGGCGAGCAGGGAGACCTGCCTCTCCCCCGGTCCGGCGTGCGCGTCCCCCTCGAGTCCGTGGTCACGGACGGCGACCGCCCGGCGGACCGGTTTCTTCCTCTCGCCGGTGCGCCGGGATACGTTGACCGATACGATGCGGAAGGTGCGTCTCACGCCTGCTCCTTCGTCTTCGAGACGAGCTCGATCGGGCCGATCCTCATCGCCTTGTCCACCGCCTTGCACATGTCGTAGAGGGTCAGCGCGGTGACGGCCGCAGCGGTGAGCGCCTCCATCTCGACCCCCGTGCGGGCCGTGCAGGTGATGGCCGTCTCTATAGCGACGCCGTCGTCCTCCACGGCGAGGTCGACGCGCACGTCGTCGATCGGCAGGGGATGGCAGAGAGGGATCAGGTCGCTCGTGCGCTTCGCCGCGGCGATCCCGGCCACCCGTGCCGCGGCGAGGGCCTCTCCCTTGCCGAGCGTCCCCTCCCGCAGCGCCCTCACCGTCTCCGGCGAGCAGGCGATGAACCCGCGCGCGACGGCGATGCGCCGCACGACCGGCTTGCCCGAGACATCGACCATCCTGATGCGTCCCTTCCCGTCGATATGCGAAAAATCGGTCATCGATCATCCTCCTATCTCGCCCATGGTCCGTCCGCTGCATGAGGTCCCTTCCTCCGGCTTCGCGCCGACCGCCGCGGCGAAGCTCCCCTCGATGTCGGAGAAGTCGACCGGTATCTCGATGTCCGAGTGCAGGCACGGCTTGAGGAAGCCGTCGGCGGTCAGACGCACGCGGTCGCACCGGTCGCAGGGGAGCGGCCGGTCGCAGACCGGCGGGTGCAGCGACTCGTGGTCGCGACGCGCCAGCGTGAAGTGACGTATCGTCTGGAGCTCGAGCCCGCGCCCCCGGCAGAATGTCTCCATCGCCTCCCGCTCCCGCGGGGTCGTCGCCTCGAAGACGACCATGTTTATCTTGATACGCCCGAATCCCGCGTTCCTCGCCGCCTCTATCCCGGCGAGCGCCGCGGCGATCTCGCCGCCGCGGGTTATCTGCGCGTACCTCGCCGGATCGAGGGTGTCGAGCGAGATATTGAGGCGGTCGAGCCCCGCCTCGCGCAGGACCTGAGCCTTCGAGGAGGTGAGCAGTATCCCGTTCGTCGTCATCGAGATCTCCCGCAGACCGGGGATGGGTCGCAGCATGGCGACGAGCGCCTCTATCCCCCGCCGTACCAGCGGCTCTCCCCCGGTCAGGCGGACCCGCCCGATCCCCAGCCCCGCCCCCGCGCGGACCACCGCCGCGATCTGCTCGTAGGTGAGCAGGTCGGCGTGTCGCCGCAGCGCCACCCCCTCCTCGGGCATGCAGTACACGCACCGCAGGTTGCACCTGTCGGTGACTGACACCCTGAGGTAGTCTATCGTCCTGCCGTATCCGTCGACGAGCATCGCGCTCCCGTTCCTCAGCGGATCAGTATGACCTCGACCGTCTCCCCCGCCTCTATCCGCTCCGTCCCCGGCGGCACCACCATGATCCCGTCAGCGACGCTGTACGCGTGTATGTGCGCCGAGCCGTGATACTCGACAGGCTCGGCCGCGCCGCCCGGGACGAGCGTGACGGGAACGTGGTCGAGCCGCTCCAGGGCGCGCCGCTCGATCGCACCGCGCAGGGGGACCCTCACAACGGGCGGCCGGTACCGGTGCCCGGCGAGGCGGTAGCAGAACGGCTTCACCACCGTCTCGAACAGCACGAAGGTCGAGACGGGGTTCCCAGGCAGCCCGAAGACCCACGCGCCGTCGCGGGCGCCGAAGAGCAGCGGGCGGCCCGGCTTGACGGCGACGCCGCGCACGAGGATCTCGAACCCCTCGCGCTCGAGCGTCGCGGGGACATGGTCGCGCTCCCCCATCGAGACGCCCCCCGAGAAGACGAAGACGTCGACGCTCCCGGTCCCCCTGCGCAGGGCCTCGCGTATCGCCCCCGGCTCGTCGCGGACGATGCCGAGGTACTGAGCGGCGAACCCCGCCGAGCTGGCCTGAGCGACGAGCTGCGGGCCGTTGCTGTTGCGGATCCTCCCCGCCGACCTCGGCTCGCCCGGCTCGACGAGCTCGTCGCCTGTCGGCGCGATCCCCAGCACGGGTCGCCGGCGTACGGTGACCTCGCGCGCACCGACCGCCGCGAGAACGGCGATCCGGGCGGGGCCGAGGAGCATCCCCGCGTCGAGGACGAGATCGCCCCCCTGCACGTCCTCGCCGCGCAGGCATATGTTGCTGGCGCGCGACCTGCGCGTGACGCGCACCGTTCCGTCTGTCTGCGCCGCGTCCTCGACCATGACGACCGTGTCCGCTCCCTCGGGGACCGGCGCGCCTGTCATGATCCTCGCGCACTCCCCTTCCCCGATTCCGCGCTCGGGCATCTGTCCCGCGTGAATCGTCATGACGACACGCAGCGGGCCATCCAGATCGGCCTGGCGGCATGCGAACCCGTCCATCGCGGACTTGTCGAACGGCGGCATGTCGACATCGGAGACGATCCCTCCGGCGAGCACGCGCCCGGCGGCCTCCCCGAGCGGCACCCGCTCGACCTCGAGCAGCCGCGCCGAGGCGAGGATCGTCTCGAGGGCCCGATCGAACGTCATCAGCGCCCGTCCCGCGTCACGATCGTTCATCGTCGTTCCTTTCCCGGTCCGGGGATCCGCCCGCGATCAGTCGCGCGATCTCGCCAGCCGTCTCCATACCGAGGTCCAGCCGCCGCGCGATATCTTCGGCGGCGCCGGGGGGGTCGAACTCACCGCGTATGTAGTCGGCGCGCCCGCGCGCCGGACCGGCGCTCGGCTTGGGATCGTCGGCCGGAAGGAAGACGGCCAGGTCCGGCCTGATCTCGCCGAGGATCCGGTTGCTCTCTATCACGAGGAACGGCGCCTCCCCGTGATCCGCCGCTATCCGCCGGTACGGCGTGCCGGCCGGGTAGAAGACGTTCCCCGCCCCGGGCTTCACCGCGCCGTGTCCGAGCTTCACGTGCACTGCTCCGGGCAGGATGCGGCAGAGCTCCCGGGCCAGCGATGTCTTGCCGACGTTCGAGCGCGCCCCCGATACGACTATCGTCTTCATTGGGCCCGCGTCCCTTCCGCTAGTCGAAGCACCCGAGCTGGCAGGCCCGGATCCTCACGTCGTTCTCGTTGCACCATGCGCCGATGTCGTGCAGGGACAGCCCGTGCTCCCGCGCGATCTCGAACGCCCCGGCGCAGGTCAGCGTCCGCCGTCCGCCGATCTCGCGGATCGAGTGCTTTATCAGACGCGCCATCATCTCATCGTTCATCGCCGTCTCCTTTTCCCATGATCCCGCGAAGATGCCTATCGAACGCCTCCTCCATCCCCGCCGCCGTGTCGCGGCGGAACCGCTCCCATCCCTCGACCAGCTCGCGTCCGAACGGTGTGAGCTCCGTCGCTCCGCCCTCGGGCCCGCCGCGTGTCTTGTGCACGAGGCTCCGGCCGAGGACCCGTTCGGCCCGTCCGATGTCCCCCCACGCCTTCCGGTAGCCGCGGCCGAGACTCCGCGCCGCCTCACGTATGGAGCCCTCCTCGTCGATCGCGGCAAGCAGCCGGCACACGCCGTCCCCGAACATGCCGTCCGCTCCCGGCCGGTCGAGATAGAGCTTCATCTTCGGTCTCATCGGCGCTTCCTATGCCTGGATCACCCGCACGGCGCTCGCCTTGATCGAGGCGTAGACGCGCATCCCCCGCCGCAGCCCCATGCGGAAGACCGACTCGCCGGCGAGATGCGCGGCGATCTCGACCCCCGCGTCTATCGTCGCCTCGAACCCCAGCCTGACGGGCAGCACGTCGGCCACCGTGCCGGCGATCACGTTGCGCGCGCTCGTCGCGCCGTGCTCGAGCCCGATCGTGACATCCTCGCTGCGTACCAGCGCGATGCACGGGCCGGGAGGGGCGTCGGTGAGCACGTCGAGGTCGATCCCCCGGCCGATGAAGCGCGAGGTGTCCCCCTCGCCGCGCTCGAGACGCCCCCGGTACATGTTGCGTATGCCGACGAACCGCGCGACGAACTCCGAGCGCGGGTGCATCAGTATCCGCTCCGGCGTGTCGATCTGCACGATCGTCCCCCCCTCCATCACCCCGATCTTCGTCGCCAGCGAGACCGCCTCCTCGTAGTCGTGCGTGACATGCACGACAGTCGCGCCGCCGATGTTGAGACGGCGCAGCAGCGCGCGCAGCTCCCCGCGCGCACCGGTGTCGAGCGAGGAGAGCGGCTCGTCGAGCAGGAGGCAGTCCGGGCCTGCGGCCAGCGCCCTCGCCAGTGCGACCCGCTGCGCCTCGCCCCCGGAGAGCGTCTTCGGCCGGCGGTCGAGGAGGTGGAGGGTCCCCGTCTCGCCGGCGAGCCGCTCGACCGCCTTTGCCGTCCGCATTCTCCCCTCGCGGCGGCTCGACGGTCCGTACGCGATGTTCCCGCGGACGCTGAGGTGCGGGAAGAGCGCCTGGTCCTGGAAGACGACGCCGAGCGACCGGCGCTGCACGCGCTCGCGCGTGATGTCGCGCCCGCGCAGCGAGACACGCCCGGCATCGGGGGGGATGATCCCCGTCAGCGTCTCGATCAGGACCGTCTTCCCCGTGCCCGAGGCGCCGAGCAGGACGAAGTACTCCCCGGACCCGACGTCGAAGGTGACGTCGTGCATCGAGAAGTCGCCGAGACGCTTCGACAGTCCCTCAACCGCGAGCATGACGCTTCTCCCCCGCGACCAGGCGCAGGATGACGAACAGCGCGAGGCAGACCCCGATGAAGATCACCGAGACCGGGCGCGCGTACTTCAGGCCGAACGCGCCGAACCGCTCGTATATCAGCACCGGCGTGATCATCGGATGATAGGCGACGATAAGCACGGCGCCGAACTCGCTCATCCCGCGCGCCCACATGAGGATCAGACCGGAGAGGATCGAGCGCCAGGCGAGCGGGAGCGATATCGTCACAAAGACCCGCAGCGGCGAGGCGCCCAGCGCCAGGGCCGTCTGCTCGAGCCGCACCGGCACCGCGGCGAAGCCGTCCCGCGCCGCGTTCACGAGAAACGGCACGCTGACGAACGCCATCGCCGCCATGATCCCCGCCGGCCCGCCGACGAACCCGATCCCGAGGCGCTCGGCGGCACCGCCGACGAGCGTCCCCGGGGCGATCACGCCGAGCAGGGCGATCCCGGCCGCTGAATGGGGGATGACGATCGGGACGTCGATGATCCCGTTGACGAGCGCCTTGAGCGGGAAGGTCCTTCGCGCGAGGAGCCACGCGAACGGGACCGAGGCGACCGCCAGCACGAGCGTCGCCCCCATCGAGGTCAGGAGGGTCAGCGTGATGCTCGAGGTCACCGCCGGGTCGGCGGCGGTCTTCGCCAGGTCGCCGCCGCCGGTGGCGAGGACCATCCCGACAAGCGGTGCGATGATGAACAGCAGCACGAGCCCGCCGAGCGCGGCGAAGACGAGGTGCATCGGCTCCATGTCGAGAAGACGGCTCATCGCACCTTTCCGGCCGGCGGGAGGGCGTACCGGCGCAGACTCTCCGGGACGCGATAGTACGTATCGGTCGGCGCGGGGACGAGCGGCGGCTGCCCGTTTCGCTCCATCACGGCGAGCCCCTTCGCCGGGTCGAGCATGAATGCGACGAACTCCGCGGCGAGCTCCGGCGAGGGGGAGTTCTTCGGTATCGTCACTGCGTAGACCATCGGGGCGCCGCGCTGGACGATCGCCGTCCCCGGCTCGGTGCCGGAGACCTCGACCGAGACCGTGGCGTACAGATCGGCGAACGCCGGGTCGCCGAGGTCGATCTCGCCGGGAAGGTCGACCATGTGCAGACCGTGCTGCATCGCGACCGAGCGGTAGAGGAAGATGTAATCTATCGCGCCGCTCTCGAGCAGGGCGAGCAGGTCGGTCTCCTTCGGCCTGATAAAGCGCGTATCCTTCGCCAGCAGACGGTCGGCGAGCCCCGGGACGCCGTACTGCTGCTCGGCGAGCCGCGTGGTGAGCACGGTGCGGTACCCGCACGGGTCCGAGTCAGGGTCGGAGCGCCCGAACGCGACATCCGGATCGAGAAGGACCTCGTACCAGTTCAGCGAGTCGATTTCATCCGCGCGACGGGAGCGCTCGTCGTAGACTATCGCCATCTCGTTCCCGGCGAACCGGATCTCCCAGTCCGCGTGATCGGGGATCAGCAGGTTGTCGATGACACGGTAATCCGCCGAGGCCATCACGTCGCAGTGGCGGCCGAGTTCGGAGATCTTCCTCGCGCAGGTCCTCGATCCGGCCGCTTCGAGAAGGACGCGCACGCCGGGGTGTTCGGCCTCGAACATCCGGGCGATCTCGCTCATCGGCACCGAGAGGCTCCCCGCGTGGAAGACTACGACATCCCGCCGTGCTTCGCCCGGCGGGTTCTTATCCTGCTGCCGGCGTCCGCATCCCGCCAGGGCGATCATCATCGCGACGAGCATATATATGAGATACCGAACACGCCTATGTTCCACTCTCGATCCTCCTGCAGACTCCAGCCGATTCTACCATTCGGCAACGTTCGCCGGTACGTACAAGATAACAGAAGAGAGACCCGAGTCAATGGACATGTCCAACTGTGCATAACGGACAATTTGCTTTTTATCTGAATTGTTACGGTGTATATTGGTATTCCCGAAGTGGCAGAACGATACCATCGAAGGAGGCCCCACGGCATGTCTTCACAGAAATCCATCGAGAAGATGAAAGGAGCGCACACAGTCCTCGCGAGCCTCGATTTCGAGGTCATCCCCCTCGACAAGGGATACGCGAACCGCTGGCTGCGGGTCGACGTCTCGACGAACGAGATCTCGATCCATCCCGTCGACGAGCGGATGAAGGAGCTCTGGACCGGCGGGAAGGGGTTCGACCTCTGGATGACCTTCAACGAGATCGACGGCTCGGTGACATGGGACTCCCCGCGCAACCCGATCTGCTTCTCGTCGGGCCCGCTCGGCGGGACGGTCTCCTTCCCCGGCTCGGGCAAGACGCTGGTGACGGCGATCTCGCCGCTGACCGGGATGATGATGGACTGCAACGTCGGCGGGTACTTCGGGCCGTTCCTCAAGTTCGCCGGATTCGACGCGCTGA
>Ga0316578_10000158_pt1 | contig 17944 bp, 10 predicted proteins | sample J0NA_2_FD_203076 | JGI IMG/M metagenome (GOLD analysis project Ga0316578, IMG submission 203076) | Rhizosphere microbial communities from salt marsh grasses in Alabama, United States - J0-2_160517rDrC | ecosystem: Host-associated > Plants > Roots > Rhizosphere | place: USA: Alabama | collected... | reverse complement strand
TTGCTGATTGTCGAGGACGATTCCGGCGTTGCCGACACGCTGCGCGATTATTTTGCCAAGCAGGGGTACGAGATCAAGCTCGTCGCGCAGGGGAAAGAGGCCCTGGATTATTGCGCCCAACAGTTGCCCGATCTCGTCTTGCTCGATACCACGCTGCCCGACGTGGATGGGTATACCGTGTGCCGCGAGTTGCGCGCGGCGACGCGCACCAGTCTGATCCCCATCATCTTTTTATCTGAGGAGAGGAGCCTCGATAAACGCGTCGCCGGTCTGGAGGCGGGCGCGGATGATTACGTGGTCAAGCCGTTCGATATCGACGAGTTGCATCTGCGCGTGAAGGCAGCCATCCGCGCTCACCAGCATTTCAGCATGACCGACCCCAAGACGAATTTGCCGAGCGGCCGGTTGATCGAGGAGCAGTTGCGCAAGTTGGTGGGTGCTGCCGATTGGACGCTTTTGTACATCGGCGTCGATAACGTTGCCCCGTTCAACACCGAGTACGGTTTTGTCGCCGGCGACGAAGCGCTGCGCTTTGCGGGCGACGTCATCCAGGATACCGTTACCCAGTTCGGTACGCTGGACGATTTCGTCGGGCGGGCCAGCAACGAGGTGTTTCTCGTCATCTCCAGGTCGGGCCGGGTGCCAATCATGGTCGAGGAGCTTGGCGAGCGCTTTGAAAAGGGCATTCAGTTGTACTACAAGACCGAGCACAGAGAGCAGGATGGCATCCCACAGCCGGATGGCTCTCTCGCGCCGTTGATGGGCTTTTCCATCGGCGTCATCTCCGACAAGGACGGTCCGTTCTACGATATTCACGAGATCACGCAGGCAGCGGCGAAAAAGCGCCGCAGCAATCAGCGGCGTGAATAGTCCGATTGTATTGGAGAACGTGAGTGGATGAATCGGAGATCGTGAACCGCCTCATCATCCCGCCTGAAGAGGCGGAGAAGCTCGTGGCCCAGGTTGGCACGGTCTATCTGCGGGAGTGTCCGTGTCGTTTGGAGGTGCAGGAGTGCCCGCGCGAAAAGTGGGAAGTGTGCATGTTGTTTGAGCGCGCCTCCGCCAAAGATCGCCGGCAAGCCAAAGCGATCTCGCCGGAAGAAGCGGTGCGAGTTGTCAGAGCGACCACCGAGCGCGGCGATATTCACCAGGTCTTTTACTTTGATGAGGACGCGCGCCCGTTCGAACTCTGTAACTGCTGCACTTGCTGTTGTTTTCCGCTTCGAGAGGCAAAGGAAAGTGGCGACTATGCGGAGCAGTTGCACTGTGAGTACGTCGCGACCACGGATGCCGAATTGTGCATCGGCTGTGGGTTGTGCCTGGATAGCTGCTTCTTTGAAGCGCGACAGTTGGAAGATGGTGCGCTGTCTCTGATCGACGAGCGCTGTTTTGGCTGCGGGCGCTGTATCGACAGTTGTCCTGAGAGCGCGATCCGCCTCGAGACCCAGCCCGGGCGCGGCGTGCCGGTTCCCAGTGTATAGCGATTGCAAGCACTTGGCTCTGATTCGAATTCCGGGGTGAGAGATGTCAAAGAAGATGAATTGGAAGGTGTGGGGCGAGCCGATTTTGGCCGGGCTGCCCCATTTGTTTTTTGCGTTAGCTTCAGAGGGCGCCATGCTTGCTTATTACCTGGGGGATGCGTACGTCGATAAGCAGATTCCCCCCCTGGTGTTCTTTGGGCTGATTGTCGTGTTTCTGATCTTGGCAGGCATACTGCGCTGGCCGCGTTGGTCGGCGGGTTGGATCGGATACGCGTTCGTTATGGCACAGTTGACGCCGTTGGGGCCGGGCAGCTATTACACGATTGCGGGGAAGGTCTCTTCGGGGATACCGTTCTTTTGGGCCAACCTGATTTTCGTGGTATTGATCCTGGCGACCGTCGTGATCGCCCTTTTGCTGGCCAGGCGTGATCGGCTGAAGGGTTTGCTGATGATGCTCTCGGCGGTCCCGGTGTTTTCGTGGCTGTCGGTAGATTTCGTGATCCCTCTGGCCCGGTTGATATCGTTCCTCGCGATCGGATTGGCGACGGCGGTGGCGGCGGGCATCATCTTCCGCACGCAGCGTGTGTGGCGCGGTGTGGTGGTCGCCCTGGTGGTTTGCTTGGTAGTCAGTTTGTGCGTTGCTTACATTTCCACCTATCAGGCCCTTGGGACCGCCGAGCCCAGCGTGGCGAACCTGGGTAAAGCATTTATCTCCGGCCTGTTGGTGAACGCGATGTTGGTCACGTGGCCTGTGTGGGTATGGGAGCTATTCAAGCGAGCTCGCCAAGTGATCGCAGAGCGCGTGAGAAAAGATCAGTAGCCCGTGCAGCGATTGTGATGGTCGTTGCGGGAACCTGTCGACATGTACAGGCCTCCCCTGCTGATTTTCGCAGGTGACGGCCTGTGTTGTTTCTGCTAGAATAATGGATGGTTGGTCCCTGGATGGTGGCCGAATAAAACGCTCCTTTGAAACGTTGAAGTATTGTTGGAACGTGCCACCGGGGCTGCGACAGATCTGCGACAAAGTGGCGACGCGGAGACGACAGTCTGTTGGTATCCTCAGTTGTGATCCTGTAACTGATTTGCAAAGCGAGGTGTGATGGCTGAACAAACGCAGGCGTCAGAAAACGTCCCCCTGATTCAAGTTGACCACGTGCACAAGTCCTTCCTGATGGGCAAGGAGGCAGTGCAGGCGCTGCGCGGTGTCTCGTTGGACGTGATGCACGGCGAGGTGGTCTGCTTGATGGGGCCGAGTGGCTCCGGCAAGACGACGCTGTTGAACATCATCGGCGGGCTGGAGGAGCCCAGCCGTGGCCACGTGCTCGTCGATGGCGAGAACGTTGTCTCGCTCTCGGAGGACCGCCTCTCCGAGCTACGGCTCACCAAGATGGGCTTCGTCTTCCAGAACTATAACCTGCTGGCCAACTTTACCGCACAGGAGAACGTCGAGGTGCCGATGGCGCTGGTAGGCGTGGGCCGCCGCGAGCGGCATCGCAGATCGGATCAGCTACTGGAGAGCGTCGGGCTGGCCGACCGCGCCAAGCACTATCCCAGCGAGCTCTCCGGCGGCCAGCAGCAGCGGGTGGCCATCGCCCGCGCGCTGGCGAACGATCCCCCGATTCTTATCGGCGACGAGATCACGGGCGAGCTGGACTCCAAGACCGGATTTGAGGTGATGGAGATTGTCGCCAGGCTGAACCAGGAGCAGGGCACCACCGTCGTCTACGTCACCCACGACCCGCGCATGGCCAAGTTCGCCGGGAGGGTGATCCAGTTGCGCGACGGTCTCATTGTAGATGGCAATGGTCCTCGGCCCGAGATTCGAGACTAGAGATTGCGGGCTAAAGATTCGCTGACTCGCTGATTCGTAGATTCACATGATAGCACAATATGTGTTGAAGAGCTTCTTCCGCCATAAGGCCCGTACCATCATCGTGATCCTGGCGCTGCTGGTGGTGACCGCCATGCTGGTGACGCTCAACAACAGCGTTGAATCGCTGGAGCGGCAGATCGTCGATCTTATCGAGCAGTTCGAGGGCGAGCACGATGTCACCATCACTCGCGCTGAGACGAGTCCTATCCAGTATATCGACATCGAACGCGTAGCGCCTCTCCTGCAGGCGGCCGACCCGGCGGTGGTGGCGGTCTATCCGCGCTTCCTGGGCACGGTCGAACTGCAGGGAGCGACCCTGGCCCCGGTTGGCTCTGAGCAGGGTCGAGAGATCACCGTGGAGGCGGGTAGTACGGGCGATGACGGGGGAGGGGTCCACGTCAGCGTCGGGGGAGCAAATGGCGGCGGCCAGCCGGGCAACGCCACGCTGTTGGCGCGCACGCCCGAGGACGAGCTGGGGCAGGTCAAGATCCTGGAGGGCGAGTACAAGCTGGATGACGAGCACGTCGTCATCATGCGCGTGACGGCCGACACCTTCGGCTTGAAGGTGGGGGACGAGGTTGACCTGAGCTACATTCTACCGCTTTTCCGCCTGCCCGGTCAAGAGATGCCGGAGAACATCAGCGCCGGGCGCGTGACGCGCCGCTTTACCATCAGCGGTATCGGGTTGGCCGGCGGGTTGGGCGGGGCGGAGCAGAATGGCGTCCTGGCCAGTCTAGACACGGTGCAGGACTGGCTGGGCGTGCCGGGACAGGCCGAACGGCTGGTCGTGGTGCTGGATGAGACGGTCTATGGCTCCCTGAGCACACAGAACTCTGTTTTTCGCGTGCGCCGCATCGCAGAGCAGATGGTCGACGCTCTGGGCAGCGAGGCCGATACCTATGACATCTCCATCCGCAAGGCGCAGACGCTGGACTTTAGCGATGTGGCCTTTGCGATCATGCGTTCCCTCAGCGCTGTCTATGGCATTATGGTGATGGGCGTGGTGGGATTGCTGGTCTATTCGATCGTCAACACCAACGTGGAGGAACGGCAGCGCGACCTGGCCTTCTTGCGCATCCTGGGGGCCAAGCGGCGCCATCTGTTCGCGCTGGTGTTGATCGAGGTGGCTCTCATTGGACTGATCGGCGTGGGCCTGGGAACACTGGCAGGGCACGCGTTCAGCGTCTTGGTGGTCGCTCCACTGGTGAGCTTTTTCATCTCCAATGCGGCAGAGGGAGCGGCGGAATTGGGTATCCAGTTCCAGATGACGATCACGGCCGCGGCGATGGTCCAGGCGGCTTCGATTGCCGCTGTTGTGCTGGGGGCTTCGGCCCTCGCCCCGGCGCGCAAGGCGGCCAATACCAAGGTGCGCCACGCCATCAACCCCGGCGCTGCCGATAACATCCAGATCGAGGACCTGGCCCGGCTGCGCTCGCGCAAGTTCGACGTGCGTATCCTCGTCGCCGGTTTCGTGCTGACCATTATGTGGGGATTGGTCTTTGTGGGCAGTAACTTTCTCTTCGTGCAGGGGAACGAGTCGGTCATCGGCGTCTTTTTGTTCGGTGGCATGCTGCTGCTCGTGGTCGGCGTCAGCCTGCTCTTTTATGCCCTGACCCTGCCCTTCGAGCGCCTCTTGGTTTTTTTGAGCAGAGCGGTTTTTCCCAAGCTGACCTTTTTTGCCGGCCCGAACCTGATGCGCGCCAAGCGGCGGAACACGATGATCGCACTGATGATCGTCTTTAGCGCGACGCTGCCCACTTTTTTGGGCACGGAGGTCGCCCTGGAGCAGAGGAATTATGACGTCCAGGCCCGCTTCGACAACGGCGCGCCGATAGTTGCGCAGATAGCCCGTTGGCGCTGGTACGTCTTTGGCGGCCAGAATGAGGACAATCTGACCCCTGGTATTCTTGATGATTTCCGTTCGGTGCCTGGCATAGCGGAGGCCGTTGGCCTGACGGCCGAGTATCAGGCCTCGGTGACGAATCGGGTCGAGTTGCGTAATGCGCCGGTGCAGGTACGTGGGCTCACTGCCTCACTGGACGGCATCGTCTACGGCGACCTGGCGGAATATGCCGCCGGGGGCCCGCAGTCCTTTGACCGCATCCTGGCGGAGCCGGATGCCATCATCCTAGGCGCGGGGTATGCCGAGTATATGGACGTGACGGTGGGCGATGTGATCCTCGTGCAGGGAGAGGGCACGGATCATATAGTCGAAATGCGTGTGGTCGGTCTGATCGAGCGTATGGCGGGCTTTGGTTTCTCGCGCAATGAGAATGACGTACGCTATGGGTCGGCGGAGGGCCTCGTCTCGCTGGATACGTACCTCCGGCTGACGCACGCCCCCACGGTCCAAGACATGTGCGTGGGCGGCGTCTGCTCGGAGGCGGAGCGGGATGCCCCCATCATTACGACGGTCATGGCGACGACGGAAGCAGGGGCTGACGAGGCGCGAGTGGTCGCCGACCTGCGCAAGCTACTCGCCGACCAGGCCAGCGTGTGGGTCGAGTCTACCGCCGAGGATATCCGTACCACGGAGCAGTCGATGCGCACAGGGCGCGTGGTCATGTTGGCGATGGCCGTTTTGTCGTTCGTCACCAGCATCTTTGGCGTCTTTGCGGTGGTCTATGTGGCCGTCTACGTGCGACGGCTAGAGATCGGCATGCTTAAGGCGATTGGCATGCGGCGGCGCGAGTTAGTGGGCACCTTTGCGCTAGAGTCGGTGATCATGACGGTCAGCGCGTCGCTGGCAGGCGTGACCGCTGGGACGGCGCTGGGCTATATCTTTTACATCAGCAACAATCTGATGCGCAACACGCCGACGCAGTTGACCTTTGACTGGATGACGACGCTGGCGATCTTGGTTATGGTTTCTCTGGCGAGCGTCGTCAGTGCCAGCCTGGCAGCGCGCGGTGTGGTGCGTAGCAAGGTGACCCGGATTCTGCGGGAGGCGTTGTGATGAAACGCGAAACGTAATTTTGCACCTTACGTTTCACGCATTGAGATTGGAGATGGAACTATGAGAAAATCAAAATGGATTCTAGCTCTGATTATCGCTGCTGTCTTGCTGGCTGGCTGCGCTGGCGGGCCGCGGCAAGCTGTGGTGAGCGATTCACCAGCAGCGGTAGGGGCAGATGCTACTTCATATCCAACGCTCCCGCCGGCACCGACGGGCAAGGCGATCGCGGCCGATGGCAGGTTGACCTCTGCCTATTCCAATGTGGAGATAGGCTTTGAGGATGGGGCAAGTGGGGAGTTGCTGACGATCGCCGTCAAGGCCGGTGAGACGGTAGAAAAGGGCGACCTGTTGGCGTTGATCGACGACGCCGAGTTGCAGCGCGCTGTGGACGAGGCGCAGCTCACACTCGACCGAGCTACTGCAGACCGTGAGGAGGCGCTCCGCCAGTGGGAGCGAGACGTCGCCGATGCCGAAAAGGCGCTGGCCGACGCGGAGCGCACGCTGACCATCGCTCGGCTGGAGTTTTCTGATACCAGTCTCGAGGAGGCACGTAACAGTCTCAAATGGGCTCAGAAGGGCGAGTCGGACCGCAAGGCCGAGTACGAAAAGGCTCAGACGATGTGGCCGCCGATCCCGGTCGATTCGTACCGAGATTCCTGGTATCGGGCCATTGATGAGCGAGAGATGGCGGAGAGGCGCTTGGCCGATGCCGAGGATGCGTACAAAGCTGAGGCGCTCAGGTTGAAGGGGTACGAGGCGGATGTGGCCGAGGCGGAGCAGAATCTGGCCGTATTGAAGGAGGATGGCATCGACGCGAGCTACGACCGCGCGATCGTAGACGCGACGGTGGAGTTGGTCGAGGCGCAAGAGGCGCTGGATCACGCCCGCCTCACCGCTCCCTGGAAGGCCATAGTGCTCTCGGTGAATGCCACGCCGGGAACGACTGTCAGTGCGGGCGTTTCGATCGTCACCTTGCTCAACATTGAGGACGGGTTGCTCTTTGTTACAGAGAACCTGAGCGAGCAGCACATTGCCAACGTCTATCCTGGTCAGCGCGCAGTCGTCACGTTGCGTACCTTTGCCGATAGATCGTTAGAAGGAGAGGTTGAAGCGGTCGTGCCTCAGGTCGACGAGACGGAGGGGGCGGATGCCCGCTTCACCGTCCGTGTCCGACTCTCTGCCACTGACCTGAGACTATTGCCAGGCCTCACCGGGCGCGTGGAGATTTATACCGAGGACTGAGCGCGCGTAGATGCGCTTAGAATGGGACAGTCGCAATCGTGCTGTCCCATTTTTTGTTTAGGTTTGACACATTCCTTTTTCGGGACTAAACTGAAATCGGTTTACCATAATTGGGGGCGGGGTTTCCAAGCACTTTCCTCACTTGAGTTTTCAGGTTAGCCTGACCAATTTCTCACGCCTCACCTGTACCGCCTTAGTTGCCGAACGCTAGAGATGCTCCGCTTTCACGTGATTTGATTCTTCCACGTGAATCCTGCTATAGTCTATTGAGAGGAGACCGCCATGGTGAAACGCACATTACTTGTTGTATTGCTGGTGGTGTTATCGCTTGCCGCGACGACGACCATCGCCTATGCTGCTGACCCTGAGCCTGAGCCGGAACAGCAGGACGGCAGTGGGATCGACGAGGTGCTTGGCACTCTGGGCCTTTATGCCTCGATGATGGCGGTGCTGGCCGTGGGTACCGAGGTGGTGATCGACATGGTGCGTCCTATTTTCGGCCTGCAGCGCAAGATGAGTACCGATGAGGCCTTTGCCAAACTGAAGGAGCAATTGCCCAAGACCTTGGAAGAGCTAGGACTGTCCCAGGAAACTCAGGATCAGCTCACCAAGACCATCGCGGGGATGGAACAGACTGCTAAAAGCTTTGGGGCTGACGCGGAAAAGGTTCGAACTATTTTATATGAGGAATGGCCCGATATTCTTACAGATCTGGCTACCCAATCCGTGGACGAAGTGTTCGAGAAACACTGGGGGGTGCTAGAAAAGAAGCTTCAATCTGCCGTGCCCTCGGTTCCGCTTAACGTCGTCGAAGCGTGGTTGAGAGGTGCCATCAGCAATGCCAGAATGACCGGCACGATCGACCTGCAGGGTCCCCTCACGTTGATCAACGGCGTGCTGGAGGAGATCAAGATCCAGCAGAACAGGATTCAGAGTCCACTCCGCAAGCTCTGGCGCTATTTTCGTGACCGCTTGCTCACGTGGGCGACGTCTCTAGAGGAAAAAGTCCAGTGGGGATGGGTTGTCTCGTTTATACTCCGCATCCCGGCGTATATCGAGTATGGCTGGGCACGCCTTCGCGGTTCGCTAGAAGGAGGTGTGGAGGTCAAGGAAGGGATCAAGAAACTGGGCAAGGTAGCCTTTGACCCGGCGCGCAGCTTGCAGGAGGCTGCCCGGCGCGTGCTGGAGGAAGACATACAGCAGGGTCTACGAGAGGAGAAGCGGGTCAAATGGCTGCGCATCATTTCTGTGATAGTCGGCATCATACTTGCCGCCATCTTGAGTCTGGATTCCTTCCAGCTTCTCGAACCGGTTCTGAGTAGTGCTGCCAATACCTTTCACGCATCACCTAGCGCGGGGGAATCCCTCAAGCCCGAAGACTGGTACAATCTTGAACAAATCATCGAGCGAGCCGACAAGAATCCCAACAACAATAGCTTCGACCCCCAGTGCGCTTTTGGTATTCTCAGCCCAGCCCTGAAACCGCTTTTCAATCTCACACCGGGGATCATTCTCAGCGGGCTTGGGGCCGCCGCCGGGTCGGCCTTCTGGCACGACGTGCTGGACAAGCTGCGCACCACCAAGCAGGTCTCTGAGATGGTCAAGAAGGCCAAAAAGACCCTGAGTGGGGAGAATGAAGGTGGATAAACGGGGATTGCCCGGTTCACCGGTATGAGCTGATGGGATGGTCCGCTCTTGAATAAGCTGGTTGAGGAAGACGGGTCCGCGGGTGTTTGCCGTGGGCTTGATTGTCTGCTGCCGGGTTGACGGAAGCGCGGGGATGAGGTAGACTTGGGGTCAAACGATAGATTGTGAGTGAGGGTATATGTCCAGAAATAAAAAACTCATCCTGGCGGGCCTGGCTGTGCTCGACGTGGCCTGCCTGTGCGTGATAGCAGGCGTCATCCTCTATACCACGTTACCCTTGATGAACGCGTCGTCTTCCTCTTCCTCTGTTCCGACGCCGTCGCGTTTGCCCACTAAAACGCCATTCCCTACCTGGACGCCCAAGCCTACGTATATATCCATCCCCACTCGCACTCCCCGAGCGACCCGCATGCCTGCTGCCACAGCTACTGAGACGGCTACTCTCGGGCCGACCTTTACGCCTACTCCGACAGATACGCCCACTCCCACGCCCAAGCCACTGGAGAATCCCACTTTTGATGACCTCGGGATGAACGATATCCCCGGCTGGCAGACGGGTGCCTTTGTCAACTGGTCGCCTGGCGCCGAGTTCGATCCCGCGACCTCTTTTGCCACGCCGCGCTTTCATCCAGCCGACAATCCCGTGCAGCGTATCAACGGTTCGACGCTCCAGATCGACACAGAGCCCTGGGTCAAGCTGCAGGCTTGGGTTTTCCAGTCTGTGGATGTGGGGCCGGGCAGCCGGGTCGTGTTTGAAGTGCGGGCGAGGGCAGTCGTCGAGGATACGGCGGGAGGATATTTTTTGAAAGCCGGCGTGGATCCTGATGGCGGCGAGAGCTGTGACGGGGCAGAATGGGGCAGTGTGCGACAGATCAACCAGGGAGATGGGGTCGTGGTTCTCTCCTCGCCCCAGGTGGTCGTCGGCGAGGAAGGCCGGGTGACACTCTGCATGTTCGCCGAGACACAGTACGCGCAGGTCTGGCACGCCGCTTTCTTCGACGACGCGGCGATCACTGTGTTACCGCCCGAATGAATGAGAGCCCCGTTTTCTTTTGGAGAAAACGGGGCTCTATACTAGCCAAGAAAGTCGCGCAGCTTGCGCCGGTGGCCGGGATGGCGTAGCTTGCGCAGTGCCTTCGATTCGATTTGCCGTACCCGCTCGCGCGTGACGCCAAATGCCTTGCCCACTTCCTCCAGCGTGTGGGCCTCTCCGTCCCGTAGCCCGAAGCGCATCTCCAGCACGGCGCGTTCCCGGTCGCTGAGCGAATCGAGTATATCGTGCAGTTGTTCCTTGAGCAGTTGGTTGGAGGTCGCGTCCACTGGCCCGGGCATCGTTTCGTCCTCGATAAAGTCGCCCAGTTCGCCGCTGTCCTCCGATCCAACCGGCATCTCCAGTGACATTGGCTCCTGTGAGATGCGCATGATGCGCTGGACCTTGCTTGCAGCACGGCGCAGTCTCCGTTCCATTGAGGGCGGCAGCGGTTCCTCCTCAGCCTGCGCGGCGAGTATGGCCTGTTTCTCCTCCGGCTCCAGCATGTCCGATTCCAGCGCCAACTCTTCCATCGTAGGTTCCCGCCCTAGCTCCTGTACCATCTGCCGTTGGAGGCGGAGCAGTCGGTTGATGGTATCGACCATATGTACGGGAATTCGGATCGTACGTGCTTGGTCGGCGATGGCGCGGCTTATTGCCTGGCGAATCCACCAGGTGGCATAGGTCGAAAACTTGAAGCCCTTGGTGTGGTCGAACTTTTGTGCCGCTCGCAGCAGGCCGATGTTGCCTTCCTGAATCAGGTCAAGGAGCGAGATACCGCGTCCCAAGTAGTGCTTGGCGACGTTGACGACCAAACGCAGATTGGCCCGTGTTAGCAGTTGCTTGGCGTCTGCAGCACGCTCATCGAGACCGGCCCAGGTCGCGGCGATTTTTCCATTCTCTGGCATCCTGCGCTTGATCGTGCGCGGCGATGGGAATTTTTGCCGTTTTTGCCAATTGTCTTGGAGTACGTCCAGCATGGGCTCGGGCATCAGGTAAAGCAGGATCAAGATGTCGAACAGATTGCTGGTGAGCGCAGTCCAGTTCCCATCCTCCGATTCCGACCAGCCTGCTTGTTCCAGGAAAGTGTAGAGGTGGGATGAAGTCTCAGGCATTGTCGTTTGGTAAAGCGCCTTGGCTTCTTCTATCAATGCGATGGGGTCAGGGGGGGGGATCTTTAGTCGTTCGCAGTTTTCGACCACGGCTGACCAGGCCCCATTGAAAGAGTCCAATAGGGCGAGCAGAGTTTCTTGCTCTGTGGGTGGTTGCTTGTTTCGGGCGCTCAAACGTGCCTGGAGGCCTTTGAGGTGAACCGCGGCCTCCTGTTGTGTGGAGAGCCATATCTCCTGGTGTGCCTCTAGGAGCGGCACACGCCCGATCTCTCGCAGGTACATTCGCACTGGGTCATCGGTGATCCCTAGCGAGACTGCATCCGCGGGCTCGGCTAGATCGCCCTCTTCAATCTCCTCCAGTTCGTCGGGAGAGGGCTCGTCCACCTCATCCAATGTGTCGGCGTCTTCATCGTCGGAATTCTCGAGCACTTCTAGCAACACCGATTTGATATCCTCAATCGATGATGGTGTGTGCTCTTCCGATGATTCTTCTATTTCTTCTGTTTCGGGTTCTATTTTCTTGTTCATAGGCGCTTGTAATGCCTGCGTCTACAAATCGACTTTATTTCTACTTCAGTTTATTTCCTCATCCCCAGCGCTGCGCCAGCGCCTGTTGCGTGCGCAGCAGTGTCTCTCTGTACGATCTTAGAGCCCCGACGTATGCTTCTGCGCGTATGTCGCCTTCCTCACGGGCCTCAAGAGTTAAAAGGCTCAACTCCTGCCCCAGCCGCTTGAGACTGCGTTCTCGCAGCCTCAGCACTGTCAGCGAGACGTCGCGCACCATTTGCTCGTCGGCCAGATCGACTCGATCAGGCGCGAGTAGCTCCTCCAGCCGTAGATGCAAGTCCTCGGGTAATTGCTCGCGTAGCGCCTCAATGGGCGTAGGATGCTCGGTCGATAAAAGCTCCTGCCAGGTTTCGAGAATCGCTCGGTTGCCAGCCTCTTGAAAGTCCTTGCCTTGCAATGACTCGAGTTGGCTGCCCGCTAGCTTTTCGTCAATCTGTTGGAGAAGGCCAGGACGTTGTAAAAGCGCCGACAGGCAGTGACTTTCCAGATCGGCTTCCGTATACCCCTTTTGTTGATCTTGGGCACTGGCCGTTTCGGGCCGGCGCCGCGCAGCTTGACGTTCGACAGAGCGCAGACGGGCTAGTACCGTGCGCGCATCCACTTGTAACGCCCGGGCGATCTTTTGGGCATAGTCCTCCCGCTCTACCGGGTTAGATACCGCGCGCAGGATGGGCAGCAGTATGTCCACTGCCTTGGCCTTGGCCTTGGTGTCATCCAGGTCGATCTCCTCCAGCAGCATCTGGAGGTAAAAGTCAACTACAGAGACCGCACCTTCGACCAGCTCGGTCCACCGCTGTGGGTCTTCTCGGATTAGATCGTCTGGGTCTTGGCCGCTCGGCAACCGCAGGACGCGGATCTCTGCTCCCAGCCGCCCTTCATAGCCCACCAAGCCACTTGGGTCAAAGATCGGTTCCCATTTTTTCTCCAGTGTTTCCTGAGCCACCTCGACGCCGCGCAGCGTGGCGTTGATGCCCGCCGTGTCGGGGTCGAGTGCCAGCACAAGTCGCTTGGTGTAGCGCTGGAGCTGTTTCAGTTGGGCTTCGGTGAGCGCCGTTCCCATCTGTGCCACTACGTTTGCGAAACCTGCCTGGTGGGCCTGCATCACATCCATATAGCCCTCGACGATGACGACGCGGTCCTCGTCGTGGATGGCGCGGCGCGCCCCATCAAGCCCGAATAGCGTGTGGCTCTTGTCAAAAAGCTTAGTCTGTGGAGAGTTAAGGTACTTGGGTACGTCGTCGGGAGCGAGCGCTCTGGCTCCAAAGCCGATCACACGCCCTTTCAGGTCTCGGATTGGGATCATCAGCCGGTTGCGGAAGCGATCATAGGCGGAGCCTGTGTCCTCCTTTTGTACCAGCAATCCGGCTTTGACGAGTTCTTCGACGGTGTACCCTTTTTCTGTCAGATAAGCCCGCGCGTTGTCCCATCCCGAGAGGCTGTAGCCTAGCAAGAATTGTCCGGCGGTCTCTTCGCTCAGACCGCGTTTGGCGACGTACCCCCGCGCTATCTCTGCCTCCGAAGCGTGGCGCAGGAGGTGATGATAGTATCGGGCTGTCTCATCCAGGAGCCCCCGGAGTCGGTCGGCCTCTTCCTCTGCTTGCACCTGCGCTAGGGTGCGTGGACGCAGCTCGACCCCCGCCCGCCGCGCCAGTTCCTCCAGGGCGGTGCGAAAGTCCCAGCCTTCCCGTTTCATGACGAAGGTAAATATGTCGCCGCCTTCGCCACAGGCCCCAAAACAGTGCCAGTGTTCGCTTTCCGGGAAGACGACGAAGGATGGCGTCTTTTCGGAATGGAAAGGGCACAAGGCTTTATAGTTCCGCCCCGCTTTCTGGAGCGGGATGTATGCCGAGATGACTTCGACGATGTCGAGCCTGCTTTTGACTTCGTCAATTACGCTCATGGGCTAGCACACTTATTGTACTCATCCCGCGTTTTCAGGCAAGTGGCTGGCCCGAAGGGCCAGCTTGGCAGTTTGTGGCAAAGCCACAAACTGCAGCTTTCTTGCTGCTGGCTTGTGCCACGAAACAAACGTGTGGCAGGCAACATCTACTGCCTGCCACACGAAGCTTGGCTTGACGAAAGCCTATCGGTTACCCGTTCTTAATCTTGGCCTGGGCTGCTGCCAGTCTGGCGACGGGCACCCGGAACGGGCTGCAGCTTACGTAATCCAGGCCAGCGCGGTGGCAAAAGTCGATCGAGGCGGGATCGCCGCCGTGCTCACCGCAGATGCCAATCTCCAGATCAGGGTTGGCGGCCAGGCCGTCCTCGACGCACATCTTGACCAAGCGACCTACGCCGACCTGATCCAGCGTCTGGAAGGGGTTGGCCTCCAGAATGGGCGTCAGGATGGTGTTTCCCTCGTCGTCCACTTCGCCGGTGTCAAAGCCTTCGACATACTTGAGCAGGAATTTGCCCTCGGCGTCGTCACGACTGTAGCCGAAGGTCATCTGCGTCAGGTCGTTGGTGCCGAAGGAGAAGAACTGGGCGTACTGGGCAATTTCGCCGGCGGTCAGCGCCGCGCGCGGCACCTCGATCATCGTGCCAAACATGTACTCGACATCGATGCCCTCTTCCTCCATTACCTGCTTGGCGACGGCCTCCAGCTTTTCGCGTTCCATCTTGAGCTCGTTGACGTGGCCGACCAAAGGAATCATGACCTCGGGGATGACCTTGACGCCGCGCTTGGTGCAGCGGCAGGCGGCTTGGAAGTAGGCGCGGGTTTGCATCTCGGTCAGGCCCTTGTACATGATGCCCGCGCGGCAGCCGCGCAGGCCCATCATCGGGTTGACCTCCCATAGAGAGTTGACCACCTCGAGCATCTTTTCCTTCTCAGCCAGCTCGGGTGAATCGGGGTCGGTGCAGCGCAGCGTGATGACCTCTTCAAACAGCTCCTCGCGCGGAGGCAGGAACTCGTGCATCGGCGGGTCGATCAGGCGCATGATGACCGGCTTGCCGTCCATCGCCTCAAAGACGCCCTCGAAATCCTGCTCCTGGAAGGGCAACATTTGGTTAAGGGCAGCCTCGCGTTCTGCGTCGGTCTTGGCCATGATCATACTCACTACCGCGTCGCGGGCGCGGGGGTCGAAGAACATGTGCTCGGTGCGGCACAGGCCGATGCCCTCGGCGCCAAATTCGATAGCGCGGCGGGCGTCCACGGGGTAGTCGGCATTGGTGCGTACACCCAAGCTGCGGATCTCGTCGGCCCAACCCAACAGTGTCAACAGGGCGGTCTGCTTTTCATACTCGGCCTCGACCAACGGCACGGCGCCTTCAAATACCTCGCCTGTAAAGCCGTCGATGGAGATGATGTCGCCTTCTTTGACCGCCGTATCACCGATTGTGAACTGCTTGCGGTTGACGTCGACCGTGATGTCCTCGCAGCCAGCGACGCAGGGGATGTTGCTCCCGCGGGCGACCACGGCGGCGTGCGATGTCGCGCCACCCTTCTGGGTCAACACGCCCTTGGAGGCCAGCATGCCCGGCACGTCGTCGGGGTTGGTCTCGGGTCGCACCAGGATGACGTCCTTGCCCTCACCCGCTGCTGTCTTGGCGCGTGCGGCGTCAAAGATGGCGACGCCCACTGCAGCACCCGGAGAGGCGTTCAATCCCTTGACGATCAGTTTCTTCTCGGCCTTTTGATCAAAGCTGGGGCGCATGAGCAGATCGACGTGCTCTGGCTTGACGCGCATGATTGCCTCTTCCTTGTCGATCATGCCTTCGTTGACCAGATCGACGGCGATCCTGACCGCCGAGGAGGCAGTGCGCTTACCGGTGCGGGTCTGGAGCATCCACAGCGTACCTCGCTCGATGGTGAACTCGAGGTCCTGCATGTCACGGTAGTGGTCCTCCAGCTGCTTGGCTACTTGCGTGAACTGCTGGTAGACCTCGGGCATGACCTCTTGCAGCCGGTCGATCTTCATCGGTGTGCGGATGCCAGCGACGACGTCCTCGCCCTGGGCGTTCTCAAGATAGTCGCCGTAGAGCTTGGCCTCGCCGGTAGCCGGGTTGCGCGTAAAGGCCACACCGGTGCCGCTTCCCTCGCCCATGTTGCCGAACACCATGGTGCAGACGTTGACGGCAGTGCCCCAGTCGTGGGGGATGCCTTCGTGCTCGCGGTAGGCAATGGCGCGCGCGCCGTTCCAAGACCTGAACACGGCCTTGATTGACAGTTCGAGCTGCTTGAGCGGATCGGTGGGAAAGTCCTCGCCAAAGTGAGACTTGTACATCGCCTTGTACTCGTCGACCAGGGCCTTCATACCCTCCAGACTGACCTCGGTATCGAGGCGCACGCCTTCTTTCTGCTTGAGCTCTTCGAGTTTCTCCTCAAAGTGCTCTCGGGAGTAATCCATCACGATGTCGGAGAACATGGTGATGAACCGACGGTAGGCGTCGTATGAGAACCACTCATTGCCGGTCAGCTCGGCCAGCGCAACGCGCGTGTCGTCGTTTAGCCCTAGGTTGAGAACGGTGTCCATCATGCCGGGCATCGAGATACGTGCGCCGGAGCGCACGGAGACGAGCAAGGGGTTGGCGGGATCGCCGAACTTTTTGCCGGTCTGGGTCTCGATATCCTTCAATGCTTCCAGAACCTGTTTCCACATTCCCTCGGGGAACTGTTTGGTATCCATGTATGCGACGCAAGCTTCGGTGGTGATGGTAAAACTGGGGGGAACGGGAAGCCCGACGCCGGTCATCTCGGCCAGTCCGGCTCCTTTACCACCGAGGATGACTTTCATTTCATCCATCGCGGGCTCGTGCCCTAGCGTTTCTGCTAACGCCTTATTGGCAGAGCGAGAGAGATAAACCCATTTCTTTGTCACAATCTTTCCTCCTGCTAATTTTACAAGGCCCTTAAATAGGGGGGCATGTTTATAATGGCTAACCAACCGGGGATTATACCCTCTCGTGGGATAAAGTCAAATGGTCGAACTGCTGGAGCCTTCAAATGAAAAAGCCCCGCCGGAGGCAAGGGCTTTTTGGAGTGACTGGGATCGTGCCCTAGCGGCTTCCCTCTATCTCCGCCATCCTGGCGAACAGAGCCAGGAAATCCTCGTTGGTCTTGGTCTGCTTTAGCACCTGGAGCAGTTCCTGCATCGCGTGGGCCTGGGATTGCGCGTCCAAGAAGCGCTGCCGCATCGCATAGATGTTCTGCAGCGTCTGCGGGTCGAGCAACAGATCCTCCCGCCGCGTGCTGGAGCGCTCGATGTCAAAGGCTGGGAAGATGCGTCGTTCCTGCAACTTGCGCATCAGGTGGAGTTCCATGTTGCCGGTTCCCTTGAATTCCTCATAGATCATGTCGTCCATCCGGCTGCCGGTATCGATCAGGCAGGTGGCGATGATGGTGAGGCTGCCGCCTTCCTCGATGTTGCGGGCCGCGCCGAAGAAATGCTTGGGTGGGTAGAGTGCCGCCGGGTCGAGCCCGCCGGAGAGGGTGCGGCCGCTGGGCTGTACGACCAAGTTGTAGGCACGCGAAACGCGTGTGATGCTGTCGAGTAGGATGACGACGTCCCGCTTGCCCTCCACCAGCCGCTTGGCGCGCGCCAAGGCGATCTCTGCTACCTGGGCGTGGCTCTGCACCGGCTCGTCAAAGGTCGAACTGATGACCTCGGCGTCCACTGAGCGATCCATGTCGGTCACTTCCTCGGGGCGCTCGCCGATGAGGACGACCATCAGGTGTACCTCGGGGTGGTTGGCCGAGATGCCGTTGGCGACATGCTTGAGCACCGTGGTCTTGCCGGCTTTTGGTGGCGACACGATGAGCCCGCGTTGCCCCTTTCCGATTGGCGTGACCATGCTAAGTAGTCGTGTCGTCAGGTTGGTGGGTGAGGTTTCCAGGGTGAAACGTTCGTCGGGAAAAATCGGCGTCAGCGACTCAAAGGAGGGCCGCTGTTTGGCCGCCTCTGGGTCCATGCCATTCACCGCCTCCACGCGTAGGAGGCTATAATACTTTTCGCTCTCCTTGGGCGGCCGCACTTGGCCGATGACCATATCGCCGGTGCGCAGTCCAAAGCGGCGGATCTGCGATTGCGAGACGTA
>Ga0316578_10000157_pt1 | contig 17945 bp, 12 predicted proteins | sample J0NA_2_FD_203076 | JGI IMG/M metagenome (GOLD analysis project Ga0316578, IMG submission 203076) | Rhizosphere microbial communities from salt marsh grasses in Alabama, United States - J0-2_160517rDrC | ecosystem: Host-associated > Plants > Roots > Rhizosphere | place: USA: Alabama | collected... | reverse complement strand
CCGTGTCGGCGGGCTGCGGTCTGTCGGGGACGACGGCCGTGTCCCGTCGGACGCGGACGACGGTCGTGTCGAACAGCATCTGGATCTCCGTGATCCGGGTCCTGAGGTCCACTTCGGCCAGGACGTAGGCCGAGTCCGACCAGTCGTCGGCGACGGCCGGGTCGAGCGCCGCGCGGTACGGGTCGTCGGGCGGAAGGGCTTCGAGCCGCCCTTCGAGCGCGGCGTCCGTGACGGCGCCCTGATCGCGGACCCAGCTGCCGCCCGGCGTGTGACCGGCGTAGGCCAGGGCCCCGTAGATCGCCTTCGCCTCCCAGGGCGAATCCGGCGCGAGCTCCAGGTACTTGAGGTAGAGCCCCCGGGCGACCGCCGGCGATCCGAGCTCCGCGCCCGCGACCTCCGCCGCCCGGAGAGCGGCCTCCGCGGCCGTCCGGCCGCGCGTCGTCCACGCCTCCGTGAGAGCATCGAAACGGCGGGCCGCATCCTCGAGCGGGATCGCCACCATGCGGATTCCGGCCTCCGGCGACCGGACGGCCCTCTGCAGGTAGGGGAGCGCGTCCCGCAACTCGTCCGGCTCATCCGCCGTCCGGATCCGGATCCGGGCGGCGTCGAATGCCGCGGCCGGTCCCCACTGCGTCGCGCCGGCGGCGCGCGAGGCGCTGTCGAGCAGGGCGAGCGCTTCGTCCGTCCGCCCGAGGCTGTCCAGGGCGCGGCCGCGCAGCGTCCACAGCATCGCCCGCTGCGAGGCCGGGACCTCTTCGTCGACGAGAAGGGCGGCCAGTTGCTCTTCCACCGCGCCGGGCGCGGCCGCGCTGAGGGAGTCCACGAGCGCGCGGAGGGCGGGACTGACCGTCCCGAACGACCCCGCGCGAAGCAGCTCGGACGCCACGGCCGCCGACCGCTCCGTGTCCCCGATCCGGAACAGCGCGCGGGCCAGCTCCAGCCGGGCCTCGTCGCTGAGGTCCAACTGTCCCGACGCCAGCTCGAGGTCCGCCGCGGCCTCCGCAGGCCGCTCGAGCCGGAACCGGGCGAGGCCGCGTTGAAACAGGAAGAGGGCCCGATCGTCCGGCGGGATCTCCTCGGCGAGGGCCGCCGTGAGTCGCTCGTCCGCCTCCCCCGGCCGCTCGAGTCCGAGCTCGGCGATCCCGCCGAGGCCCACCGCGACGGCGGAATCCGCCCGCCGGACCGAGAGACGCTCCGCCAGCTCGGCGGACTCCCGCGCCGACTGCCACAGCTGGTTCTGGATCTCCGAACGCGCCTTCAGCATCGCCGCGTCGTCGGCGTACTTGCTGTCGGGGTGACGCGTCACGATCCGGCTGGCCTTCGCGATCACGCTGTCGAACTGCTGGCGGGCCTCGGCGTCGCGACCCTCGCGCATCGCCTCCATGCCGGCATCGTACGCCTGGCCCGCGTCGTACATCGCGTTGAAGTAGACGCAGCCGGCGGCGACGAGAACCAGCGGCCAGACCCGTGCGGCCGAGGGGACGCCCCCTCTCATCCGGCCCCGTTCAGGCGGGCCCGCGCCCCGTCGAAGTAGTCGAAATACTCCTCGATCGCATCGGCGATCGCGGCCGCGAGCCGCTTCTGCTCCTTCGAGCTCGTGAGCCGCCTCTCGTCCTCGGCGTTGGTGATGAAACCGAGCTCGACCAGGACCGCCGGCATGTGCCCGGTGGCCCCGACCAGGACCCAGAATGGTCCCGGCTTCACGCCGCGGTCCGGGCCCTCGATCGTGTCGCGGAACGCGTTCTGGACGAAGCCGCCCAGACGGCCCGACACGTCGCGGTTTCCGTCCCGGGTGAGCATCGCGACGATCTTGTCGATGCCCTCATCTCCCGCCCCGTAGGCCTCGTCGCCCTCGAGCTCGAGCACGCTGTTCTCGAGGCGCGCCACCCGTGCCGACTCGTCGTTCCGGGCCGGGGCCAGGTAGTAGGTCTCGAAGCCACGGGCCGATGAGCCTCTCGGCTCCGCGTTCACGTGAATCGAGATGAACAGGTCGGCCTCCGCCTGACGGGCCATCTTCGGGCGTTGCTTGAGCGGAATGAACCGGTCGTCGCTCCGGGTGAGCATCGGCTCGACCCCGGATCGCCTCGCCAGTTCCTCCCGCAGGTACCGGCTGACCGCGAGGACGATGTCCTTCTCCCGGGCGCCGGTTCGCCGGTTCACCGTCCCCGGATCGTGCCCGCCGTGGCCGGGGTCGATCATCACGCGTCTCACGGGACGGGGCGCCTCCGGCGACCGCGGACCCGGGGTCGCTGAGGCGTCGGCGGGTGCGGGATCGGTCGACGCCGACGGCGCACGTGCCTCCGAGAGATCCGCGGAGACAAGGAAGCTCGTCGGAACCCAGAGGACGCCCTCCGCAACGTACGCCTCGTTCCCGAGCGGCACCGCCCCGGACCCGACCCGCGCGAAGGGAGAGCCGGGCCGGAGCTCGACCGCGACCCCCGACGACGTGGACCCCGCCCCGACACCGCCGGCGAACGTCGCGCTCCGCACGAGATCGGGCGGGGCTTCGTTCCACGCGAACGCGGGGTAGCCGCGGTGCCGCGCCACCGGCACGGTCACATCCCGGCCGGCGACGCGGAGAGAGGTCGGTTCGCCTGCGGTCTGCGAAAGCGCCGGCGTCGCGAGCCCCGGCAACGCCACCGCGGCCAGGAGCGCGCCCGCCCTGACGCGCACGCCGCGAATTCCCGCCCGGCCGACCCTACTCTCTCGTCCGAAGCGCACGCTCCACCTCCCGCCGCATCTGGTCGCGCTTGAGCGACTCCCGCTTGTCGTGCAGCTTCTTGCCCCGCGCCAGGGCGATCGTGACTTTCGCCCGGCCCCGCGTGAAATGGATGTCGAGCGGGACGATCGTGAGGCCGCGCTCGGCCGTCTTCGCGGCGAGGCGTTCCAGCTCGCGTCGATGCACGAGGAGCTTCCGGGGGCGCAGCGGGTCGGGCACGTCGATGCTGGCCTGTTCGTACGGGCTGATGTGGAGGTTGTGGAGCCAGAGCTCCCCTCCGTCGACCCGAGCGAAAGCGTCCGTGAAGTTCGCGCGACCGTCGCGCAGCGACTTCACCTCCGCTCCCTCCAGCACGAGGCCCGCCTCGAGCTCTTCCAGGATCTCGAACTCGTGACGGGCCTTCCGGTTCCGGATGACCGGCGCCTTCGCTCCGCCCTTTCGCGCCACCTTCTCTCCCGAAGCCACACTGCAGATGGACGAGACGGCGGCAATCTAGACGGACGTCGTTCGGCCCGCCACGGGAGGGCGGCCCGATCTCAGCCGGCCTCGAAGCCCTCCCGCTGCCGGCGCATCGTCCTTCGCAGGTCGTAGACCTTCGCGATCTCGGCCCCGAGCACGAAGCCGATCGCCACGTAGTAGAGGGAGATCACGAGAATGACCAGGGTCGCGAACGCGAAGAACACGCGCGTGAAGTCGGCGACCTCGGCCACGTACCAGCCGAAGGCCGCCTTGAGGAGCTCGAACCCGACGGCCGCGACCGCGGCGGCGGTGGCGGCCGTCCGCCATCCGAGTCTCGTTGCGGGGACGAACTTGTAGATGAGGAGGAACATCAGGAAGATCGCCCCGAAGGCGGTCGCGTAGCTCAGCAGGGTAAGGGGAGGGCCCGTCGGGATCGGCAACCGCTCCAGCACGTCCCGGCTGAGCGCGAGAAAGGTCGTCGTGATCCCGATGTTCGCGGTGAGCAGGACCGTCGCGACCAGCACCATCTTGATGTCGAGGATCTTGGACCGGAGGATTCCGGGTCCTTCCCGGAAGTCGAACACGGAATCGAGCACCGTGCGCAACGACCCGAACAGGCGCGTCGAGAACCAGATGAACAGGACCGCGCTGATCAGCCCGACCGACCGGGACGACTCCACGACGTCGATGAGCTGATCACGGAGCTGCCGCGTCACATCTTCCGTGACCGGAAGCAGCGAGGCCACCCAGTCGAGGACGACGCTGCGCGGCGCCTCGATCTGGGGCCCCAGAATCAGCCCCGCCGCCGCGAGCAGGAGCATCAGGAACGGGATCGCCGCCAGGACGAGACTGAACGTCAGTCCCGACGCGAGGAAGAAGATGTTGTCGGCGCCGGCCTGGTCGTAGACCTCGCGGACGAACTCGAGACCGCCCCTGAGTCCGCGCTCGAACCCCGGGATCCGGTGGCGCGCGGGACCGTTACGAGAGGTCGACGCGTCGGGCAGAGGTCACTCCTCGACGATTTCCTCGACCGTCTCGTCGATCTCCTCGTCGATCTCCTCGGCCAGGGCCTCGACCCGCTGCCGGTAGCTCTCGCGCGACTCCGCGACCCGCTTCTCGAGGTCGTCCCGGGCCCGCTGTGCGGCCTCCCGGCCGGCCTTCACGGCCTCTTCCGCCTGCAGCTTCCGGCCCTTGAGCTCGTCGCGCGCGGAGTCGATCCGGTCCGAGACCTCCTCCCGGACCCGCTCGTACCGCTCCTCGACGTCCAGCCTGAGCTGACCGAACCGCTCCTCGGCGTCGTCACGGAGCCTCCGAAGGCCTTCGCGGATCTCCTCTTTCGTCTCGTCTCCCGTGCGCGGCGCGTAGAGAAGCGCCACGACGGCGCCGAGAACGGCGCCTCCGAGAAACGCCCCGAGGCCCGAGCCGCGACGCTCCACGATCACGTACGGCGTGTCTTCCTTATGATCGGACATGATTCCCGCTCCAGGATGGTGCGCGTAAAATCCGGACTTCGAATCTAGGCGTCCGCCGACCCGCGTACAACGACCGGGCGGACGGAAGGGACCTCCCGTCCGCCCTGCAGGCCGTCGGAGAAACGGTCAGTCGGAGGCCGGCGCGACCACCCGCGCATAGGCCGCCGGGTCCCATTGCGGACGCTCGTCCGCGTTCGCGACCTCGAGGCCGAGGTAGAACAGCATCCGGCCGATCCGGGCCATCTTGTCGTACTCGATCTTGTCGGCCTCGTCGGACGGACGGTGGTAGTCGTCATGCGTCCCGTTGAAGAAGAACAGGATCGGAACGCCACGTCGCGCGAAGTTGAAGTGGTCCGAGCGCGTGTAGAAGCTCTCTTCGGGCCAGATGTCGTCGATCACGGCCATGTCGAGCTCCGGGTGCTCGGCCGCGATGCGGTCCGCCAGCGGCCCCAGGCTCGACTCCTCCTTGCCGATCGCCACGATCGTGTCCTGCCAGTTCCGGCCGACCATGTCGATGTTGATGTCCGCCACCGTTCGCTCGAGCGGGAACGTGGGATGCTCCGCGTACCAGCCCGAGCCGAGCAGGCCCTTCTCCTCGCCGCTCACGGCCAGGAACACGATCGACCGACGCGGTCTCTCCGGCAGCGACGCGAACGCTTCGGCGAGCTCCATCACGGTGACGGTTCCGGAGGCGTTGTCGTCCGCTCCGTTCCAGATCGAGTCTCCCTCGACGGGCGCCTTGACGCCGTCGTGATCCATGTGCGCCGAGAACACCACGTACTCGTCCTTCAGCACCGGGTCCGACCCCTCCAGCCAGCCGATCGTGTTCGGGGCCTCCTCCACCTCGACCGTGGCCTCGGACCGCATCAGGGCGCTCCAGCCCCCGGGCAGCGTCCCGGCGGAGATGGCCGCGGCGAGGTCCGGCGGGAGCGCCGACATCGCGACGAACGCGGCGGGCGTGCCCTCCGCCTCGACCTCGCCGACGCGCGCCCGGTCGCCCGACAGGTAGCCTCGCATCTGGGCGAAGAAGTTGTCGGGAATGTCGAGAACGACGAGGACGCCGGCCGGCTCGTACGCCTCGAGCTTCGCGCCCAGCGTCCCGCCCAGCACCTGCCGCAGGTTGGCGGGCGTCACGTGCGCGACGACGACGCGGCCGTTCACGTCGGGCATCGACTCCGACGCCGGATCGACGAGGATCAACTCCCCTTCGCCCGCGGCCGTGCGCGCCTCGTGGAGATTGAAGTACTCCTCGCCCCACGCCGGCTCGGTCGTTCCGGAGGGACCCCGGATCTCGAGGCGGTGCGCCGCGGCCGGTCCCGGCGCGACCCGGGAGATCGGGTAGAGCTGCAGCCACGCGTCCCCGTTGCCCGGCGCGAGGCCCGCGGCGGCGAAGCGGTCGGCCACGTAGCGCGCCGTCTCCATCAGCTCGGGGCTCGGCGTGTCTCGTCCCCGCATCGAGTCGTGCGCGAGGACCCCGAGCTTCGTGCGCATGTCCCCGGCCGTGATCGTCGCCGCGGCCGCGGCCGCGGCCGGCGGAGGCGGGGCCATCTGTGCGGCGGCCGGTGCCGTCGTCAGTGCCAGGAGGCCGGCGGCCCACGTCCCCGTCCCGAATCCCGTTCTCCTCATGCCGTTCCTCTCCGTGTTCGTTGCCCTTCCCTCACGGCCGACGACCGTCGCCCGCCGCCCGGAACTCGCGCCCGGTCCGGGTGTGTACTCCCGAGCCGGGCGGGAGGTGCCCGCCCCACGCTGGGCCACGGAGCGCTCCGCGCACCCCCGAGACCGGATGACGGCACCGAAAGGTACAACACGCTTCGCCCCCGAAGGGCTGAGACGCGCCCCGTGACCGACGGGCGGGTCTCGGTGCGCCCTGACCTCGCGGATCCCCGTCAGCTGGCGGCGCTCGACCGGCTCGAGCTCGTGTCGCGGGGGATTGTCGAGGGGTTCCTGATCGGGCTCCACCGGTCGCCGCACCGGGGCTTCTCCGTCGAGTTCGCCGAAAACCGGCCGTACTACCGGGGCGACGACATCCGGTTCGTCGACTGGCGCATGTACGCGCGGTCCGACCGCTGGTACGTGAAGCAGTTCGAGGAGGAGACGAACCTGCGCGCCTATATCCTCGTCGACGCGAGTCGCTCGATGGCCTGGTCGTCGGGCGGGGACCGGGCGATCTCCAAACTGGACTACGCGCGTCTGCTCGCGGCCACGCTCGCCACGCTCCTGCTCCGACAGGGCGACGCGGTCGGTCTCGTCGCGTTCGACGACCGGGTCCGGGCCCACCTCGCGCCCCGCGCCGCCCGGCGTCACCGGACGGCGATCCTCCGCTCCCTCGAGGCGCTGCGCCCCGGGGGGGTCACGGAGGCGGCGGGAGCCATGCGTGACGTGGCGATCCGTCTGCGCCGCCGCGGGCTCGTGGTGCTGCTCTCCGACCTGCTCGTCGAGCCCGAGACGACCCGCCGGGCGCTGCACTACCTCCGCCACCGCGGTCACGAGGTGCTGCTGTTCCACGTGATGGACCCGGGAGAGCGCGAACTGCCGGCGGGTGGAGACGCCGTGTACTTCGACCCCGAGACCGGCGAGGAGCTCCGGACGAGCTCCGCGGCGCTCCGGCACGCCTACGCGGAGGCCGTCGAGGGCGCGATCGAGGGCTGGCGTCGGGACTGCCGGCGCATGAACGCGGACTACCATCTATGCCCGACCGACGCGCCGCTCGGTCCGCTCCTGGGCGAGTACCTGGAGAAGCGCGCGCGGCTCGCATGAGCTTCCTGCACCCCTGGGCTCTCGCGCTCTCCGCCCTGGCGATCGTGCCCCTCGCGCTCCACCTGGTCCGGCGGGACACGCGGCGACGCGTGGCGTTTCCGGCCCTGCGGTACCTGCACGCGGCGGAGAGGAGACACGCGCGGGCGCTCCGCGTTCGCGACCGCTGGCTCGCGGCAGCCCGGATCGGGGCCCTGCTCTGCCTCGCCGCCGCCGCGGCCCGTCCCGTCGTGGGCCGGGGCGGGCCGGGCAGCCACCCGCCGACGGACGTGGCGCTCGTGATCGACAACACGGCGAGCATGCAGCGAGTGTCGGGGGAGCGGACGCTGCTCGACGCGGCCGTGGAAGCGGCGCGCCGCTCCCTGCGGCACGCGACCCCGGAGGACCGGTTCTGGGTCGCGACGCCCGTGGACGCGGTGATCGCCGCCGGCGTCGGCGCCTCGGAGGCCGCCTCGGCGCTGGGCGCGGTCCGGGGCTCGGATGCGGCGGGGTCCGTTCCGGACGCGGCGCGAGCGGCGGTCTCGGAGATTCCGTTCGAAGCGGGGCGGGCGCGCGAGGTCCAGCTGTTCGGCGACGCCCAGGCCTCCTCGTGGGAGGGCGACGCGGAGCTGCCGCCGGGCACGGCCGCGGCCCTGTTCCTGGTCGCCCCCGACGCGGGGAGGAACGACGCCGTTCTGGAGCTCGCCGTCCACCCCGCGTCCCCGGTCCCGGCCGGGGCGGACGTGGTCGCCACGGTCCGGGTCGGACGCTGGCCGGCGGCAGCGGACGGGGCCGGACCGGGACCTGTGGACCCGGATGCGCCGGTCACCGTGCGGGTTCTCCTGGACGGCGCGCTCGCCGCCGCCGGTCGGACCGGGCCCGGCACGGAGCTGGCGCTCCCCGTGCCGCCCCCCCCTCCGGGCGGGCACGTGGTGCGGGCCGAGATCGATGCCGACGGCCTCCGGGCGGACGACGGCCGGCAGGTCGGCCTCCGGGTCGGAGACCCGGTCCGGGTCGCGAGCCCGCCCGGACCTGAGGGGGCGTTCCTGGCGCGGGCGCTGGAGACGCTGGCGGCCGGAGACCGCGTGCGTCTGGACCCGACCGGAGATCCGGCCGAGGTGCGCGTGCGAGCCGGCGGATCGACCGGGACCCCGGACGGCGGCATCCGTCGTTCGACGCTCGTGCTGGTCCCGCCCGCCGACCCCCTCGATCTGCCCGCCTTCCTGCGATCCCTCTCCGCCGACGGAATCCCCTGGAACCTCGAGCCGGAATCTCTGCGCGGCGAGCTCCGGCTGGTCGCCGACGTGGACGGACTGGCCGACGTCCGCGTCCGTCGCCGCTACCGGCTCCTGGCGCGCCCCGCGCCACCGACCCCGTTCGACTCGGTGCTGGTCCGCGCCGAGGACGGCGAGCCGTGGGCGGTCCGGGGACGCGCCGCCGGGGGCCGTCCGTTCGTGCTGCTCGGGTCGGCGCTCGTTCCCGAGGCCACGGACCTCCCGATCTCCGCCGCGATGGTGCCGTTCGTCGACGCCCTCGTCGCGGCGTGGGCCCGTCCGGGGTCCGCGCCGGGCGCGCGCGACGCCGGCATCGAGACGCGACTCCCGGACCGCGCCGATTCGCTGTCGCCCCCCGGCGCGCCCGCGCGGCGTGCGGAAGGCGGCGCGCCCTGGCGCCCCCGGGAGGCGGGCGCCTGGCGCATCTCGCTCGCTCCCGGGACGGACGGGACGCGTTCCACGGAATGGGTGGGGGTGAACGTGCCGCTCGCGGAGTCGGACCCGTCCCTCGCCTCCGGGGCGGCGCGCGCCGCCGCACTCGGCGTCGACGAGGTGGCTTCGGCCCGGGACGCCCCGTCCTGGGACGCGGTCGCGTTCGCGCGCCGGCGGGGTCGGGAGGCGCGCCTCCCTCTGCTCGGCCTCGCCCTCGCCCTCCTCGCGGCGGAAGCGCTCCTCGCCTCGCCCCGGGGCCGGGGCTCGTCCCCGACCCGGCCGACGACGTCGGCGGCCGGCCGGCAGGGGGCGCCAACGTGATCCTCGAGAGTCTCCGGGCCCGGCTCGCACACCTCGAGCGCACCGGCGCGTTCCCGGACGGGACGCGCCCTCTCCGGGTCACGGGCTGCCACGGCGCCGCGCCCGCCCTGCTCGCCGGACTCCTGGCGGAAGGCCGCGCGGCGGCGGTCGCGCTGGTCGTCCCGTCGCCGTCTGAGGCGGAGGAGGCGGCGGCCGACCTCGCCGCGATCGGGATGACCGACGTCCGCCTCCTGCCGCAGCGGGAGGCGCTGCCGTTCGAGGAGGGCGACCCCCACGTGGAGATCACGAGCCGGACGGCCGACGCGCTCTCCGCCCTGCTCTCCGGGCGGACCCGTCTCGTCGTCACGACGCCCCGCGGGCTCGTGGAGCGGAACCCCGTCGCCGCCGGAGGCGGCGATTTCGCCCTGCGCCTTCGGACCGGGGACGAGCTCGGTCGGGACGATCTCGCGGGGCGCCTCGCCGCGATGGGCTTCTCTCAGGCCTCCTCCGTTCAGGAGCTCGGCGACTACGCGGTGCGCGGCGGCATCGTGGACGTCTTTCCGTTCGGTCCCGATCTCCCGCTGCGGGTCGAGCTCTGGGACGACCGGATCGCCTCGCTCCGCAGCTTCGATCTCCTCACGCAGCGCTCCGTGGAGCGAATCGGCCAGGTCGAGATCCTTCCCGTCGCCCTGTCCTCCCATCTCTTCGAGCGCACCGATCGCGCGGTCGAGCGCCGCGCCCTGCTCGAGCTCCTTCCCGAAGGGTCCGTGGTCGTGGAGGCGGGCGACGCGGGAGACGCCGCGCGCCGGGAGCGGCTGTGGGCCGACGTCCGGGAGGCCTGGGGGGACGATGCGCCCGGCGGACGGCGGTCGGCCGCCGATCTCGTCGTTCCGCCGGAGGAGGCGGCCGCGCGCCTGGGGTCGGTGCGCCGGGTCCGCGTGGACCCCCCGGCGGGAATCCCGCTGGCCGACGAGCGGGAGGTCGACCTGGGCCTCCTGCCGCACCCGCCGATCGAGCGGAACATGGAGCGTCTCGTCGCGGTTCTCGCGGAGGCGCGCGACCGGGGGGACCGGACGCTCGTCCTGTGCGACAACGAGGGACAGCTGGAGCGGCTCGAGGAGATCCTGGACGAGCTCGGGGGTCCCGAGCTCGTCCGCGGCGCCCGGCTCGCGATCGGGTCGATCAGCGGCGGGTTCCGGGTCCCCGGACCGGAGCCTCTCCTCGTTCTCACCGACCACGAGATCTTCCGGCGATCCCGTCGGCTGCGGCGGGGCCGCCGCCTGCACGGGACCGCGTCGCTGGAGTCGATCGCGTCTCTCACTCCCGGTGACTACGTGGTCCACATGGACCACGGGATCGGTCGGTACGCCGGGCTCGAGCGGGTCACCGTGGGCGAAGAGACGATCGAGACGCTCAAGGTCGAGTACGCCGACGGCGAGGTGCTCCGCGTCCCCCACTACCGTCTCGACCTGATCGAGAAGTGGACGGGCCTCGGGGACGGGGACGGGGAGCCGGCGGCGCGGCCGCCGCAGGTCCACAAGCTCGGCGGAAAGCGCTGGAAGCAGCTCCGGCGGAAGACGGAGGAGGCGATCCGGGCCATGGCGATGGAGCTGCTCGACCTCTATGCCCACCGTCGCGTCGCCGAGGGGCACGCCTTCTCTCCGGAGACCCGCTGGCAGCGGGAGCTGGAGTCCGCCTTCCTCTACGAGGACACGCCCGACCAGAGGAAGGCGTGGGAGGACGTGCGGGCCGACATGGAAGCGCCCGCGATCATGGACCGTCTCGTCTGCGGGGACGTGGGGTACGGCAAGACCGAGGTCGCGATGCGGGCGGCGTTCAAGGCCGTCCAGGATGGGAAGCAGGTCGCGGTCCTCGCCCCGACCACGATTCTCGCCGAGCAGCATCTCCACACCTTCCGGGAACGACTGGCCGGGTTTCCCGTCGCGATCGAGTCCCTCTCGCGCCTCCGGTCCCGGGCGGAGCAGGCAGAGACGCTGGACCGGCTGGCGTCGGGGTCCGTCGACATCGTGGTGGGGACCCACCGGCTCCTGTCGCCCGACGTGCGGTTCCGGGACCTCGGCCTGCTCGTCGTGGACGAGGAACAGCGGTTCGGAGTGCGTCACAAGGAGCGGCTCAAGGAGATCCGCCGGGACGTGGACGTGCTCACGCTCACGGCGACTCCGATTCCGCGCACCCTCCAGCTCGCTCTCGGCGGCATGCGCGACATGTCGCTGATCGAGACGGCCCCGCGCGACCGGATGCCCGTGATCACGCACGTTTTGCCTTGGAGCGACGGGATCCTCCAGGACGCGATGCGGCGCGAGCTCGACAGGGCGGGCCAGGTCTTCTTCGTACACGACCGCATCGAGACGATCGACGCGATCGCCGAGCGGGTCCGGCGCCTGGTCCCGGGTGCGCGGGTGGCCGTCGCCCACGGCCGCGTGCCGGAGGGCGAGCTCGAGGCGGTGATGGACGACCTCATGGAGCACAGGGTCGACGTTCTCGTCTCGACCTCCATCATCGAGAACGGGCTCGACGTGCCGAGCGCGAACACGATGATCGTGCACCGTGCGGACCGCTTCGGTCTCGCACAGCTCTATCAGCTCCGCGGCCGGGTGGGCAGGTCCCACCACCGCGCGTACTGCTACCTGCTCGTGCCGCCGAACGCGACGCCGGACGCCGTGCAGCGGCTCCGGATCCTCGAGCATCACACGGACCTCGGCTCCGGCTACCGCGTCGCCCTGAGAGACCTGCAGCTCCGCGGCGCCGGGAACCTGCTCGGCGCCGAGCAGTCCGGCTTCGCGCAGGCCGTCGGCTTCGACACCTACCAGCGGCTCCTCGACCGGACGGTCCGGCGGCTGCGGGGCGAGGAGGCCCCCGAGGAGAGGTCGCCGGCCCAGGTGTCGGTCGAGGGCGAGGCGCTCCTCCCGGACGCCTACGTCGCCGGCTCCGACCAGAAGATGCACCTCTACCGTCGTCTCTCGCGGGCCGACCGGCTGGAGGAGATCGACGCTCTCCGGGAGGAGCTCGAGGACCGGTTCGGCCCCCTGCCCCCGCCCGCCGAGCGCTGGCTCGCGGCGGCGCGTCTCAAGCTGCTGGCCGGCTCGCTCGGGATCGAGTGGGTCCACGTCTCCGACCGGCATGCCCGCGTGAACTTCCGTCCGGAGGCAGTTCCGCGGCTCGCGCGCCTCAGCCGGACGTTCGCCGACCGGCAGATCGCAGTTGAAGTGCGACGGACAGAGCCGTTATCCTTGAAGCTTGCCCGCGTCGGGGTGGAACCGCTGGTCCCGACGCTGGTCGAGGCGCTCGAGCTGCTCGCGGCCACGCCTGCCGCCTGAGCCGGAACGAGACCGATGTGCACCCGAACCCCGAGACGCATGAGAACATCTTCGCGGTTTCTCGCGACCGCGGCCCTCGTGGCCGCGTCTCTCTCCTCGGCGTGCGGCTCGCTCGAGGACGCCCTCACGGCGCACGCGCGGCCCGCGGCCACGGCCGTGGGCCTCACACTGTCCTCGGGTCAGCTCGCCGCGATCGTCGCGGAATCCACGGTCCCGGACTCGATGCTCACCGGGCCTCTCGCCGCGCAGATCGCTCGCCTGTGGGCCGATTACGTGGTCCTCGCCTCGATCTACGAGGAACCCGACAGCGTGGAGGCCGTGGACCTGGGCCCGCTGCTCGAGGACGGCCGGTACTTCGACGCGGTGGCCGTCCAGGAGTTCCGGAACAGCGTGCTCCTCTCGGCGGCCGATCCGACCGAGGAGGAAGTCCGGGCGTACTTCGAGGAGCGGCAGCCGTTCACCCGCCTCGACCTGCGGCGCATCCGGCTCGCGGTGCCGGCGGACGCCTCCGAGGCACAGCGGGACAGCGTCTACGACGCCGCGCGGGCCCTTCGGGAGCGCCTGGCGGGCGGCGCGGACTTCGTCGAGGTCGCCAGGGAAGTCAGCGACGACCCCGAAGTGTCGCGCGGACGCATCCTCGTCTTCCAGGGACACGAGAACGTCCCTTCCGTGGCCGACAGCGCCCTGTTCGCGATGCGTCCGGGCGAGATCAGCCCCGTGTTTTCCACGGACGAGGGGATGATGATCTACCGGGTCGAGCAGCGACGGGCGCCGGAGTTCGAGCGGGCGCGCGACATGACCTACGATCGGATGGTCGAGGAGCGACGCGACGCCCGACAGCGGGTGACCGTCGATTCCCTGCTCGACGCGGCGGCGCGCCGACTGACGGACGGCGCCGCGGCGGTGGCCGGCCGCATCGCGACCGATCCGGAGATGGCCGAGGGAGCCGTGCGTGACGCCACGCCGCTCGTGCGCTACGAGGGCGGCGTGTTCACCGCGAAGGACCTGCGGACCCTGTTCCGGGCCCGGCCGGACATGCGCGACCGCTTCGCGCAGGGGGGCCCGGAGGACGTCGAGGACTTCCTTCTCCAGCTCGCCGCGGACGCGGTGCTGGTGGCCGAGGCCCGCGAGCGCGGATTCGGCCCCACCGAGACGCAGAAGACGAACCTGGCGGCCGCCGTCCACACCCAGCTGGCGCGGATCGCCGAGCGGTACGGCATCAGCCACGAGTTGGTGCGGAACCCGTCGTTCGACCGGGAGTCCGCGGCGCTCCGGTTCCTGAACGCCGTGCTGGCGGCCCGGGAGCCCGTGCCGTGGTTGACCGAGTTCCGGCCCGTCGTCCAGCCCGGTTGGCCTTCACAGGTCGACGGCGACGGGTGCCTGACCGCGGCGGAGCTCGCCCGCAATCTCCGCTCGTCGGAGAGCGAGACGACGCCGGCGGAGGAGGCCGGGGAAGCGGCGGCGCCGTCGGCGGACGAGCACGGGGCTGCGGGCACGACCGGGCCGGACGACGGCCACGCCGGGGACGAAGACTCCGGTGCGACGGAGGCGACGAGGTGAGACCGGTCCGCGCGGCGGTTCCCGGTCTCCTCTCCCTGGTCGCGGCGCTCGCGGCGCCGCCCGCGCGGGCGGTCGCCCAGGAGCCGGCAGGCACCCTGCCGGACACGGTGGAGCTCGTCGACCGGGTCGCGGCGATCGTGGGCGACACGGCGATCCTCCGCTCCGAGGTCGTCGAGGAGTTGTTGAAGTGGGAGGCGGAAGGCAACGAAGTTCCTCCGAAGGGAACCGCCGGCCGGGACAGCGTGATGCGGCGGACGCTCGAGCTGATGGTGGACCGGATGGTGCTGCTGCAGAAGGCCGAGCAGATGGAGGACATCTCGGTCGACCCGAACGCCCTGGACGGGGAGACGAACGCGAAGATCAACGAGGCGCGGAGCAATTTCCGGACGGCGACGGAGTTCACCGAGGCGCTGGCGGCGTCCGGACGTACGATGGTCCAGTACCGGCAGGAGGTCCGGAGCAACATCCGGGCGCAGATCCTGATCCAGCGGTTTCTCCAGCAGACCCGGGAGAACCGGCCTCCCGCGCCCGTCACGGAGGACGAGGTCCGGGCGTACTTCGACGAACAGGTGGCGGGCCGCACGCGCCCGACCTCCGTCGCGTTCGAGCAGATCGCGATCGAGCCCGTTCCGACCGAGGAAGCCCGCCAGGCGGCGCTCGAGGAGGCGGAACAGGCGCTGCGCGAGATCCGGGAGGGTGAGGACTTCGAGATCGTCGCCCGCCGCTACTCGGACGACCCCGGTTCGCGCGATCGCGGGGGCGACCTCGGCTGGGTGCGACGCGGCATGATGGTGCCGCCGTTCGAGAACGCGGCGTGGGCCGCACGGACCGGGACGCCCATCGGACCGGTCTGGTCGAGGTTCGGCTGGCACATCATCCGCGTCGACAACATTCGCGGCGGCGAGCGGAATCTCTCGCACATCCTGATCACGCCGGAGATGGGGCAGGCGGACATCGACCGGGCCCGCGCGAAGGCGCAGGCGATCGCCGACAGCGCCCGGGCCGGCACGCCGTTCGACCAGCTGGCCGAGCGATACGGCATGGAGGAGCTCCCGTTCCGGATTCCGCTGCAGCCGCTCGACCGCATCGGCGAGGTGTTCAAGCCCGTGTACGCGGAGAAGCTCGCCGATCCCGTGCCGGGGGAGATCGTAGGACCGTTCGAAGTGCCGGAGTTGCTCGGACCTCTGCCCGTGTTCGTCGTCATCCACGTCTCGGAGTTCGCGCGGGCAGGCGAGATCGAGTTCGACGACGAGGTTCGGCAGCAGATCCGGGAGCAGCTCGAGACGCTCAACGCGGAGCGCCGCTTCGTGGAGGAGCTCCGGAACGAGGTCTACGTCGACGTCCGCCTCTGAGCGCCCGCGGATGACACGGGCTCCCCGCACGCCCGGTCCCGGCCGTCCGCCGGTTCTCGGCGTCACGCTCGGCGACCCGCGCGGCATCGGGCCCGAGGTGGTGGCGGCGGCGCTCGCGCGCCGCGCGGGCGACGGAGCCGGGATCGTCCTGATCGGACCCGAGGGCACGGCCGCCGGGGACGCGGACCTCGAGGCCGTCGGCCGGTGGGCCGGGGGCGGAGCAAGCGAGGCGGGACGACTTTCGGTCGCGGCGATCGAGCGCGGCGTGGCGCTCGCGCTCGAGGGGGCGATCGACGGGCTCGTCACGGCCCCGGTCTCGAAGGCGGCGCTCGCGGCGGCAGGCTCTCCCTTCCCGGGGCACACGGAGATGCTCCGGGCTCTCGCGGGCGTCCCGGATGTCACCATGGTGATGGGGTCCGAGAGCACGCCGCTCGGGGGAGCGCTGCGCCTCGCCCTGATGACCGTCCACGTCCCGCTCCGGGAGGTCCCGGACCGGCTCACCGTGGAGCTCGTGGCCCGTCGCGCGGCGATCGCGGCGCGGGGCCTTCGCGACTGGTGGGGACTCTCGCGACCGCGTCTTGCCTTCGCCGGGGTCAACCCGCACGCTTCCGAGGGAGGCCTGTTCGGGGACGAGGAGGAGCGCGTGCTGCAGCCGGCGATGGAGCGCCTTCGTGCGGAGGAGGAGGTCGCGGTCTCGGGCCCGTATCCGGCGGACACGGTGTTCCGGCGCTGCCTCGCGGGCCAGGCGGACGCGGTCGTGGTGCCCTATCACGACGTCGGGCTCGCGGTCCTCAAGACCCTGGCCCCGGAGACGGGCATCAACGTGACTACGGGTCTTCCCTTCCCCCGGACGTCTCCCGACCACGGGACGGCGTTCGACATCGCGGGGCGCGGTGAGGCGGACCCCCGCTCGATGATGGCGGCGATCGACGCGTGCGCGCGCTTCTGCGCGCGCCTCGCCACGCAGGCGGAGCGACGATGATCCTGTTCCGCGAGGTCACCCGCGCGTTCGACCGCTCGACGCCGGCCGTCCGCGACGTCTCGTTCCACGTGCGGAAGGGAGAGTTCGCGTTCCTGTCGGGCCCATCCGGGGCCGGCAAGACCACGATCCTCAAGCTCGCGCACATGCAGCTGATGCCGACCCGCGGCGAGGTCCGCGTGTCGCGCTACAGCAGCGCCCGGATCCGGAGACGCGAGCTTCCCGAGCTCCGACGCCGGGTCGGCTTCGTGTTCCAGGACTTCCGCCTGCTGGAGGGGCTCACCGCCGCCGAAAACATCGCCTTCGCGCTCGAGTGCACGGGCACGCCGCGGGCGAAGATCGAGCCCCGGGTCGGCCGCCTGCTCGGCCAGGTCGGTCTCGCGGCCCGGGCGCGCAGCTTCCCGCGCGAGCTCTCGGGGGGCGAGCAGCAGCGGGTGGCGATCGCGCGTGCGCTCGCCACGGAGCCTCTCGTGCTCCTCGCGGATGAGCCGACCGGCAACCTGGACGAGAGGGCCACCGCCGGGGTGTTCGAACTGTTCCGGCGCATCAACGCGTCGGGGACCTCTGTGATGATGGCGACCCACGACGCGGAGCTCATCCGCCGGCACCCCGACATCCGCGTCATTGAGCTCGAGGAGGGAGCGCTCGTGTTCGACTCGCGGGAGGACGGCGCCGCGGAGCCCGGCGCGCACGGAGATCGCCTGTGAACGGAGATCGCCTGTGAGAAGCGTCCGCGAAGCGGCCCAGGGCATCCGTCGCGCGCCGTTGCTCAGCGGCCTCTCGATCACGGCGATCGGCCTCAGCCTGTTCATCGTCGGGCTGTTCGCGCTCACGGCCCACAACATCGACGAGGCGCTGGCCGGGGTCGAATCGAGAGTCGAGGTCGTCGCCTTCCTCCGGGAAGGAACGGGCGAGGAGCTGGCCGGGATCGCCCGGGCCGAGATCGAGGGCTTCCCGGAGGTGGCGGAGGTCCGATACGTCTCCAAGGTCGAGGCGCTGTACGAGGCGTCCCGCGAGCTCACGGAGTTTTCGGACGTGTTCTCCGACCTGGAGGTGAACCCGCTTCCGGCGTCGCTCGAGCTCGCCTTCCGCGACGGGTACCGGACGCCCGAGGACGTGGAACGGGTCGCCGAGCGGCTCCGCGGCTATGACTTCGTGGAGGAGGTCCGCTACGGTCGGGAGTGGGTGGATCGCGTGTTCGCGCTGCGTCGCGTCGCGGCCGGCGGCGCCCTCGTGCTCGGGGGGGCGTTCGCGCTCGGGGCGATCCTGCTGATCGGGATCGCCGTCCGCATGGCGATCCTGGCCCGGAGCCGGGAGATCGCGATCA
>Ga0316578_10000156_pt1 | contig 17967 bp, 15 predicted proteins | sample J0NA_2_FD_203076 | JGI IMG/M metagenome (GOLD analysis project Ga0316578, IMG submission 203076) | Rhizosphere microbial communities from salt marsh grasses in Alabama, United States - J0-2_160517rDrC | ecosystem: Host-associated > Plants > Roots > Rhizosphere | place: USA: Alabama | collected... | reverse complement strand
GGAAGAAACGGCAGCCATGGCGTCAGCAGCCCTCGGACACGACCAGCTCGGCGAGCTCCTGGTCAGGGAGAACCTGCTCAGCCGGGAGGACCTCGAACGCGCGCTGCACGAGCAGAAGCAGAACGGAGCGCGACTCGGGTTCACGCTCGTCGCCAGCGGCGCGATCTCCGAGTCGGACCTCACGCGGGTGCTCAGCCGCCAGTTCCGCGTACCCGCCGTGGACCTCGCCTCCGTGGAGGTCGACCCGAAGATCCTGAAGCTCGTTCCCGCGGATTTCGCCAGCAAGCACCTCGTGCTTCCGCTCCGCCGGATCGGCCGCACCCTCACGGTCGCCATGGCCTCGCCATCCGATCTCGGCGTGATCGACGACCTGAAGTTCATCACCCGGTTCGACGTCGAGGCCGTGGTCGCCGGGGAGTACTCGCTGCGACAGTCCATCGACCGCTACTACGAGGTCTCCACGGACCGCCTCGGCGAGCTCCTGGAAGAGCTGGAGGAGCAGGACATCGAGGTGGTGGAGGACGAGGAGGAGATCCTCTCCACGAGCCAGCTCCAGGCCCAGGTGGAAGAGGCGCCCGTCGTCCGGCTGATCAACGGCCTCCTTACCGACGCGGTCCGTCGCGGCGCGTCGGACATCCACATCGAGCCGTACGAGAAGGAGCTCCGCGTCCGGTACCGGATCGACGGGGCGCTCCAGGAGATCATGACCCCGCCGTTCCGCATGAAGGCGGCCCTGATCTCGCGCGTCAAGATCCTCGCCGACCTGAACATCGCCGAGCGACGCGTCCCCCAGGACGGGCGCATCAAGCTGAAGATCGGGAACCGGGTGATCGACTTCCGCGTGTCGACCCTCCCGACGCTGTTCGGCGAGAAGATCGTCCTCCGGATCCTCGATAAGGGCAACCTCACGCTGGATCTCGAGAAGTTCGGGATGGAGCCGAAGGCGGAGCACGACTTCCTGGACGCGATCGGGCGTCCCTACGGGATGGTCCTCGTCACCGGGCCCACCGGATCGGGGAAGACCACGACCCTGTACAGCGCGCTCAGCCGGATCAACACGGCGGAAGTCAACATCATGACGGCCGAGGACCCGGTCGAGTACAACCTGAAGGGGGTCAATCAGGTCCACGTCCGGTCCGAGATCGGGATGACCTTCGCGGCCGCGCTGCGCGCGTTCCTGCGCCAGGACCCGAACATCATCATGGTCGGCGAGATCCGGGATCTCGAGACCGGCGGGATCGCCGTGAAGGCGGCGCTTACCGGCCACCTCGTCCTCTCCACGCTGCACACGAACGACGCCGCCTCGACGATCACCCGCATGATCGACATGGGGGTCGAGCCGTTCAACGTCGCGTCGGCCGTGAACATCATCACCGCGCAGCGCCTGGTCCGACGGATCTGCAACAACTGCAAGGTCGAGGCGACGTATCTCCCCGAGGTGCTCGAGACGGCGGGCCTCGAGGACGGAGGTGTCCGCTCGACCGTCTTCTACCGGGGCGAGGGCTGCGACGCCTGCAACGGCTCCGGATACTCGGGCCGGCAGGGTCTGTACGAGGTGATGCCGATGACGGCCGCGCTCCGTCGCATGGTGCTGCAGGGGGCCTCGTCCGACGAGCTCAAGACCGAGGCCGTCCGCGGGGGGATGATCACCCTGCGCCAGGACGGCCTCCTGAAGGTGAAGCGGGGCGTCACCACGCTGGATGAAGTGCTGAAGGAGACCGCGCTGTGAGTCCGTCGGCCCGGTCCGGTCCGAACCTGAACTCCCGGGGATGGCTGAGATGCTGAACGAATCCGTGCCGATGAACCTCCGCAGCCTGCTGGAGGAGATGATCGAGAAGGGGGCGTCCGACCTCCACATCTCCGCGGGCGAGGTTCCCAAGCTCCGGATCGACGGACGCCTTGCCGACAGCGCCTGCCGGCAGCAGCTGACGCCGCGCGACACGCAGTCGCTCGCCTATTCCGTGCTGACCGAAGTTCAGAAGAAGCGGTTCGAGCAGGACGACGAGCTCGACCTCTCGTTCGCGGTCCAGAACCTGTCCCGGTTCCGCGGGAACGTGTTCCGGCAGAGAGGGACGGTCGCGATGGCGATCCGGCAGATTCCGTTCGAGATCCTGGGCTTCCAGGAGCTGAACCTGCCACCCGTGATCGCGGGCCTCGCGGAGCGCCCGCGCGGCCTCGTGCTCGTCACCGGGCCGACGGGGTCCGGGAAGACGACGACGCTCGCGGCCATGATCGACAAGATCAACCGGGAGCGGAACGGGCACATCGTGACGGTCGAAGACCCGATCGAGTTCGTGCACCGCCACAAGAACTGCCTCGTGAACCAGCGGGAGGTCGGAAGTGACACCGGCTCGTTCGCGAGCGCTCTGAAGTACGTGCTGCGGCAGGACCCGGACGTGATCCTGGTGGGCGAGATGCGCGACCTCGAGACGGTCCAGGCCGCCCTCACGATCGCGGAGACCGGCCACCTCGCCCTCGCGACCCTTCACACCAACTCGGCGGCCGAGTCGATCAACCGCATCATCGACGTGTTCCCCTCGCACCAGCAGGGCCAGATCCGGGCCCAGCTCGCCTTCGTGCTGGAGGGCGTCGTCACCCAGACGCTGCTCCCGCGGCGCGCCGGCCGGGGACGGATCGTCGCGTGCGAGATCATGGTCGCGACGCCCGCGATCCGGGCGCTGATCCGGGATGACAAGGTGCACCAGATCTACTCCGCGATGCAGTCGGGGAAGAAGTTCGGGATGCAGACGCTCAACGATGCCCTCTACTCGCTCTACATGCGGGACGAGGTCACGCTCGAGGAGTGCGCGCGCGTCAGCTCCGACCCGATCGAGCTGAAGCGGATGGTCGGCGAGGTCGAGCCGCCGGTCGCCGCGGTCCGCTGATCGCCGAATCACGAGGAGCCCGGGGAGAGGCCTGTCATGCCCGTCTACACCTACAGCGCCCGCACCGTCGCGGGGGATCTCAAGCGCGACCAGATCGAGGTCCCGAGCCGGGACGACGTCGTCTCGTTCCTCCGCGCCCAGAAGCTGATCCCGGTCTCGATCCGCGAGAAGCCGAAGGGGGTGTCGCTCTCCTTCGGGCAGCGGCTGAAGAACCGCGACCTGGTGATCGTGACGCGGCAGTTCGCGACCATGATCAACGCGGGCCTTCCCCTGGTGCAGGCCCTCGACATCCTGGTCAAGCAGACCGACTCCCGGGTGCTCCAGGCGACCCTCGAGGACGTCCTGCACGACGTGGAGTCCGGCAACACCCTGGCGGATGCCCTGCGGCAGCACCCCAAAGTGTTCTCGCCCCTCTACGTGAACATGGTCGCCGCCGGCGAGACGGGCGGAATCCTGGACACGATTCTCCTGCGTCTGTCGGTCTTCCTCGAAAAGAACGAGGCCCTGGCCCGGAAGGTGAAGGGGGCCATGATCTACCCCGCCGTGATCAGCCTCGTCGCGGTCTCGGCGATCGTCGTGCTGCTGCTGTTCGTGATTCCCACGTTCCAGTCGATGTTCGCGAGCTTCGATCAGCAGCTGCCGCTGCCGACGCGGATCGTGATCGGGATGTCGGCCGTCCTGCAGGGGTACTGGTGGGCGATGCTGGCGGCGGTGGGCGGGGGCGCCTTCCTGTTCCGGCGCTGGCTCGCCACGCCGGGTGGACGGCTCACCTTCGACCGCTCCATGTTGAAGGTCCCCGTGCTTGGGAACCTCGCCCGGAAGTCCGCCGTCGCGCGCTTCACGCGCACCCTGGGCACCCTTCTCAGCTCCGGAGTCGCGATTCTGGACGGGCTCGAGATCACGGCGCGGACCTCGGGCAACCGGGTCATCCACGACGCGATCATGAAGAGCCGCAGTTCGATCGCCGGCGGTGAGTCGATCTCCCAGCCGCTCCGGCAATCGGGCGTGTTTCCCCCGATGGTGACCCAGATGATCAACGTGGGCGAGGAGACGGGAGACCTCGACGGGATGCTGACGAAAGTCGCCGACTTCTACGACGACGAAGTGGACGTCGCGGTCGAATCGCTCCTGAAAGCGATGGAGCCCGCGATGATCGTGATTCTCGGTACCGTGGTCGGCGGTATGATCGTCGCCATGTACCTTCCGATCTTCGGGATGATCAACACCATCCAGTAAAGGAGGCGGCCGACGGTCCGGACACGGCCCCCCGGAACCCGCATGGCAGACTGCACAGGACTCCTCGGACTCGATGAGAGCGAACTCGCCGCGCGTCTCGGCCCCGCGACCTCGCGCCGGGACGCGGGGGGCGACCTCTGGCTCATCTTCGCCTCGCCCGGTCTCTCGCTTCGCGTCCGGTGCGCCCCGCGGGCGCCCGGAGAGCGACCGCGCGTGTCCTCCTGGACGGCGAGCTTCGAGCCGGGTCACGCCACCCTGGAACGGGCCGCGCGTGCGGTCGGTCTCTGGCCCCTCGCCGCGCCCGACCAGGAGGCCCGCTCCGTCACCGTGCCCCTCATCCGACGTCCGCTCCCGTGCCCGGCCACGGGCGAGGTCTACTCCATGACGGCGACGGTCCGGCACGGCAGGATCACGCAGGTGTCCGTGTTCGACGAGAGTCCCGACTGGTTCTGACCGTCCCGGCCCGCGCCGGCCCTTCGCTCTTGCATCCTGCAAGGCCGCGGCTATCATAGCTGCGACCCGCATGGCGTTTCGCCGGGCCGTCCCGTCACGGCGGCCCGGCGAAACGCGTTCCGGATTCCCAGATCGGAGAGCGCTCCCGGGGTGCTGCGGACGCTGAAGTCCGAGAGACGGCTGGCCGCGGCCCTTGAACCGCGTCAGGTCCTGTACTGGATCTACGCCGCGCGTCTGCTGATCGCCCTCTCCGTGTTCGGGGCGGCGTTGCTGGTGTCCGATCTTCCCGTCGGACTCGGCCGCTCGCTCACGGCGGACACCACGGCCACTCTGGCCGCGCTCGGCCTCGGTGCCGCGGCGGTCCTCACCCCGATCGCCTATCTGATCAGTCACCGGGGTCGCCGTCTCCCGAGCGTGCCGTTCCTGCTCTCCCAGGCGGTGCTCGACATCTTCCTGGTGAACGCCGCCGTGTTCATCACGGGCGGATACCAGAGTCCCTTCGTGTCGCTGTTCATCGCGCTTGCGGCGGCCTACGCGCTCGTGCTCCCGCTCGCGGCCGCCATCCCCGTGACGCTGGCGACCGGCCTCGTCTACGTCCTCGCGAGCACCGTCGGGCAACCGGCCGGCGTCAGCGTTTCGCTGCTGCTCGCCCAGGTGGCGATGTTCACCCTCGTCGCCATCGTCGCGAGCATCATCGGGGTGCGCCTCCGCGTCGTCCGGCACCAGCTCCGGAGCATTGAGGGCGAGCTGCGACGCCTGGAGCTCGACACCGCGGACGTGCTCCGGATCATCCCCTCGGGCGTCGTCACGGTGGATGACGACGGTCGTCTCGCCTACCTGAACCTCGCGGCGGCGGAGCTTCTCGGCATCGACATGGAGGAGGCGCTCGGGGTGGATGTGCGCCCGGTTCTCGAGCGGCTCTCGCACGAACTCGCGGTGGCGATCGACGAGACGGTCCAGCGGCGGCGCCGGATCTGGAACCGGGAGATCGAGCTGCAGCTCCCGCCGGCCCACGGGACGGACGCGACGGTGCCGTCGGCCGAAGCGCCGGGTCCCGCGAGCCCGATTCCCCTGGCGCTCAGCTCCACGCTGCTCCAGGGCTCGGGCGGCGAGACGTCCTGTGTGCTCCTGCTCCAGGACCTGCGACCGGCCCGTCAGCTGGAGGACCTCCGGCTGCGCACGGGGCGGCTGGAGGCCGTGGCGGAGCTGTCCGCCTCGCTCGCGCACGAATTGAAGAACCCTCTCGCCTCCGTCCGGAGCGCCGCCGAACAGCTGGCCCGAAGCGCGTTCGACGACGCGGACGACCGGATCCTCAGCGGCCTGATCGTGCGGGAGAGCGATCGCCTGGACGGCATCCTGAGGGAGTTCAGCGACTTCGCGCGCGTCGACGTCTCCGCCCGCCGTCCCATCGACGTCGCCCGGCTGATCTCCGAGGTACTCGAGACGGTGCGCAGCCACCCGTCCGCCGACGGACGCGCGACGTTGGAGTCCGACGTGTCGGACGACCTGTCCGGGCTCTGGGGCGACCCGGAGCTCCTCCACCGGACGCTGCTCAACCTCGTACTCAACGCGGTGCAGGTCGGCGATCCGACCGGTCCCGTCCGGGTCCGGGTCGTGGCCGATGCGCTGCGGCCCGACCTGGTGCCGGGAGAGATCTCGCTCGGGAATCCGGTGCGAATCCGGGTGATCGACGACGGTCCGGGCATCGAGGCGGAAGACCTGCCGAGGATCTTCGACCCGTTCTACACGCGCCGGGCCGGAGGCAGCGGCCTCGGTCTCTCGATCGCGCACCGCGCCGTGCAGGCGCATGGCGGCGCGCTCCTCGCCAGCTCGGTACCGGGCGAGGGAGCGACGTTCGCGATCGTGCTGCCGCGGCGCGCGGCGCGCAGCCGGGAGCTGTTCGAGGAGCGGATGGGGCGGAGCGCGGAACCGGCGGCGGATGCCGACGAACGAAGCAGCGAGACGTGAACCCCGAGGACGTCCCTCGCGGGCGTCCCACCCGAAGAGGAAGCCGATGCGAGACAAGCCCGTTCTCCTGGTGATCGACGACCAGCAGCATCTCATCGAGTCCGTGACCGTGCTCCTGAAGCGCGAGGGGTTCGAGGTGATCTCCGAGCTCTCGGGCGAGGAGGGCCTCAAACGGTTCAAGGACGAGCAGCCCGACATCGTGCTCTGCGACGTGCGGATGCCGAAGGTGAGCGGGATCGACGTTCTCGAGGAGATCCGGAGGAGCAGCCCGGAGACCCCGGTCGTCCTGATGACGGCGCAGGCCTCCCTGCAGTCCGCCATCCAGGCCGTAAACCTGGGGGCGACCCACTACGTGCAGAAGCCGTTCAAGAACGACGAGTTGATCGCCGTGCTGAACCGCTCGCTCGACTGGGGCGTCCTCAAGAAGGAGAACGCCGGCCTCAAGCGCGAACTGAAGAAGCAGCAGACCCTCAAGGTCGGGAAGCCGATCGGCGTCAGTCCCGCGTTCCGGGCCGTCCTCGACCTCGCCGAGAGCGTGGCGGACAGCGAGTCGACGATCCTGATCGGGGGGGAGAGCGGCACCGGAAAGGAGGTGTTCGCCCGCTACATCCACGACCTTTCGCCCAGGTCCAGCCGGCGCTTCCTGTCGCTCAACTGCGGGGCCCTCCCCGAGGGCCTCCTGGAGTCGGAGCTGTTCGGGCACGTGAAGGGCAGCTTCACGGGCGCGGTGAAGGACAAGGAAGGACTGTTCGTGGCCGCGTCCGGCGGGACGTTCTTCCTCGACGAGGTCGGGGAGATGGCGCCCTCCACCCAGGTGAAACTGCTGCGCGTCCTGCAGCAGCGCGAGGTGATCCCCGTCGGCTCCACCGACGCCATTCCCGTGGACGTGCGCCTCATCGCTGCCACGAACCGGAACCTGGAGCGCGACATCGAGGAGGGACGATTCCGACGAGACCTCTACTACCGGCTCAACGTGATCTCGCTCGAGTTGCCGCCCCTCCGCGACCGGTCGGAGGACGTGCCTCTTCTCGCGGAGCACTTCCTCTCGCGCGAGGCCGGCGAGGGCGAGGAGCCGCGCAAGCTCTCTCCGAAAGCCCTGCAGGTGCTCCAGGACTATCACTGGCCGGGGAACGTCCGCGAGCTCGAGAACGTCATCGAGCGCGCCGTCGTGCTCACGGCCGGAGCTACGATCAAGCCCGACGCCCTGCCGGACCGCCTTCACGAGACGCCAGCGGAGCCGCTGGTGCAGGAGCGCCCGCCCGCGAACCCCGCGCTGGAGATCATCGAGCGTGCGTACATCGAGCACGTCCTGCGGGCGGAGGGGGGCAACAAGACCCGCGCCGCGGAGGTCCTGGGGATCGATCCGAGCACCCTGTACCGGAAGATCAAGCGCTATGATCTCGAGGCCTGAATGGCGCCCGGTTCGTTGCGAAGGGTAGCAGACTCTTGCACGGTGCAACGAACGGACCGGCCGGACGGCCAGGACAGGTGCGGGCCGCACCCTTCAACTCCTTGTCGTGCAATGGGTTCAAGGTTCGATGAGGGTGGGGCACGAGGGTTGCTCCCCCCCGCGTCAGGAGGAAGCGCCTCCGACATCGACCGTCGCGCACAGGGGACAGGACAGGATCCGTACCCGCGAACCCAGGGAGGGACAATGCTCCGCGACAACAAGGGCTTCACCCTGATCGAGCTGCTCATCGTGGTCGTGATCATCGGCATTCTCGCCGCGATCGCGATCCCGCAGTTCGCCAGCACCAAGGAGAAGGCGTTCGACGCCGCCGCCAAGACGGACCTGCGGAACCTGATGTCCGCGCAGGAGGCGTACTTCGCCGACAACCAGACGTATGCGCCCGACGTGGCGTCGCTCGGGACCTCGTACGTCGAGAGCGACCAGGTCACGGTGACGATCACGGCCGCCTCCGCGGCCGCCTACGAGGCGACGGCGACGCACGCCGGCAGCTCCGAGACGTTCTGCGTGAACACCGACCAGGCGGCTGCCGAGCCCGGGAAGATCGTCGCCGGGGCCGACTGCTGATCGGACGCCTTCAGGCGCTTCCCGGCGGCACGGGCGGGGTACGGATCTCCCGGGCCCGGACGCCACGGGAGAGACGCGACCGCGAAGGGGCGGCCCCGGGGGCCGCCCCTTCGCGCATCCGGGCGCCGGCGAGGCGCTTCCCGTCGCGGTCTTGAGTCGTGGTTGAAGCCCGTCTCCCATTCTCTTCCGGCACGTCGGCCACCTGGAGGGGAGGAGGGGAGTGCGCACGAACGGTCTGACGCTCGTGGAGCTGCTGGTCGCGCTGGTCGTGACGGGAACGGTGGCCTCCATCGCCGTCGCCTCGATGGCGGCACTCCGGGAGCGGACGGCTCTGAACGGTGCCTCGGACGCCGTCACCCGGCAGATCGCTCTCACCCGTGCCATCGCCGTCGCCCGTCGGGAAACCGTGCGCCTGACGCGTCACGCTTCCGGGCTCGCGATCGTGGATGCCCGAGACAGGACCGTCGCGACGCTCCGGGTCGGTCGGAAGGAGGACCTGGCGGTGGACTCGGTGCGCGTCCGGCCCGCCTCCCTCCGTTTCAACGCGCGCGGGCAGGCGGGACCGGGGAGCATCTATCTGTGGCGGGGGGACCGCGGCGTCCGCCTGGTCGTGAACTTCCTCGGTCGGGTCCGGAGGGAGTCGGTTCGGTGAGCGTCGGCCGGCGCCGGTGCCACCTCTCGCGCGTTCTGCACGACCCGTGGGGAACGCCCCGGGCGTCGGTTCGGGGCCGGGACCGGTCCGCGGAGGTCCGGACGGGCGGGACGAGCGCCGGTACTTCGTTGATCGAGGTCCTCATCTCTCTGTCGATTCTGGCGATAGGCATCTTCGCCGTCCTCGCGCTCCTCGTCGCGGCGCGACGCGATGCCGAGGCGGCCGCCGACCGCGCCGCGCTCGCGCTGGCGGCACGGCAGGTGCTCGAAACTCACCTCGTGGGAGGAGACTCGGGACTCCCGTTCGAGCGGGTCGTGCCCATCGGCGTGCACCGGATCCGGGTCAGACTGGAGGCGGAGACCGCCTCCAGCGGGCTCCTGCGGCTTCGTTCCCGGGCGCGTGACACGACGGGCGGCAGGAGCTGGATCGTGGAGACGCTGGCGGCCGTTCCGTAGCGGCCGTTGCGAGGTTCGGGCCGACCGGCTCTCTTGCGGACGAGGCACCGGAGATCGACGGTCCGTTCCGGAGTGGAGCGGTCCGCGGCGCACGTTTGACAGCTATCGGGAGCGCGCCTATCATGTGGCTCACCTGCCACACGCAGCCCAACTTCAACCGGCTGAGCGGCTTGCCGACATGACGCCATTCGGTCTGCGCCGCAGAAAACGGTCGATCGGCCTCGACATCGGCAGCGGCTACCTCAAGGTCGCCGTGGTCGACCACTCGAGCGGAGAGCCGCTCATCGAGCGGCTCGTTCTCCGTCCGCTCGGCGCGGACGCCATCGTGGAGGGCGAGATCATGGATCCGGGTCTGGTCGCCCGGAGTCTGGACGCCCTCTTCGTCGACGAGGGGATCACCGAGCGCGACGTGGTCGTCAGCGTCGGCGGGCGCGACGTGATCATCAAGCCCATCCAGATGGACCGGATGAAGAAGTCGGACGCCCGGGAGGTGATCCGGTGGGAGGCCGAGCAGCACGTTCCGTTCGACATGGACGACGTGCAGCTCGACTTCGAGATCACGGATCCCGACGGTGAGGGGCTCCAGATGGGAGTCCTGCTCGTCGCGGCCAAGCGGGAGCTGGTGGAGAACAAGGTCGCCCTGCTGGAAGAGGCGAACCTGGACGCCCGGATCATCGACGTCGACGCGTTCGCTCTGCACAACGCCCTCGAGATGAACTATCCGGAGGCGATGCGGGGACTCGCGGGCCTCGTGAGCATCGGCCACGAAACCACGAACGTGAACATCCTGGAGGACGGGGTGCCCGTCCTCACGCGCGACCTGAGCTTCGGGACCCGGCGACTTTCGCTCGATCTCCAGCGCGAGCGGGGGATGCTGGCCGACGAGGCGGAGGCCGTTCTGCGGGGCGAGACGGTCGACGAGCGGCTCCGGTCCTTCCTCTACGAGCGGGCGCAGGAAGTGGGGCGCGGCATCGAGCGCGCGACGGCATTTCTCGAGACGCAGGAGGTCGGCGCGAGTCTCGGCCGGCTGTACCTGTGCGGGGGCGGCGTGCGCGTGCCCGGCCTGGCGGAAGCGCTCGCGGAGAGACTGGGCGTCGAGACGCGGATCGCCAGCCCCATCGAGCGCGTGGCGGTCAAGCCGGGCGCGCTGGACACGGAGGAGGCCCGGGGCATCGCTCCCCTGATGATGCTCTCTGTCGGTCTCGCGCTGCGGAGAGCCGCATGATCGAGGTCAACCTCCATCCGGCTGGACCCAAGGCGCGCAGGCGCAGGGCGACCGCGCCCTCGCTCCCGACGTGGATGCGTCGCTCCGGGCGCGGCAGCGACGAGCGGGACCCGTGGACGATCGTCTCGCTCGCGGTCCCCGCCGTGGCTCTCCTCGCCATCGCGGGCATGTGGTTCGCGCAGCGCTCTCGTGCGGCGGAGCTCGAGGCGTCGATCTCCGAGGCCGTCGCCGATTCGACGCGCCTCGCGGACCTCCGGGCGCTCAGCGACAGTCTCGTCGCGCGCGAGCGGACGATCCGGGAACGCCTCGCTCTCGTGCAGGGACTCGACGAGGGGCGCTTCGTGTGGCCGCACCTTCTCGACGAACTGAGCCGGGCGCTGCCGGAGTATACCTGGCTGACGGCGATCCGCGTGAGCGAGCCGCTGCCGGATCTTCGCGTGCAGGTCGATGGTCTCGCCGCGAATCCGCTCGCCATCACCCGCTTCGTCCGGAATCTGCAGGAGTCACCGTTCGTGGCCGGGGTCACGATCGTGGGGAGCCAGCAGCAGCTGGTTGACAACGTGGCGGCACAGGCGTTCAAGATCCTCGTCCGGTATGCGGACCCGCCGGAGCGGTCCGTCCAGAGGGTGCCGGTCGTGCCCGGGGACGCGTGACATGGCTCTACTGCCGAGCGACCAGGGGCAACAGCTGAAGCTGCTCGCGGCGATCGTCGCGATCGCGGCGGCGGCCCTCTTCTACGTGTACGTCTACCGGCCGAAGGGGGACGACCTTCTGGAGACGCAGGATCGCCTCGAGACGCTCGAGACCCAGAATCGCATGGCGGAGGCTCGGATCGGGGATCTGCAGCGCCTGCGAGACCGGTTGTCCGGCTCCGAGCGGCAGCTCGAGACGCTCAGAAGGCTGGTGCCCTCCGACGGCGAGGTTCCGGCCATCTACGAGGCCATCGCGACCGAGACGCAGACGCTCAACCTTCGTCTGATCAGCGTCGAGCCGGCGCCTCCGGTCGCGGCCGACAGCGCCGGCACCCTGCTCCGGCAGGAGTGGCAGATGCAGGTGGAGGGGGAATACCACGCCATCGCCGAGTTCCTCACCCGGGTGGCGGCGTTCGACAGGATCGTCCGCCCACGGATCACGGAGATCGTGCCGACGGGCGAAAGCGCGTCGGGACGGCAGCTGGTCACGGCGACCTTCGGCCTCGAGACGTTCGTGCTCGGATCGGCGGAGACGGCGACAGAGCGGGAGGAGGGCTGAGATGCGGATCGCGGCTCCGGCCTCCGGATTCCTGACGCTCGCGCTGCTGGCGATGGTCCCCGGGCCGCTGCGGGCGCAGGCGGACACGGTGCCCGCGACGACGTCCGGTGGGCACCCCGGAGCCGCGACCGACACGACCGACGAAGGGGTCCTCCGGCGTGAGGTGTTCCGCTACCGGGCCGAGGGCCGGCGGGACCCGTTCGCGCCCCTGTCGGCCGGGACCGAGCTCGGCCCCCGGTTCGAGGACCTCGAGCTGGCCGGCATCGTGTTCAGCCCCGAGACGGGCAGCATCGCGATCATGTTCGACAGGGCGACCCGGCGACGATACCGGGTCTGGGAAGGGGACGTGGTCGGCGGCGCCAAGCTGGTCCGCGTCCGGCCGGCGGAGGTGGACTTCGTCGTCACCGCCTTCGGCGTGAGCCGGCAGGAGACGCTGCGCCTCAAGGACCAGGACAAGGAGCAGGGAGGATGATCGTCAAAGCGATCCTCGCAGCCGCGCTTTTCGCGGGGTCGAGCGGCGGTCCCGGGACGGTCCGCGAGGTGCGGATCGTCCCGGCCGGCGCGGAGACGGAGATCGTCGTGGTCACCTCCGGCGCGATCGAGGTCAGGGACTTCGCGCTCGCGGAGCCTCCGCGCCTGATCCTGGATCTCTCCGGGGCCGAAGCGGCGCTGCCGAGGGAGAGTTACGACGCGATCGCCCGCGGCGGCGTGATGCGGCTCCGCAGCAGCTGGTTCCGGCCGGGCGTCCTGCGGCTCGTGTTCGACCTGGCGGAGGTGCCGGACTACGAGACGTCGATCGATGGAGGGGAGATCCGGGTGCGCTTCGCCAATCCGGGCGGGGCGTTCGACTCCTGGTCCACCACGGCCGAGAGATCGACGCCGCACTCGGTCGCCACGGCCGTCCCCGCCGCGGCGCGCGTCCAGGAGGAGCCCGCTCGGATCACGGTCGCCTTCGACAGCGCGAGCATGCTGGACGTGCTGGCGGGCTTCTCGGAGTTCGCCGGGGTGTCCATCGTGCCCAGCGCCGAGGCGGCCGACATGACGGTGCGCGGGATCGACATCCGGAACCAGCGCTGGGACGTGGCGCTCGACGCGATTCTGGCCGCCCAGGGGCTCGGCTGGCGCCTGCAGTCCGAAGGCATCCTGATCGTCGACAAGCTCGAGGGACTGCGGACTCGCGACACGCTGCAGACGGAGACGCGGATCTTCCGGATCAACTACGCGGGGGCCGACTCGGTCGCGAAGACGCTGACCCAGCTCGCGACCCCGAACCGCGGCCAGGTCGTCGCCTACCAGGGCGCGAATTCGGTCATCGTGACCGACGTGCCGTCCGTGGTAGCCCGCATGGACACGCTGGTCCGCAGCCTCGACCGGCAGACGATGCAGGTGGCGATCGATGCGAAGATCATCTTCGTCGACCGCACGGATGTCATGGAGCTCGGGATCGTCTACGACCTGAAGGACGTGAACGGCGAGAGCCTGGGGAACTCGATCAACGACGTGATCGCCGTTCCGGACCCGTTCAACCCCGGCCAGTTCACGAACGAGACGCTGGTCGACCTGGCCGGCGAGTCGATCGCCGCGCTGGCGAACGCGAACGACCGCGTGCTGTCGCCGTCCCTGCAGATTCTCGCGTCGACCGCCTTCGGCGACTTCTCGCTTTCGGCGTTCATCGAGGCGCTGGAGCAGCACCAGCTGTCGGACGTCCAGGCGGCGCCATCGATCCAGGTCGTGGACAACCACAACGCGCGGATCCAGGTCGGGCAGCGGACGCCGATCCGGATCCTGGAGCAGGGCGCCCAGGTCCAGGAGGCCCGGATCAACGTGCAGTTCGAGGACACGGGGATCATTCTCGACGTCACGCCCCACATCACGAACAACAACCAGATCCTGCTGGACGTCTCGGCCGAGAGGTCGGACATTCAGACCGACGTGCCCGACCTCGGGTACACGTTCCGGAAGCAGATCGGCGAGACGCGCCTCCTGCTCGACGACGGCGAGACGATGGTCATCGGCGGCCTCACGCTGAGCGAGGTACAGCGCTCCGAATCCGGCATTCCCCTCCTCATGGACCTCCCCCTCATCGGGGGGCTGTTCCGGACCACGAAAAACAGCGAGACGAAGCAGGACCTGATCATCCTCGTGACGCCCCGCATCGTGAAGTGATCGCGGGTGTCGTTCCACGCACCCGGAGCGGGGCAACCGGGGCCCGGATCGATCCGGGCCCCGGTTTCTTTGGCGGAGTGGAGGGAGAGGCGGGATGCTGACCAGAGTCCGGTTCACGACGGCCGGAGAGTCGCACGGTCGCGGGATGCTCGTGATCCTCGAAGGGATCCCGGCCGGCGTGCGCTTCGCGCCCCGGGACCTCGCCCGCGATCTCGGCCGGCGCCAGCTGGGACACGGCCGTGGCGGCCGCATGAAGATCGAGCGGGACGCGGGGGAGATCCTGTCGGGCGTGCGACTCGGCGAGACGCTGGGGTCACCGCTCGCGATCTGGATCGAGAACCGGGACCACGAGAACTGGCGCACGGCGATGAGCGTCGAGCCGCGTCCCGGAGCGAGCGACGAGGCGCTCCGGAGGGTCGCGCTTCCCCGTCCCGGTCACGCCGACCTGGTGGGTCTCCTGAAGTACGACCGCTCGGACGCCCGCGACATCCTCGAGCGGAGCAGCGCGCGCGAGACGGCGGCGCGGGTCGCCGCGGGCTCCGCCGCCCGCAAGTTCCTGTCGGAGCTCGGGATCGAGGTGGGAAGTCACGTCATCCGGATCGGACCCGTCGAGGCCGTCCCACCTCACCCGCTGCCGGCCCCGCTCAACGACGCGTCGGATGCGTCGGACGTACGGTGTCTCGATGAGGCCGCGGCCGGGAAGATGCGCGAAGCGATCGACGCGGCGGGCTCGGAGGGCGACACCCTCGGCGGCGTGTTCGAGGTCGTGGCGCGAGGTCTCCCGGTCGGACTCGGAAGCCACGTGGCGTGGGATCGTCGGCTCGATGCCCGTCTCGGGGCGGCTCTGCTCTCGATCCAGGCGATGAAGGGCGTCGAGGTCGGACTCGGCTTCCGCGCCGCCGAGCGGCGCGGGTCGGACGTGCACGACGAATTCGACGCGGACCCCGCGCGGACGAGGTCGGGCGGCGTCCGACGTCGACGGAACCACGCCGGCGGCCTGGAGGGCGGGACGACGACGGGCGAACCTCTCGTGGTCCGGGCCGCGATGAAGCCGCTGAGCTCGCTCACGCGCCCCCTCGACAGCGTGGACCTTCGCACCGGCGCGCCGGCCGCGGCCGTGCGCGAGCGGAGCGATGTGTGCGCGGTCCCCGCGGCGGCCGTGGTCGGGGAGGCGATGGTCGCCCTCGTCCTCGCCGATGCCCTGGTGGAGAAGTTCGGCGGCGACTCGCTCGGCGAGACGCGCCGGAATCTCGACGCCTTTCTCGAGAAGACGAGCGCCGCCGTCCCCCGGTCTCCTTCCTGATGCCGACGTCGGAACGAGCCGGTCCGGTGCGGGAGCAGCTGCCCGTGGTCGTCCTCGTCGGCCTGATGGGAGCGGGAAAGAGCACGGTGGGGGAACGGCTCGCCCGCCGCTGGGGATGCGACTTCTTCGATCTGGACCGCGAGATCGAGCGCGAGGCGGGCCTTTCGGTCGCCGAGATCTTCCGACGAGAGGGCGAAACCGGGTTCCGGTCGCGCGAGGCGGAGACGACGCGTCGGCTCCGGCCGGTGGCGCCGGCGGTGGTGGCCGTGGGGGGCGGATGGATGGCGAGGCCGGAACTCCGCGACAGCTGGCCCGGAGCCGTGCGAGTCTGGCTTCGGGTCGCTCCGCGGGAAGCGGCTCGCCGGCTCGCCGGTTCGGGCGCGAACCGACCGCTGCTCGCGGATGCTGACGCGGAAGCGCGGCTCGCGGCGCTTCTGGCGGCGCGGTTGCCCGCGTACGGTCGGGCCGAGTATACCGTAGACGCCTCGCGCCGGACCCCGGACGAGGTGGCGCGGGTAGTGGCGGATCTGCTGGAGGCCCGGTCGGGCAGGGCGTCCGGATCGAGACCAGACGACGACATGCCGGAGACATAGAGGCGAATGGCGAAACGGAAAGCGAAACACCTCGTGATCGTGGAGTCCCCCTCCAAGGCGGGGACGATCGGACGGTATCTGGGTGGCGAGTACGCCGTGGAGGCGACCGCGGGCCACGTGGTCGACCTCCCGAAGAAGGGTCTCGCCGTGGACGTGGATCACGGGTTCGAGCCGGAGTACGTGACGGTCCGGGGCAAGGGGAAGGTCATCGAGGCGCTGAAGAAGGCCGCGAAGGACGTCGACGACATCCTGATCGCCACGGACCCGGACCGGGAAGGCGAGGCGATCGGGTACCACATCGCCCGGAAGCTGGGCTACGACCGGGACGACGGAAGACGGTTCCGGCGGGTCCGGTTCAACGACCTGACCAGGGACGCCGTGCTCCGAGCGCTCGCGAACCCCACGGAGATCGACCAGCGACAGGTCGACGCCCAGCAGGCGCGCCGCATTCTCGACCGACTGGTCGGGTACGGGCTCTCTCCTCTCCTGTGGAAGAAGATCTCGCCCGTCGACCCCGTGAGCCGGACACCTCTTTCGGCGGGGCGCGTGCAGTCGGTGGCGGTGCGGCTGGTCGTGGAGCGCGAGAGGGAGCGCCGCCGCTTCCGGAGCGCGTCCTGGTGGGACCTGGTCGCGACGCTCGTGGCCGATGGACGGGAGTTCGAGGCCCGGCTCGTCGCGGTCGACGGGCGCAAGGTCGCCACGGGAAGCGACTTCGCCGCCGACACCGGACGGCTGACGGACCCCGGTGCGGTGATCCGGCTGGACGAGGAGGCGGTGACGGAGCTGGCCGGGAAGCTCGCGGATGAGACGTTCCGCGTCATCGACGTCGAGTCGCGGGATTTCAGTCAGAAGCCATACGCGCCGTTCCGGACTTCGACGCTGCAGCAGGAGGCGCACCGGAAGCTGAGTCTCTCGACCCGCGACACGATGCGTGTGGCCCAGCGTCTCTACGAGGCGGGTCACATCACGTACATGCGGACCGACTCCACCCGGCTGTCCGGCCAGGCCGTCGCCGGGGCACGTGAGCGGGTGCGGACGATGTACGGCGAGGAGTACCTCAGCAAGAGCCCGCGCACGTTCGAGGAAAAGAAGGCGAAGGGAGCGCAGGAGGCCCACGAGGCGATCCGTCCGGCGGGCAGCGCGATGCGGATGGCGGGCGAGCTGGGGCTGTCCGGCCGCGAGGGCGCGCTCTACGACCTGATCTGGAAGCGCACGATGGCCACGCAGATGGCCGAGGCGCGCAAGCGCAGCGTGGTCGCCTCCATCGAGGCGGACGGCGGTCGGTTCCAGGCGACGGGCAAGACGACCGTGTTTCCCGGATTTCTGCGCGTCTACGTCGAGGGGGCGGACGATCCCGAGGCGGCGCTCGACGACCGGGAGGAGTACCTGCCGCCGCTCGCGAAGGGCGATGCGCTGGAGCGGCGCGAGCTCCGGCCCGAGTCGCACGAGACGCGACCGCCCGGCCGCTACAACGAGTCCTCGCTCGTCGAGGCGCTGGAGCGGGAAGGCATCGGCCGTCCGAGCACGTACGCGCCGACCGTCGCGACGATCATCGACCGGGGGTACGTCAACGTCCAGAAGAGGCAGCTCGTTCCCACGTTCCTCGCCTTCGCCGTCACGCGGTTGCTCGAGGAGCACTTCGAGGACCTCGTGGATCTGGCCTTCACGTCGCGGATGGAGAGCGACCTCGACCGGATCGCCGAGGGAGAGGTCGAGTGGAGGGACTTCCTGGAGCGCTTCTACCG